>Ga0207700_10001669_pt1 | contig 12601 bp, 11 predicted proteins | sample LARL82metaG_FD_184348 | JGI IMG/M metagenome (GOLD analysis project Ga0207700, IMG submission 184348) | Corn, switchgrass and miscanthus rhizosphere microbial communities from Kellogg Biological Station, Michigan, USA - LAR L8-2 metaG... | ecosystem: Host-associated > Plants > Roots >...
CCCGCCGGTCGGCGGCAGACGGGCCGCACGTCACCAGGCCCCGGGCGCTCATCCGCCGCGCGTGATGGGACACCCGGCTGCGCTCCCAGCCGATATGTGCGGCGAGCACTGTGATCGGCATCCTTCCCCGCGCCGGCGACGGTCAGCGCAGTCAGCACGTCGTAATCGGGCAGCGACATGCCGCTGTCTGCGAGGAGCTGGCGGTGCGGCATCTGGAGAAGAACTCCGCCGTTTCCGAAATCGAATTGGACCAGCAAGCCCGGGACGAGTTGGCGGCTGCGGCCTAGCGGCCCAGGATCGCTAGCCGGTTCGGCTCTCGCCCCTCAACTGCGGCGCTTCCTCCTCGACGGTCCAGCCTTATCCCATCCGGCTGGTGAACTGGTTCGGGTCGAAATAGTCCCGCCAGGCGCTGATCTTGCCACCGCTGACCTCGAAGGTGCCCATGACCGGCAGCTCGAACGACTTGCCGGGCAGCGTGAAGACGTCCACCCGCTCCGTCATCACGACCGGACCATTGGCTGCGATGTTGATGACGCGGAAATCGATGCTCTCGATGCCGGGCGGGCCAGGGCGTATGAACGAGGCGATCGTGCTGGCGATGTTCTGCCTGCCGGTGACCGGCGCCTGCGGGATGTTGTGGTAGACGGCGTCCTCGGTGAAGAATGCGGCCAGCTCGGCTGCTCCGGCGTTGTCGGACCACGCGGCGCAGAACCTGCGCACCACCTCGATCGGGCTTTCCATCTGGCTCCTCCTATGCGGTGCTGTCAATTCCTATGCGGTGCTGTCAATTCGGTGAGACTTCGGTAGTCGGTGCCGCGCCGTTGGGTTCCGGTTGCGGCTGGTCTTGCTCGGCAAGGGGTGACGCCGCCGTTGGGGCCTGGCCGGCGGCGCCGGTGGCCCGCACCCGGATCAACACGACCGCGAGGATCGAGATCGTCAAGGCGACCCCGGCGGCGACCAGGAAGGCGCGGTCGAACCCGGTAGCCAGCGCGTGGCGGAAGGCCGGCGCGGCCCCCCCGGCCCGGGTCACGTGGATCTGGTGGGCGGCGGTGATCCAGGCCACGCTGCCGAGGGCAGCGAGTCCCACCGAGCCGCCGACCAGCGGGGCCACGTTGACCACGCTGGAGGCCTCCCCGGAGTCGGCCGGCCTGACCCGCCACAGGGCGAGTGCGACGAAGGGCACGGAGACCAGGCTCAACCCGAAGGCGGCGATGATGAAGGCGCCGAAGACGTGGCCGAGGTAGCTGTCGGTCGCGCCGGTCCGGGACAGCCAGTACATTCCGCCGGCGCCGGACAGGGACCCGGCAACCATCAGCGGGCGGGGCCCGATGCGGGGCAGCAGCTGAGCGCTGGCGGCGGCGCCGATGCCGAAGGCCGCGATCCAGGGCAGGTAGGCGACGCTGGATTTGAGGGCCGAGTACCCCCAGACCTCCTGGAAGAACAGGGTGGCGAAGTACAGCACTGCGAAGATGACCACGCCCACGGCGGCGGCGGACAGGTAGCCGGCGCTGCGATTACGGTCGGCCAAGATCCGCAGCGGCAGCAGCGGATGGCTGCTGCGGGCCTCGATGGCCGCAAAGGCGACGAGCAGCACCACCGCGCCGGCCAGGGCCGCGATCACGTTGGCGCTGGCCCAGTGGGACACGTCGAAGGCGCCGGACGGGGCGGCCGCCGACAGCCCGTAGACCAAGGCGGCGATGCCGCCGGCGGCGGTGACTGCTCCGGGCAGGTCGAGCTGGCCAGGCTGGCGGGCCGGCTCGGTGAGCACAAGGGGCGCGGCTATGGCCAGGACGATACCGATCGGCGCGTTGACGATCAGCGTCCAGCGCCAGGAGGCGTAGGTGACGAGCAGGCCGCCGGCCACGAGGCCGACGGCACTGGCGAGGGCCGAGACTGAGGCGTAAACGCTGGTGGCCCGGCCGCGTTGCGGGCCCTCGGGGAAGTTGGTGATGATCAGGGCCAGGGCCGCCGGGGCGATGAGCGCCGCGCCGGCGCCCTGAGCTGCCCGCGCGGCCAGGAGCCACGCTTTGTCCTGCGCGACGCCCCCGAGCAAAGACGCGGCCGAGAACAGCGCCAGGCCGGCGGTCAAGACCCGGCGGCGGCCGAGGATGTCACCTGCCCGGCCGCCCAGCAGCAGCAGGCCGCCGAAGATCAGCCCGTAGAGGTTGACGACCCACAGCAGGCCGGTAGTGGAGAACCCGAGCGCCGACTGGATCCGGGGCAGGGCCATGGTGACGATGGTGGTGTCCATCAGCACCATCAGCTGGGAGACGGCGATGACCAGTAGGGCCAGCCCAAGGCGGTTTCGGCCGGCGTTCCCGGCCCGGCGGTAGAGCCCGATCACCCGCCTAGCCACGGATCGTGTCTCAGACGTAACAGTCATGACAGCTGGCTCGCACGCGCTCACGGGTCGTCAGGAACGCCGGGTGGCAGTCCCCGTCGGTGACCCAGTACAGGTTCCGCTCCACCCCTCCGACGTAGTTGCCCCGGCCGGTGACCGCGGGGCCGAGCGAGGCCCGCGGAACCGGCACGTAGTCCGGCAAGATCGGAGATGTCACTGCTGTCCTCCTTTGAATGAGGAACCGACCACGCCGACGGTAGCCGCCGTCACGGTGAACGGTTGTCACCTGATTCCTGTGATCCGCATTCCGGCATAAGGCGACTACGGGCCGGTTAACGCGCTGGCCCGGTGCCGAGTCAGCCTGGCCGAGGTCCGCACCCACTTCGCGCCGGTCCCCGGTCAGCTCTCGGCCCGGCCCTGAACGACCAGGTGAAGCCCGCCTCGACACCGCCACTGGGCGCGGCCGCGCCCGTCATCGCGAAGTACACCGGCAGGCTGGCCGCCGCGGACATGGAGATCTTCTCCGCCACCACGACGTTCGCCATCATGCGGTCGTTGCGCCTCGACCGCGGGCCCAGCGGACCGGTCCACCCCTGACCGCAACGCACCGGGCCTGGCGGACCCGGCCCCGGTGCGGGCCTGACTGGCGAGCTCCTCGCGGCCGATGCCGAGCCAGGTGACCGGCTGGATGCTGGCCGCCCACGCCGGCGCCGGGATGCCCGGCCAAGCCCGCCTGTCTCGATGACGAACGGGCCAACTCGGGCGAGACACATAATGCCTGCGCGGTGATCTGGCACGGCACAGGTCATCGGCTACGTCGCGGTCGTGGAGGCTCACCTGCTAATCCAGCATCCGTCTGGTACACGATCCGGATAAACGGCCGCCTCGGCGCCGCGGTCCTGCTTCTCGGCGCTGGTGTCGCATCGGCGTGGCGCACACACCGTGCTCACCGGCCCGCCGGACCGGTCAGCGCTGTACCGTGTGCTGCCTGAGATCGAGGCTCTCCGCCTCGACCTCCTCGAGCTCCGCTCGTGTCACTCCGGACCGCAAATCACCAGAATCATGTGACAGCCGTTCACATTGATGGCCGCCATGGTCAGGCGCATCTGGACCCCGCTACGAGAAGGCATGGTTCCCATGACCAGCACCCCGTCCGCGACCCGCTCGCCAATCATCTCCGCACGCCAGGAAACGTGGCTGGCGGATGGCAAGCCAGCGTTGCAGCCAGGGCCTTCACTGGCGGGACTGCGCGTCGTACGCGCCATGGCGGATGGCAGGACCAAGCCCCGCGGTAGTGCACATGCCACTTTGGCGAGCGGGAGAACCCAGATGGCGGGACATAAAAAGGAACACCATGTGGTGATTGTCGGGACGGGATTCGCCGGTTTCAACGCGGCGCGGGAGCTGTCCCGGCTGGTCGGGAAGACGACCGAGATCGTGGTGATCAACTTGACCGACTACTTCCTGTACCTGCCGGTGATGCTGCAGGTGGCAGGCGGGCCGATCGAGCCGCGGTACATCCGCGTCTCGCTGGGCCGCCGGCTGCGCAAGATGCGGTTCCTGCTCGGCACAGTGAGCCACGTCGATCACGGGCAGAAGGTCGTGAGCTGGACGGGCCCAGAGGGCGCCTCCGGGCAGGTTGGTTACGACCGGCTCATCTTGACCGTGAGCGGTGTGAACAAGCCTGCGGGGACTGCGCCGCGGTGCCCGACCTGACCTATCCCGGCCAGGTCTGCGGCATGACCGCCCAGCACGCCCAGCGGCCGGGCAAGCTGGTGGTCCGAATGTGGCCGCCTCGCTGGGCCACGGGACGCGCAAGGAGTACAAGCACGATGACCTGGGCTTGCTCGTGGACCTGGGCGGGCTGGCCGCCGCCGCGAACCCCCTGAACGTCCCCCTGTCCGGACCAGCGGCCAATGCCCTGACCCGTGGCTATCACCTGTACTCCATGTCCGGCAATCGGATGCGGGTTCTCGCCGACCGGGCCATGAACGCGACCACGCCTGCGGAACCGACATCGCTCGCGGTGATCAGCGCCGAATCCGTCCCGCTCAACGTTGAGAAGCCACGTGCCTGACCGACGTCCGGCGACTTCCAGGCCCGTGACCTGCCCTCGGCCGTGCGGCGCGCGCGGGAGCTGCGGCTGCTGGCGGCCTGCCCGCGCGTTAGCCGCCGCGCGGGAGATCGGCCCGTTCTGCGAAGTCTGTCTTCGTCGGAGGGAGTCGAGCGGGGAGCCGTTGACCTGCGCGAACGGTCTGAATGAGTCAGGCTGAGTCCGGGGTGCATGAAGGCGTTGGCTCACATTTGGTGATTCCGCCTTAAGCCCTTCGTGCGGGGGGCGCGAGCAGGCCCAGGGCGCGGGCGCGGTCCACTGCCTCGTGGCGGCGGTGGACGCCGAGCTTGGCGTATAGGTGCTGCATGTGGGTGCTGACGGTGTTCAACGACACGGACAGCTCGTTGGCGATCTCGGGTCCGGTGAGGTGGGTCGGCAGGTAGCGCAGGATGCGGGTCTCGCTGTCGGTGAGCTGTTCATCCAGGCCGTGGCTGGAGGCCCATCTCGGTTGGCTGCCGGGCGGCGGCGCGGGCCTGACCGGCCTCGGCAGCAGGTCCAGGATCTGGGAGATCAGGGCGGGGTGAGCGGTGCGGTGCCGGCGGTGCCGCTCGAGCAGCGCCGGGGCGGGATCCAGGAGGAACGGCAGGAGCATGCCGGTGGATTCGGTGATATCCAGCGCCTGCTCAAGGGCGCGTCCGGCGGTGTCCTGGTGGCCCAGGCCATCGCGGGCCCTGGCCTCCAGCAGTAGCGCCGTCACCGTCTGTACCTGGCGGACGCCGGAGACCGAGCCGTCCAGGACGGGGGCGAGCGCGTCAGCGGCCGCCTGCGGGTCGTCTGAGGCCAGTCGCAGCGCCGCCTCTGCGGTGCGCATCTCCGTGCTGGCCCGCTCGTCCTCGCCCAGCTCGGCGAGAACCTGCTCGGCGCGTCCGGTCTGGCCCGCCCGCACCAGCGTGTGCAGCATGCGTGATCGCATCGACGTCACGCAGGTGCGGGGCCCGGCCAGCGCCGCGGCCAGCGTCTCGGCGGCCCGGAACGCCGCCAGCGCCTCCTGAGGCCGGCCCCGGGCCAGTTCCAGGGCCGCGCGAGCATGACGCAGGCTCATCCCGGCGGCTGGTTCCGCCCTGGTGCGCAGGGTCTGTTCGGCGCGCTCCAGCCACGGTTCTGCTTCCTCCAGCCGCCCGTGATAGAGCAGCACGGTGCCGAGCTGGGTATAAGCGACCCCGGCGAGCGGCTCCTCGCCCCAGCCGTGCCGTTCGGCCAGCTCGATCGCCTGCCTGCTCCGCTCCTCCTGCGACGTATCGGGCTGGAACTGCGGCATCGCGTGCGCCCCGTGGGCCAGGCCGTAGAGCTCCAGGTACGGCCGCCCGATTTCGCGTGCCAGGGCCAGGCCCTGGGTCAGATGCCGCTCCGCGTCCTCGGACCGCAGGTCCCACATCTCGGCGATACCGAGGCTGATGAACGCCGCGGCGCGCAGATCCTCGCCCAGCCCGGGCTGTGCGGCACCGGCGCCCTCGGTGAGGGAGAGCAGCCGCTGCGCCTCCTCGGCCACGACCGGGACGTCGGCCAAGCCCCGGGCCAGGAACAGCCGCAGCACCGAAAGCATGACCTGCACGCGTCCGCGGCGGTCCGAGGGCACCGCGGCCAGCGCGTCAGAGGCCATGGCCAGGTGCCGTCCGGCATCATCCAGGGATCCGCGGATCAGGTCACCGGCCACCTGCACGGCGGTGAGCTCGGGGCTGGCCGCGACGACCTGGCGGGGGAACCCGGCCAGCAGCTCGGCCAAGATGGCGCCCCGCCCGCCGAGGTACAGGTCGAGCCAGTGGTCGCACAGCAGCCGGGCGGCCAGCTCCCAGTCCTCCGCGGCCTGGGCCTGGCGGACCGCCTCTACCGGGTGCCCGTGCCCGGCCAGCCACCCGGCAGCGACGCGGTGCAGCGCGGCGCGCTCGTCCGGCTCGGTATGGCGCAACTCCAGCTGCAGCAGGTCCGCGAACAGCTGGTGGTAGCGGAACCACGACCTGCGTACGTCTAGCGAGACCACGAACGCGCCGGCCTGCTCCAGATCCTGCAAGATCCGTTCCCCGCCGCTGGTCCCGGTCAGCAGGTCGGCGAGGTCGCCGTTGACCCGCTCCAGGAAGGAAGTCCGCAGCAGCAGCAGCCGCACCTGCTCGCTCTGCCGGTCCAGCACCTCGGCCAGCAGGAATTCGGCCACCGTCCGCTCGGTGCCGGAGAACTCCGCGGCGAACCGATCCGGGTCCGGGTGCCCGGCCAGCGACAGCGCGGCCAGCAGCAGCCCCGCCGCCCAGCCCTCGGTCCGCTCGTGCAGCCGGGCCAGCACGCCGGCCGGCAAATCCACCCCGGTAGCGCCGAACAGCGCCCGCGCCTCGGCCAGGCTGAACCGCAGATCGGCCGCACGGATCTCGGTCAGCGCCCCCTCCAGCCGCAGCCGGTGCAGCCCTAGCCGCAGATCATGCCGGGTCACCAGGACGAACCGCAACTGCGGCGGCGCGCGCAACAGCAAGAGCTCCAGCTGGGGCAGTACCCCGCCAGGGCCCAGCAGATGCGCGTCGTCGATGACCAGCCACAGCCGGTCCGCCAGCGGGGCTAGGTCCGTCAGCAGCCGCTCCACGATCGCCCAGCCGTCCAGGTCCTGCGCCGCCGTCAGCGCCCGCCCCAGCACCGCCCCCGGGGCCGTCTCGCGCAGCGCGCCGAGCACCGACAGCCAGAACCGCCGCGAATCCCGCTCCTCGCCATCCACCGGTACCCACGCGGCGTGCCGGGCCAGCCCGGCCTCGGCGAGCCAGGACCGCATCAGCACCGTCTTCCCGCTCCCCGCCGGCGCCGACACCTGAACCACGCGTCCGGCCCCGGCCAGCCGCCCGAACAGCGCGCAGCGAGACACCACCCCTCCCCCGACCCCAGGAACAGCCCGGACATCAGGGGTTCCCGGCTCGCCGGCGGACCCCGTGGCGCCCTTTACCGGCCAGGGGCCAGCAGCGACGTTGCCGGGCCCGTCAAGACGGGCTCGGGAAGGTCTCAGCTCGCGCGGGACCACAGGGCGGGTGGCTTGCTCACTCATGCTGCCGCTCCCCGGTCGGCCGGTCGGCCATCGAGATCGGCTGGCTTGTCATGCTCATGCCCGTCTGGTTGCGAGAGGAAGCGGACTCCACCCATGCTGCGGGCGCGCATGGCGCCGCGGCTTGGGTCAACTGACCCCAACCTGTCCGATGTCCGGGGAGGTAGTGGCTTGCCGTGGCACGTCTGGGTCGCTCAGACTGCGGGAATGAGGCTTGCCTGGGTCGTCCGGTGATGGCGTCAGAGCTGGTCGGGCGGGACCCGGAGATCGCTGCGGTGGAGTCGCTGCTGGCCCGCATCCGCGACGGCGGCGGGTCGTTGCTGGTGCTGGGCGATCCGGGGATCGGGAAGTCGGCGCTGGCGGCGGTCGCCAGCAGGCGCGCGGCCGATCGCGGGATGCGGGTGCTGACCTGCGCGGGGGTGCCGGGCGAGGCGCACCTGTCGTTTGCCGGGCTGCACCAGCTGCTGCGGCCGGTGCTGGCCGAGGCCGGCGGGCTGCCGCGCGGCCAGCGGGACGCGCTGCTGACTGCCCTGGGGGCAGGCGGCGGGGTGGCTCCGGCCCTGCTGTTGGTCGGCATGGCGACCCTGGAGCTGCTGGCTGCCCGGGCCGGGCGGGCGCCGGTGCTGGTGGTCGCCGAGGACGTGCACTGGCTGGATTCCTCCACGTGCGAGGTGCTGGCGTTCGTGAGCCGCCGGCTAGGCGCGGACCCGATCGGGCTGGTGGGCACCGCCCGCGAAGCCGAGCTGGAGGACAACCCGCTGGCCCGGGCCGGGCTGGCGGAGCTGCGGCTCGGCCCGCTGGACCCGGCGGCTGCGGCCGCGCTGCTGGACGCGCACGGGGTGCGCGATCCGGTGGTCCGCCGGCGGGTGCTGGAGGAGGCGGCCGGGAATCCGCTGGCCCTGGTGGAGCTGCCGCTCACGGCCAGCCAGCACGACAGCCGCGGGCCTGTGAACGGGTGGACTCCCCTGACCAGGCGCCTGGAGCAGGCGTTCGCATCCCGGCTGCCGGGGCTGCCCGAGGTGACCCGCACCGCGTTGCTGGCGGCGGCGCTAGACGACGGGAATGCGCTGGCCGAGGTGCTGGCCGCGGCGAGCGTGGTGGCGGGCGCGCCGGTGTCCGCGGCGGACCTGACGGTGGCGGTGGCGGCGGGGCTGGCCGAGGTGGACGGGCAGAGCGTGCGGTTCCGGCATCCGCTGGTGCGGTCGGCGGTGGGTGAGGCGGCCGGGCCGGCGGCGCGGCAGGCGATGCACCGGGCGCTGGCGGAGGTGCTGGCGGGCCAGCCGGACCGCCAGGTGTGGCACCGGGCGGCGGCCAGCCTGGGGCCGGACGAGGAGGTGGCCGCCGGCCTGGAGGCAGCCGCGGGCCGGGCCTTCGGCCGCGGGGCGATCGCGGAACAGGCCGCGGCGCTGGCCGCCGCGGCCCGGCTCAGCCCGGTTTCGGCACGGCGCGGGCAGCGGCTGCTCCGCGCCGCGTGGGCGTTCTACGAGCTGGGCCGGGTGCACACGACGCTGCGGCTGCTGGATGAGGCCGAGCCGCTGGCCCTGGAACCGGGGGACCGGCTCCGGCTGGCGTGGGCTCGCGAGACCTTTGGGGCCGCCACCCGGACCGGCGCCCGGCCGCTGGCCGCGCTCGCCGAGGTGGCCGACCAGATGCGCCAGGACGGGGACATCGGCCAGGCGCTGCTCGTGCTCGTGAACGTGGCGCTGCGGTGCTTCTGGTCCAACCCGGACCGGCGGACCAGGCAGCGGATGACCACGATTGCCGAGGCTGTGCCGGTCGCCGGCGGGGATCCGCGGCTGCTGTTCGTCTTGGCCCTGTGCGACCCGGTCGGGCACGGCGCGGCGGTCCTGGCCCGGCTGGCCCGGCACCAGCCCGGCTCGGGCACTGCCCATGAGGACTACTACCTGGGCTACGCCGCTGCGGCCGTGGGAGCCTGCGAGCAGGCGGTGGGGTTTCTCACTGCGGCGGCGGCCGGGCTGCGGGCCCGCGGCTGGCTGGGGTTGCTTGGCGAGGTGCTGCTCCAACAGGGGTGGCAGGCTCTGCTGGTCGGCCAGGCGGGCCTGGCCGGGCCGGCCGCCGACGAAGCCGCCCGGCTGCTGGCCGAAGGCGGCAGGCCGCTGTGGGCGGCCTGCGCGCAGCTCGTCCAGGCGGTCCTGGCCGGCCGGCGCGGCGACACCGCCGCCGCCGCCGAACTTGCCGCCGAGGCCGAGCGTGTGCTGCTGGCGGGGGGCGTGCCCCCGCTGCTGGCCCTGGTCCAGCTCGCCCGCGGCACCGCGGCGCTCGGCGCCGGCCGTCACGACGAGGCGTACGAGCAGCTGGCCCGGATCTTCGACCCGCAGGACGCCGCCTATCACCCGCAGCTGCGGTCCTGGGCCCTGGTCGACCTGGCCGAGGCCGCCGCCGGCGGCGGCTACCAGGATGCGGCCCGCCGCCATTACACCGAGCTGATCCCCGAGGCGGCCGCGACCGGGTCGCCGTTGCTGCGCGCCAGCCTGGCGGTGGCGGCGCCGATGCTGGCCGCCGGCGACGCGCAGGCGCGGTTTGACGCTGCCTTCGGCGCCGGCCTGGCGGCCTGGCCGCTGCACCGCGCCCGGCTGCAGCTCGCCCACGGCATGTGGCTGCGCCGCCGCCAGCAGGCCGGCGAGGCCCGCGCGCCGCTGCGCGCCGCGAGGGACACGTTCGACGCGCTCGGTGCTAATGCCTGGGCCGAGCGCGCCCGCCGCGAGCTGCGCGCCGCCGGCGAGCGCAGCGGCCAGCCCGCCCCCCGGGCGCTGGACCTGCTGGCCCCGCAAGAGCTGCAAATCGCGCGGCTGGCCGCCGAAGGGCTGAGCAACCGCGAGATCGGCCAGCAGCTCTACCTGTCGCACCGCACCGTCCGCAACCACCTGTACCGGATCTTCCCCAAGCTCGGCATCACCTCACGCGCCGAGCTGGCGGCCGTTGTGGGCACCTCCCCAGGTCCGGTGTAGGGCCACCAGGTTCTGATGTTTCGCTTGTCACCTGATCTCTGGCTCGCTTTCGCGTTGCGACATGCGGGCGAGATCCACGCCTGGCCGGGCACTCACCAGGAGCTGCCCGGCCGCATCCACATCGTCCTCGTCCGCCAGCCAGTCGGCGCCTAAACCGCCAAGCCAGCCCAAATCCGCCCGCAAGCGCCGCGAGCACCATCACCGGACTGCGATCACCAGCCGCACGCCCGGCAGCCGATGAGGCGATGTATCCGGCACGCTCCGAAGGCGGGCTAGACCGGCACCCCGCTGGACCGGCAGAGCACCAGCCACCTGGCATGCCTCGAACTCGGCCTCGCCGCATAGGACCCGAATTAACCACCAGGATCGCTCCGGACCGCAAATCACCAGAATCATGTGACAGCTGTTCATCTTGACGGCCGCTATCGTCAGGCGCATCTGAACCCTGCTACGAGAAGGCGTGGTTCCCATGACCAGCGTCCCCGCGATGACCCTGACCGGCCGCGGGCGGTAGGCCCTGGAGGAGGCGGCGCCCGGGCACGTCGATCTCGTCCGGCGGCTGTTCTTCGGGGGCTGCCGGCCGGCCTGCTGGCGCCGCTCAGCGAGGCGAATCACAGGGATTCGGTGATGATCTCTCACATTCTTGGCGGAAAGCCTGGGTCCGTGACCACCGACATCCGGAGCCTGGAAATGACAAAAGCGCAACCGCGACCTGGCGAAGCGGGCCGGCGCCTTCACCGCCGGGGAGCGGCCACGGCACAGCGCACAACGAACACGCTGAAGTTACCGTTCGCGGCCATACTGCCGGGGCCGCTGCCAAGAAGGAAAGGAACTGTCATGCCTAACGCGGTTGTGATGACCGGATACGGACCGCCTGAGGTGCTGAAGTGGGCCGCGGTCCCGCTGCCCGAGCCGGGCCCGGGACAGATCAGGATCAAGGTCGAGGCGGCCGGCATCAGCCCGACCGATCTAGCCCTGCGGGCCGGCTATCTCAAGGCGTTCCCGCTGCCCCCCGACGCCGTGCTCGGCTTCGAGGCGGCCGGCACCGTCGACGCGGCGGGGCCCGGTGTCACCGGCACCTCCGCCGGCGACCCGGTCACGGCCCTGCTGCTCAGCCTGGGCGGGTACGCCGAGTACGCGGTGGCCTCGATCTGGACCGGCAAGCCGAAGTCCGTGTCGTGGCTCGATGCCGCCGCGCTGCCCAGCTCGGCCGAGGCGGCCGCCCGTGTCCTGCGGCAGCTGAACGTCAAGCCCGGGGAGACGCTGCTGCTGTTCGGCGGGGGCGGATCGGTCGGCGTCATCGCCACGCAGCTCGCGGTCGCCCGGAGGATCAAGGTGATCAGCGCGGTCGGCGAGCACGACGAGGCGCTCGCCCGCGAGCTGGGCGCCACCCCGGTCCGGTACGGCCCCGGGGTGGCCGGCCGAGTCCGCGCGCTCGGCGCGGTCGACGCCGTGTTCGACGCGGCCGGCACGGGGGTCCTGGCCGACGCGGTCGCGCTGGCCGGCGGGCAGGGGCGGGTCATCACCTTGTCCGACCCGGCCGCCGCCGACTTCGGCGTCACGCTGTCCGAGGCCGCGCCCGACCGTGCCCCCAGGGCCCTGGAGGAGACGATGGCCCTGCTTGCCGACGGCAAGCTGCGGCTGCGCGCCCACACCACCATGCCTATGCAGCAAGCCCCTGAGGCCCACCGCCAGCTGGAAAGCGGCATCGTCCACCAGCGCATCATCCTCACCCTGCCCTAGCGCGGGCGGCACAGCGGTGGCCGGCCAGCTGCTCGTTGGCCTGCCGCCCAGGTACACACCATCGGCACCGAAAGGACGGCCGGTGATCCCACCCGGGCCCGCGCCCTCCGGGCACAACCAGGGGACCATCCCCCGGACACCCCAGGGGGCGACGGGCGCTGACCGGGGTGACAGTAAGCGCATCAGTGCATCACAGAACTCACCACATGAAGGAGCAGTGCCATGGGCAGTCCGGAACTCGCGCAATACGCGGACTTCTACGCCGACATGACCCGCCGGTTCGGGTTGACCGACAATCTCGAGCTCTGGCGGGACATCTCCGAGCGGCTGCATCAGCTCACCAGCGAGCCGGAAGACGTCACCTACCGGGACGTGACCGCGAACGGCGTGCCCGCCATCTTGGTGATGCCGGCCGACAGCTC
>Ga0207700_10001673_pt1 | contig 12579 bp, 27 predicted proteins | sample LARL82metaG_FD_184348 | JGI IMG/M metagenome (GOLD analysis project Ga0207700, IMG submission 184348) | Corn, switchgrass and miscanthus rhizosphere microbial communities from Kellogg Biological Station, Michigan, USA - LAR L8-2 metaG... | ecosystem: Host-associated > Plants > Roots >...
GTCTGGTACATCTGGATCGACATAGCGAATGGCTAATCGATTAGGGATGTCGCTATAGTGAATGCGAAACCCGGCGTGTTGAGACGGCGTTAAGGGGTCCCAATAGTAACTTCTTCCACCGTCGGGTACGCAGCCTGCGCGACAGAGTTTATACCTTACGTCGGTGATCAGTAAATTGCGTCTCGGCACGACTATGATTCCCATTTATTCCTCCTCCGCGAGATTCTTTTTACGCTCCTCGAGTGTGCCGCTCTCGACTTGGTCAACGGCCAGATGCATCAAGTGTGCAATGTCTCGCACTGTGTATCCCTCGAACCTTAAGCCTTGTGCAATGTCATCGAGCACGCTTACTAGGCCGACTAGTACACATTCTCCTTCCGGAGTGAAGTCCTCGAGTAAGTCCTCTGTGAAAAACCGTTTCACGTGACATATACCGCCTTTCTGGGATAGAAAACGCTCTAACTTTGTTTTTCTTATATTTATATTATAATATAAATAAGTGCTGTTTTGCAAGATATGCCTCCGGCAAAACAGCACTTGACTATCCCTCTGCTAACTCTTGACGTTGCATCTCCGTCAGCACGAGAAGCAGATGCAACAGCGTATGCTTTGCGCCTTCAAGCTCCGACAAGTGTATCTCGCTTTGCGAGACCGATGCCCAGGACTCAAGCGCATCTGCGTAGCGTTGGTAGGCTAGTATGTAAGGCTCCAACTCGCTAGCTTGTAAGGGCAAGTCCTCAACGCTCAAGCCAAAGTCTTCTATGCGGCCTCTCACGTCTGCATACTGCGGCAGCGCCCTCAGTGTCGCTAGCACGTCTTCGTTAGCCTTGAGTACGTGTTTCAGATAGGACACTTTTGTGTTGTAGAAGACATGCGCATCTGACAGTTTTATCAAGACTAGTGACCTCCTTGTTCAAGTCGTAACCCGAGAGAAAAGAGCCATTTGTACAACTCCTTGACGGCTTGTGCCCGAGTCGCGTCATCACTCGTTACCTCGCCGCGCCGTAGCGTTGGTAAGCTAGCCAGCAACGGATTGATATCCCACAGGTGTGCGCGAATGACGACATTGACTACCCAACCAGACTCTACTAGCTCTGGTCGGAGCTTAACAACCTGTCGTACTAACTCCATGTTGAAGTCGTCTGCGGCGAAGTCTGAGCTTAGCAGGAACAGTATACAATTCGCCGCAGTAACCTTTTCGAACATCGCTCTCGCGATGTCGCTTCCAGCTGAAATGCTACCGAAGGTATCTACCACGACAGAAGGGTGTACAGCGAGTTGTTTAGCAAAGGCGGCGTGGTGATTCTTGTCTTCTGGTGCGCTACAGAGTAGTATGCGAAACATCGTCGACCTCCTCGTCCTCAGTTGGTGGCAAGTGGAACTGAATGGTCACGTCGATACGACCTCGAGGTACCCCCATGGTACAGATAACCGGCTGCGAGAGTGTGTACTTATCTTGAACGACTTCGTAACCAGCCTCGACGAGTACGGCCTTGAGTGCATCCATAGTGTTTAGAATCAGCCGCACGAGTTGTGGGTTTTCTACTTCTCGCTCTACTGGATCTTCCAGTGTCATGTTCTGCCTCCTTTCTAGTCCTCCGAGATTAGAGCATTGAGGACATCTCTCGGATATGACCCAACGTCCTCGATGGTAATGCGGATCACTCTGGGATCGGTACCTAACAGACAGTGCAACACTACCTTATCGACTTGCTCCGACCGATCGCCGTAGCGTATGCTCTCGATGTCTGTCTCCTCAAGCCACCACGCACAAGTATTCTCCATACTGTGATGGATACTCTCCTCAAATCTGGATACGTGATCCTCAGGTTCGCGGTCGTCAGCAATATCGATACCCTCTTCCGCCAGCATATCGATAGCCCATGTGATAGGATTCTCGTCCCACGTCATCCACCAGCGTTTCGGTGGCAACACGATCTGCTGAGCTAGCCAAGAGAGGTACTCGTCGCGATCCGCCGGTGGATCTTCATAGAACATCTCGCGATCGACCTGTGCTGGCGTCTCTCCACGGCGGAGATGTGACAGCGCTTCTTCTACTAGAGCTTGCCACCTGTCACGTTCTGCGACGTCCGCATGCTCGACTTCCCAACTTGGTACTTTGTACGTCACGTTGTTTACCTTTCCTTTCTAATCGGCATCGTGGCGTGGCGGAAACGCCTCCTTCGCGCAGCCTCCTATGGCAAGTTGAACGCCGTTGCGGCTAGTGCAATACCGACTATGAATAGACTAACGACGACTGTAGCTTTTAACTGTCGGTTCGGGATTGCACTAGACAGTAGGATTATGATTCCACAACCGAATGCACCTCCGGAGAGGAGACCCAACCAGGTACCTAGCCACCACGAGTACGTATTCATTCGCTCGCCTCCTGTGAACCGAAGACGTCACATATGACGTAACCGAGACTGCACGCCCACTCGTCATCTGCGTAGTCTGTCATCTTACTCTCCCTCGATGTACATTTCAATTTCCTCGCGAGGCAACTGGCGGCCAACGTAGCCCTCTCCGTAGGGATGCATTGCGCTATCGACATGGGGCTGACGTTGCCGCTCTGCTGCTTTGTTGCTCTCGCGTAGAATCCGCAGTTGCGTTTCTGCCAACTTTTGTTTGGCAGCTCTCTGATGTTTCAGTTGGCGCTCTACAAACGCTGCAATGCTGCCACCGAAGAGGAGGGCCATCCAGAAGATCCACCAGCCGAAGTCTTCAAGGAACGTGTGAACCAGTTGCGTTAAGTCTGCAAGTGTCATACCGTCGGGTTTCCTTTCTTTAAGTCTGTTCGTAGCGCGAGTAGCGTTTCCAACTCGCAGTCGATTACGCTTAACAACATTAGGTGAGAGATCTCCCATAGGACGAAGCCAGCAGCGTGCATCTGTTGCATGAACCACTCGATTGCTACATACAAGTCAATCGATGGCCAAATGCTCCGCGTCGACGCTCCGAGGCTTCCCTTCCGACTCTCGCAGTCGATGACCATTTGGTGCATCATGTGGGAGATTTCCCTTACGCTGAGATCCTCATGTCGTAGTAACTCCATATAGAAGTTTAGTACGGCTGTGAAACTCTCAGACCACTCTAGCGCTTCCGCTGTGTAAGTCTCAACAGCATCCGCTGTAAAGAGTGCGTGTGCCATGTGTGAACGCCTTTCCGCTATGCAGAAGTAAACTTCTTATTTATATTATAATATAAATAGTTGTGGAATTTGAAGAGCCGAGACTACACGCAACTTGGACGACGTAGTAGCCGTCCAAGTTGTTAGCTACCTCGAGTGCCTCTCTAGCCAAGCGTGTACTTGCAAGTACTCAAGATACTGAAACCACTGATGGTACAATAGCACATCGTAGAGTTCACTGCCACTATCGCGAGCTGTCAGTCCTAGAGAGAAGGCTTCCGCAAGCGTGAGGAAGTATCTCCCTTGACTATTGTCTCCGTGCATATCGACCGCTTCATAGAACGCACCGAAGAGGTGTCCTAGTATGCAGGTGTAGGAACTCTGAAAAGAGAATCTCTCCAGCCGTATACGATCGTACCAGGGTGTCTCTCGAGTGAAGATTGGCATAGCGGGTAGTGGCATCTCGTCAATGTGAGCTTCTATCCAAGAGACACCCGCTTGGATACGCGCAGTCACTAACGCTCGCGTCTCGACGTACGTTGTTATGTCCATTACATTCCCCAGTCGTAACAGAAACCCTCTGCGATGTCTTCGATGGCTCGCTCAAAGAAGTACTGTCGTAGCCCCGCATGGTACACAGTCTGGTCTTGTAGCGGATAGTGCTGCCGCCATAAATCGATTGCAGTCTCTACAAGAAGCGGCAGAGCATCCACTGTGAGAGTGTTAGCGGGAATCGTAGCGAACTTCTCTTCGAGGAAGCCTATAAAGCTTCCATAGGCGACTTCGGTATCGATATCGACAAAGGGTTCTAGCGGCCCCACGGTAAGGTAACGCCGTGAGGCCGCACAGTTGTAGTTGACCTCGACAGACGTCGGGATGAGGTCCGTATGAAACTCTCCGATGTGCTTGCCGAGATCTCTGTATCTATCCATATCGTACATTGGACAGTCTCCTAATCGGTTATCAGACCTCGCTCGAGAGCCACTGCGAACCAGGCTAGACCCATCGGCGATGCGCTTGTCGGCGGTCCAAAGTCTCCAGACAGTGGATTGCCTACCCCCTCGACCTCTTGGAGTGCTCTCCAACGCTCAGGGTTCGCACTGACATACGCTGCCGTGAAGTCCGCAATGGCATCGTAGAGGTTTTGTCTGAAGACCTCGACGACCACATACTGTGACACCAGACGAGCCGTATGCTGTATCAGGGTGAGATTTTCCAGACGCGCCTTGCTGCTGATGTCAACAATGCGCTCCGAGACATACATCTGAACGTCAGAGTACGTTACCATTGCATGACAGTGTTCTAGCACGCGCAAGCAGAAGAGGTCTCGAATCGTGCCGTACTGACGGATGAGTATCGTCGCAAGATCGATAGCGACATCGTGTAAGTTCTCTGGTGAGATTCTTGTGACGTCGATCGCGTGCACGAGTGAGGCGATCTGTGCACTCTCGACCGCCTCGGGTGTAATGCCGCGAATCTCCGCAGCGAGTTCAACGTTCATTAGTTTTGCCCTTTCTGCCAGAAGGCTTCGTGATCTTCCTTAAAGCGTTCGTACATTAGATCGAAGAGCTGTCCGATGGAGACGTTCGGGGAGTTGCGAATTGCGTGACGCAACGCTTCCGTAGTGGGGTCTCTATAAAACTCTCGTAGCATCTGATTGAAGTGCTGCTGTAGTAGATGTACACCTCCGTCGATGAGGTAGCGGTAGTCAAGCGCCTCATCTGGCCATCCGGGATCTTCCTCTATACACTCGAAGACATCTCTAAGCGATCGAAAGCTACCCCGATATCGCCACATCCGATTGTCGATCCAAGACTGGATAGTCTCATCCGGCACAGTTGGTGTGCATCTACTACGAATTAGCGCATGCATCATCTCCAACCATACCGGAGAGTCTTCGTCGATAGCATCTCTCTGTGGATCTCTCTTACGCATCTTGTATTACCTCCTTCTACCAGAAGTACGTAGACGACTCCTCGTCCGCGTCTGGTGCTGCTCCGGCCATTAACGCCATCTCGTAAATGTCAACGCCATACTCTTGTCGAAATCTTGCAATGACTGCCTCATAGCCGCGTGTGATAGTGTCGCGACTCCAGCCGCAACCGAACCTGTTGTGATTGAATTGTCTTACCAGTCTGCCGTAAAGAACCTTATCCCCATCAGGTAACTCTTCCGGTACGGGTACGGTCATTGTAACTGTGCTGGGCTGTATCCGCTTGTGAGTGGGACTTGTGAAGAAGTACTCGTGGTTTGCCATTGCGTTACCTCCGTAGCTGTTTGTGTTTCTTATATAGATTTACTATATAATATATTATAATATAAAAAGCTGCGTTTTTAAAAGAGCGGGGTAACGGTTCCTGAAATAGTCAGGGTGCTTGCGCACCCTAGAAGAGGCGATGTGCGTCCTCGACGTCTCTGACGTCAACTCGGTTTAGGCATCTAATTGCAGCGAAGTGGTGTAGCACCTCTTCGAGTTTGTCAGCCTGTTCTTGCGTTCTCGTCAGTATGACAACGACATCCGAGTGGTCGTTGAGCGAGTACGAATTCTCCTCCGGATCATCCTGCCTTTCATAGTGCACAAGCTCGCCGTAGTCAAGTGTATGCAAGAAGTCTATGACTAACTGCGCCCGTGACGCCACTGGGTTGATCCAGTACATACGCTTACGTGGTATTACTGTCATTGGCGATCCTCCTTAATTGCAAGCCACCCTTCTGTTGGTGGTGCGTTCGTTTTCGAGAACTGGATGTCTATAACCTCTCCAGAGGCTAATAGCATCTTGACAAACGCCGGTGCGTGTCCATTGATGTAGAACACAGCGTTGTTGACCGGTCCTGGCAAGTGTGGCAAGCTACGGATTGCATACTCCAATGCTTGCACGACGCTTGCACTAGCCGCATCACCGCTTGGAACGGCAGGTGTGATGCGCGTGCCGTACGCGAGGTATAGCGCCTCGATCTCGTCTGGTGTCAGCACAGACCCTGTACTGGCGAATAGCATGATGGTCTCTTCGAGAGACAGTCTCTGCCGTTGTATGTCCACTATTCCTCCTCTCGTGTAGATAGTAGCGCGGAGAATATCTGTGATATGGTCTTGCCAGAGTCCTGGATGCGTTTAGTACTACACTCATGCGCCCACGTCACATCGACACGCTGAACGAGTTGCATCACATTATGCATTATGAGATCCAGCGTCGCTGGTGCGTGAGGATTGTACGTCTCGAGTATGTCTTCAACCCGATACCGCATATCTGCCAGCTCCGGAGACCAATCGAACTCCGTTGTGTCCATATCGCCTTCTGTGCGAATTGGCATAAAGGTTACCTCCTTCTGAGTCTAAGCTCTTCATCTACCCACTCGAGCAGTACCGCAACGCACTGCGACCAAATGTGCTCGTGCGGTAGAAGAGCTCTAAATGGTAACAAGAGACGTACGAGATCCTCTTGCGGCGTTACGTGCACAATCAGCAGCGCCATCTGCAGCAGCGTCGTCTTCGCCTCCGGGATCTCGTCTGGTGAGAACCTAGCACTTAGAACAGAGTTCTCAATGGTAACGGTAGCTAGTTCCTGCTGGATCTTCGTCCGCGCACGAGAGGCTTTCTTCATCGTCGGAGTATCAACGAGAGTCAACGCCCCAGACGAGTGCTCTATTACACGCAGTAGCAGTATTTCCCTAAGCGACGTCTCATCAATCTCACCTGCAGCGTGAGCACGCTTGCAGTAGTGCTGAATCACATACAGATGACCTTGCGTACTAGAAAGTTTCCAGCGCAATGAGATCAGGTGCCAGAGATACGCACTAACTTGTCGAGAACCAATCTGACGCCATGCGTGCTCCTGTGAGTACAGTCCGGCGACTTCCATACCATGGTGTGTACGCAGGTACTCTTCGAACTGCACTAACAAGTTGTAGTGCCCGTGTCGAGTGGAGTCCTTCAAGGTACTCGTGTAGCTTGGGAAGATGGTTAGTAGATTGCCGTTCGACGCTATCGCTGGTCTCAAATTCACACCTCCTGAACCATTGCTTGATTTACATTATAATTAATTATAATATAAATAGTCGGTGAAATACAATAGTACGACTCACACCTGAGTCGTACTATTGAGGGCGCGCTTGATGTGAAGGCGTTACGAACTACAACCGTTCGGTCCTGTACTGTTAGTACAGTTGAGTTGTAACGCCGGTGGCGTCTGCATGTGGATGTATGAATCCGACATGAAGAAGGGCAAGTTTGACTCGATCAGTACGCGATTCGGTACTGTGAAGCAGAAGATGCCGGGTTCGTTCTCACCGTAGGAGCCATCCAACTGTGCAGCGGAGGTATCAACGCCCCAACCCCAATAGGCGTTGTTCGTCCCTCCGGTGTCGGTTTGTACTTTATCCGGTGGTGTTGGCAGAGAGTTCATCGAGGAGCACTTACCGTAGACGGGAGAGTAGAACATAATCTTACCGTCTACAGATAGTAAGTACACGTAGCCAATGTGCGTGGGGTCTCCCTCTCGGGAGATGCGCATTAGCAGGTTGATCATCTCACTCGTCGGAGTGCATTTTGTTGCTGTAGTACCGTCAGGATTCTTCGTGTCCACACATGCCGGCTTGTATCCTAAGTGCGAGGTAACGTATGCCAATGCCACGGCGTATTCGTTCGCTGCGCTGTCGTTTGCATTCGATGCGGCTTGCGCACCAGTTGGTGTCGGTGTCGGCGTTGCGGAGTCGTCGCCAATACCAAGGCACGCGCTGAGAGTCAGTACGAGTACGGCCAAACCAACTGCGACACCTCCCATATTGCGAAGGAACTTGAGACGAGCTGGTGTAAACCAATCCCGACGTGGCGCGTATCGAAGCACAAGTGCAGCAACGCATGCGCACAGTGCTATCGTCGCGACCGTTGAAAGTGAAAGCATGTAAACTATTAACCTCCTGGTAGTGACCAAACGATCAAAAGCGTTAACGCCCAAAAGCTACAGAGCAGTATCCAAGCGAACCACATTGTGATAGGCGCAAGCATGGATTTCCATGTATAAGCTTCTTGCAGCGCGACGTTGTATCGCCATGCGGATGAGATAGCTAGTATCGCCATAACCGTCAATGCAACTCTTAAGGACATGCTATTCCGCTCCTTGGTAAGCGAAATAAACTAGTCAACCGAAGTTGACTAGCCGGCACGAGTGCTAGTTCGTACCAGGTAAGGGCTTCTGGACCGGAATGGTGTAGGTCGAGTCCATCGGCTTGTTCGGATCCATTTGCTTTGGCAAGTTCTGCGACGACTGCAGCGCCGGACACTGGGAGTCTGCGTTGCCGATCAAGTTGTTGTAGTCCTGCACAGTGTTTGCGTCGTCACCGGTGAGTGCACTCAGGTTGTCGTTCAGTTGCTGGAACGTCTGCTGATCTCCAACGGACCACTTGCTAGCATCCGGATGCGCGCGATTGAAAGCAGCAAGTTGCGCATTTGTTGCCTTGATCTTTACGGAATTGGCGTTCCAGTGCGCCAAGTCGGTACGCAGATCAGCATTCGTCTGCGTGACGTTTTGTAGAGAGCAGGCCGCTGCGGCTCGCTGGATAGGCGTTGTCACGTGGTTGGTGTAGTATAGCCCAAACCAGCTCGTAGCAATGCCTATCACAACGAGTGCGACAAGCAAGGCGCAGACGCCAATGATCCAAACCAAAGCTCTCATTTGGAAGCTCCACCTTTCGCTGTACGAAACGTGTGTTGAGAAGTCCCGATCGTACATCTGCCGTTGTGGCATATTAAACAATACCTCCGACTAGACTTGCTCAAGAGCAAGTAACGTAATAAGAAATCCTCCCGCCGACTTATCGAAGGGCTCTATGCCAATAGCGTCAGTAAAAGCATAGACTGCGGCGGTGCTTAAGAATGCGCGTTGGAGTGCTGAGTGCAATGTTCTTACGTAAGTAGAGACACTGCGCGGAACCCGAGGGTTCTCGAAGAAGCTTCCTGGTGGCGCTTCTGAAACGCTCAGTTGGAGTCTCATCACTCCACCGAAGGATATAGCAATCACGCCACGCGCCATACGCGTGCCGTTCCAACCTTGGGGTAGTTCATAAACGAGTGCGTGCTCTAAATCACGCATTGAGATAGCCGGCATGTGCCCTCCAGAAACTATACAAGATCTATGCAGACTGGACCGAGTCCGGCGGCGATTGACTCCGGATTCGTCAGTGGTGCACCGCAGCGGTAACAGCGTACATACATACGTGCGTAGGTATCATGACAGCTTTCGAAGGAGGCTGGATCCGCAAGTATCTCGAGAGCTTTGGCAAGCAGACTATCGTCACGATAGTTCTCCCACAGCTTAGGCTTGGATCCGACCCAAGTGCCGCACTCCGTATAGTCGATCTGATTGTCCGTACCGAATAGGTAGCCAATCAGAACGCGACCTTTCCAGCTACCAGTTTTCACTTGACGAATTCGAAACGTTCGGTGAGTGCCTTCAAGGACGACGGTGTAGAAGCCTGGTGTGATCGAGAGCGGTTCGGGTTCGGGACAGGCGACGTGGGCAACGAGCTTATCCAGAAACCAATACTCACAGTCTTCACCGATGGAGATCCATCCATCGCAGCGCTGGCAGCGCTGACTGTACTTAGCTGTAATAACACGCATCGGTACGTCGTCGCCATCCAGCAGAGTAAACTCCTCCTCCGTCGTCGGGCACACTGCGTGCCACGCTTGATCTTTACCAGAGAAGTCGACTGTGATCACCTGCCCTGTACGGATTCGGTGTCGGCAAAGAATGCACCAACTATCAAAGCGTGCGGGGAAAGTTTGTACGTTGGACTGTGCCTGAGAGCCGAACCAGATTGATTGAGACGACATTGCTAATCCTCCTTCGAAAAACTGCTTTTCTTTCCTACTAATTATATTATAATATAATACTATGCTGAAATACAAGTGTGGAGCATCAATCGATACTACACACTTGTTTACTATGCCTGCCCGACGTACCAGGAGCACATTGTGTACGCTCCAGTTGACGCATCCACCGTGATGTGCTCAGTCGTAGTGCCCGCGGGGACGAGCACGCCTTGTGGAGTTCTAAAATCCGAAGTGGGTAGCGTCTTAGCTAGCGATGCGGATTGCCACCAAACGTTACCATCCGTAGCGCCGTTCTGTCGGACTCTATCTGTCGGACCGAATGCGTTACACTGGTCTAGCGTCAACGTCTTATGCGCTTGCACTTCAGATGGCCACAGCTGATACAATACGCCGATGATCCGTGTACCGGATACAGCGAGTTTGTAGTGCGGCTTTCCAGCGTAGATGCAGTAGTCTTCCTCGACCTCATAGCCAGAAGTCAACCCACTGCTATTGTGCACGCACGATTGCGTTAACAGGTAGGTTGCGACTCTCTCGTCCGCGCCGATTGGAACCGCAACGATGTGCCCTACAGGTGTTAGCGCAACCGGCGGATCGACAAACCCACGTAGAAGTGGCACGCTGAGGATAGCTGCTAGCAGTAACCCAACTGGCAACAGCCATGCGGACCATTTAGTTTTCCACTTCATAGTCGCTCCACCCTCTGCCAGAAGCCGATAGTCTCTGGCGACGCTAGCCACTCATCAGAGATGAGTACCGCGGCGTCCCAAAGTGCGGGAAGCAGCACTCGTGTGAGTACGTCACGTGTGAGGAAGCTTTGTTGCAGATGCTGCAGCAGACTAATAGACATGGCGGAGAGCCCGCGGATAGCGAGCTCGTCATCAGATCCGTCAGGCTTAAAAGCCATGTGATTCTCCAAATCGATGGCGAGTAAGTGCTCTACGATGCCGTGGGCACATTCTGCGACGACGGTGCGCTGCATCAGCATGCGCTCTTGTGATGTTAACATCTGTAAGTGCTACCTCCAAAGGAACACGCCGTCTAGCAACAGGCTAGCGGCAGCAGTTAGGTACCAACAGCCTACACAGAACAACGCAAGTGAGTGACCGACTTCGTGTCGGAGGGAGAGCTTCACTATGGAAGTGCTCTTGTAGAGTAGCAGGATGACCACAGCAGTTGTTATTGCGGTCACTACGCTTAACGCTAACGGAGTGGCGAAGAGTCTCTCCAGCAGTGGGAGATCGAATACGGTCCATGCCAACGCAAGGAAGTCTACACAGTTGCGAACGTCTAACAGATCCGCAGTGGACCGCCAGAGTATTGGCCCTACAGGAAAGTTGCCACGCCTTCCGGCAATGTTGTGAACCGCCGCAAGCACAACGCAAAAGATGAGCAAGACGGTCAGTCCATCGTGAAACTCGTACAGTAGGATAAGCGGTGGCATACTAGTCCTCCACGTAGTGTTGTACGAAGGGCGTTTCTCCGAGTTGCCGCTCCTCGACAGGAACATAGACGGCTACGTAACGCTTCTTTCTCGCTCTAGTGCTCCGCAAGATTAGGATCAAGAGGAGCAGTGGAACGAGTGAGACGACAACTCCCAAGGGCCACGGCGCTTGAGTCTCGAGCCACCAGGCACAGACTGTCGCCGCAATAAATGCGTCTAATGTGAGCGTGAATGCTCGGATGGTCATGTCGTTACCTCCTTTGAACTAATAGGGTAAGCCCGCGTCGAGATACCAGTTGCAATTAACACAGTTCGTTGCGCCTTCGCCGTACGTATACGCGCGCTTGCCACTAGCTAAAGACCGAAGGCGTAGCCCACAACGTGGACAGAAGCCTGTACCGAGGCACCGTGCGCATTGACACCCATCGGGTAGCGTGCCCCAGCCATAGCATCTCGGGCAGTGTCCCGGATTGCGCACTCTCCAACTATCGAATTTGAACTTTAGATCGACGTCGATGGGCTTGTGTAGTTGCTTAACTGTTTGTAGTAGTATAAATCTAGCGTACTTACTAAACATCGGCAGGGAAAGCACACACATGTTGTGCGGGCGTCCCACCCAGACATCTGCGTACGGACACGCATGTATAGCAAGTATAGCACCACTACCTTGTACCTCATGTACGTAGTAGACTGCTGGACGTTCTCGTTTTCGATGTGGCCCATCGTAATGAACAATGGGCCACACGAACCTAGTTGTGTCAATGCCGAGACGCAACTCTTCACTTGCTATCATCTTACGTCAACTCTCTCAACTCTACGATGAACGTCTCTCCAACTTCCGAAACAACCTCTAGTAGGAACAGTACGCCACTTGACTCCAGGGGCGTACTCAACACTTTCTGTTGTTTAATCGGAAATGGCACAGCGGGTCCTTCTGCGCGCTGTACTTTAAGATACTCCTCCGCCAGATTGACCATCTTCTGCTCCATTGACAGTAACTGGCGCACTGCACTCGGTGGTGCAACGATATGCAGCATCGCTTGCCGGCCGTTTGGTAGCTCGAAGAAAGTCCTATCAGGTTCAGAACTAACACTAACTGGCGGAAGCTCACCAGAGACTTCCCACGTTTCGACAAGTTGCTGCGTCAGAGTCTCAATGAGTGTCCTCTTGCCT
>Ga0207700_10001675_pt1 | contig 12570 bp, 9 predicted proteins | sample LARL82metaG_FD_184348 | JGI IMG/M metagenome (GOLD analysis project Ga0207700, IMG submission 184348) | Corn, switchgrass and miscanthus rhizosphere microbial communities from Kellogg Biological Station, Michigan, USA - LAR L8-2 metaG... | ecosystem: Host-associated > Plants > Roots >...
GGGAGCCTGGGCGCTTTCGCGCGGAACTCGCGGAGGCCACCGAGAAGGTTCGCGCGCTCAAGCGGCAGTTGGGTTCCCGGGTAGCGGCGGAAGGCCCGCACGGAGCACGGGAATGATGGCGAGCCGCGACAGCGCGGGCGCTGTCGCTGGCGGACTGGCTCGTCACATTCCCGTGCTCGGCGGCCGCACGGTTGAATTCCTCAATGTGCGCGCCGGCGGCGTCTACATCGACGGCACCTTCGGTGCCGGCGGCCACAGCCGCGCAATTCTCGCGGCCGCAGATTGTAAGGTCATTGGCATCGATCGCGATCACGGTGCGATCGTGCGCGGTGCCGACCTCGTGCGTTCGGCCAACGGCCGGCTCGCCCTGGTGGAAGACAAATTCTCCGACCTGGAGGTTGCCGCACGTGGCCGCGGCTACGAAGCCGTGGACGGGGTCGTGCTCGACCTTGGCGTCTCCTCGATGCAGCTCGATGAGGCCGCGCGCGGCTTTTCCTTCCGCCACGATGGTCCGCTCGACATGCGCATGGGCCGCGCAGGCGTAACCGCGGCCGATGTCGTGGCAATGGCGTCCGAGCGCGAGCTTACGGCCATTGTGGCGACCCTCGGGGAAGAGCGCCGCGCGCGCAACATCGCCCGCGCCATCGTCGCCGCGCGCCGCGCGACGCCGATCCGCACGACGCGCGCGCTCGCCGACATCGTCGCGGGCGTCGTGCACGCGCGCGCCGGCGCCATCCACCCCGCGACCCGAACCTTCCAAGCGCTGCGCATCTTCGTCAACGAAGAGCTTGCCGAGCTTGCCGCCGGTCTCGCCGCGGCGGAGCGAGTGCTCAAGCCAGGCGGACGATTGGTAGTGCTGGCGTTCCATTCGCTCGAAGATCGGATGGTCAAATCATTTCTGGTCGAGCGCAGCCGGCCCGGCACTCCCTCGCGCCATCATCCGGCGCCGGTGCAGGCGGCCATGACTTTCGACGTCCTGACCAAGCGCCCGATCGTGCCGAGCGATGCGGAGATCAGCGCCAATCCCCGCGCGCGTTCCGCCAGGCTGCGCGCCGCCGAGCGCACCGAGGCAGCCATTGCCGTCCGCGCCGTCGCGTCGTTGCTTCCGCGGTTGCCCTTGTTGGCCGAGCTCGCCGCCCGCGAGGGAAGGGGGCGACAGCCATGATGCGCGTGCTCAATATCTGCGTGATCGGGGCGCTCGTGCTGGCGGCGGCCGATGTCTACACGATCAAGTTCGAGTCGACGCGGCAAGCGCAGCGCGTCGCAAAGCTGCGCCTCGAGATTAGGCGCGAGCGCGATGCGGTGGCGTCGCTGCGCGCGGAATGGGCCAAGCTCGACAATCCGGCACGCATTCAGGCTCTGGCGCGCCGACATCTGCAGCTGGGGCCGCTCGAGGCGCGGCAAGCCGATCCGCTCGACAATCTGCCCGAGCGGCCGGCTGATCTCGTTGCCGTGGAGGAGGCTGACCCGATAGCGGCGGTGATCGCGAATCCCGGGGCTTTGGGTCGTCCAGCAGCCGGCAACGTGCCTGCGGCGACAAGATGATGGCCATGCACGTATCCGCGGCAGATCGGCCGGCACCTGCGCGCGACCCGTGGCGCCGTCGCCTCGTCGCCTCGCTGCTTTATGGCCGCAACGTCGATCGCGCCGCCAAGACGCGGGGGCGCATCGCTCTCGCCGTGTTCATCTTCGCGCTTGGCTATGCCGTGATTGCGGCCCGGCTGGTGATGTTCGCGGCCGCGCCCGACGGGCACGGGTCACGGCGCGCCATCGCCCAGGATGCGGTGGCGACCGCGCGGCCCGACATCCTCGACCGCAACGGAGAAATTCTGGCGACCGACGTGCGCACGCCATCGCTGTTCGCCGAGCCGCACCGGATCATCGACGTCGACGAGGCGTCCGAACTGCTCACGGCGGTGATGCCGGACATCGATGCCGCCGAACTGCGCGGTCGGCTCGCGTCCAAGCGCCGCTTCGTCTGGCTCAAGCGCGAGATTACTCCGGAGCAGCGCGCACAGATCCATCGACTCGGAATTCCCGGCATTGGGTTCCTGCCGGAGAACAAGCGCATCTATCCGAACGGCGCCGAGGTTTCCCATGTCCTCGGCCACGTCAATATCGACAATCAAGGCACCGCCGGCATCGAGAAATGGCTCGACGCGCGCGGGCTTGCCGACTTGCATCTGGCGGGGCTTGCCACGGACCGGCTGCAGACGCCGGTCGAGCTTGCCGTCGACCTGCGCGTGCAGCACGCGCTGCGCGACGAACTGATCGCCGCCCGCGCCAAGTTCAAGGCGGTGGCGGCCGCGGGCGTCTTGACCGATGTGCGCACTGGCGAGATCGTCTCGATGGTCTCGGAGCCCGATTACGACCCAAACAATCCGCGCGAGGCGCTCGATCCGACCCGCATCAACCGGCTCACCACCGGTGTGTACGAGATGGGATCGACTTTCAAGGCGCTCACCCTCGCAATGGCGCTCGACTCCGGCAAGATCACGCTCAAGTCCGCCTTCGATGCCAGCCATCCGCTTCAATACGGCAAGTTCGCAATCCACGATTTCCACGCGCAGAACCGTGTGCTCACGGTCCCCGAGATCTTCACCTACTCCTCCAATATCGGCACCGCCCGCATGGCGCTGAGCCTGGGAATCGAGCACCACAAATGGTTCTTGCGGAAGACGGGCCAGCTCGAGCGGCTGCGCACCGAATTGCCGGAAAGCGCCGAGCCGCTCGTGCCCAAGCGCTGGGCCGAGCTCAACACGGTGACGATCGCATTCGGCCACGGGCTTTCCGTCGCGCCGCTGCAAGCGGTGATGGCGATCAGCGCGCTGATGAACGGCGGGCATCTCATTCCGCCCACCTTCCTCAAGCGCAGCGAGAGCGAGGCGTTGGCGCTCGCCACGCAGGTCATCAAGCCCGAGACGAGCGAGAAGATGCGCTATCTGATGCGCCTCAACGTCGAGAAGGGCACCGCTACCAAAGCCGACGTGAAGGGCTATTACGTCGGCGGCAAGACCGGCACCGCGGACAAGGTGGTCGGCGGCCGTTATTCCAAAACCAAGGTGCTCACCTCGTTCACCGCGGTGCTGCCGGCCGACCAGCCGCGCTACCTCTTGCTCATCATGCTGGATGAGCCGCAAGCGACCCCCGACACGCACGGCTTCACTACGTCGGGATGGAACGCGGTGCCGGTCGGGGGCGCGGTCATCGCCCGCATCGCGCCTCTGCTGGGGCTCGAGCCGCGGTTCGAACTGCCGCCCGCCGACAAGCTGATCCTGGCGAGCGCCGGCGGCAGATAGGGCAAGATCGGCCATGCCGGTCGGGGAATCCGGCTACCAAATCGCCGCTGTCCCTGGACGGATATGGGGCGGCGGGGGTAGACGATCCGGCGCACCATGAAGCTTGCCGACCTCCTCACTGCGGATGCCGTCAGCGACGCCCGACTTGCCGCGCTCGAGGTTGGCGGCGTCAGCGCGGACAGCCGCAGCATCAAGCCTGGCGACCTGTTCGTGGCGGTAGCAGGGGCGAGGGCCGATGGGCTCGAGTTCTTGCCGCAAGCGCTGGCAGCGGGTGCGGCAGCGGTCATGGCCGAACGGCCGCCGCCGATGCCGCTTCCGCCGAGCGTGCCGTTTATCAAAGTCGACGACGCGCGCCGCGTATTGGCGCGTGCGGCGGCGACCCTCTTTCCGCGCCAACCGCAGGTGATCGCAGCGGTTACCGGCACCAGCGGAAAGACCTCGGTCGCCGCCTTCACGCGCCAGATCTGGACCGCGCTCGGTCATGCGAGTGCCAGCATCGGCACGGTTGGGCTCGTCTCGCCGCAGCGCGAGGTCTACGGCTCGCTCACCACCCCGGATCCGGTTGCGCTGCACCGCTCGCTCGATCAGCTCGCGCGCGAGGGCGTGACGCATCTCGCCATCGAAGCCTCCTCGCATGGACTCGATCAACGCCGCCTCGACGGCGTGCACGTCGCGGCCGGTGGCTTCACCAATCTCAGCCGCGACCATCTCGATTATCACCCGACGCTCGAGGCTTATCTTTCCGCCAAGCTGCGCCTGTTTGAGCATCTGATCGAGCCGGGCGGCGCAGCGGTGATCGCGGCCGATCACGAGCATGCCGATGCCGTCATGGCTGCGGCGCGGCGCCGCGACCTGCGGCTCGTCAGCGTCGGCCGGCGCGGGGAGAGCATCCGCCTGATCGAGAGCAGGATCGAGGGGTTCGCGCAAGCACTCGCGCTCGAGCACGACGGGCGTACTTACCGCGTGCGCCTGCCGCTTCCCGGCGATTTCCAAGTCGACAACGCGCTGGTCGCAGCGGGGCTCGTCATCGCGACCGGAGGCGAGCCATCCGCCACCTTGGCGGCGCTGGCGCATCTCGAGGGCGCCAAGGGCCGGCTCGATCTCGTCGGCGAGCGCAACGGTGCGCCGATCTTCGTGGACTATGCCCACAAGCCCGATGCGCTCGCCAAGGCGCTCGCGGCGCTGCGGCCTTACGTGCGCGGGCACCTGATCGTGGTGTTTGGTTGCGGCGGCGATCGCGACGTCGGCAAGCGTCCCATCATGGGGGCCGTCGCCGCCAAGCTCGCCGACCGGGTCGTCGTCACCGATGACAATCCGCGCAGTGAAAATCCCGCCGCGATCCGCGCCGCGATTCTTGCGGCGGCGCCCGGCGCGCTCGAAATCGGCGACCGCCGGGAAGCGATCCGCACCTCGATTTCCGGTCTGCGCCGCGGCGACGTGCTGCTGATCGCGGGAAAGGGCCATGAAACCGGCCAAATCATCGGCAAACAGGTGTTGCCATTCAGCGACCACGAAGCGGTCGCCGCCGCGCTTGCCGGGAGGGTGGCATGACCGATCGGCCGCTCTGGTCCGTCGAGGCGATGCTGGCCGCGATGCGCGCCACGCCTGCCGGTCCATTGCCGCCCGCGGTGCTGGGCCTTTCGATCGACACGCGCACGATTGCGCCCGGCGAAGCGTTCCTCGCCATCCAGGGTGACAACCGCGACGGCCACGATTTCGTCGAAGCTGCGCTCGAAGCGCGCGCGGGCCTTGCGGTCGTTGCCGCCGACAAACGCGCACGCTTTCCCGAGCACGCGCCGCTCATCGTCGTTGCCGACGTGCTCGCAGGCTTACGCGATTTGGCGCGGGCGGCGCGCGGGCGCACCCAGGCGAAAGTCGTTGCCGTCACCGGCTCTGTCGGCAAGACCGGCACAAAGGAGGCGCTGCGCCTGACGCTTGCCAGGAGCGGCGAAACCCATGCTTCGGTCGCTTCCTACAACAATCACTGGGGCGTGCCGCTCTCGCTCGCGCGCTGTCCGGAGAGCGCGCACTACGCAGTGTTCGAAATAGGCATGAATCATGCCGGCGAGATCGAGCCACTCACTCGCCTGGTGCGGCCGCAGGTCGCGATCGTCACCGCGATCGAGCCGGTGCACCTCGAATTCTTCGGCTCGCTCGAGGCAATCGCCGACGCCAAGGCGGAAATCTTTCTCGGGCTCGAGCGCGGCGGTGCGGCGGTGATCAACCGCGATAACCCGCAGTTCATGCGGCTCGAGCGCAGCGCGCGCGACGCCGGTGTCGAGCGCATCGTCTCGTTTGGCGAGCACGCGCGCGCCGACGCGCGGCTCATCAAGTGCTCGCTCCAGGCGGAGACCTCCACGGTGCAGGCGCGGATTCTCGGGACCGAGGTCACCTACAAGCTGGGGGCGCCGGGGCGGCACCTGGTCCTCAATTCGCTTTCCGTGCTGGCTGCCGCAGCGCTGGTCGGCGCCGACCTCGCGTTGGCGGCGCTGGCGCTCGCAGATCTGCAGCCGGCGAGCGGACGCGGCTCCCGCCTGACCCTGCACATGCCCCGCGGCACGGCGCTCCTGATCGACGAAAGCTACAATGCCAATCCGGCCTCCATGCGTGCGGCGCTCGCCTTGCTTGGCCAGACCGATCTGCGCCAGCTTGGCCGGCGCATTGCGGTTCTCGGCGACATGCTGGAACTCGGGCCGCGCGGCGCCGAGTTGCATCGCGAACTGGCCGTCGCCGTGCTCGCCCATGGTATCGATCTCGTATTCTGCTGCGGTCCGCTGATGCGCGCCTTGTGGGAGGCGCTTCCCTCCTCGCGCAAGGGCGGGTATGCCGAGACGTCGGCCGCCCTCGAATCGCAGGTGCTTGCTGCGCTTCAGCCGGGCGATGCCGTCATGGTCAAGGGATCGCTCGGCTCGCGTATGACGCCCATCGTCAAGGCGCTGCAAAGCCGCTATCGCCGCGAGACGCCGGTTCTCGCTCCCGCCCAAGCTTCGACCGTCAACGGTTGACGCATGCTCTACTGGCTCTCCGCATTCTCGGATACGATCGGGCCTCTCAACGTCCTTCGCTACATCACGTTCCGTACCGGCGGAGCGATGTTCACCGCGCTGGTCTTCGTGTTTCTGTTCGGTCACTCGATCATCGACCAGCTGCGGCTCAAGCAGGGCAAGGGACAGCCGATCCGCAGCGACGGACCGCAATCACACCTGGTCACCAAGAAAGGCACGCCGACCATGGGCGGCCTGATGATGCTGTTCGGTCTCCTCGTATCGACCGTGCTATGGGCCAATTTGGCCAACCGCTATGTTTGGATCGTGCTCGGCGTAACGCTCTCGTTCGGTGCCATCGGCTTCTATGACGACTACCTGAAGGTCACCAAGCAGACGCATGCCGGCTTTTCCGGCAAGCTTCGCATGGCGATCGAGGCGCTGATCGCGGTGGCGGCCTGCTACTTTATCGTGTCGCTCGGCCGCCAACCATTCGCGACTTCCGTCACCTTTCCCTTCTTCAAGGAGTTGGTATTTCCGCTCGGCTGGTTCTTCATCCTGTTCGGCGCGTTCATCATAGTCGGCGCGGGCAACGCGGTGAACTTGACGGACGGCCTCGACGGGTTGGCGATCGTTCCGGTCATGATCGCGACCGGCTGCTTCGGCGTGTTTGCCTGGGTCGTGGGCAACGGCATCCTTTCAGAGTATCTGCAACTGCATTTTGTTCCCGGGACCGGCGAGTTGGCGGTGGTGTGCGGCGCCGTGATCGGGGCGGGACTGGGCTTCCTCTGGTTCAATGCACCGCCGGCATCGATTTTCATGGGCGACACCGGTTCGCTTGCCCTCGGCGGCATGCTGGGAGCCATCGCGGTCGCGACCAAGCACGAGGTCGTGCTTGGCATCGTCGGGGGGCTGTTCGTGCTCGAGGCGGTCTCGGTGATCGTGCAGGTGGTCTCGTTCAAGCTCACCGGCAAGCGCGTCTTTCGCATGGCGCCGATCCATCACCATTTCGAGCAGCTCGGCTGGACCGAGCCCCAGATCGTGATCCGCTTTTGGATCATTTCGGTCGTGCTCGCGCTGGTGGGGCTGTCCACGCTCAAGCTGCGGTGATGATTCCTGTCACCGCCTTCGCGGGAAAGAAGGTTGCCATCTTCGGCCTCGGCGGGTCGGGGTTGGCGAGCGCGAGCGCGCTGCTCGCGGGAGGGGCCGACGTCATCGGCTGGGACGACACTGCCGACGCCGTGGCCAAGGCCGCGACCGCGGGCATTCCCAGCGGCGATCTGCGGCAAGCCGACTGGTCGAGAATTTCCGCGCTGGTGCTCGCGCCCGGCGTGCCGCTCACGCATCCCACGCCGCACTGGACGGTGGCGCTCGCGCATGCCGCCGGCGTGGAGGTGATCGGCGACATCGAGCTGTTCTGCCGCGAGCGCCGCGCGCGCGCGCCGAAAGCACCATTCGTCGCCATCACCGGCACCAACGGCAAATCGACGACCACGGCGCTGGTTGCGCATCTCCTGCGCGCGGCCGGCCGCGAGGCCGAAATCGGCGGCAACATCGGCACGGCGATTCTGTCGCTGGCGCCGCCGGACGCGAGGCGCGCGCATGTGGTCGAGTGCTCGTCCTATCAAATCGATCTCGCGCCGACGCTCGACCCCTCGGTGGGGCTCCTGCTCAACGTCACGGAGGATCATCTCGATCGCCACGGGACGCTCGCGCACTACGCCGCGGTCAAGGAGCGGCTCGTTGCCGGCGTGCAAAAGGACGGAATGGCCATCGTCGGCGTGGACGATCCTTGGTGCGCGGCAGCGGCCGACCGCATCGCGCAGGCGGGAAGAGAGCTTGTGCGCGTCTCGGTACGCCGGCCGCTGCGCGATGGCATCTATGTCGAGGCCCAAAGCATCATGCAGGCGACAGGCGGCGCCCCTCGCAGCATCGCCCGCATCAACGGCATCGGCTCGCTACGCGGCGTGCACAATGCACAGAACGCTGCCTGCGCCGCCGGTGCAGCGCTCGCGCTCGGCCTGTCGGCGGAGGAGATCCAGCAGGGTCTCGTTTCCTTTCCCGGCCTTGCCCACCGCATGGAGGAGGTCGGCCGCAAGGGTCGTGTGCTGTTCGTCAACGATTCCAAGGCAACCAATGCGGATTCCGCCGCCCAGGCGCTGGCCTGCTTCTCCGATATTTTCTGGATCGCCGGCGGCAGGGCGAAAACCGGAGGCATCGCTTCGCTTGCGCGCTTTTTTCCGCGCATCCGCAAGGCCTATCTCATCGGGGAAGCCGCGCGCGAGTTCGCCGCCGAGCTCGAAGGACGCGTGCCCTATGTCGTCGCCGGCACGCTGGAGCGGGCGGTCGAGCTGGCGGCGGCCGAAGCCGAGCTCTGCGACGTGGCCGAGCCAGTCGTGCTGCTGTCGCCGGCGTGCGCCTCGTTCGACCAGTACCGCAATTTCGAAGTGCGCGGCGACAGGTTCCGCGAGCTGGTGCGCGCCCTGCCAGGGCTGACCCCCGCGCATTGATTTATTCCCGTGACGTAGCTCCACGCGTTTAATCCGTGGTGCGGAAATCTGCCGACGAATTGGTTGCGCGCCAAATCGAGAAAATAAGCGGCAGCCCTGTTCTGGCGGCCGCGTTAATCCTCCGTCAACCAACGCCAGGCACCACTGGTCCCGCGCCGTCCCCGAGGAGGTCTCGATGGTCTCGCGTCTTGAACGCACGCGCTTTGCCGCCTGGTGGTGGACGATCGACCGCTCGCTGTTGACCGCATTGCTCACGCTCATGCTCGCGGGAATCATTCTGTCGCTTGCGGCTTCGCCGCCGGTTGCGGCGCGCCTCGGGCTCGATCCGTTTTATTTCGTCGGCCGGCACGTGCTGTATTTGATTCCGGCGCTCGCCGTCATGTTGACGATTTCGTTCTTGCCGCCGCGCCATATTCGGCGGCTCGCGGTCATCGTCTTCGTGGTGAGTCTTGCGTTGGTCGCGGCGACCCTGCATTTCGGCGCCGAGGTCAAAGGTGCGCGTCGCTGGATCGTCTTGCTCGGGATCAATATCCAGCCTTCGGAGTTCCTCAAGCCTGCCTTCGTCATCCTCATCGCCTGGCTGTTCGGCGAGTCCGCGCGGCGGCCGGAAATGCCGGCGAATACCTTCGCGCTCGCGCTCTTGCTCCTTGCTATCACCGGGCTCGTGCTGCAGCCCGATTTCGGCCAAACGATGCTGATCGCGCTCGTCTGGAGCGCACTGTTCTTCCTCGCCGGCATGCGTCTCGTTTGGGTAGTGGGGCTGGGCGGCGCCGCCGCGATCGGACTTGCGACCGCTTACATGCTCATTCCGCACGTGGCGCGGCGCATCGAGCGATTCCGCGATCCGTCCTCCGGGGACACCTTCAACATCGACCAGGCGCTCGAATCGTTCCAGCGCGGCGGCTGGTTCGGACGCGGACCGGGGGAGGGCACCGTCAAGCGTATCCTGCCCGAGAGCCATACCGATTTCGTGTTCGCCGTCGCCGCCGAGGAGTTCGGCATCGTGCTGTGCCTGCTGCTGCTGGCGCTGTTCGCGTTCATCGTGTTGCGCGCCCTGCACCACGCCCGGCGCAGCGAGGACCCGTTCGCGCGTTTTGCCTCGGCCGGCCTTGCCGTTCTGCTCGGGCTACAATCGGCCATCAACATGGCGGTGAATCTGCACTTGATGCCGGCCAAGGGCATGACGCTTCCGTTCATTTCGTACGGCGGCTCGTCGATGATTTCCCTCGCCTATGGCATGGGTATGCTGCTCGCCTTGACGCGTGAGCGCCCGCGCGCTGAGTTGCTCGCAGCGGAGGGGGCATTCGCGCCTGCCGAAAGGGCGGCCTGATCAACTGCCAAACGGACCACGTCGCGTGCCGCTTGTTCTCCTCGCCGCCGGCGGAACCGGCGGACACCTGTTCCCCGCCGAGGCACTTGCGGAGGCACTCGGCCGGCGCGGCGTGAGCGTCGCACTTGCCACAGACGCTCGCGCCGAGCGCTACGGCAGGGCTTTTCCGGCGCGCGACATCCACGTCATCACCAGCGCCACCGTGCGTGGGCGCAACCCGCTGTCGCTGGCGCGCACGGCGGGGCTGCTCGGCATCGGCACCGTGCAGGGCCTGCGCCTGCTTGCGCGCATGCGGCCTTCGGCGGTCGTCGGTTTCGGCGGCTATCCCACCATCCCGCCGGTGCTGGCGGCAACGCTGCGCGGAATCCCGACGCTGATTCACGAACAGAACGCGGTGATGGGACGCGCCAACAGGTTTCTTGCACCCCGAGTCGATGCGATTGCCACGAGCTTCGTCGGGGTGCTCGATCGTGCGCCCAAACTTGGCGCCAAGGCGACGCGCACGGGCAACCCGGTGCGGCCGGCGGTGGTCGCGGTCTCCACCATTCCCTATGCCGCCCCCGACGGGGCTGGTGCGCTCAAGCTCGTGGTGTTCGGCGGCAGCCAAGGCGCGCGCATCATGGCCGACATCGTGCCCGCCGCGGTCGAAAGGCTCCCCCGCGATCTGCAAGCGCGCCTTGCCGTCGTGCAACAGGCGCGCGAGGAGGATCTGGCGCGGGTGACCGAGGTTTATGCACGCGCGGGAGTGGCGGCGGAGGTCGCGCCGTTCTTCCCCGACCTGCCGGCGCGGATTGCGGCGGGCCACGTCGTGGTCGCGCGCTCCGGCGCCTCGACCGTGGCGGAGCTCGCCGCGATCGGCCGGCCGGCCATTCTGGTTCCGCTGCCGCACGCGCTCGACCAAGACCAATCCGCCAATGCCGGCGTGTTGGCCTCGGCAGGCGGCGCGATGCGGCTCGAGCAGAAGGATTTCACGTCCGATCGGCTGGCGGCGGAGATCACCGCGCTTGCCAGCGCGCCGCAAAAACTCGTAGCAATGGCCGCCGCCGCCCGCTCGCAAGGCGCCACTGACGCGGCCGAGCAGCTAGCGGATTTGTTGCTGCGGGTGGCAGCAACGAACTCGCGCGCCGATAAATCTGCTGGCGGGCTGCGCGGGGAAAAAGAAGGGGAAGGGCGATGAAACTGCCGCGCGACATCGGTGCGATCCACTTCGTCGGGATCGGCGGCATTGGCATGAGCGGCATCGCCGAGGTGCTCATCAATCTCGGCTACACCGTGCAAGGCTCCGATGCCTCGGACAGCGCCAACGTCAAGCGCCTGCGAGACAAGGGCGCCAAAATTTCCGTCGGCCATTCCGCCGCCGCGCTCGGCGATGCCGAAGTGGTCGTGGTATCGACCGCGATCAAGCGCGACAATCCGGAGCTCATCGCGGCGCGCGCCAAACGGCTGCCGATCGTGCGCCGCGCCGAGATGCTGGCCGAGTTGATGCGGCTCAAGCGCTGCGTGGCCATCGGAGGGACGCACGGCAAGACCACGACCACCTCGCTGGTCGCCGCGCTGGTCGACGCCGGCGGCTTCGATCCCACCGTGATCAACGGCGGCATCATCAATGCCTACGGCACCAACGCCCGGCTCGGCGCCGGCGACTGGATGGTGGTCGAGGCCGACGAATCCGACGGGACTTTCCTGAAGCTTCCCGCCGACGTCGCCGTCGTCACCAACGTCGACCCGGAGCATCTCGATCACTTCAAGACCTTCGAGGCGGTGCAGGAGGCGTTCCGCGCTTTCGTCGAAAACGTGCCGTTCTACGGATTTGCCGTGATGTGCACGGACCATCCGGTGGTGCAGCTGTTGGTCGGGCAGATCACCGATCGCCGCGTGATCACCTACGGCGAGAACCTGCAGGCCGATGTGCGCTTGGCCGAGCTCGACCATGCCGACGGCAACTCGCGCTTTTCCGTGGTCTTCCGCGACCGCGCCGGCGAGACCATGCATGAGATCGGCGGGCTCACGCTGCCGATGCCGGGGCGTCACAACGCGCTCAATGCCACCGCGGCGATCGCGGTCGCGCGCGAGCTCGGTATTGCCGACGATCTCATACGCAACGCGCTCGCCGGCTTCGGCGGCGTGCGGCGGCGCTTCACCCGCACCGGCGAATGGAACGGCGTGCCGATCATCGACGATTACGGCCACCATCCGGTCGAAATCGCTGCCGTGCTGCGCGCGGCGCGCGAGTCGAGCAAGGGCCAGGTCATCGCCGTGATGCAGCCGCATCGCTACACCCGGCTGGCTTCGCTGTTCGAGCAGTTCTCGACCTGTTTCAACGATGCCGACACCGTGATCGTGGCGCACGTCTACCCGGCCGGCGAAGCGCCGATTCCCGGCGCCGACCGCGACTCGCTGGTGCAGGGGTTGCGTGCGCACGGACATCGACAGGTCATTCCGCTCGA
>Ga0207700_10001676_pt1 | contig 12568 bp, 9 predicted proteins | sample LARL82metaG_FD_184348 | JGI IMG/M metagenome (GOLD analysis project Ga0207700, IMG submission 184348) | Corn, switchgrass and miscanthus rhizosphere microbial communities from Kellogg Biological Station, Michigan, USA - LAR L8-2 metaG... | ecosystem: Host-associated > Plants > Roots >...
CAGTTCGTCAACGATCTGCCCGGCGTGCTCGCGCAAATTCGTCGCGCGCTACGGCCTGACGGGTTGTTGCTGGCGGCGATGATCGGCGGCGAGACGCTGACCGAGTTGCGCCAGTCCTTTGCCGCTGCCGAAGCCGAATGCGAGGGCGGGGTGTCGCCGCGCGTCGCGCCGTTGGCTGATCTGCGCGATATCGGGGGCTTGTTGCAGCGCGCGGGCTTTGCGCTGCCGGTCACCGACGTCGATCGCGTCGTGGTGCGTTACGCCAACGCCTTCGCGCTGATGGCCGATCTGAGGAGGATGGGCGCCACCAACATCCTCGTGGAGCGGCGGCGCACCCCGACGCGGCGCGCGACCATGCTACGGATGGCAGAGATCTATGCCGAGCGCTTTGCCGATCCCGATGGCCGCATCCGCGCCACCTTCGATATCGTCTGGCTGTCCGGCTGGGCGCCGCATGAAAGCCAGCCCAAGCCGCTGCGTCCGGGATCGGCGACGGCGAGTCTGGAGGAAGCGGTGAAGAAGGGGAGCAAGGGCGGATGATCCTGTCCCGGACGCGGTGCAGCGCTTCCTTGGCGATGCGAAGCATCGTCCAGTTCAGCGGTGCACCGCAGAGCCGGGACCCACGTCTATGGGCCCCGGATCAGCAGCGCACCACGCCGCGAAGTGCGGCGCGCTGCGCAGCATCCGGGGCACGAGTGCCATCACAACAGCAAATCCTCCAGATGCGGGATCAGCGGGATGTCCGCCGGCGGCATCGGATAGTCGCGGAGCTTGTTCGCGCGCACCCAGGCGAGCTGTTGTCCTTCGCGGGCGATCGCGAGGCCTTCCCAGCGCCGGCAGACATAGAGCGGCATCAGCAAATGAAACGATTCATAGGCGTGGCTGGCGAAGGTCAGCGGCGCGAGGCATGGTTCGGCGACGGCGATGCCGATCTCCTCATAGAGCTCGCGGATCAAGGTCGCTTCCGGCCGTTCGCCGGGCTCGACCTTGCCGCCGGGAAATTCCCATAGCCCCGCCATGGGCTTGCCTTCCGGCCGCTGCGCGATCAGGACGCGCTTGTCGGCGTCGATCAGGGCGCAGGCGACGACCAGGGTGAGTTTCAAGCCTGTCATGATGCTGCTCATTCAGCCGTCATTGCGCGCCTCGCAGTGACGAGGGCATGGTCCTACGACCGATAGTCGCCGTTGATCGCGACATATTCCTTGGTGAGGTCGCAGGTCAGGACGCGGTCCCGGCCCTTGCCGAGGCCGAGCGCGACCTTGATCTGGATCTTCGGCGCCTTCATCGCCTCGGAAACCTCGGTCTCGTTATAGGACGGATCGCGCGCGCCGCTCTTGGCGACGCGGATGCCGTTGAAGGAGATCGAGAGCTTGTCGCGGTTGGCGGGCTCGCCCGCCTTGCCGACCGCCATCACCACGCGGCCCCAATTGGCGTCCTCGCCGGCGATCGCGGTCTTGACCAGCGGCGAATTGGCGATCGACATCGCGATCTTCCGTGCCGAAGCCTTGGTGGTCGCACCCTCGACGATGATTTCCACCAGCTTGCGCGCGCCTTCGCCGTCACGGGCGACCTGCTCGGAGAGGTCGGCGAGCACGCCGTTCAGCGCCTTGGTGAAGGCCTTCAGCCGCTCGTCATTGGCGCGGCTGATCTTGGGCGCACCGTTGGCCGCGGCGGCGCCGGTGGCAAAGAACAGCAGCGTGTCCGAGGTCGAGGTGTCGCCGTCGATCGTCACCGCGTTGAAGGTGTCCTCGACGCCGCTCTTGAGCAGCGATTGCAGCGCGGCGGGTGCGATCGGCGCATCGGTGAAGATAAAGGACAGCATGGTCGCCATATCGGGTGCGATCATGCCGGCGCCCTTGGCCATGCCGCTGATGGTGACGGTGGCCTTGCCGAGCTTCACCTTGGCGGTCGCGACCTTGGGAAAGGTGTCGGTGGTCATGATCGCGCGCGCCGCGTTCATCCAGTCGCCGGGCGCGGCCGTCTCCGCGAGCGTGCCGAGCACGCCGTCGAATTTGGTGGCATCCAGCGGCTCGCCGATCACGCCGGTGGAGGCGAGGAAGATTTCGTTCTGGCTGCACCCGACCGCCTTGGCGGCAATCTGCGCGGTGACCGCGGTCGACTGCTTGCCGGTCTTGCCGGTGAAGGCATTGGCATTGCCGGAATTGACCACCAGCGCGCGGGCCTTGCCGCCCTTGAGTTTGGCGCGGCACCATTCGACAGGGGCGGAGGGGCATTTGGAGCGGGTAAACACGCCGGCCACCGCCGTGCCCTTGTCCATCACCGCGAGCAGCACGTCGGTGCGGCCCTTGTAGCGAATGCCGGCCTCCGCCGTCGCCAGCCTGACGCCGGCGATCTCGGGCATCTCGGGGACATTGGTCGGGGCGAGCGGGGAGACGGAGGTGGACATGGGGGGCTTCCGGCAATGAGAGCAAATCGGCAGCGCTCTCTATCACCTCTCTTTGCCCGCGGGGAGAGGCCGGGCTGGGCCTGTGGCCAATAAGAAAGCCGGGCTGGATGATCCAGCCCGGCTCACAAAAGCTTCACACTTGTCAGAGGAAGTTACTTCTTCGCGGGCGCCATCTTGGAGTCCTTGCCCGCATCGGCCGGAGCTGCGCCAGCCGGGGCGGCCGGCGTATTGGCGGCGGCCTGGTCGAAACGCTCGATCTTGGCGCCCTCACGCAGCTTGCCGACATACTCGGCCTGCGCCTTGCGCGTCACATAGGTCTCGATCTGGGCCTTGACCTGGTCGAATTCCGGCGGCTTGCGGTTGCGCTTTTCCTCGACCTTGATGATGTGCCAGCCGAACTGCGACTTCACCGGGTCGGAGATCTTGCCGGGATCGAGCTTGAAGGCGACTTCGGAGAATTCCGGCACCATCTGCTCCTTGGTGAAGAAGCCGAGGTCGCCGCCGTCGGAGGCGCCGGGGTCCTTGGACTTCTTCTTGGCGAGCTCGGCGAAGTCCGCGCCCTTGTCGAGCTCGGCCTTGATCGCCTTGGCCTCGTCCTCGGTCTCGACCAGGATGTGGCGGGCATGGACTTCCTGCTCGCCGGAAATCTGCTTGGCGGCGTCGTCATAGACCTTCTTCATGGCGTCGTCGGTGGTGGCGGCCTTGCCCTTGGTGGCGAGCAGGCTGTCCATCAGGAGCCGGTTCCTGGCGAAAGCCAGCCGCTTCTTGAAATCGTCGTTGTCGGCGATCTTCTCATCCTCGGCGGCCTTGGAGACGACCTTCATATCGATCAGGAAGGACAGGACATTCTCGTCCTTGGTGGCCGGGTCCATCTGGGCGAGGCTGGGTCCGAGTTCCTCCTCGGCCATTGCCACGTCGCTCTGGCGGATTTCGGAGCCGTTGACCTTGGCGAGCACCTTGTCTTCGGCCCGGGCGGGACCGGCCAGCAGCGCCACTGCGACGAAGGCCGCAAAGCCAAGGCGTGAACCGGTTTTCATTACCGGGGAGGCGATCATGGAAAATCCTTACCTGTTGGGATGGGCTAATTTAAGCGGGGCGGACACTCGCCCAAGTGCGTGGTCTTGGCAACGCGAAACTCGGGCAAAATGATGAAATCGCCGATAGCTTAACGCGGGCTCGCACCCCCGTGGGCGCCGTTGACAAGGCTCTGGCCCAGCCATATCTCTGCGTCATCGTGTCAATGGCGATAGCGCTTATTTTGCTGACGTTTTTGGCCGTTGAACCCAGGACTGCCTACTTCCCACTCATTTGGCGAACGCTCCCCCATCGGGGCCTTTGCCGTGGCGCGTCACGGTGAGTTGATAGGCAATCAGGGTACTACCGCACGGCGGCAAGCTTTGGCCGCGAGATACAGGATTTTTAGGCATGATCGGCGCGCTCGCCCGCAAGTTTTTCGGCTCCGCCAACGACCGGCGGGTGAAGGGGTACCAATCCCGCGTCAACGCTATCAACGCGCTCGAGAGCGAAGTCGCCGCCCTCTCCGACGAGGCGCTGAAGGCCCGCACCGAAGAGTTCCGAAAGCAGCTTGCCGACGGCAAGACCCTCGATGACATCCTGGTTCCGGCGTTCGCGACCGTCCGCGAGGCCGCCAAGCGCACCCTCGGCCAGCGCCATTTCGATGTGCAGCTGATCGGCGGCATAGTGCTGCATGAAGGCGACATCGCCGAGATGAAGACCGGCGAAGGCAAGACGCTGGTGGCAACGCTTGCCGTCTATCTCAACGCGCTCGCCGGCAAGGGCGTCCACGTCGTCACAGTCAACGATTACCTCGCCCGCCGTGACTCCGGCTGGATGGGCCAGATCTATTCCTTCCTCGGGCTTTCCACCGGCGTGATCGTCCATGGCCTCGACGACGCCGAGCGCAAGCAGGCCTATGCCTGCGACATCACCTACGGCACCAACAACGAATACGGTTTCGATTATCTACGCGACAACATGAAGTACCGCCTGGAGGACATGGTCCAGCGCGGGCACTTCTATGCCATCGTCGACGAAGTCGACTCGATCCTGATCGACGAAGCGCGCACGCCGCTGATCATCTCCGGTCCGCTCGACGATCGCTCCGAATTCTACAACACCATCGACACCTTCATGCCGAACCTGAAGAAGGTGGAGGACTTCGAGGTCGACGAGAAGCAGCGCACGGTGACCTTGACCGAAGCGGGCATGGAGAAGATCGAGACGCTGCTGCGCGATGCCGGCCAGCTCAAGGGCGACTCGCTCTACGACGTCGAGAACGTCTCCGTCGTGCATCACGTCAATCAGGCGCTGCGCGCGCACACGCTGTTCACCCGCGACAAGGACTACATCGTCCGCGACGATGAAGTCGTCATCATCGACGAGTTCACCGGCCGCATGATGCCGGGCCGGCGCTATTCGGAAGGCCTGCACCAGGCGCTGGAGGCCAAGGAGCATCAGCCGGTGCAGCCGGAGAACCAGACGCTCGCCTCGATCACCTTCCAGAACTATTTCCGGATGTACGAGAAGCTCGCCGGCATGACCGGCACCGCGGCGACCGAAGCCGACGAATTGTTCGACATCTACAAGCTCGAGGTGCTGGAGATCCCGACCAACCTGCCGGTCGCCCGTCTCGACGAGGACGACGAGGTCTATCGCACCCAGAACGAGAAATATGCCGCGATCCTGGCCGAGATCGAGCGCGCCAATGCGCGCCTGCAGCCGGTCCTGGTCGGCACCGCCTCGATCGAGAAGTCGGAAGTGCTCGCCGAGTATCTGAAGAAGAACGGCTACAAGCAGATCGATTTCGGCAATCCCGGCGCACTGGACAAGCTCTATGCGGCGGCCCGCGCCGGCAAGCAGGCAAAGCTGTTCGCGGTGCTGAACGCGCGCTTCCACGAGCAGGAAGCCTATATCGTGGCGGAAGCCGGCGTGCCCGGCGCGATCACGATCGCGACCAACATGGCCGGCCGTGGTACCGACATCAAGCTCGGTGGCTCGCTGGACATGCGCATCCAGCAGGAGACCGCCGGCATCGAGGACGAAGCCGAGAAGGCCAAAAAGATCGAGCAGATCAAGGCCGACGTCGAACGCTTCCGCGACATCGTGCTGAAGGCGGAGGAGACCGTCGAGATCGAGCCCGCGAAGGGCAACAAGCCTGCGCGTACCGTGCAGAAGCCGGGCGGCCTCTACATCATCGGCTCCGAGCGTCATGAATCCCGCCGCATCGACAACCAGCTCCGCGGCCGTTCCGGCCGCCAGGGCGATCCCGGCCGCTCAAAGTTCTTCCTGTCGCTGGAAGACGATCTGATGCGCATCTTCGGCTCGGATCGGCTCGACACCATGCTGACCCGGCTCGGCCTGAAGGAAGGCGAGGCCATCATCCATCCCTGGATCAACAAGGCGCTGGAAAAGGCGCAGCAGAAGGTCGAAGCGCGCAACTTCGACATCCGCAAGAACCTGCTGAAATTCGACAACGTCCAGAACGACCAGCGCAAGGTGATCTTCGACCAGCGTGTCGACCTGATGAAGGACGAGAGCGTCGCCGAGACGGTGGCCGACATGCGCCACGCCTTTGTCGAGGACCTCGTCGCCAAGCACGTGCCCGAGCATGTCTATGCCGAGCAGTGGGACGTCGCGGGCCTCAAGGACGAGCTCGGCCGCGTGCTCGACGTTGCCCTTCCGGTCGACGAATGGGCCAAGGAAGAGGGCATCGCCGACGAGGAGCTGCTCGAGCGCATCGAGAAGCATGTCGACGAGCGCATGGCGGCCAAGGTGGCGCAATGGGGTCCCGACGTGATGCGCTACGTCGAGAAGACCATTCTGCTGCAGACGCTCGACCATCTCTGGCGCGAGCATCTGATCATGCTCGATCATCTGCGCCAGGTCATTGGGCTGCGCGGCTACGGCCAGCGCGATCCCTTGCAGGAATACAAGTCGGAAGCCTTCAGCCTGTTCGAGGCGATGATCGCTCATCTGCGCGAAGCCGTCACCGCGCAATTGATGCGCGTCGAGATCGTGCCGCCGGAAGAGCAACAGCCGCCGCCGCAGCCCGTGATGGAAGGCCACAAGATCAACCCCGATACCGGCGAGGACGAGATGGCCTTCGCCGGCGCCTCGCTGGTGCCGGGCCAGAACGGCGCTGCCGCCGTCGCAGAGCGCGATCCCAAGAATCCCGCAAGCTGGGGCAAGGTCGGCCGCAACGAGGACTGCCCCTGCGGCAGTGGCAAGAAGTACAAGCACTGCCACGGCAAGTACGCCTGAGGCGCAGCGCGGACCGCGCCGCCGCGTCTAGAACAAATTCGCCGCGCGGATGATCTGGCTCCGGATCTCGGCGACGCCAGGCGCGTCGTCGTCGCGGGTGAACACCATCAATTCCACATCGGGCAGCGGCGGTATTTCGAACTCGGCGCCGAGCGCGCGCAATTGCGGTGTCAGCGCGCTTTGATTGAGCGGGACAACGGCAAGTCCCGCTGCCGCCGCCGCGCGAAGACTGCCGACGCTGCGGCCCTCGACCACAAGACGCCAGTCGCGGCCACAATCGGCGAGTGCGGCCATCGCCGCGTCCCGGTAAGGGCAGGGCTCCGGAAACAGCCCGAGCGGCAGCGGCGCCGAATTGTCGGGAACCGCTCCGTGCGAATAAGCCCAGACCAACGGCTCACGGCGCAACAGGCTTCCAGCCTGACGGCCGTTGCAGCGGCTTCCGACGACGAGATCGAGATCGCCGCCATTGAGCCTGGCCAGCAAGGTGGCCATGTTGGCGACACAGACCTCCAGCGAGACCGCGGCATAGGCGGTCTGAAAATCATGGAGCACGCGCGGCAGCCAGCTGCTCATGAAGTCGTCGGTAGCGCCGACGCGCAGATGCACCGAGCGCGGCTTGCCCGAGAGCTGCAGCTTGGCTTTCTCATTGAGCTGCAGGATCGCGCGGGCATAGCCGAGCAGCGTTTCGCCCTCTTCCGTCAGCGCCACCGAGCGCGTGCTGCGGGAAAACAGCTGTCGTTCGAGATTTTCCTCCAGACGCCGGACATGGGCGCTGACGGCGGATTGGGTCAGATGCAGCCGCTCGGCCGCCCTGGTGAAGCTCGCTTCCTGCGCCACGACCAGGAAGCTCCTAAGCAGCGTCGGATCGAATCCGTCCATCACAGATCTCACTGAATAAGAGAGCGAACTATCGCTTATCATAGATCATGAAATGTGGTGGTTCTTCCGCCGTCGCCGCGCAGGAAGCGGCGAGACGCGCGGCAAGATCACGGGCTGCTCACGAAGCCGAGAACCTGCGCGTGATCGAAATCGCGCTGACCCCACATTCTGCCCAATAAGCAATTCCAACGGAGTGCTAATCATGAGGCCTGTCTTGATCTCTTTCGTGATGCTGTCGGCCATCCCGGTAGCCGCCGTCGCCGAAGATTTTCCACCGCTCAAGCGCGAGCCGGTGCTGGAAGAGGCACTTCCCGCGGCGAGCCCGCAAGTCAAGCTGGTGCGCGGCGCGCGCATCCGCTTTGCGCCGTCGCAGCCGACCGGCCTGCATCGCCATCCGATCTCGGTGGCCGGCGTGGTCATCGCCGGCAGCTTCGTGTTCAAGCGTGAGGGCGAGGCGGAGAAGATCATCAAGGTCGGCGACGGATTCTTCGAGCCGGCCGGCGTCACCATCGAGCGTTTCGACAATGCTTCGAGCACCGAGCCCGCGGAGATTGTCGCCTATTACCTCACCGATTCCAAAGATCGCCCGCTGATCGAGTATTTGAACAAATAGGTTTGGAACGCATCGCCGCCGCCGCGACGGTGGCCTTCCCGGCCTGCTCGTGATTTGATGACGTTATCGTCATGCAGGCCGGGACGTTGAGTGCGCCAATGAACAATAAGAACGCGGGCATCACCTTCGAGCGCGCGTCCAAAGGCGACGTGCCCTTCATCATGGCCACCGAGCGAACCGATGGCTATGACGCCTTCGTCGGCCGTTGGGACAAGGCACGGCATCTCGCCGCGCTCGACGATCGCAACTACGCCTATTTCATCGCCCGCGAGGCCGATGACCCCGTCGCCTTCACCATCGTGCGCGACTGGGCCTCGCCCGAGCGCGCGACATGCGTGAAGCGGATCGTGGTGTCGCGGCCCGGCAATGGCGTCGGCCGGCGCCTGCTCCGCGCCGTGGTCGACACGATCTTTGGCGATACCCATGCGCATCGCGTCTGGCTCGGCGTGTTCCCGGAGAACGCGCGGGCGCGCAGAGTCTATGAAGCCATCGGCTTCAAGGCCGGGGGCATCGCCCGCGGCAGCGCCTTTCTTCGACGGCGTCCATCGCGACGAGCTGATCATGTCGGTGCTCAGGCCGGAATGGGAGGGGTAAGTGCTACACGCACGCCACCTCGTGCCGGATCACATACGGCGCGAGCAAGGTATGCACCTCGTTGGTGACGGCCTCGCGCTCGCTCTGATCGACGCCCGAAAGCGTAACCACGGCAAGACTGCCATGGCTGCCGTGGGCGCCGACCTTTACCTTGCAGTCGACACCGCGCTCCATCAGCGGCGTGAGCACGCCGTTGAACACGCGTTGCGCGGCGTCCCAGCGCAACTGCGGCTTGAACACCTTGCCGACGCCGGTGAGCGGCATCACCTCGATCGGAATGATCTGCACGGGAACGGCGGCGCGCTCGGGCGTGCGCTCGCGCACCCAGCTTTCCAGCTCGCCCGGCTCGACGCGTGCGCCCGGCTTGAGCTGCACATAGCCGATCGGCAATTCGCCGGCATAGGCGTCGGGCTGGCCGACCACGGCGGCGAGCCCGACCGCCGGATGCTGGAACATGATGTCTTCGATCGGTGCCGGATCGATATTGTGGCCGCCGCGGATCACGAGATCCTTGGCGCGGCCGGTGATCCAGAGATAGCCGTCGGCATCGAGCCGGCCGAGGTCGCCGGAATTGACCCAGCCCGGCTCGACGAACGCGCCCTTGTTATGGGCGTCGTTGAGATAGCCGCCGAACACGCCGGGGCCGGCCATGGCGACCACGCCGATCTCGTCGACCGCGCAATCGCGCTCGAACTTGCCGTCGGCATCGAGCTTGACGATGCGCACGCGGCTGTAGGGGATCGGCAGCCCGGCCGAGCCGAGCCGGACCGGCCGCGTCGCATAGGCAATCGTGTGCACGCTCGAGGTCTCGGTCATGCCATAGACCTCCAGCACCGGCAGCTTGAACTTGTCCTGGATCGCCTTGCCGACCGCGACGGGGATCGCCGAGCCGCCGGCGGCGGCAAATTTCAGGCTGGAGATGTCGGCATTCCCGGGCGGAATGGTCAGCGCCGCGGCGAGCACCGTGGGCACGCCGGAAAACGCTTCCGGCCTGAAGCGCTCGATCAGCCCCCAGATGTTCTTCACCGACGCCGGATTGCGCCATCCGGACGGCGACAGCACCACCAGGCAATTGCCGGCCGCGAAGGTCGACAGCGCCTGCGTCAGCGAGCCGCCGACATGAAACAACGGCATGCCGAACAGCAGGTTCTTTCCCGGGATCGCCTTGAGCACCAGGTTGCAGGCCCAGGCCTGGTAGACCTGGTTGGCGTGGGTGTGGCGCACCAGCTTGGGCGTGCCCGTGGTGCCGCCGGTGTGGAAGTAGGCGGCGATGTCGCCACCCGAAATGACGCGGCCGCTCACCAGCCGGTCGGACGGCTGCGTCTTGATGAGCTCGCCGAACGAATGGATGCCATGGGCGGGATCGCCCGGCCCGAGCTGCACGATCGCCTTCAGGTGCTTGAGCTTGCCGCGCACCTGCTCGACCTTCTGCCAGATGTCGGTGCCCGGCATCGGGCCCAGCGCCACCAGCACCTTGGTGTTCGCCGCTTCCAGGATTTCCGCGATCTGGTGCGGCTCCAGCAGCGGATTGACGGGATTGGCGATCCCGGCAGCCTCCGCGCCGAACAGCGTCACGAACGCATCCGGCACCAGCGGCAACAGGAAGCTGACGACATCGCCGGGCCCCACGCCCAGCGCATGAAACATGTTGGCGGCCTGCGTCACCCGCGCGATGAAGTCGCGGTAGGGGATTACGACCGGCGTATCCGACGGATCGGCATTGGCGAGGAATTGCAGCGCCGGCGCATCGGGATTATGCGCGGCGCCGAGCTTGATCGCCTCATAGGTGCTTTGTGCCGCGATGCGGTCCGCATAAGGGACCTTTTCAAATTCCCGCATCTCGGCGTCACTGGCGAGATCAGGATATTCGCTGCCGATGACGCGATCGAGCAGATGGATGCCCATGGTCGCTTCCCTCCTCATTTTCGGCCGGGCCTTCTGCGGGTCCTCGCCGCCGGGAATAGAATTATCGATTATTGGCGCTTCGTCCATGGCCGGATGATGCTGTCGCGGTGCTCAATTCGTCGATCCGCGCGAGGAAGCGCCGGAGGATCGGCGAGGTGTTGGCCTTGTGATAGGCGGCGACCACGTCGATGGTCGGTGTCTCGCCCTTGAGCGGGCGGCTGACGACCGACCAGGGCAGGAAATTCCTGGCCGAGGCCGGCAGCAGCGCCACGCCGCGGGTCGAGGCGACCAGCGAGATCGCCATCGCGTAATTGTCGATCTCGTAGGTGGGCACGATCTTGATGCCGCAGCGCTCGAAATAATCTGATATCACGCTGCGCAGCACGCGCGGCACCTTGGATATCCCGATATAGGTCTCGCTGACGAGATCCCTGGGATCGAAGGTCTTGCGTTGCGCCAGCTTGTGGTCGCTCGGCAGGATCGCGACGAGCGGCTCTTTCGCCATGACCTTGAACTCGATGTCGGGCATCTTTTCGGCGCGCAGGAAGGCGATATCGAGCCTGCCGTGCCTGAGCTCGTCCGCGAGCGTCACCGAGTGATCGCTGGAGACGCGGATTTCTATAGTGGCGAGCTCGTCGCGGAGCAGGCCGGTCGCGCGCGGCAGCCACTCGACCTCCTGTCCGGTGGTGAAGCCCATCGCAAACACCTGCTTGCTTGGCTGCGCGGCGCGGCGTGCAGCTTCAGTGGCTGCTTCCGCCTGCGTCAGCGCCAGCCGCGCATGGTCGAGAAAAGCCCGGCCGGCCGCTGTCAGCTCCACGCCATGAACGCTCCGGCTGAGCAGGGGGACGCCGACCTCATATTCGAGGTCGCGGATTTGCCGGCTGAGCGAGGGTTGCGCGGTGTGCAGCCGCTTTTCGGCAGCGACCGTCAGGCTGCCTTCCTCGGCGACGGCGACGAAATAGCGGAGGTGACGAAGCTCCATCCAGCGGTTCCTAGGGTCATACCTCTTAGGTATGGGAGGCAGCTTACAAAGTCTTTTTCAAAAGTGCCAGCTGGGCCCAAATAGCTCCCAACTCGAAACGAGCAGCGGCTCCCAACCATGCCCATCCGGCAGGGAACAAGCGCCCTCGTGCCGAAATTCAAGGAGTTTAGCTCATGTCTACCCCTGTTATTCTCATCACCGGCGCACTCACCGGCATCGGCCGCGCAACGGCGCTGGCCTTCGCCCGGGAAGGCGCCACCGTTGTCGTTTCCGGCCGCCGCGAGGCTGAAGGCAAGGCGCTGGAAGCCGAGCTTCGTGGCCTCGGCACGGAAGCCGCCTTCATCGCCGCCGATGTGCGCCATGAGGACGAGGTTGGCCGCCTGGTCGATCAAACCGTCACGCGGTTCGGCCGGCTCGATGTTGCCGTGAACAACGCCGGCACCGAGGGCACGCCCGGTCCCGTGACCGGCCAGACGCCCGAAAGCTATGCCGCGATGTTCGACACCAACGTGCTCGGCACGCTGCTCAGCCTGAAGCACGAGCTGCGGGTCATGCAGGTGCAGGGCGCCGGCAGCATCGTCAATATCTCCTCCACCATGGGCGAGCGAGGTGCTGCCAACCTGTCGCTTTACACCGCGAGCAAGCACGCGGTGGAAGGCCTCACCAAATCCGCCGCGCTCGAAGCTGCCACCTTCGGTGTCCGCGTCAACGCGGTCGCGCCGGGGCCGACAGAGACCGCGATGCTCGATCGCCTGACCGGCACGCCGGACAAGAAGGCAGCCTTCTACGCCGCCGTGCCGCTCAAGCGCGGCGCAAAGCCCGAAGAGATCGCCGCCGCCGTCACCTTTGTCGGCTCCGACAAAGCCTCGTTCATCACCGGCCAGATCATCCGCGTCAACGGCGGCAA
>Ga0207700_10001677_pt1 | contig 12564 bp, 11 predicted proteins | sample LARL82metaG_FD_184348 | JGI IMG/M metagenome (GOLD analysis project Ga0207700, IMG submission 184348) | Corn, switchgrass and miscanthus rhizosphere microbial communities from Kellogg Biological Station, Michigan, USA - LAR L8-2 metaG... | ecosystem: Host-associated > Plants > Roots >...
TTGTAGCGCCATCTTGAAGAAAGGACTTCGAGGTGGCCGGGTCACGGTTGCCGGAACTGGACGTGGAGCGCGTGCGCCGCTGGTGCCGCCAGCGCGTCCCCGAGCATCTCCGCAATCAGGTCCGGGTCGAATGCGATGCCGGGCCCGGGCATCTGACGATCGTGGAGTGCAGGCCGCCCTGGCATGAGGACATGGGCGCGGAGTGGACCCGCTTCCCCATCGCCCGGCTGCGTTACACGAAGGCGGCCAAGCGCTGGGCACTGTACTGGCGCGACCGCAACCTGCGTTTCCACCAGTACGATCAGCTCCCCGCGTCGCCCCACATCGTCGACCTCCTGCAGGAGGTCGACCGCGACCCCACCGCCATCTTCTGGGGATAGCCGCCAGTGGGCTAGGCGCCCATGCGGTTATCCTTCCCACGCCGCACCTCAGCGAAGACCGCCGCAGGCGAGCGCCACCGCCTGTGGATTGACCACACATTGTGGTCGACCTGCTCCTAGCTTCCGCACGTGTAACCGCCGTTCGGGACGCTTCAACCGGCTGGTCTGATTGACGTTGATGCCGCACCCAACGGTCCGATCTGCGCTTGGTTACGCAGGCCCGCCAGCCGGTCGGTTGGTGGCTTGGTCGGCGGCACCGTCTGCTGCCCGCGCGGGGGCTATGGCGCGGCCAGCCGCAGGCAGGTTCACCTCATGGAGGTCATGTAAGGTTCTGGCCGGCCGGGGGCGCCGTGGCCGCCCTCAGCCGACGCTGGGAGCGCAGAGCAAGAAGCACGCTCAGCGCCACAATTCCAATCGTGAACCACCAGCTGTAGTGGGAGATGGTCTTGGCCGCAACGACCGCGTGGTGACCCAGCGCATACCCCAGCCCAGCGAGCACACCGGCCCACAGCAGAACGCCGATCAGGTCCAGGAGAAGGAACGTGACGAGCCTCATCCCGGCCCAGCCAGCTACGACACAAATAACCGCCCTGGGGATGGGGAGGAAGGAGCAGACCACCACAGCTGGCCAGGTGAAACCGCGGCCGGCCCGCTGCATGCGCGTCATGTGCCTAGCCGCGCGCCGGCCGCCAGGCAGGGCCATGATGAACCGGTCACCCCACAGCCGCCCCGCCCACCAGTACAAGGCATCGAACTTCATCAGCCCTGGAATCGCGGCCAGCAGCACCACAGCCAGCGTCCCGTCCCCGGCCCTGGCGAACGCGGCGGCCGAGATAATGGATTCGGTGCTGCCATTCAGCAGTTCTGCCACGACCGGGTGAGTGCCGACCAGCGATACCCGCAACGGCAGCAGAACCCAGTAGAACAAGCCGCTGAGCACGATCGCCAGCCAGCACAAGATGTCGGCTGCCCGCGGCTTCCCGTGCCAGGGCAGCCGCGGGTCGTCCCACCGATCCGCCTTCCCGGGCGCGGCTGCCGCAGCGGCCGCCGCGCGTTCGGCGGCCTGGGCGGATCCCGTCTCGGGGACGCTCATGAGGCAAGCTCCCTAACGTTGGCGCACCCGGGAGCGGGCAGCCACCAGGACCACGCACGCAATCACCCAGCCCGCGGGCACAGCGTAGCCGTTGCGCCGGCGTTGCACGACGAGCCCGGCGGCTGGCCCGACAGTACCAGGCCCGGGATCTGCCAGCCCCGTACGTGGTATGCGCTGGATGAGTTCCAGACGCATCACATGCCGGCCACACCCAAGGTCTACGCCGGCCAAGCCACATAAGCGCTCGAACCACCCGGCCCCAGTCGGCTGGAGGTCCTTGTGCCGCCATCCGGCCGGGTCAAACACGTCCCGGTCGGCGACCGGCGCCAACCGAATCTGGACCTGCCCTCCAGCCGATACAGGAACACTCAGCAGACCGTCACCCATCACAGCCCCCGGCGCTACGGCTCACAGATACGCACCGCGTGGAGATCGCGGACCGCGGGGTTACTGAAGTCCAGCGGTATCTGGTCGAGGTAATACTCAGCCATCAGCCTGCCTCCTTCCCTAGCCAGGAAGGCGCCGCCAGGCCGAGGCCGTCGTAGCGCTGCCGCAGCCGCCGGCCGTTTGCGGTCAGGCTGCCCGCGCCGAGGCCTAGGAAGCGCAGGGCATTGCCGCTCATGAACTTCGCGGTCTGCGCAGGGCCGAACGCGGCATCGTACTGACGCTGGAACTCGGCCAGGAAGGCGTTCGGGTTCGGGTTGACGGCCTCCATATACCAGTCCGTCCCGAACATTAGGCGGTTCGTCATCTTGGTGCTCTTGGCTATCTTCCCGAGCACGCCGAAATGCACTTGCATTAGGGCCGCGTCGTCGACGTGCTGGCAGCCCACGTCGGCATACAGGCCGTCGTAGCTGGCCATCGCGTTGGCGATGGTCCAGGTCCAGGTGTAGGCCTGCGGGGTGTCGTGGGCGCCGCCAAAGTGCCCGAGGTTCAGGCGCAACAGAGGGTGCGCCTCGAGGACGTGCAGCCAATCGTCGGGTGAGCCGAAGTTCGCGGCATCCGAGTTCGGATCCGGGTAGTTCGAATGGTTGCAGTGCGTCGTGACCGGCACCTCGTTGTCCGCGCACCAGCCGAAGAACTCATCCAGGATCGCGTCGAGTGCCTGCGCGCGCTCGGGAGTGCCCGCGCTGGCCGCCGTGTTGCGAAAGGTGCTCCAGCCCATTTCTGGGTAGACCTTGACGCCGATGAAGCCCTTGGTCATGACGGCGTCCTTCACCGTCGCCACGGTGGACCCGTCGTCGAGCGCGCGCTTGGGGTCGAACCCCACGAAGGGGTGGATGCGCAGCTGCCCGGCGTCCGGGATCAGGCCCATCATCGACGCCCGGCTGAGCAGCTCGAACAGCTCGATCTGCTGCGCGACCGTGGTCTGGGCGTTGTCAGCCAGGCCCGATGACAGATCGACGAGCATCGGGACGGCTAGGTCGATGGCACCGGAGAAGAACTGGTAGTACAGCGTGGCGAGGTCGAGCCGCGACTGGCAGAACAGCTTGGCCCAGCGGACGAACCTCACCAGCGCGGCCGGCGAGAATACCTCGAGACCCTCGGCTCCGGCCGGGCCGGCGCTGCCCGGCAGCTGGGTGGCGATGAGCTCGCGCTCGTCGTCGCTGAGCTCGTCCACCGCCGCCGTGACCTCGGCCCCGAAGGTGGCCTCGAAGTCCGTGGCGGCGGCCGCGGCAAGCTCCTCGCCCCCGCCGACGACGCCGCCGAGCCGCGCCTTGTCTCCGATGTAACCGGGAGCGCCGCTGACCAGCTTGGTGGCGAGGGCCGCCAGCGGTGCGCTAATCAACCCGTCGTGCAGCGCCACGTGCCGCACGAAACCGTTGATCGGTATGTCGGTGGCGTTGAACATGTGACAATGGATATCTACATTTATGTTGATATTTCCGGCGTCATCGACCTGACCAGCCATGACTCCCCCCAAACGCGATCATGCGCGCGACCCCTGCCGTAGAGGGTAGAGCTGAGCCAACCGAATGTCGACCGGAAATAGGACACAGTGAGCCTTTTTCATCCTGGTCTTGAGCAGTTCGGCGCATGATAACCGTGGCCTGCTTCTATGCCACCCTCAGCTGATGGAGCTGAACGAGAAGACGGTACTGGCAGCGGTGAACGACCTGCATGCCCGCACCGGCAAGCGGGTCTTCACCCTCATCGAAATCGCCGAGGCGCTCAGCGACGGCCAGCGGGTCACCCCGTCGGGCCGTCATGGACCTACTGACGCCCACGGCAACCTCATCCCCGAGCTGTCCCCGCCGGTCCCGGCCTGGGTCAAGGTGCTCAACGAGATCCTGCTCCACCTTGGGGACGAGGGGAAGCTGACGGCCATGGTGGTGTTCCCGCCAGAGTGAGGTGGTCATCCTGATCTTGGATCAGCTGCGCGCAGGGGCTGATCGGGCGGGCGTGTCGGCTTGGGGCAAGGCGAAGCCCCTGGTAGATGAAGCGATCACCACAACCCTTCGCCTGCCCAGGGGCTCCGATGCTTTTCTACCGTGCTGTGCTGCCGTTGTCGCGCGCGACCCTCGTCTATGCCGCTGGCGTGATCCGCCGTCACCCGGCGCGCCCGGGACCTGATCTCGGGGCTGCCAGGCAGCCGCGCACACACCGATCTGAGGCCCATCGGGCCAACTGGGTCGCCTGGGCCGCCTGGGCCGCCTGCGGGCACATAACCCTCACGTGGCAGCGCCGGCATCGCCGCCCGGCGGACGCTTGCAGTGGGACCAATCGAGCATGCAAGCCGTGGTCGCTGGCTGGCCGCCAGTGGCCAGCCAGCAGATCCTTGTGCCAGCCGACCGTGCACCATTGCCGGCAGCCGATGATCCACGGCTGGCCGCGTCTGCGTGCTCGCAGTGCCTCCTAGCGCAACGGCTAGGTGGCTGGCACGTTCTTGTGCGGGTCGAGGAAGGGGATGGCGGCGGTTTTAGCGGGGGTCCGTTCGCCGTTGCTCCACTCGATCTCCAGGTCGTTGCCCGGGGCGACGAGCTCGGCCGGTACCCAGACGTAGCCGATGTTGCGCTGCAGACGCGGCGACCAGACCAGGTCGGTGACGCGCCCCACCCGCTGCCCGCCGGCCAGGGCGGGCCGCGCGTCGGTGATCTCGAAGAACGAGGGATCGCCGGGTGCCTCGATGCCGACCAGCTTGCGGGTGACCCCCCGCTCGCGGATCCGCTCCAGCGCGGCCTTACCGATGTAGTCGGCCTCTTGTGCCTCCACCAGCCGTTCGAGCCCAGTGACCTCGAACGGATTGTTCTCCAAGGTGAAGTCGGAGTTGTAGTTGAAGATGCCCGCCTCGATCCGCCGCGCCTCACACGGGGCGATCGGCCTGATGTTATAGGGCGCGCCGGCTTCCATGATCGTTTCCCAGAGCTCGCCGCCGCGGGCGGGATCGGTGAGGAAGACCTCGTAGCCGATTTCGCCTGTCCAGCCGGTGCGGCTGATCACGACCGGGATGCCGGCGATGGCCGCGTCCAGCGTCCAGTAGTACTTCACCTCAGCGATGGCCTCACCGGCGAGCTCGCGCATCAGCTCCTTGGCCTTGGGTCCTTGCACCTGCAGTGGGTAGGCCTCGGGCAGCGTCACGGTGGCGTTCAGGCCCTGGCCATGGGCCAGGCCCATCGCGTACAGGTGGGCGTCGCTGTCGGCCAGGCACAGCCAGAAGGTGTTCTCATCGCGGCGCAGCAGCACCGGATCGTTGACGATGCCGCCGTGGGGGGCGATGATCGGCGCGTACTTGCCCTGCCCGGCCGCGCATCTGGTCAGGTCGCGGCAGGTGAGCATGTTGGCCAGCGCGAAGCCATCCGGCCCGCTGATCTGCACCACCCGTTCCACCCCGACGTCCCACAGCGTGACGTCGTTGACCAGCGCCCAGTACTCGGCGACCAGCTCATCGAAGTAGGCGGGCAGGTACATGTGGTTGTACACGTCGTAGGCCCGGCAGCCCCACCGCAGCGTCGCCTCGAAAAACGGCGACTTGCGGTACCACGGGCCGAAATACAGCGTGGTCGAGGTCACATCCGGTACCGTCCCGGCCCCAGAACCCACCGCCTACCTCCTCTCCGGGGCCGCCCGTGCTCAGCAAGCCCCGGCCCGATGCCGGCAAGCCTTTCCGGCCCGCCACCTGAACTGAATGATCGTTCGATCCTGGCCTCACCCGCAAGGCCCGGAGGGACGCCCGGGTCCATCCCTTGACTGGACGCCACCTGCATCGCCGCCGGGTCGAGTTCCGTCCGGCGGCCGGTCTGGCCTGCCCGCGGCTGGAAAAGTGAGAGATACTGCCCGGTGATGGCTGGGTGCTGATCGCCCGGGGCTGCTCTCATGGTGTGGAAGGCGGGGTTGCGGTGCGCACCAAATTCGTTGGGGTGTTCCTGGCGGTGCTGGCGCTGCTGGCGGCCCTGAGCACGCCGATGGCCGCTCCGGCTAGCTCAGCGGCCATCTCCGCCGCACCGGTCAATCTGGCCGAGGGTGTGCCCGCGTTCGGGCACGTGTTTTTGATCATCGGCGAGAACACCACCTATTCGCACCTGACCGCTGTCAACGCCCCTTACCTGCTGGGCACGATCCAGCCCCATTCGGCCTGGCTGGCTAGCTATTACGCCGCGACCCACTGGTCACAGGCGAACTATGTGGCGCTGGTCACCGGCCAGTTCACCCGATGCGAGCAGAAGGATGGCGGCGCCGCCTGCCACCAGAACATCGGCAACCTGTTCCATCAGCTGGATGTGGCCGGGCTGAGCTGGAAGGTGTGGCTGGAGGCCGGCACCGCCAAGTGCGACACCGGATCGGGCGGCAGCTGCACCAGCAACACGCCCTGCCCGCTGACGGGGTTCTACACCACCGGCAACCCGCCCATCCTGTTCGACGACATCGAGGGGCCAGGTGGCGTCTGGTCCCCGACCACCCCATCACAGGAATGCCTGGCCAACGACGTCCCCGCCGGGACTCCCGACGCTGGGATGTCTACCTTTAACGCCGACCTGGCCACCGGCCAGGTGGCCCGGTTCAATATGGTTATACCGAACGGCTGCGACGACGGCGAGGCCAACTGCAAGCCGGTCAACAACCGCTACACCCAATTCGACAACTTCCTCGCCCAGGAAATACCCCAGATCGAGGCCTCCCCCGCCTTCGGCAGCAACGGGGTCATCATCGTCACCTACGACGAGGACGAGCGCGCCGGCGGGGTCGCGCCCAAGAACGGGTTCGGCTCCGGCGGCCACGTCGCCTGCGCCATCATCAGCCCGCTCGCCACCACCGCCACCTACGGCCAGACCTACTACCACTACAGCCTGCTGCGCACCCTCGAAGACGGGTTCGGCCTCACCCCGTACCTCGGCAACGCCAACGCCGTCACCCCCATCGCCAGCATCTGGCGCCCACCAGCAAGCTGACGGCCCCAATCAGCCGCGTCAGGACTGATCATCGGCCCGGGCTGTCCACCCTCCCGCATCAGCCCGCCGGGTGTGGAGGCCAGTTAATGAGGCCTCACTTCAAATCTTGGCAAGCCAGGCCTCTTGAGGCCGCTGCCAGCCCGCACCACCGAGGATCCGGACCGATGGCGCGCATAGCCAGCTGAACTGCATCCGGACCGCCCTCACGGCCGGCACGGCTCCCAGGCGTTCCTAGTCGGCAGGGAGGATGTGGATAGTGCTTCCTGGCCCCTGCTCGTCCGGCTCCGGCCCCGCTTCTGTGGTTTTGGGCTGGTGCGGGCGTAGGGCCGGGGCCTGGGTCCCGGCCTGACCTGCTAATCGGCTGATGCCGTTTGGCTGTCCTGCTAACGACTTGTCGGCCGGGCCCCAGGTTTTGGCACCCACCGGCGCTGCCGGCCTGATCTGCCTGGCCTGGGCAAGAGGCCGGGGTTCCCAGATCGGCGGCCAGCGGGTGCGTGCCATCCCTCAACCACAGAAAGGGATGACGATGCCCATCGCAGGGGACACGCGCCATTACCGGCGGCGTGGACACCCATGCTGACACGCATGTAGCGGCCGCACTGGATTCCATCAGCGGGTTACCCGGCGTCCAGGAGTTCGCGGCCACCGCGGCCGGTTACGCCGATCTGCTGGACTGGCTGCGCGGGTTCGGGACCGTCTGCCTGGTCGGGATCGAGGGGACTGGCAGTTACGGCGCTGGGCTGGCCCGGCACATGGCCGGCGCTGGGGTGCGGGTCGTGGAGGTGGATCGCCCGGGCCGGCAGGCCCGGCGCCGGGCGGGCAAGTCTGATCCGCTCGATGCGGTCAGCGCTGCCCGGGCGGCGCAGTCCGGCCGGCCCTGCGGTGCGCCGAAGGGCCGGGATGGGGCGGTGGAGGCGATCCGGGCGCTGATGGTCGCCAAGCGCAGCGCCCGCGCCGAACGCACCCAGACCATCAACCAGGCCCGGGCCCTCATCCTGACCGGCCCCGATGACCTGCGTGCCCGCCTTACCGGGCACACTGCAGCCGCCCAGTTGACGATCTTGGTAGAGCCGGTCTTGGGCCAGACGCAACTGCCTCGGCGGGATGACCTGCGTCGCGGATCGTCGTACAGGAAGTAGTCGAAGCTCGGTATGACATCGATGCTCGGGCGGCTGCCGGGCGCCTGACACCTTTGCCGACGCCGTCGACGAAGGCGCGTCACTGTGATTGTGGTGGCCGTGCCGGCCGAAGCTCATCGCGGCATTGGGCGCCCTCTGCCGGGCCTGCACGGACCAACTCGGGCTGACAAGTTAACAGACGCGCTCTTAACCAGGTTGAACTCGTAGGGTCCACGTAATCACCAGGGCTCGATGGTCGGGCCGGTTGCGGCGAGGCAGCCGTCGATCAGGTGGGGTCGGGCATCGGATCTTCTTCAGCTTGCGCCTGCCACGGCCAGGGTGTAGCTACCCTCCCGCATGTGGTCGTGCGGCCCTCCTTGGCCAGGTCGGCCCGGCGGCGGGACAATGACCGTCATGGCTGGCCTGTTCGTTCCCCGAGCAGGGAGATGACCCGCGATGCGGGGGGCACTTTACCTGTCGCGGGCCGCCGCGCGGCGCTCCTGGCGGGCCGCTCTGGCGGTGGCGCTCATCGTCGGGCTGCTTGGCGCCGTGGCGCTCGCCGCGCTGGCCGGAGCCCGCCGCACCGCGTCCGCCTATGACCGGTACCGGGCATCGATCAACGCGAGCGACGCGTTCGTCAACGTGCCAGGGCCGGTGCCGGGAATGCCAGCGACGCGGCCAGTCACGCTGATCGCGGGGCTGCCGGGGATCGCCGCGAGCGCGGCGTACCTGGGACTGGATGCCTTTCCGGTGGTCCATGGCCGCGTCGACAACAATTACCTCACCGCGGGCCTGATGGGCAGCCTCACCGGCGCCTACTTCCGCCAGGACCGGATGACAGTACTCGCGGGCCGGCTGCCCCGCCTGGGTGCGACGAGGGAGATCGCGCTCAGCCCCCGCATCGCCAGCCTGTTCGGCGTGAGTGCCGGCGGCAACGTGACCTACCAGTTCCTCCGGCTGGACCCCCGCACCTACCGGCCCCATCCGGGCCAGCGCGTCACGTTCCTGGTGACCGGAATCGTGGACATCCCGCCGGTCCTGATCGACCAGTCCGACCAGCTGGAGGCGGGGATTCTCCCCCCTGCCGCCACCCGGCAGCTGCTGGACTACTACCAGTACGCGTGGGTCGGGGTACGCCTGGATGACGAGACCGCCGGGATACCAAGGCTCCAGAGCCGCCTGGCCGCGCTGGCCAGCTCCGTGCGGCAGCAGGTTCTCCGGGACACGCACCAGAAGCAGCCCGGGCTGACCTTCGCCATCAGCCGCTCGGACGTCATCCGCAGCCAGGTGCAGCGGGCGATCAGGCCGCAGGTGGTTGCGCTGGCAGTCTTCGGCGCGCTCGCCGCCCTGGCCATGCTGGTGCTCGCCGGGCAGGGCCTGGCGCAACTGGTCGGTAGGTCGGCGCAGGACATGACCGCCGTGCGCGCCCTCGGGGCCAGCCGGAAGCAAGCAACGCTAGCGGCAAGCCTGCCCGGCGGCGCCGCGATCCTCGGCGGGACGATCCTGGCCGCGGCGGGCGCCATAGCTGTGTCCCCGCTCGCCCCAGTGGGCCCGGTGCGGCAGTACGACCCCGCGCACGGAGTCCACCTGGATGGCCTGGTGCTCGGCGGCGGCTCGGTCCTGCTGGCCGCTCCCCTGCTCGGGCTACTGGCCGTCATAGCCTGGCAGGCAGCGCGGCCCGCGGCAGGCCCGGACCGGGCCCGGCCATCGGCTATCGCGCAAGCAGCGGCGCGGGCCGGGCTGCCCGCCACCGCGGTCGTGGCCACCCGCAACGCGGCAGAACCGGGATCGGGCCGGCGGGCGGTCCCGGTGCGGGCGTCGCTGCTGGGGTCCATCGCGGCGGTGACGGCCGTCACCGCCGCGGCCGTGTTCGGGGCCAGCCTGACCGGCCTGATCACCCATCCGGTCCGGTACGGCTGGAACTGGCACATCCTGGTCCAGGCCGAGGGCGGCTGGGGGCACTTTACCCCGGGCGTGATGAACCACCTGGTCGGAGAGCAGCCGGAGGTAGCGGGCTGGTCCAGCTTCGGATTCGGCCAGCTGACGCTCGATGGCCGGGTGGTTCCCGTGCTCGGCCTGCAACGCCACCATGGCTCGGTCGAGCCGCCCACCACCAGCGGCCGGCCGATCCGTGCCGACGGTGAGATCGAACTGGGCACGGTCACCCTGCACGAGCTGGGCAAGAACATAGGAGATACGGTCCTGGTGGGCAGCAAGCCATACCGGCACCCCCTCACCATCGTCGGGACCGTGACGCTGCCCTCGTTCGGCGTGCTGGTATCCGACCACGTGTCGCTGGGCCGGGGCGCGGTGCTGTCCGAGCGGGCACTGCTGGCGGTCCAGGGCCTGAGCGCTGAACAGGCGCGCTCAGCGAGCCAGGAATCTCAGGCTCCGGCATCGGCCCTGGCCATCGATTTGGTTCCTGCCACCAGCGCCGCCCAGCGGGCCTCGCTCGTGCGCAGGATCACCTCCGCGGACCCGGACGGGATTCCCGGCGGGACCTATGAGCTGCGCCTGGATCGCGTCCGCGCCGCTGCCATCCTCAACGCCGAGCAGATGGGCGGACAGCCGCTGACACTGGCCCTCGGGCTGGCCGCAGCCGCCGTGCTGTCCCTGACGCTGACTGTCCTGACCGCTGTCCGCAGGCGGCGCCGGGAACTGGCCCTGCTCAAGGCGCTCGGCATGACCCGGCGGCAAGTAGGGGCCATCATCACCTGGCAGACGACGCTGACGCTGGCGATCGCGATCGGCGCGGGCGCGCCGCTGGGCATCGCCACCGGGCGCTGGGCGTGGGGGACCTTCGCCGGGTCCCTGGGCGTCAACCCGGTCACCGTGGTCCCCGTTCTGCTGCTGGCTGCCGGCGGCGCCACACTCATCCTGGCGGGAAACCTGCTGGCCGCCGTGCCCGCGGTGGTCGCCCTCCGGACAGACCCCGCCGCCGCGCTGCGGGCCGAGTAGCCCCCGGATGAGGCCGTGCCAGGCACTGCGAGTTCACCTGGTTAGTTGCCGCAAGGTGACATCTGCCATCGTCAACCCGTACCCAATCGGCCCACTCCCGCACGACGATATGGCGATCTCGGAAGGGTCAGCCGACGACTCGCAACCTCAAAGACGGGCAGCTCGAAACGTCCGCTTCTGGCTCCCTTCTATGACGGGTGTTGCCAAGGAGTATGGCCCCGCCGGTTTGAGGGTGCGGCGGCGCTGGTCGGTGTCAACGTCGTTCGTCCAGTGGGGCGCTGCACGTTGACACCTCGGGTGCGCCGCCGCGGGGTGGCAGCTACCGGGGCCATGGCCTGCAGTTCAGGGCGGGCAAGCGGTAGCGTCGAGTGTGCGGGTCCGGGAAGTGGCTGATCCGAAGTGCCGGTGTCCGGGGACAGGCCGGCCGCGCTGGATATCAGAGACGCCCTGGGGTGCCCGGGTGATCGCGACTTTGGGGCACCGTCGGCTCCCCCGTCGATCCGATTCGGCCGTCTGCTCTCGACGACCAGGACGATCGCGCTCTCGCTGCGCTAAACCGATCGCCGGGCGCTGTTGCGTTGGGCGATTCCTGGGCAGGCTGGAGCGCTGACCTGACGGCCCGTCAGATCGTTACGGCGAGCTCGTCGAAGGCAGTGCGGAGCTGGTGACGGGCGGGGACGTGGGTGGCGATGTCGTAGTGGCCGCGGCGCAGGTTCTGGACGAAGGCGTGACCGGCGGCGAGAATCCGCGCTGAGCGGTGCCGCTTCAGCCCGCGCATCGGCCGGAGCCGGGCTTTGAGCCGCCCGTGATCTGCCTCGACTGCGTTGTTAGCGTATCGTTCCACGGTGTGCAGCGCTGAAGGGTCAGCTCATCCAGAACCCGCGGATAGGCGGGGGCCCGGTCGGTCGTGACCTCGACCGGGATCACGCCAGCCCGCAAGACCCGGGTGAAGAAGCGCCGGGCGGCTGCCAGGTCACGCCTCATCGACAGCAGGACGTCGATGACCTGTCCATGCTGGTCGATTGCCCGGTACAGGTACGTCCAGCGGCCCGATACCTTCACGTACGTCTCATCGACGAACCATCGGTCACCGGGGGCATGGCGGCAGGGCCTGGCAGCTTCGATGAACTCGGGGGTGAAGCGCTGCACCCACCGATAGATGGTCACGTGATCAACGGTGACACCGCGCTCGGCCAGCAGTTCCTCAACGTCACGGTAAGACAGGCCGTACCGCAGGTACCAGCGGACCGCGACCGAGATCACCTCAGGCGGGAACCGGAAGCCAGCGAACACCGAAGATGAGCCAGACGACGTCACGGAACAGTCTCCCGCCCACCGCGATCGACCAACGCAACAGAGCCCTGCTACCTGCCTACAAGCAAAATCCAGCTCTCCTGCAACACCATCTCCCGCACAGGCAGCCAGCCGAACTGGAGTCCGTACCCCAGCGCATGGGCTGGCTCACCTGGGAGGACAGCAACCGGCTACAGCCTGGCACCTGCCCCTGGCTTCCAGCCCAGCAAACGTGAGCCTTAACAGGCCGACCCAAACGCACGCTCCCGGCGGCCCCAGCCACCCGGTGGGCCAGTACATGCCGTTCGAAGACACGTCCGCACATGCCGATGTGC
>Ga0207700_10001678_pt1 | contig 12563 bp, 10 predicted proteins | sample LARL82metaG_FD_184348 | JGI IMG/M metagenome (GOLD analysis project Ga0207700, IMG submission 184348) | Corn, switchgrass and miscanthus rhizosphere microbial communities from Kellogg Biological Station, Michigan, USA - LAR L8-2 metaG... | ecosystem: Host-associated > Plants > Roots >...
ACTCGGCCGGCACGTCGAGGTCGACGGCGGTGAGCACCGGCCTGCGCCCGTAGCCGGCCGACACCCCCCGCACCGAGAGGACCGGCACCTCGCCGGTGGCCGCCGCGGCGTGGCTGAGGGGAGCCGCCACGCCGCTGGCCGACTCGCGCACCTGCGCCACGCGCACGCACCGCACGGCGCGGGCGTCGATGAGGACCGGCTCGGGTTGCTGGGACCGGCACTGGGAGGTCGCGAAGCCGCAGCGCGGCGCAAAGGAACAGCCCGCCGGGCGGCGGCCGGGCCGCGGCGGCTGACCGTCGATCCCGGTGAGCCTCGTGGCCAGCAGCGGCGAGGGCACGGCGGACAGCAGCCCCCGGGTGTACGGGTGCAGCGGGTCCCCGAAAACCCTGGCCGTCGAGCCGACTTCGATGATCCGGCCGGAGTACATCACCGCCACGTCGCTGACCAGCCCGCCCACGACCGCGAGGTCGTGGCTCACGTAGACGGCCGCCACCCCGTAAGCCGCACACAGGCTGCGGATGGTGTCCAGCACGTGCCGCTGGGTGGACACGTCCAGTCCGGTCGTCGGCTCGTCGAGCACGATCAGCGACGGCCGGCAGGCGAAGGCCATCGCCAGCCCGACGCGCTGCTGCTGGCCGCCGGAAAGCTGGTGCGGGTAGCGGCGCATCAGGTCGGACGAGGCGTCCAGGCGGGCCTCCTGCAGCACCTCGCGAATGCGGCCGTCGGGATCCTCGACCGCGCCCGGGTGCACCCGGATCGCCTCTTTCAGCTGCGTCCCGACCCGCAGCGCGGGATTGAGCGCCGCGGACGGGTCCTGGGGCACGTAGGCGACCCGCGCCCCCCGCACGGCCCGCAACTGGCCGGCGGGCAGCCGCAGCAGGTCGACGCCGTCGACCCGGACCTCGCCGGAGCTGATGTGCAGGCCGCGCCGGGCATGGCCGAGCAACGCGAGGACCACCGTCGTCTTCCCCGAGCCCGACTCGCCGACCAGGCCAAGCACCTGGCCGGCCTGGACGGTGAAGGAGACCTCGCTGACGACGTCGGGGCCGGTCCGGCCGAGCCGGACCTCGAGCCCGCGGACGTCCAGCCGGACCTCGTTCCCCGGCGGCCCGAGGGCCGGATCGGCGTGAATCCGGTGGTACCCGGCCATTACGCCTGCTCCGGGCCGAGGTCGTCCAGCAGGGCCGCCTCTTCGGGCCGGCGGTCCACGCCGATCGTCACCCGGGCCACCGCGTCGGTGAACGTGTTGGTGCCGATGGTGAGCAGGGCGATCAGGACCGCGGGCACGATCACGGCCCAGGGATTGAGCTGCAGGCCGATCCGGTTCTCGTTGATCATCGTGCCCCAGTTGGCCGTGGGCGGCGGCTGGCCGAAGCCAAGGAAGGCCAGCCCGGCGATGATCACGATCGAGTAGGTGAGCCGGAGCCCGGCCTCCACCATGAGCGGCGAGATGAGGTTCGGCAGTATCTCTTTGCCCATGACCTTCACCGGCCGCATCCCCTGCAGTTCCGCGACCTTGACGTAGTCCCGTTCGGCGATGTCGAGGGTCGCCGAGCGGATCACCCGCGCTACCGCCGGGGCATGGGACAGGCCCACGGCGAGCACGATCAGCCACAGTTTCGGGCCGAGGAGGCTCAGCAGCAGCAGCGCGAACACCAGTTGCGGGAACGCGAGGATCACGTCAACCGTGCGCATGATGATCCCGTCCGGCGCCCCGTGCAGGTACGCCGCCGCCATGCCGGCCGACGCACCGGCCACGATGCCGATCGCCGTCGCGGCCACGGCCATCAGCAGCAGCACCCATCCGCCGTTGAGCACCCGGGAGAGCACGTCCCGGCCGAGGAAGTCACCGCCAAGGAGGAACTGCCCGGACGGCTTGGCGAACGTCAGCGTCACCAGGTCGTTCGGCGAGTGCGGGGAGACCGCCGGGCCGATCACGGCCACTGCCGCGACGAGAAAGGCCATCGTCAGGCCGGCCGCGCCCCGCGGCGTGCGCGCCGCCGACCAGAGCACCGACAGCCAGGGATGACGGCCGGCGCGGGCGGCCGGCGGTGCTTCCTCCGGCGATACAGCGGGCGTGACCGCGGTCATCGCTACCTCGGTATCCTGCGCCGCGGTGTGACCAGCAGCGCGACTACGTCAGAGCCGATGTTCACGCAGACGTAGAACGCGGCGAGAGCCAGCACGATGAACTGGATCACCGGGATGTCCCGGTTCTGGACCGCGAACACCAGCCCCTGGCCGATGCCGGGATAGTTGAAGACGAACTCGACCACCACCACGCCGCCCGCCAGGTAGAGGAAGTTCAGGCCGATCACCTGGATCGTGGGGGCCATCGCGTTCGGCAGGGCGTGCGTCAGGACGATCCGCCACTCCGGAACGCCCTTCAGCCGTGCCATCTCCACATAGTCGGACTCCAGGGCCTCGATCATGGCAGCACGCATCATCCGGAAGATGTACGGCACGATCACGATCACCAGCGTGGCGACGGGCAGGATGAGCAGCTCCGGCTGGCTCCACGCGTAGGTACCCGGCGGCAGCAGGGAAACGGCCGGCAGCAGGTGCAGGACCACGGTGGAGAAGCCGATGATCAGGCCGATCGCGACGACGAATTCGGGCAGCGACGTCACCGCCAGTGCCGCGGCCGAGCTGACGTGGTCGAACCAGCTGTCCTTGCGCAGCGCGGCGACGGCGCCCAGCGCTATGCCGATGATCGTGCCGATCACGCCGGTGGCGACAACGAGCGCGGCCGAGTTGATGAGCCGGGGCTCGACGAGCCCCCACACCGGCTGCCCGTTGGCGAGCGAGGTGCCCAGCTTGCCGGTGAGCAGCCCGGACACCCAGGTCCAGTACTGCGTCAGCAGGCCCTGGTCGAGATGCAGCTGGCGCTCCAGCGCGTGCAGCCGGGCCGGATTGGCGTTCCGGCCCAGGACGGCGTACGCGGCGTTGCCCGGCAGGACTTCGGTGGCCAGGAACACGATGGCGGAAACCACGAACAGGGTGAGCACGCCGATGCCCAGCCGGCGCGTGGTGAGCAGCAGCAGGGGGTGTTCGCGCCGCCCCGTGACCGTGGAGTCAGCCGGAGCGGTGGCTGTCGCCATGCCAGCTCACCCGCCCTAGATCGTGCCCTGACGATGCGTACCGGGACCCGCTTGCCGATGACACTAGCGTGCGTATGCCGACACAGCTAGCGTCCGTTGCCGGTCCGAAACATTCCTGTTCACGCCGGTTTGGCGGGAGTATGATCATGCCTCGCGTCCTGAGCAGAAGCTCCACGGGGAGGACGCACTCTTGTCATCCCGGCGATCGGGCGCCCCCGACGCCGACGGGCGGCGGCTCGTGCCAGGCCAAGGAGGAATCTCGTGCAGCCATCGGATCGCGATGAATCGAGGAGCGCCCTCGGCCGTCGGCAATTCCTTCGCGGGCTGGCCGCGACGGGAGCGCTGGCGGGCACCGGCAGCCTGCTGGCCGCATGCTCCTCCGGGTCCTCCAGTTCGGCCCCGGCGGCGCAGGCGAGCGGGGCCCGTCGCAAGGGCGGCTCGCTGAAGGTGGGGCTGACCGGTGGTTCCGGTTCGGACACCCTCGACCCGCACAAGGGCCTCACCTATCTCGACACGGCCCGCGCGCAGTCGCTCTACCAGCCCTTGCTGCAGCTGAACACCCGCGCGCAGACGGAGTTCGTGCTGGCCGAGGAGATCAGCCCGCACGGCTCGACGTCCAACTGGGTCATCAGGCTCCGGCCGGGCATCACCTTCCACGACGGCAAGCCGCTCACCGCGGACGACGTCATCTTCACGCTCAAGCGGCTCATCAACGGGAAGTTGACCGGCGCGAACTCGCTCGGGCCGATCGACGTGAACGGGCTCAAGAAGCTCGACACGCACACCGTGCAGGTGCCGATGACCAGCCCCTACGGCAGCTTCCTCGACCAGCTGGCGTACTGGTACTACCTGTACATCGTGCCGGTGGGCTTCGACCCGAGCCACCCGAACGGGACCGGCGCGTTCAAGTACCAGTCCTTCACGCCGGGCCAGCGCAGCGTGTTCGTGAAGAACCCGAACTACTGGAAGCCGGGTCTTCCGTATGTCGACACCCTGACGATCATCGACTTCAGCGACAGCGCATCGTTGCAGAACGCGCTCGTGGGTGGCGTCATTCACGGCGCCGGCGCCCTGGAGGGCCCGCAGCTGGCCGAACTGGCGTCGAGCGGGAACGTGCGGACGGTCAAGTCCGCCACCGGGGCGATCACGCCGTTCACCATGCGCGTCGACCAGGCGCCGTTCAACGACGCCAACGTCCGGCAGGCGATGCGGCTGCTTGTCGGCCGCCCGCAGCTCATCAGCTCGTCGCTGGACGGGGCCGGGGTGGTGGGATACGACGTCTCGTCTCCCTACGACCCCAACTACGACACCTCGCTGCACCGGGTTCAGGACATCGCCCAGGCAAAGAGCCTGCTGAAGAAGGCGGGGCAGGAGAACCTCACCGTGCAGCTGGTGACCTCACCGGTGGCCACCGGCACGGTCGCGATGGCGACGGTGCTCCAGCAGCAGGCCAAGGCGGCGGGGGTGACGATCAACCTGAAGCAGGTCGATCCGGCGACCTTCTTCGGTCCCAACTACCTGCACTGGACCTTCTCCCAGGACTTCTACAACTACTCGCCCTACCTTGCCCAGGTCGCCCAGTCGCTGCTGCCGACCTCGCCGTTCAACGAGACGCACTGGAGCCAGCCGCACTACGTCAGCCTGTACAAGCAGGCCAACGCGACGGCCAGCCCGGCGACGCGCCGCGAGATCGAGCATGAGATGCAGATGATCGACTTCAACGAAGGCGGGTACATCATCCCGGCCTTCATCGACGCACTAGACGCGTACAGCACCAAGATCACCGGGTACTCGGCCGCCCGGGTGGGCCAGCCATTGTCCGACTTCGACTTCGAGCACTACTCGTTCGTCTGAGCAGCGAAAGGACCTGATCGCAGTGCAATCCACCTTGCTCGCGTCCGGGCTCGGGTTCCCCGAGGGCCCGGCCATCATGGGCGATGGACGGGTCGTCTTGTGCGACGGCAACACAGGTGAGCTGCTGGCCTACCACGACGGCGAGGTTTCGACCTACGCGCGCACCGGGGGCTCGCCCTGGGGCACGGTGCTCGGTACCGATGGCGCCATCTACGTGACCCAGGGCGGCAACGTGCCCGGCAGCGGGGACACCAGCGCCATCTCCGGGATCCAGCGGGTAAGCCCGGACGGGACAGTCGAACTGCTGTTCTCCGAGGTAGCGGGGCACAGGCTCTACGGGCCCAACGATCTCGCCTTCGGCCCCGACGGGCGGCTGTACTTCACCGAGTCCGGATCCGAGCAGGACTTCCGCTTCGACGTGCGCGCGCCGGGCAGGCTGTTCGCGGTGGACGGCTCCGGCGGCGGGGAGATGCTGATGGAACTGCCCGGGGTCTACCCGAACGGGATCGCGTTCGACGCCGCGCAGCGGCTTTACTGGACCGAATCCATGGCGCACCGTGTCCAGCGGATGGAGAACGGGGAGCCGGTGACGTTCTGCCAGCTCTCTGACGATCATGTCCCGGACGGCATGGCGATCGCCGCCGATGGCAGGTTGTTCGTGGCCACCACCGTCTCGCAGGGCGTCACAGTGATCTCGCCGGAGGGGGAGGTGCTGGAGGAGATCCATCTCGGCGAGCACGCCACGAACTGCATCTTCGATGGCCCCACGCTCTATGTGACCGCCACCCGCGAGCCCGACATCGAGGCGTCCGCGCGCACGGGCACGTTCTGGCGGGTGGACACGGACGCGCCGGGCGGCCTGGAGCTCATTCCCGGGCGGCTGTAACGGCTGGCGGGACCGGCTGCGCGGCCAGGAACCCGCCCAGTTCGGCGGCGCTGGCCGGGACGATGCGGGGCGGGACGGGGACGCCGACGGCGGCCAGCGCCTCGCCGAGCCCGGCGCGCTCACCGACCAGGACGAACAGGTAGCCGTGCCGGGAGAACTCCTCCACCTGTTCGGCAACCTCCGCGAGCAGCAGCCGTGCGACCTCGGCCGGGTAGGCGTCGTCGGGCAGCTGCATCACTCCCCAGCCCGCGGCGGCGAGCACGGCCAGCCCATCCAGCCCGCCCGGCGGCGGGTTCACGTAGCGGTCAGCGACGAGCGCCACCCGGAACGAGCGCTCATCACCCATCGCCGTTCTCCAGGACGGACTCAAGGTGGGCCCGCTCGCTGGCCACGTCGTGCGTGGCGAGTGCGTGCGTCTCGCCCGCGACCCGGAAGACGATGCCGCGGCGGTCGAGCTCGGCGTGCAGTTCCTCCACGAAGATGCCTTCCCCGCCGGTGTGCTCCGGTGTGCCGTCGGGCCAGGCCGGCCTGCCGCCGCGGTCCGGATCGGAACTGGTGATGGTCACGCCCATCGAGGGGCTTCCCTGGACGCCGACCAGGACGATCTCCTCGCCCTGCTCCGCGCGGGCGGCGATCGCGCCCGCCACGGCGGCGGCGAGCCGGCGACAGTGCCGCCGGAACGCCGCGGTGTCGTACTGCTCGCGCACCGCCCAGAACCGGTTCAGCCCGGCGAAGGCGAGCTCGGGGCAGGGCATCTGCTCGACGCGCCAGCCCTTGGCGCGCAGCACGTCGACGATGGGGGAGTACACCCCGGCGCAGTGCGCGCCCTCGCGCACCTTGGAATTCTGGTTCAGCAGGCAATGTGCCACGAACGCCACGCCCATGGCCTGAGCATACGGCGCTAGGCTCGGCGGGTGACACGCTCAGCCCTGGTGACCGGGTCGTCGTCCGGTATCGGGCGGGCGATCGCGCTCCGGCTGGCCGCGGATGGCTTCTGGGTGCTGCTTGCCGACGTCCGCCGGGACCCGCTCACCGGCGGTGAGCCCACCGATGACCTCATCCTGGGCAGCGGCGGCGCCTGCGAGTTCGCCCACGCGGACGTGTCGTCCCGGCAGGACTGCGACCAGCTTGTCGCGCATGCCGTGGCATCGGCCGGGCAACTCGACGTGGTGGTCAATAATGCCGCTTTGGCCGGCCGGCACTCCAAGCCGCTGCTGGAAACCGGGGACCAGGACTTCGACGCCATCATGGCGGTGAACATCCGCGGGCCGTTCATGCTCTGCCGGGCGGCCGTGGGCCAGATGCTGACCCAGCCCACCCGCGGCGACGCCCGCGGCCGGATCGTGAACATCACCTCCCAGCACGGGATGGTCGGCGCGCCCGGGCACGCGGCCTACGCGATCAGCAAGGCAGCGCTGGTGCAGCTGACCCGCCAGATTGCGGTCGAGCACGGGCGCGACGGCATCATCTGCAACAGCGTCGCCCCCGGCAAGATCGTCACCGGCACGCCGGGTGACCTGAGCCAGAGCGAGAGATCGGCGGCCTACGTCCGGTCCCGGACCCCGTTCGCCCGGTTCGGCGAGCCGGGGGACGTCGCCGCGGCGGTCTCCTTCCTCGCGTCGGACGATGCCAGCTACGTCAGCGGCGCCACGCTGATGGTCGACGGCGGATGGATGGCCTACTGATGACCGACGAGCACCGCGCCCGCCCCGGCCCGGCGCGCGACTTTGCCGGCTATGGGCCCCAGCCTCCTGACTTCGAATGGCCGGGCGGCGCGCGGGTGGCGATCAACCTGGTGGTCAACTACGAGGAAGGCGGTGAGTACTCACTCAACGAGGATGGCGTCAACGACACCTGGGGCGAGTACTCGTTCCAGTACGGCCCGGAGATCCGCGACATCGGGACCGAAACACACATGGAGTACGGCAGCCGGGTGGGCGTGTGGCGGGTCTGCAGGCTGATCGACCGGTACCAGATCCCCGTCACGTTCTGCGCTTGCGCCCTCGCTGTGGAGCGCAACCCGCCGCTGGGTGAGTGGCTGCGCGCGCGCAGCCACGACGTGCTCGCCCATGGCTACCACTGGTACGGCCCGGACACCGCCGCGATGAGCCGCGACGCCGAACGCGAGGAGATCCGCAAGGCCGTCGCCTCGCTGGAGCGGACGACGGGCGAGCGCCCGCGGGGCTGGATGGTGCGGTCCTTCCCCACCGTGCACACCAGGGAACTGCTGGTCGAGGACGGCGGCTTCTGGTACGACTCCGATGCCAACAACGACGAGCTGCCGTACTACGTCACGACGCTCGGCAAGCCGTTTCTGGTGGTGCCGTACAGCAAGGTGAACAACGATGTCCGGTACCTGATCGCCCCGACCTACGCCACACCCCGGCACTTCTTTGAAAGCCTCAAGCTCAGCCTCGACTACCTGCTGGAGGAACTGGGGCACGGCGGCGGCGCACGGATGATGTCGGTCGGCGTGCACGCCCGGTGGAGTGGGCAGCCCGGTCGTGCGTCCGCGCTCCGCGACTTCATCGCCTACGCCCTCGACCAGAAGAACGTCAGCTTCATGCGCCGCGTCGACATCGCCGGGTTCTGGGCCGCGACGTTCCCCCCGGCCACGGGCTGAGCGGGCACGCGGCGCGGGCAGGTCAGCGGTACTCCTCCCGGCGGACCACCCCGGTCACGTTCTCCCCGCGCAGGAACCGCCGGACGTTCTCGGCGGCCATGCGCGCCCCGAGCTCGAGAGCGCCGTCGGTGACCCCCGAGTTGTGCGGGGAGCCGATCATGTTCGGCAGGCCGAAGAAGGGATACTCGGTGGCGAACGCCGAGCCCGGGCCCGGCTCGTGCCACCAGGCGTCCAGCCCGGCGCAAAAGTCAGGATGATCCCGCAGGTGCTCATACAGCGCCCGCTCATCCACGATGGCCGCCCGGCCCACGTTCACGACAATCGCGGCCGGCTTCATCAGCGCCAGTTCCCGCGCGCCGATGAGCCCCCGGGTGGCCCGGGTCAGCGGCAGCGCGATGACGAGCACATCCGCCGCGGCCAGCACCCGGTCCAGGTCGGCCAGCGTGCCGATGAAGTCGGCCGCCTCGTCGGTGCGGCCGGAGGTGTTCACCCCGTGGATGCGCGCCCCGAACGCGCGCATCAGGCGCGCGGTGGCCTTGCCGATGCCGCCGAAACCCAGGATCCCGCACACCGCGCCGTCCAGCGTGAGCACGGGCTTCCACATGCCGAACTCCCCCCGGGCCATTTCGGCGTGGCGCTGCGGCAGCCGCCGGGCCAGGGCGAGCGTCACCGCCATGACGTATTCGGCCATCGGCTGCGCGTAGGCGCCGACGTTGCTGGCCAGCATCAGCCGCTCCGGCAGGGCCGCGTAGTCAACGGCGTCGGCGCCGGCCGACAGCAGCTGGACGAACCGCAGCCGGGGCGAGTCGTCCAAGGCGCCGGCCGGCAGCTCCTGGCTCAGGTGCCATCCGACAAGCACGTCCGCCTGCCGAAGAACCTCGCGGACTTCGTCACCCGTGCGGCCATGCAGAAAGGCGACCCTGGCCGAACCGTCGAGCACATCGGTGTTGATCTGGGCGAACTCATCGTCCGCCGGGTAGCTGACCGCCACTAGCGCTTCGCGGGCCATCGGCTCCCTCTCCTGGGGTCTCCATTCTTGCCAGGGCGCCTCGCGGGCAGCGGTACACCGGCAGTGGCTACGGCCTGGCCTGCGCCGGGGGAGGAGCACGGGGGCCGGGACGAGATCGCGGTGTGCTGTCTGTGGCAGTCCAAAGGAGCAGACTAGCTGCATGGAGTCGGTGCGGTGCCCGGTGGTGGTTGGCCGCGACGTGGAAGTGGCGGCGATGGGCAGCGCGCTGGCTCAGGCCGAAGCCGGCCAGGGCGGTGTCATCGTCCTGGCCGGGGAGGCCGGTGTTGGCAAGTCACGCCTGCTTGCTGAACTGGCCGGTGCCGCGCGCGCCAGCGGGAGCCTGGTCGTCACGGGCCGTGCGGTGGCATCGGGTGCGGCCACGCCGTTCCGGCCGCTGAGCGAGGCACTCCTGCAGGCACTGCGTGACAGGGAGTTGCCCGGCAGCGGGTGGGGACCGTGGCTGGCGGCGCTCCGCGACGTGCTGCCCGTGCAGGTGGGTGACGTTGCCGAGCCGGCGGCCGCAATGGCGCAGATCATCCCCACCGTGCGCGGCGAGGCGGTTGTGCGGCTGTTGCGGGCGCTGGCTGGCCCGGCCGGGCTCCTGATCGGCCTGGAGGACCTCCAGTGGGCCGACCCGGACAGCCTGGCAGTGGTGGAGTACCTCGCGGACAACCTGGGCGCCGAGCGCGTCTTGTGTGTGGTGACCGTCCGGCCGGAGCCCGGCTCCCCGGGGTATGAGCTTGCCCAGGCGCTCAACACCAGGCGCAACGTCCGGTTCCTGGCGCTGGGCCGCCTGTCGGAGGCGCAGACCCGCGCGATGGTGCTTGCCTGCCGCCCATCCGCGACCTCCGAGGAGGTCGGTTACGTGGTGGGCGCAGCCGACGGGGTGCCTTTCCTCGTCGAGGAGCTACTGGCCGCTCCCGGGGTGCCTTCGTCCTTCGCGGCCTCTGTGGCGACGCGGCTGGCACGGCTGGGTGCGGCAGAGCGCCGGGTGATCCAGGTCGCCGCGGTGCTTGGGCGGCAGTTCGACTGGCGCCTGCTGCTGGGCCTGGGCGAGGCTGGCCAGCAGGTCGTGGGCGCGGCGCTCAAGCACGCGGTGGGCAGCCTGCTGCTGGACTATCACGGCGACGCCTACCAGTTCCGGCACGCGCTCACCCGCGAGGCGATCGTCGGGAGCCTGCTCCCGCACGTGCGGGCGGAACTGTCGCTGGCCGCGCTCGCCGCGGTGGACGCCGCCCACCCGGACCTGCAGGGAGCATGGCGTGACCTGGCCGCGGACCTGGCCGTACAGGCCGGAGACGCGGAGCGGGCCGCCCAGCTGCTCACCGAGTCCGGGCGCGATTCGCTGCGGCGCGGAGCGCTGGCCACCGCTGCCAGCACACTACGGCGAGTTGCTGCTGTGCCCGCCGGGGACCGGCTGCGCCGCACGGCGGATGCACTGCTGGTGGAGGCGCTCGCCCTGGCGGGGCGGGTGGATGAGTGCATATCCGTTGGTACAGCCGTTCTGGGCATGCCGGCGGCTCCTTCGGCCCGGGCGCAGACGCACCTGGCTGTTGCGCACGCGGCAGTGGAAGCCGCCCGCTGGCCGGTCGCCGCCAGCCATCTCGCCTCCGCCGAGCGGCTGCTGGCCGACGACCCGGACCCCGCACTGACACAGCGCTGGCGCGTGCTCGCCGCCGAAGCAGCGTTGGCAGCGCGCGACCTGACGAGCGCTCAGCGGCTCGCCGGGCTCGTCCTGGAATCCGCCGACGCGGCGGCCGACGTGCGATGCCACGCGCTCGGGCTGCTCGGGCGGAGCCATCGAGCGCGCGACCTTGACGCGGCAAGGGCGGCGTTCGAGGAAGCGCTCACGTGTGCGGAGATGGCGAACCTGCCGCTGTGGCGGCTCCGTGCCCTGCATGAGCTCGGCACGATCGAAATGTTCGAGCAGGCGGGCGTGGACCGGCTGGGGCAGGCCCGGCGCATGGCCGCGGACCTGGGCGCGCTGAGCACGGCGGCTGTCCTGGATGTCCAGCTCACTGCGGCGTGCCTGTTCCGCTTCGACCCGGATGCGGGAGAACGGCACGCCGCCTCGGCGCTCGCCACGGCGGAACGTCTCCGCCTCACTCAGCTTCGCGCCACCGCCCTGGTATTTCTTGCGGAGCTGTCCGGCCTGCGCCGCGACGGTGCGGCGATGGAGCAGCACAACAGCCTCGCCCTGGCGGCCGCGGCGGGGGATCCGGAGATCGAGGGATCGGTGTGGGGCGGACGGGGGGTCGCCGCGCTGCTGGACGGCGACGAGGCCGGTGCCCGCCGGGCGCTCCAGCGTGCGGTCGAGTGCCTGGCACCTCTGCCGAACTCCGGCCCTGGCATCTATCTCGGCCTCTGGCCGCTGCTGCTGGCCGTGCACGCCGACCATCGCGCGGCCGATGCGATTGCCGCCGCGCGGCGGACCGGCATGACAGTCAACCGCGCGAACCGCGGGATGCTGCTCTACGCCGAAGCGGTGCTGGCCGGCCGGCGTGAACCCGGCGGCGACCAGGCCGCTGAGCTCGCCGGCCGGGGGGCCGCTGAGCTCGCGCATTTCCCCGTGTGGTCAGATCTTGCCCGGATGCTCACGGCCAGGGCCGCACTTGCCGATGGCTGGGGCCAGCCGCGGACCTGGCTCACCTCGGCCGCCCAGACGTTCGGCAGATCCGGCGTCGAGCCGCTCGCGCGGCGCTGCCACGCCATGCTCGCCGCACCCGCCCCGGACCACCTGTCGTCGCTGGGCGTCACGCCGCGGGAAACCGAAGTCCTTGACCTGGTGGCAGCCGGGTTGTCGAACAGGGACATCGCCGCGCGGCTCTACCTTTCGCACCGGACCGTGGAAAAACACGTCGAGAGCCTCCTGCGCAAGACCGGCACCCGGTCCAGGACCCAGCTGGCCGCGGTGCGAGCCGACGCGCCCGCGCCGGGAAACCACTGACTACGTGGCCGGCTACGTGGTCCCACCGATGTGCCGCATCGGCCCCCCGGCGCACGCTGGCCGCAACCGATACCGGCAAAGGAGCGCACTCATGGGATCAGGTAAGGAACAGGCAGAGCTCTGGGGGCCAGGGGCACGTGACT
>Ga0207700_10001679_pt1 | contig 12562 bp, 8 predicted proteins | sample LARL82metaG_FD_184348 | JGI IMG/M metagenome (GOLD analysis project Ga0207700, IMG submission 184348) | Corn, switchgrass and miscanthus rhizosphere microbial communities from Kellogg Biological Station, Michigan, USA - LAR L8-2 metaG... | ecosystem: Host-associated > Plants > Roots >...
AAAGAAAGTTCTTGAGGACACCCTTCTCCACGAGTTGCAGCGGGCTCGGTGCCACTCCCTCCATGTCGTATTGGTAGTGGCCCAACAGCGTATGACCGCGCCAGTCGGCCTGCGTCGGATCATCCACTACATCCATCCACTCAGGAAGGATTCGCGACCCAATGCGGTTTTCGAGCTCGCTCTGAATGTGCGGCGCTGTGCGGCCAGGATCGACAATCGGCTTGCGCGTAATCTTGAGATTGTCACCCAGCAGTTGGCCAAGCAGTTGCGCGGCGGCGCGTGCCTCGAACAACACCGGGCCATCGTACGCTTCACCCGGGGGCGCCTGGGCCAGTGCCACCACATTGTCGGCAACTTCCGTCACGCCACGCCGTAGCTCCGCTTCCACCGGGAGGTCGTTGGGCTCAAAAGCCTGAAATACCGCGGCATCCCGCACCGTAGTCCCATCGGGCGCCAACCCATACGCGCGAACCCGCATGAACGCGAGGTCTTCTGGAACTCGCAGCGACGTACCTTCCGAATTGACGACATAATCCGACGCCAACGACGTCTGCAGCTCGATCCCCGATGAAAGCACCTGCGGATAGCTGTCGAAGATACCCGACAGCTTGACAGTCCGGTCTTTCCAAAAAGTCTCGTTCACCGGATTCCGCCGCACCACCGGCTGCACTGCCTGAACCGCGGGTGCTTTGGAAAAATCGGGAAGCTGCTCGGTCACATTCATGTTCTTGAGCGACGACCGTTTGCGGGCGATCGACTCTTCAGCGGTCTTGTACGCGCGGTCCGTTGCAAGCCACAACACCTGCCGAAAAGCTCGATAATCGTTTTCCAGCGGAAGTTGCTCAGGATCGTAGCGGCTGCCGGTGTAGGCATCCGAGTACAGGTGATTGGTGTTGTCGAAAACATAATCGCCGACGCGTACTCGCACGGTCGGTACCCGCAGGACCGATTCGTTGCTCGAGATCAACGCTCCCAGCGAGGCTCCCACAGAAAACTCGCTCACATCCTCGACGCGATATTCGATGAAGTAAGGCGCATCCAGGCTGACTATGCGCAGTTGTCGTGAGCGCTCCAACTCATCCTTCATGGCGCGCAACACCGGATCAGCGTCCTGAGCCGGCAAAAGGCACAAGCCGCATGTCAGAAAGCCGAAAGCCAATTTCCCAACTCGCGCCTGCTTCACTGCCCACCCTCCGTCGGACGGCCTAACAAGGGCGGCCGATCCAGCGAGTGATCCTTCTTCTGTATCTCGATCCGCGATACCAACAATGCCGGCGAGCTGGCCGACACCGGCACGCTGCCCGATTCCGCTCCGCAATATCCGTTAAACACCTCCAGCTTGTCCGAGGTTGCCAGGATATTCGAGAAGCTGGTCAGCGGCGTGCCAACGATGTCCGCTCCCCGCACCATTTCGTCGGGCCGTCCGTCCGCATACACGCGATAAACGATCAACGGAATCACGGTGAAGGCCTGCAAACCGCGCCGCTGTGTGGTGGTGTACCCTCCGGTAACCTGCTCGAAATATAGCCCGTAAGGTGTGTTCTGCCGCTTGATTTCCGCGATCAGCATCTCGCGCAACTGCTGGTCGGTAACTTTCTTCTTCGATTCCACCACCAGGTTCGATTGTCGTGAAACCACTTCAGCGCCGGCTTGCTTACGGCCATGGCCGTTGGAATGATCGATGCCTTGAATCGGCGACCGCGACATCAGAAACGTTTTGAGAACACCGTTCTCCACCACCGTCAAGGGTCGCGCCTTCACGCCTTCGTCGTCGTACGAATACGTCCCGTTCAGATCAACCGACTCAATAGTTTTTCGCGTTGGGTCGAAGGTGACAGAAAGAAAATCGGGCAACACCGGCGTGCCGATCGCCTTGGTGAAGGTCTGTCCCTCCGCTTCGTCTTTCTGGCGATGGCCTTCCACCCTGTGGCCGAAAATCTCGTGGAAGAAGACGCCCGCGGCGCGGCCGGAAAGAATCGCGGGTCCGACGAATGGCTCGGCCGTCGGAGCGCGCAGCAGCTTCGTAAGATCGGATCCCACCTTATTTACCGCCGCCTCAATTACCTCGGGCTTTGCCAAACGATCGATCTCGCTTCCCTGGAAATCTTCTGAAGCGCCCACGTCCATCCCGTCCGACGCCTTGCCGCGCGCGCTGATCGAAATGTTGGCAAAGGTGCGGCCGTGCAGCAACTTGGTTCCCTCCGTGCTGGCGAGATACTTGGTCTCTCTTTCCACCACTAGAACGACATTCGAGCTCAGTATTCCGGGATTGTTCGCCAATGTCGCCGACCACTTTCGTAAGCGGGCGGCCCACTCTTCATCCAACGGGCGCAACCGCGGCGGCGGCTCCTCGTGCACCGCTGGGGGTTCGATCGAGAAATCCGCGGAATCGTCAGCCTGTTTGAGCTTCACTTCCTGATTCGATTTAATTTCGATGAGTCGGCGGGCCGCCGAGCGATAGGTTCGATCGGTGTCGAGCCAGAGCCGGCGCCGGATCGCATCCGCGACGTCGTCCAGGGGAAAAACGGAGCCCGGAGTGAAACGCGCTCGCTCGCCTTTAATCATGCGATAGTTGTCGAGAGCCGGACTGCCCACTCGGATCGTAATGTCCAGGTAGCGCGCATGACCGGTATTCCGGCTGGTAATCGTACCGATGCTCGCCGAAATAATCTGCGACTCCGCTTCCGTGACGCTGTAGGCCATGTAGTAAGGCGGCGGATCGCCTTTCTGTTTCAGGACCGTAAAATTGCGCTGCAGCTCGTCGGAAAGTATGTCCAGCAGCGACGGCGAGGCGGCAAAGAGGGGTATGGAGACAGCTAGGGGGAGCAGGTAGAGACGCACAAAGCTTCAGCATAGCAGGAATGCAATAATGCAATGCCAGAATTGCTACGATTGCCAGGGATTCGTTGGCGTACCGCGCTGGCCAACGTAGTCGCGGAAATCGGCGGCGTGCCGGCCACCGTCGTATATGCCGGAGCCCAGCCGCAGTATGCCGGTCTTGACCAGGTGAATGTCTACGTTCCGCGTAGCCTCGCAAGCACCGGCGAAGTACCGGTGGTTTTGACCGTAGACGGTGTGACAGCCAATGTGGTGGCCGTCAATATCAAGTAACTGCTTCCTTAAGAAGCGATCGACACGAGCCCCTTGTCCTTTAACCCGTTGATCGCCAGCCCATACCGCCCGCGCACCCCGGTCTTCTCGAAAATGTGCTTTAAGTGAATCTTTACTGTTCCAGGCCTAATCCCTAGCTCCAGTGCTATTTCCTTGTTCTTGGAACCCTGCTCGACCAACTCCAGTACCTGGTGCTCGCGAGCCGTCAGCTCCGACCGCGGATAGCCGCTCTGCCGCGCTGAATCACGAAATACGCAGTCTTCCATCCAGCTCCGGCCACTGGCCACCGTTCGCAGACACGACAGCAGGCTGGGCAGATCGGCCGTCTTACGAATAATCCCGCGAGCCCCCGCCTGCAGCAAGCGCAAAGCCTCTGCCTCAGTCATCGATACACCCCAAACCGTGACCGCCGGCGATGCATCGCTCAGTTTCAGATCGTGTATCCAGTCCAGGACCGCCCGCATGCCAAAACCCTTGTCTACAACCACAATATCTGGTGCTTTCTCGCGCATGAACGCCGCTGCCGTCTCCAGCGAGTTCAGCGTTTCGATCAACTCGAGATCCTCGCTCGAAGCGAGCAGGTTTCTCAACCCCTGAGCCGTGATGGGCTGGGTATCGCACACTGCAATTGTCTTTTTGGCGTGTTCTTGGTTCATTGTTTTTCTTCTTTTCGACGACACGACGCCCGTTCCGGACGTCCCGAGGGCGTATCCCCCAGTTGGCCTCATCGGCAAGCGCGTTCGAGATTCTAGTTGGCGGTGAGGGAAAAGACTCTCATGTTATCATCAGTTATAGCCGATTTGATCGAGTAGGACTCTGAAAGCAGAAGTCCCGCCAGCGCCAATGTCCCAGCCTGAAGCTGCTAAGTTCGCCGGTAACTGGAAGGCTCTCTTTATCTGTCCCAAAACACAGATAATCCGAGACTTAGCTCCACTTTTGAGTCGTCATTTGCCTAATTTTTCGGGCTCTGAACTCAACACCATTCCCGGCCGTCACCAGATCACTGAGGCGATTGCCGTAGAACAGCCCAATCTTTGTTTCCTCGAAGTCGACGATGCCCCTGATCGTAGCCTGGCTGTCATTCCCGACCTGTTGCGAGCCGATCCAAAACTTCCGATCATAGTAATTCTCTTCAGTAACGACCCTGAACAGGTGCTACGTTGTCTTCGGCAGGGCGCTAGCGACTTCCTCATCCATCCCTTCGTTGCTGAGCATGTCGAGGCGGCGCTCCAGAAAATTTCCCGTCTGCAGCCCAGCCGCAGCAAGGCCCCCGGTAAGGTCTATTGCGTTATGCCGGCCAAGGGCGGGTGCGGCGCCAGTACGCTGGCCAGCAACTTCGCCCATCAATTGAAGCGTAAGGACGACAAGCGCATTCTTCTGGCAGACCTCGATCCACTCGCCGGAACCCTGTCGTTTCTGCTGAAGATCAAATCCGCTTACAGTTTCATGGACGTGCTGGCGCGGTCGAGCGAGATCGATGCCGACCTGTGGAAAGCGATGGTCACTTATCAGCAGGGCGTCGACGTCTTGCTATCGCCCGAGGCGATGACCGAAGGCATGGCCGAACTGGCCGACGCCAGCAGCATCATCGAGTATGCCCGCGGCGCTTACGATCTGGTCGTCCTCGACACCGGCAGCGTGTACGGCGATTGGAATCTCAGCCAGGCCCGCATCGCCGACGAGATCCTGCTCGTCACCACTAATGAACTCACCGCGCTACAGGCCGTGCAACGCGCGCTCAGCTATCTGGACAGCAACAACATCGGCCGTTACAAAATACGCTTAATCGTGAATCGTTACGATCGGCATGTCGGCTTGAGCAAGGATGTCATCGGCACAGCCCTGCACGCCGATATTTTCCACATCCTGCCCACCGACTACGAAGCCATCCAAAAGGCTCTCATGGAAGGCAAGCCGCTCCCCGCCAACAGCAGCTTCGGCAAGGGTGTAGCCGCTCTAGTGGATCGCCTGATAGGCGGCGCCGAGCCTGCCAGTAATAAGAAGAGCAGTTCCCTCTCCGGTCTGCTTAACATGTTCTCCCGTACCTCTTCCTAAGAGTCCGCTACCCAACCAAAACATATATTGCTAAAATTGTTCTGTGGAAATGCGCTTCTATGCAGTTGCTTCCGAAGGATTTAAGCCGACTCCTCCGAGGAACAACTTTCCCACTACCGTTCCACAGGCTAAGTGCCTCACAACTCGGCTGCTAAATGCGTTGCGATTTCGGCCATCATTCCGTAAGGTAGAACGGTCCGCTGAATATGGCTGCTTCTCCTGACATCGCCCTCGAAAGAGGACTGCCCGTTAACCTCGACGCCGAGCGTTTCGTCCTCGGCGCCATTTTGATGGACGACGCGCTCTATATCCAGGTCGCGGGCACGCTCGTACCCGAAGACTTCTCGCTCGAAAAACACCGCCGTATCTTCCTGCGCATGAGCGAGCTGTACAACCGCGGCGAGCGTATCGACCGCGTTACCGTCGCCAATGAGCTGATGAAGCAGAACCAGCTCGAATCGGTGGATGGCGTCAGCTATCTGGTCTCGCTCGACGAAGGCATGCCGGCGCTCTCCAACCTCGACAGCTACGTCGGCATCGTGAAGGACAAGGCCGTCCTGCGCCGCATCATCTTCACGTCGCAAAAACTGATCGACCGCTGCATCATCGGCGAAGAGGAGCCCGATCAGATTCTCGCCAGCGCCGAGGAAAGCCTCCTCAAGCTCGGCGAATCGCGCGCCCAGGACGCGCTCGTCAACCCGCAGCGCATTCTCCAGGAGTTTGAGGGTGGCATCAATGCCTTCCTCGATCCCAGCAAACGCATCAAAGGTCTCAGCACCGGATTCCTCAAACTGGACGAGATGACCGGCGGCCTGCACCCGGGCGAGCTCGTCATCCTGGCCGCCCGTCCCTCCATGGGGAAAACCGCTCTGGCGCTGAACGTCGCCCAGCACGTGGCCATGCATCCCGAGAAGCAGACCGTGGCTGTCTTCTCACTCGAAATGTCGCGCGAGTCGCTGCTGACCCGCATGATCTGCGCCGGCGCCCGCGTCGATCAGCAAAAATTCCGCGCCGGATATTTGAATCAGGATGAGCGGCGCAGACTCTCCAAAACCGCTACCGAGTTAGTCCAAGCGCCGTTATACATCGACGATACCTCCGGCACGCACATGATGGACATCCACGCCAAACTGCGACGGTTGAAAGCCGAGCACGGCCTGTCCCTGGTGGTCATCGACTATCTGCAGTTGATGAGTGGCCGCGGCCGCTACGAGAATCGCAACCAGGAGATCAGCACCATTTCGCGTGGCTTGAAACTGCTCGCCAAAGATCTGAAAGTCCCCATGCTGGTGCTCTCGCAATTGAATCGCGCTCCTGAAACCCGCCCCGGCGATCACCGTCCGCAGTTGAGCGACCTTCGTGAATCTGGCTCCATCGAGCAGGACGCCGATCTGGTCGCGTTCATCTTCCGAGAAGAGGTGTACAAACAGGAAGACGAGCGCCTCAAGGGCCTGGCCGAACTGCTGGTGGCAAAACAGCGCAACGGCCCGACCGGCAAAGTGAACCTGGTGTTTCTCAAGGAATTCACCAAGTTCGAAAATCGCACCAACGACCTCGGCGAAGACGTCCCCATGTAGCGCACGCACTCTTGCGTGACGCGTTCACACTCATGCGAACGCTTCGGGCGTAAAATCAAAGCATGGAACTCGTCGTCAATCAGACGCATTACCGGCTCCAACTCGACCCCAACAGCCTCCTGCTCTGGGTCCTCCGCGACGAACTGGAACTTACCGGCAGCAAATACGGCTGTGGCGAAGGCCATTGCGGAGCCTGCACCGTGCTCATCGATGGCGCGCCCGTGCGCTCCTGCATCACGCCCGTCTCCAAGGTTGCAGGAAAAGACATCACCACCATCGAAGGACTGGCGCAAAACGGCCGCCTCCATCCGCTGCAGGAAGCCTTCATCCAGGCCGACGCCATGCAATGCGGCTACTGCACTCCCGGAATGATCCTCTCCGGCGTGGGCCTCTTGAAGAAAACTCCACACCCCAGCGAGCCTGAAATCCGGCGCGCCCTCGAAGGCAATGTCTGCCGCTGCGGAACTTACCCGCGCATCGTCGCGGCCATGCAAATGGCCGAGAAAGCCATGAACGGAGGCCAGCATGCTTGAGTTTGAGCGCTACGAACTTTCCACCGGTCCCGCTTACCGCTTCGACTTGGAGCGGCGCGATCTTTTCAAATTGCTCGGTGGCGGCCTGCTCTTCGTCCTGTTCTTCGACGGCGAAGCCATCGCGCAGGAGTCCGGCCGCACCCAAGGATTTCGCGCCGACGCCCGGCCCGCGGAACTCGCCGCCTGGTTGCACATCGCCGAAGACGGCACTGTCACCATCTACACCGGCAAAGTGGAGGTCGGCCAGAACGCCCGCACGGCGCTCACGCAAGCGGTCGCAGAGGAACTCCACGCTCCCATCAACTCCATCAAGCTCGTGATGGGCGACACGGATTTGACGCCCTACGACATGGGCACCTTCGGCAGCCGCACCACTCCCACTATGGCCCCGCAACTGAAAAAGGTGGGCGCGGCCGCGCGCGAAACCCTCATCGATCTCGCCGCTGGCAAATGGAAGGTGGATCGCAAATCCATCTCGGTAGTCGACGGCAAGGTGAAGAACTCTGCTACCGGCGAAGCCATCGGATTCGGCGAATTGACTCATGGCCAGAAGCTCATGAAGACCGTCGACGGCGCCACAGTCACGCCCGCCGACAAGTGGACCCTAGCCGGCACGTCGGTCACCAAGGTCAATGCGCGCGAGATCGTCACCGGCGCGCATCGCTACACCACCGACATCGCGCGTCCAGGGATGCTGTTCGGCCGCGTTCTTCGTCCGTCCGCATTCAACGCAAAGTTAGAATCGCTCGACACTAAGAAGGCGTCTTCCATTCCCGGCCTGGTGATCGTACACGACGGTGATTTCGTCGGCGTCACGGCGCCTGACGAGCTCACGCTCTCGAACGCCATCACAGCGCTCATACCCATCTGGAAATCCGATGCGCAGCCGTCCAGCAAAGACCTGTTCGCCTACCTCAAGAGCCATCCGGCGCAATCGCGCGGAGGCGGCGGACGGCCGAGTCCGGAGCAAGGCTCCCTCCAAAAAGGTCTCGAATCCTCCGACCACAAGCTCGACTCGACATACACGGTCGCTTACATCGCACACACTCCGCTCGAGCCCCGCGCAGCAGTGGCCGACTGGAACAATGGAAAAGTCACCGTCTGGACCGGCACGCAGCGGCCCTTCGGCGTCCGGAGCGAGCTCGCCGAGGCTTTCAAGATTCCCGAAGACCGTGTGCGCGTTATCGTGCCCGACACCGGCTCAGGCTATGGCGGTAAACACACCGGCGAAGTCGCCATCGAAGCGGCCCGCCTGGCGCAGGCTGCGAAGAAGCCCGTCAAGGTGATTTGGACCCGCGAAGAAGAATTTACCTGGGCCTACTTCCGTCCCGCGGGGGTGATCGACATTCGCAGTGGGGCAACGAAGGATGGCCTGATCACGGCTTGGGAATTTCACAACTATAATTCCGGACCATCCGGCATCGAGACGCCCTACGACATTGTGAACCACAAGATCGAGTTTCATCCCACTGATTCGCCCTTGCGCCAAGGTTCCTACCGGGGGCTCGCTGCGACAGCCAACCATTTCGCGCGCGAATCCCACATGGATGAAATCGCCGCCGCGCTCAGCATGGACCCGCTCGAGTTCCGCTTGAAAAACCTAAAAGACGAGCGATTGCGAGCCGTGCTTCAGGCGGCCTCCGCCAAATTCGGTTGGGGCAAAATTAAACCCGATGCCACTCGCGGCTTCGGTCTCGCCTGCGGTGTCGAGAAAGGCGGCTACGTTGCTACTTGCGCCGAGATCTCCATTTCCCAACCCGGCAGTAAGGTCAAAATCGAACGCGTCGTCACGGCTTTCGAATGCGGGGCGATCGTCAACCCCGAGCACCTCAAGAACCAGGTTGAAGGCTCGGTGATCCAAGGCATCGGCGGCGCGTTGTTCGAAGCGATCGAATTCGAAAACGGCCACATCCTGAATCCACACGTCGGCAAATATCGCTTGCCGCGCTTCAGCGACGTCCCGGTGCTCGAAACCATCCTGCTCGACCGCAAAAATCTGCCTTCAGCCGGCGCCGGTGAGACTCCTATCGTCGGCCTCGCGCCGGCGGTAGGCAACGCGATTTATCAAGCAGCAGGCATACGTATTCGCGCTCTACCTATGGTTCCCAACGGCGTACCGAATCAGGTCCAGTCGACGGCTAAGGCGTGACCGACTCCGCCATCCTCGACCACATCGCCCGTCTTCCCCACGCTCGAGCGACCTTCAAGCAGCTCGTTCGAGAGCTTGGCAGTCGCGGCTCTTCCCGGCCTGAACTCGATGCCGCACTGGATCGTCTGGCCGAGCACGGCGATCTGATCGAAGTAAAGTCCGGCCATTTCGTACTCACTCGCCTCAGCCGCGAGTACGTTGTGGGACGCCTCAACATGCACCGCGATGGCTACGGCTTCGTGATCCCTGATCATCCCATTGAAGGGCTGAAGGGCGACATCTACATTCCGCGCGACTCTGCGCAAACTGCCATGCACGGCGATCGTGTAGTGGTTCACATCTCACGTATCGAGAGCGACGGCCGCGCCGACGGCGAGATCGTCAAGATCCTGCGGCGCGCGCATCCCACCGTGGTCGGTGAGTTTCGAGTCCGAAAGCGCGGCTCTTATGTGATCCCGCATGATGACCGCATCCGCCAGTGGATCGATATTCCCGAAGGCATGGAGATCCCGCCCCAGAGCGGCACTCGCGACCGCGTCGGAGTCGCGCCCATTCCCATCAACGGGCCCGACGATCTGGACGGCATGATCGTCAACGTCGAGGTCCTCGAATTCCCGGAAGACGGCGAACATGCCGTTGGCCGCGTGATCGAAGTGCTCGGCCACCCGGACGACTTCGGCGTTGACGTCGAGATCGTTATTCGAAAGCACCACATCCCGCATCAGTTTCCATCCGAGGTTTTAGCTCAAGCTCAAAACGTCTCGAACATCATTAGCACCGAAGAACTGTCCGGCCGACGGGACTTCCGCGATATGGACATCGTCACCATCGACGGTGAAACTGCGCGCGACTTCGACGACGCCGTCTGGGTGGATCATCTCGCTAATGGCAATTACGCCTTGCATGTCCACATCGCCGACGTCAGCCATTACGTCACGCCCGGGACGTCCATCGACGAAGAAGCATTCCTGCGCGGCACCAGCGTTTATTTTCCCGATCGTGCCGTCCCCATGCTTCCACTCGAGCTCTCCACCGAGATCTGTTCGCTCAAGCCCGGCGTCGATCGCCTGGTGCTTTCTGTGCTGCTCGAGATCGACCATCGCGGTGACATTGTCGCTCAGGAGTTCGGACGGGGCGTAATCCGCAGCGTAGAGCGCATGACCTACACCGATGTCCACGCGCTGCTCGAAGGCGATGCCGCTTTGCGAAAACGCTACGAGCGACTACTAACCCGCTTCGAATTGATGCGCGAGCTGGCTCTCATCTTGAACCGCAAACGCGTCCAACGCGGAGCCATCGACTTCGACATGCCGGAACCGCTCATCGAGTTCGACGAGTTCGGCGAGATGATCGGGGTCAAGCGCAGCCCGCGCAACATCGCCCACCGCCTGATCGAGGAGTTCATGCTGGCTGCCAATGAAGCGGTCGCCTCGCACCTCGAGCAGGCAGGCATTCCATCGCTATTTCGCATCCATGAAAAGCCCGACCCCAAGCGCGTGATGGAGTTCGAGGAAATCGCCGCGCACTTCGGATATACACTCGGCGTCGGCGCGCTGCCGGTCAAACGATTCCGGCTGGCCGAACGAGGCCGCGATGGCCGGCGGGTGCGAAAAGACATCGAGATCGCAGGCGACAACATGGCCGTCACCTCACGCAATTATCAAAAGCTGATCGCTAAGATCGAAGGCAAACCCGAAGAGCGCATCCTCAGTTATCTAATGCTGAGGTCGCTCAAGCAGGCCCGCTACAGCGCCGACAACCGCGGCCATTTCGCGCTGGCCGCCATCAGCTATACCCACTTCACTTCACCCATTCGCCGTTATCCCGACTTAATCGTCCACCGAATCCTAAGCGCCTTCTTTGACGGCAAGGGGAACATCCTGGCGCCGGAAGTTCTCGCCGGCATCGCCGACAATTGTTCCGAGACCGAACGTCGCGCCGCCGACGCCGAACGTGAACTGGTGGAGTGGAAGAAAGCGAAGTTCATGGTGGACCGCGTCGGCGAACAGTTCACTGGTCTTATCATCAGCACCACGCGCTTCGGATTCTTTGTCGAGCTCGAGAATCTGTTCGTCGAAGGGCTGGTCCCGATCGATACGCTGCCGGGCGATCGCTATATGTTCAACGAAAACACGCGCAAGATCATCGGTCAGCGGACACGGCGTGAGTTTTCGATCGGCGATACGGTGCGGGTGCTGCTTGACCGCGTCGACCCAATCGAGCACAAGCTGCAATTCTCGCTCGTAGAACCCGAGCGCGTTCGCAAAAAGCGCCGCAGCTGACTTCCGTTTATTCTTCTTCCTCTTCTTCGCCGGTCTTCGCGGCCTTCGCGGCGGCGATGATCTTGTCGGCCTGCAGCGAGGGGACGTAATCGTAGTGCGAAAATTCCATGTGAAAGGACGCCCGGCCCTGGGTCATCGAAATCAGATCGTTCTGATAGCTGAGCATGTCGGCCATCGGCACCTGCGCCTTGAGGATCTGCGTGCTGCCCTTGGTGTCCATGCCCTGAATGCGGCCGCGCCGGCCGTTGAGATCACCCATCAAATCGCCTGCATATTCAACCGGCGCCTGCACCTCGACATTCATCACCGGTTCGAGCAAGGTTGGCTTGGCTGCCAGCATGCCGGCTTTGAAGGCTTTGCGCGCGGCCAGCTTGAACGCCATTTCGGACGAGTCGACATCATGATACGACCCATCATAGACGGTCACTTTGAAATCCACTACCGGAAATCCAGCCAGAAAACCGTTAGCGGCCGCCTCGACGATTCCCTTCTCGACGGCCGGAATAAAGTTGCGGGGAATCGCACCGCCGAACACTTCGTTTGCGAACTCGAACTTCCCACCGCGGGGCAGCGGTTCCAAGCGAATCCAGCAATCGCCGAACTGGCCGTGGCCGCCGGTCTGCTTCTTATGCCGGCCTTGTACTTCCGCCTTGCCGCGGATCGTTTCACGATACGGAATCTTCGGAGCCTTCAACTCTACATCCACGCCGTAGCGCTTCTTCAGACGGCTTACGATGACTTCCACGTGCTGCTGGCCGCTGCCGGCGAGCAGAAATTCCTTGGTCTGCGGATCGCGATAAAAGCGCAGCGACTGATCCTCCTCCAGAATCCTCGCGACCGCATTTCCCAACCGGT
>Ga0207700_10001681_pt1 | contig 12560 bp, 9 predicted proteins | sample LARL82metaG_FD_184348 | JGI IMG/M metagenome (GOLD analysis project Ga0207700, IMG submission 184348) | Corn, switchgrass and miscanthus rhizosphere microbial communities from Kellogg Biological Station, Michigan, USA - LAR L8-2 metaG... | ecosystem: Host-associated > Plants > Roots >...
ACGTCAACTGGAAGCACCAGGGCGCGTCCGCCGGCCGATTCCACCTCGCGCCGCGCTCCTTCCAGTCCATCTGTTCCCCGCGCAATTAATGCGATTGACGCGCGACGCTTGGCGAACTCGCGCACCGTTGCCCGTCCAACGCCAGCCGACGCTCCCGTAATAACAACAACTTCTCTCCTGGCCATCTCTCCCCCATATCGCAGTGAATCTCTAATCTAGTGAGATGCTCTTGAGCGAAGCCGATGTTTGCTACATATCGTATTACGATAATAAATAGATTCCTGCTGTTCGCGGACGAAGCTACCCGCCACACGCATGAGACATCAAAAATATTAAGTCGCTGCTTTTTTACTCCGCATTGACGTGGCTTTTGTACCGCATCATTTCTCATGCTGAGTCATTCACAAGCCGTTCCCATCAGCCGCATTGAGGTAAAAAGCTTCACCATTCCCACGGATTTTCCTGAAGCCGACGGCACTCTGGAGTGGGACCGCACAACAATTGTTCTCGTGCAGGTATCGGGCGGCGGAAAGCAGGGCCTGGGCTACACCTACGCGGACACCGCAACCGCTACCCTGATTCGTGACACGCTCGTTCCTTTTGTAGAAGGTATGGACGCAATGTCTCCGCCGGCAGTCTACATGGCCATGTGGCGGCGCTTGCGCAATCTTGGACGCCCCGGTATTTGTTCCATGGCCATCTCCGCTATTGATTGCGCGCTATGGGACCTGAAAGCTTGCCTGTTGGGTGTGCCGCTGGTGACTCTGCTCGGGCAAGTTCGTGAAGCAGCGCCGGTCTACGGCAGCGGCGGATTTACGTCTTACTCTGACCGGCAGCTTGCGAAGCAGCTTGCCGCCTGGGTCAACCAGGGTATTCCGCGCGTGAAGATGAAGATTGGCCGCGATACCGAGCGCGATCTTGAGCGTGTGCGTGTTGCCCGAAATGCTATCGGCTCCAAAGCGGAGTTGTACGTTGATGCAAACGGCGCGTACAGCCGCAAGCAAGCGCTTACGCAGGCGGAGAGATTCACGGCTTTCGGCGTGTGCTGGTTTGAAGAGCCGGTCTCTTCCGACGATCTTGAAGGACTTCGCCTGATACGCGATCGTGCGCCCGCTCTCATGGACATTGCTGCCGGCGAGTATGGCTATGACATTTTCTATTTCCGCAACATGCTTTCCGCTGGAGCCGTGGACGTGCAGCAAGCCGACATCACGCGCTGCGGAGGTGTGACAGGGTTTTTGCAAGTCGCCGCGCTCTGCCAGGCACACAACGTTCCGCTTTCCGGACATACCGCGCCTGCGCTCCACACACACGTGGCCTGCGCTGTGACGCCGTTCAAGAACCTTGAATACTTCCACGATCACGTGCGCATTGAACGAATGCTTTTTGACGGCCTGCCGCAGCTTGTGAACGGAGCGCTGCGCCCCGACCTCTCGCGCCCCGGCGTGGGTCTGGAATTCAGGCGTCGCGATGCGGAAAGATTTGCAGCATAAAGGAGTAAAGATGTCCGCCAGCAAGGTCCCGCTGATCCCGATAGAAGAACTGAAGCAGACAATCGCTTCGCGACCACCTGACTGGCGCTCTGCAGATAACGTAGATGTTCCCGCTCTGGAAGCCGAGCTGCGCAAAAACATAGAAGGTGAAGTCCGCTTCGATGCCGGCAGCAAGGCCATGTATGCGGTGGATGGCTCAAATTATCGGCAGCCTCCCATTGGCATGGTCATCCCAAAATCAAAAGAAGACGTAGTGCAGACCGTAGCTGCGTGTCGCAAATTCCGTGCGCCGCTGCTTTCACGGGCCGGAGGCACAAGCCTTGCAGGCCAGTGCTGTAACACCGCCATCGTGATGGATTGGTCAAAGTATATGCATGGCGTTCTGGAGTTGAACGCGGCGGAGCGATGGGCGCGCGTCCTGCCAGGCACAGTCTGCGACGAGCTGCGCCACCGCGCGCTCAAGGAAACCAACAACATGCTCAACTGGGGCCCTGATCCGGCCACACACAATCACTGCTGCTTCGGCGGCATGATCGGTAACAACTCCTGTGGCGCACATGCGCAAATGTCAAGCCGCACCAGTGAAAACATTGAAGAGATGGAGATCCTGCTCTATGACGGAACGCGCATGACCGTGGGCTGGATGGACGAGGCGGAAATTGATCGGGTCATTGCGCAAGGCGGCCGCGTTGGCGATATTTACCGTTATCTGAAATCTCTGCGCGAACGTTATAGCAGGTTGGTGCAGGAAAGATATCCCAAAATTCCGCGCCGTATCTCCGGCTACAACCTGGACCAACTTCTGCCGGATAAAGACGGCCGCTTCAACATTGCCCGAGCGCTCGTGGGCAGTGAAGGCACGCTGGTAACGGTGCTTGAAGCCAAGTGCAAGCTGATCGATGCCAAGGCAGAGCGCGTGGTGCTCATGCTCGGCTACCCCGATATTTACGAAGCTGCGGACCACATCATGGATATTGATCCTTACCAGCCAACGGCGCTGGAAGGAATTGATGACACGCTTTACCAGAACATCCAGAAAAAAGGCGGGCCGGACAAACAGTACCTGGGCATGTTGCCGGAAGGCCACGGCTGGCTGATGGCAGAATTCGGCGCCGACAAAAGAGATGACGCGCTGCAAATTGCTCATGAGGTCATGGACAAGCTGAAACTGAAGCCCAATGCGCCTTCCATGAAGCTGTTTACCGACAAAGACGACATGGAACACATCTGGAAGGTGCGCGAATCAGGCCTGGGCGTTACCGCTTTTATTCCCGGTGAGCCCGATACATGGGAAGGCTGGGAAGATTCGGCGGTGCCTCCGGAGAAGCTGGGCGGATATCTGCGCGAGCTGCGCGCGCTTTACAACAAGTATGAATACAACTCCGCCATGTATGGCCACTTTGGACAAGGCTGCTTGCATTGCCGAGTTAGCTTTGATCTGACGAGCGCCCCGGGAATCAAGAAGTGGCGATCGTTCATGGAAGAGGCTACCGATCTCTGCGTTAAGTATGGCGGCAGCTTCAGCGGCGAACACGGCGACGGCCAATCAAAAGCCGAGTTCCTCTACAAAATGTTTGGCCAGGAACTGATCGAGGCCTTTCGGGAATTCAAATCCATCTGGGACCCCGATTGGAAGATGAATCCCGGCAAGATTGTCGATCCATATCGCATTGACCAGAATCTGCGGCTCGGCGCTGACTATCATCCCTGGGACCCGCCGACTCACTTCAAGTATCCAGAGGACTATCGCAGCTTTGCGCATGCAGCGCTGCGCTGCGTTGGCATCGGAAAGTGCCGCAGAAAAGATTCCCAAGCCGCAGAAGGTGACACCATGTGCCCCAGCTTCATGGTTACTCATGAAGAGCGACACACCACCCGTGGCCGCGCGCACCATCTCTGGGAGATGCTGCACGGTGACGTCATTACCGAAGGCTGGCGCGATGAGAACGTGAAAGAAGCGCTTGATCTTTGTCTTGCATGCAAAGGCTGCAAAGGTGATTGCCCGGTGAACGTTGATATGGCCACTTACAAGGCAGAGTTTCTCTCGCATTATTGGGAAGGACGTGTGCGTCCACGACATGCGTACGCTTTTGGCTTGATCGACCAGTGGTCGCGGGTGGCATCGCTGTGGCCGGGAATGGTAAATCTTGTAACGCAGACGCCGGGGCTCAGCCATCTGGCGAAATTGGCTGCTGGAATGCCGCTGCAACGCCGCATTCCGGAATTTGCTCCGCAGACGTTCCGCAACTGGTTTAAGAAGAGGATGTCGAAGGACGAGCATCCGCGATTCAGCGGCGCACACAGCAAAGTAATTCTCTGGCCAGACACGTTCAATAACTACTTCTTCCCAGAGACAGCGCAGGCGGCAACTGAAGTTCTCGAACAGGCAGGTTTCGCGGTAGAGGTCCCGCAGCAACACCTCTGTTGCGGTCGCCCGCTTTATGACTACGGCATGCTTGACCTGGCTAAAGTTTATTTACATCGCGTGATGCAGGCGCTCAGGCTGCAATTGCTGGCTGAAGTTCCAATCGTCGTTTTGGAGCCGAGCTGCGCTTCGGTCTTCCGCGATGAATTGCCTAATCTTTTCCCTGACGATCCGCTGGCGCAGAAACTGAAGAAGCAAACATTGCTGCTGAGTGAATTTCTGGAACAGAAGGGCGGCAATCATCGGCTTCCGCAGCTCACGCGCAAAGCACTGGTGCAGGGACATTGCCATCACAAGTCCGTGCTCAGGTTTGACGCAGAGCACTCAGTGTTGAAGAAGCTCGGCCTTGATGCTCAGGTACTGAACTCAGGCTGCTGCGGCATGGCCGGATCATTTGGGTTTGAAAGCGATAAATATGATGTCTCCATCGCGATTGGCGAGCGCCGCCTGCTGCCAAGTGTGCGTCGAGCGGCGGACTCAACGCTCATTGTTGCCGATGGCTTCAGCTGTCGGGAACAGATCAGCCAACAGACAGAGAGGGAAGCGCTGCACCTTGCAGAGGTCATCCAACTCGCAAAGCGGTCAGACATTATTGATGGAGAACGGCCTGAAACCAAGCTTATCGCACGCAGAAAAGCCACGCGGCGCAATGCACGGCTACGCGCCGCTGCCTCGCTGGCCTTGGTTGCCGGGGGAGCAATGTTTCTGGCAAAGCTTTTTCACCGACGGTAACACACATATATAAGGAGGTCGACATGGCAAATGTAATCGGAGTGAAAGACTGGGTGATTGCGGAAGGCTACATTCCCAAGGAAAGTCACGGGCCTTCTCCTCAGATGATCAGCCATGAGACGGTGTGCATCCTCAACTGCTCCGGCCAGGATGCGCATGTGGAGATCACAATTTATTACAAAGACCGTGAGCCGGTTGGTCCTTATCGTGTGACGGTGCCAGCGCGGCGCACCCGGCACGTGCGCTTTAATGATCTTAACGATCCCGAGCCCATCCCTCGCGATACGGATTATTCCAGCGTCATCCACTCCGATGTGCCGATCGTGGCGCAGCACACACGACTCGATTCACGACAGGCCGAGAACGCATTGCTGAGTACAATCGCTTATCCCAGCGCGGCATAAGCCAAGGTTGACGATAAAACTCCATCGCGAACGTCATGCCAGCCGATAAAACGCTCCCAGTATCGCGCCAAAAACGGCATGCGACAGAAGAATGCTTAGCGGAGTTTGAATGCCGTAGTGCAGCGCCAGAAATCCCGGGGGTTCCAGCAGGTTGTGCGCTTCCGGTCCGTGCCGCTCACTGGCCATGCGCGGATGCACTCCCGGCAGCAAAGACATGATGACTACCAGAACGAAAATCCCATGGCAGACGCCGATGAGCGCGCCCCGCCACCATCCGGCTCTGCCCATCGACTGAAAAATCCAAACGTAAATCAGCGAGAACACCAACCCCGCGGCCACGTGCACCCAGAAGCCGTAAAGCTTGGCGCGGTCGCGGTCAGGAGTAAGAATGGAACCCAGCATGTAAGGAAAGTTCATCCGCGTTAAACCAAGGCCCTGCGTACCGGCGCTTATGGTAGTGAGCACAATCGTCGCCAGGAACCCCCACAGCAACCAGCTTGACCAATTCATACCCGCAGACCTCCGCCGACAGACTTTGTATTCGCGCCCGTCTCCTCCGCGGGATGCGGCTCGCCCTTTTCTTTTTCCTCCAGCGTAAGCGCAGCGCTGATGAGGCCGACGTGCGTAAAGGCCTGCGGAAAATTGCCCAGCGCATCGCCGGTGGCGGGATCGATTTCCTCAGCGAACAATCCAAGATCATTGCCATAGGAGAGCAGGCGATCAAAAAGACCATGCGCTTCGCGCAGAGTTCCTCCGCCGAGCGCGAGATATTCCACGGCCCAGAAGCCGCAGATACCAAAAGCTCCTTCCGCCGGCTGGCGCGCGTAGCGATACAGCAAACCGTCGCCTGTGCCAAGGTGTTCGCAAATCCGGCGGTAGGTAAGCTTCATACGGTTGGACGCGGCGTCTTCAAGCCCGTACCATGGAATGCGCAGCAAGGTTGCGTCAATGCCATCGCCATCCAGAGTGCTTACGTAGCTCTGAAGTTTTTCATTCCATGCGCGCGTTTCAATCTGCCGGCGGATGCGTTCGCGTTCCCGCAAAAACTCTTCACGCGGCGCGCCGTCCAGCAGGCCTTTGTCGCACAGTGCCAGCAAGCGATCGAGCGCGGTCCAGCACATCAGCCGAGAGTGCGTATGGTTCTCTCTTCTGCCGCGTGGCTCCCATATTCCTTCATCGGGAGAATCCCAATGCGTGGCCACGTGTTTCCCTAGTCCGATCAGCACTTTTTGAGTGGCACGATCAAGACTTCCGTGGATATTCGCAAACTGCGCCGTACCCTCGATCACCTCGCCATAAATATCGAGTTGAAGCTGATGGCGCGCGCCATTACCGATGCGCACCGGCCGCGATCCAAAATATCCGCTCAGAAAATTGAGTTCGCGCTCACGCGGAGCGATCCCGCCAAACACGTCATACATAACGCGCAGCTCCGGCTGAGTCAGCCGCGTAGCATGGAGGAGCCACGTCATGAAGCTCTCGGCTTCATCCATGTAGCCCAGCCCCACCAGCGCGCGGATAGTCAGTGAAGCATCACGCAACCAGCAGTAGCGATAATCCCAATTGAGCGTGTCACCGATTCTTTCCGGCAGAGACGTTGTGGCCGCCGCGGTAACAGCTCCGGAAGGCGCATAGGCCAGCAACTTCAGCGCCAGCGCGCTGCGCGTGACCATCTCGCGATATGGTCCCTGATAATTTGATCGCGCTGCCCACTGTTGCCACCATTCGACGGAGCGATCAATGGCAGAATTCACGCGTTCGCCCAACGCAGGCAGCACCGCAGGCGACTCTTCCGCATAGCTCAAGGAAAATTCCAGCGTCTCGCCGCGTTTGAGATTGATAATGCCTTGTACTCTGTCCGATTCGACCCGTAGCGGCCTGTTGCAACGCAGCCAGTAAACACCGCCGAGTGATTCAAAGCGCAATCCTAGCTTGCCGTGATCGCGCAGTTTAACGGATTCCTCACCGTAGGCGGCTCGTGGCCGGAATTCAACACGAACCTCAATCTCACCTTCCGTACAAATCACGCGCCGAACCAGTTCATGGTCCGCCATGATAGCGCTGCGCTTGAATTGCTCTGACACAACCGGCATCAGGTCTGTAAGTACCGCCTGGGCGGAACCACAAATGAAGCGCGTTTCCAAAACATTTGTGTTCCATATGTACTGCCGTTCAAAGCGGCACGGCGATGTGGGTGTGATTGACCAATGGCCGCCTTTTTCCGGATCGAGCAATGCCGAAAAAATAGCAGTGCTATCAAAACGCGGCCAGCACAGCCAATCCAGGGAGCCGGAACGGGAAACCAGTGCAGCGGCCCGGCTGTCGCCAATTACGGCATAGTCCTTGATTTTTGGGATCACCGAAGCAATGGTCAACACAATCTAAGATGAAGCTTTCCTCCCAGAATGATGCTCCGAGAGAAACGATTGCATTTTGTTGGAAGTTAGGGGCTTTCACCGTTTACAGATGTGCCTATGGTAGCCGAGAAGGATGCCGGTGATTACAACCGGCAAGAAGTAATGGCCGCAACGATCAGATTGTAGTAGTCCGCAGCAGCCAGGAATTGCTTTGTGGTTCAGTGCGCCAAAAAACAAAAAAATTGCCGCATAGGACCATCACGGGAAAAGGACCGCGGTCTTCTATGCCTGGAGCACCTAGCGGCTGGGAGCCTCGTTTTTGTAAACTCTCCCGCCCTTCATCACAAAAACTACGCGGCGAACGGCGGTGATGTCCTTTGTCGGATTGCCATCCACGGCGACGATGTCAGCCTGCATGCCCGGTGCGATGGCGCCTATTTCATTTTGCATGTTCAATGATTCCGCTGCCCGCGCGTTGGCGTCCACCATCGTCTGCATCGGCTCCTCGCCCGCCTGCACGCGATAGATAAATTCTTCAGCATTGCGCCCGTGCGCTCCCGCTACCGCGTCCGTGCCGAAGACGATTTTCAGGTTCTTGGTTGCCAGCGCATGCTTGAACATTTCCGCAATTACCGGCAGAACTTCCTGCATCTTGGCAAAACCTTCTTCTGTATAGCTGCCCACGCCCAGAAACTTTTGTTTGTTGTCCAGATAGTTGTGAATCACCAGGCCAACCTGCGGATCAAAGAACGTTCCGTGCTGCGCCATTGCGTCCAGGTCTTCCTGCGTTGCGTAGGTTCCGTGTTCGACTTCAGTGCAGCCGGCGTTCGCGGCCGCGCGCACCGCATCACGATAAGCATGGACCAGCGTCCGCAGACCCTGCGCCTTGGCTTCAGAACACGCGGCCTGAAGCTGTTCGTCGCTCAGCGTTCGCGTGCCGCCCTGGCGGATGCTGCGCGAAGCAAAAATCTTTACCAGGTCTGCGCCATCTTCCTTCAGCTTTCTTACCGCCGCACGAATCTGCTCCGGTGTGAGCTTTGCGTCTTCAATCGGCTCCAGGGAAGTCAAAAGCCGTGGCCCGGGCAGCGTTCCACTTTGCAGCGCCGCGCGCAGTTCTTTATCTTCAGGCGACCCCACGCTTTGAATCGTCGTGAACCCGGCCATCAGCGTGGCGTAGGCGTTCTCTGATGCGGCCAGCGCCGATTGATACGGCGTCTCACTCTTATCTTCTATGCGTCCATTCGGACCAAAGTGCCACGTAATGTGATCGTGCAGGTCGATCCATCCCGGCATCACGGTCGAATGAGAAAGATCGTAAGTGGCAGCTCCCGCGATACGCTCGTCTTTTGCGTTCGGTTCAACGCGCACGATTTTGCCATCCCGCACCACGATCAGCATATTGTGCAGCGCGTGGCCTTTGCCATCGAGCAGCGTTCCTGCGCGGATGACAATCGTCTGTTGCTCGGCGGGTGAGCGGAGAGAAAGCAAAAGAAGAACAGTAAGAACCACGAGCTGTTTTGTTCGCATAAGCATGATTGAATCCCGGCTCCGCATTGTATCGAATGTCCCCGGTGGTGCGTATTTATTCCCCAAGCGGCTCAAAGCCAACTGAGGACAATCAACAGCTTACGGCTGTCTGACTTTGGATGTCCCCGTGCATGTAATAGCAGGCGTCCTCCCCGCGTGGTAGCGGCTGATTACGTTGGTCGATGTACTTGTGTGGATTGCTATAGCCAGCGTAATCGCAAAGAATGCCGGAAAAGACATCCGTATTTTGGAGGCACATGAAAGCTTTTTCGCTCAAACTTTTTGCTATCGCACTTCTAGCAACCGGGACTTCTCTGTTGGCTCAGGGCCAGACACCAACTTCGCAGCCGGTCCATCCGCAACTTGAATCGGAGAAGGGCATTACGGGATTCGAATCGTTCCAGGGAACCATCAACAGTGATAATCGGGTGTTCAAGATCGATTCCAACCTGGGTTGGGATTTCAACAAACACTTTGGCGTGTTTGCCGGCGTGCCCGTTTATTTCGCCAGCGTTCCGGCCAGCACTACTACAACCGGGACCACCACCACCTCGACTCCAAGCTCCAGCAACAGCGGGATCGGCAACGTCTATATGGGCTTCACCATGAAAGCGCCCAATCCCACTTTGGATTACGCCAGCGCGGTGACGGTCTCTGCGCCTACGGGCAGCACAACCAATGGTTTCAGCACCGGCCGCGTCGGTGCGGACTGGACAAACCATTTTGAGCACACCTTTGACCGGCTCACTCCTTTCTTTGAAGGTGGCCTGAGCAACACCGTGCCGGACGCGACTTTTCAGACGCGGCCCTTCACTTCACTGGGCGCTATCAGCCATCTGGAAGAGGGCGCGGAATTTCAGTTGGTAAAGCGCTTTTATGCCGGCGGTTCGGGATATCAGATCGTCCCCTTTGGCAATCAAAAGGTCTTCAGTAAAGTCAGCGGCAAGGGTAAGGGAAAAAATACTTTTGACACCAACGCTGTTTCCACGGGAAACGACCTGACCCGAGAAAATGGTTTCAACACGTGGGTTGCTTTTGAGCCTACATCGATCGTGCGCCTGGAACTGGGGTACACGCGCAGCATGACCTTTGATCTGAGCAGCTTCGCCTTCAATTTGCGGATGAACGTAGGCAAGATGCTTCGCTCAAAGCGAAATTACTAAGGGAGGAAGCAAAAATGAAAGCTAAATTGTTTCTTAGCGCAGCGGCGATGCTCGCATTCATGACGTCGCCAGTGTTCGCACAGCATGGGCACGGCGGAGGAGCCAGCGGAAGCATGCATGGAAGCTCGTCGATGCACGGGGATGATCATTCGTCCACGACGCACGGCAAGTCGGACGACGATCATGGCTCCGGTCATGACAGCGCCAACTCCGGTCACAGCTCGATTTCGCAGAAACTTTCTTCCAACACCAAGCTGGCCAGCAAGCTGCAGAGCCTGCTGCCGCCGGGGACTGACCTGCAGACAGCCGCTTCAGGCTTCAAAAACCTGGGACAGTTTGTTGCCGCGGTCCACGTCTCGCACAACCTGGGTATTCCTTTCGATCAGTTGAAGGCCAAGATGCAAGGGCCGCCCACTGAGAGCCTGGGCAAGGCGATTCAGGACTTGAAGCCGACTGCAAACGCCAAAGCAGAGATGAAAAAGGCGGAGCATGAGGCGCATCAGGACCTGGACAGCGATAACGATAGCGATTCCCAAAAATCCTAGATTGCGATTTGCGACGATCTTTCCTGGAAGGCGGTCTTTCTTAGCCGCCTTTCTTTTTTTTGAAAGATGGATCGGGAGATTGAAGTCAACGCTAACTGGCCACTCTGGTCCTGGGCACATAGTTGCCATCTTCCAATACCTGGCACGGCGCGACCTGCGGCGTGACCAGGGCTTCCCTGGGGATGATAAAAGTCTGCTCCAACGCATATTGCCCTGACATGGCGGCGTGAGGGACGCCGTCGGTATAGACCATCCACGCGCTGCCAGGAGGAAAGACCAGCTCCTGTTTCGGTGAGTTCTTCTGGAAGTCAGCATTTTCCTTGAGCCAGTCATGCAGGTAAAGCATGAACTCGTCATAGGGTGAGCGATCGGGAACAGGCAGTCCCATCTTGCTGGCCATGTGCGCCAGCGCGCGCCCAACGCCGCTGTTCGATGGCCCGATTCTTTTTTTCTGCATCAGCTTGGGCAAAAAATCATGGAACGGCTCGCCAACGTTCCATACGCGTCCGACGGACGGATTGATGTTGGCAAACACGCGCAAGATGCGCGCGCCGTGCGTGGGGCGGGAAGGGAAGGCGTCCACGTGCAGCAGGTCATTGCGCTTGTGCAGTGAGAGATCGCGGCCTTGCTCTTCCAGCGGGCGGAAGCTGGCAAAATCCAGCTTCATCTTGCCCGCGTATGGCGCTAGAAATTGCGAAATAAATTTGGTTACCGAGGCAGAGAAGTCTCGCATGATCGCATTCATGCGTTCGCGGTCAGGAGAATTGTCATCCACGCCCTTCAGCAAATCCTTCGCGGGACGGTACGAGATGTTTTTATGAAAGCGTGAGCCGGTTTGCTTTTGCGAGAGAAGAAATTCGCGGTCAGCGTCCGGAAAATCAAACGGCACGTGGCTGAACAACAGCACCTTGCCACGCTCCAACTGGTCGCAATGCCATGGCGCTTGCTTCAGATCGTAGTTAGTTACGTCAAGGATGGCAGAACTGCCGGATACATCCGTCATAAACATCCTTCAGTCATTTATTTGAAGAAATCATACGCGGTTCATTCCTGCTCCGCAAAATGGACTGCAGAAAAAAGGCGCGAGCGCTTTGCACAAAGACAAAATCTCACCACGGATGAACACGGATGGCACGGATTTACAAATTCAAAGTGGTGCTACTTGAACTTTCTTGATCCGGTGTAAATCAGTGCTATCAGTGTTATCTGTGGTGAGGTTTGAGTTTTTATGCAAAGAAGGGTGCGAGCCCATGCCCGCACCCACCCGTCTATTTGTTGTTCTTCGTGCACAGAGCGCCATCAGTGATCGAGGTCAGCAGCCCGGCAGAAGCGGTGATCTCGCGGCTGAAGCATCCGCTGACAGAATCATTGGAGAAAAAGTCCTGCGTGCTTTGCTGGCCAGTGCTGCCGGTGATGTTGAAGTTTGCGTCAAACAGCAGCGTATCACTCGGCGTAACCGTGTTGGATACCACGCTGAATGTTGCCGGGCCGTTGTCGCCGTGGTGCACCGCGGCGCTCTGGAATTGCTGCCGGATCGTGGTGGTTTGCTGGCCGCCTGAGCCATCCGCATTGATGGAGAAAGTGAAGCCAAGATCCAGCGGCCAGTCAAAGCGCTGCTGGCTGTTGCCGCCGCCGTGGCCGTCGGTTTGTGTTTCAGAAGCGATGGTGGTGCGCTGTTTGATGTTCTGCACAAAAGCCGTGTTGGTGATGTTGAAGTCCTGCCGGCTGGAGAATTGAATATTCTGCCGCACGTCAGTTTCTATGCGTCCGTGCGACGTCCGGACAAAGCCTTCCACTCTGAAGATGCGCGATGAAGTAACGGTGACCGATCCGGTGATGGTTCCATCCGGCGCGGTGTTGAGGTTTTCAACCGTGCTGGGATTGGGCGCGCCAATGGTGTTCAGCGTTACCTCG
>Ga0207700_10001682_pt1 | contig 12559 bp, 25 predicted proteins | sample LARL82metaG_FD_184348 | JGI IMG/M metagenome (GOLD analysis project Ga0207700, IMG submission 184348) | Corn, switchgrass and miscanthus rhizosphere microbial communities from Kellogg Biological Station, Michigan, USA - LAR L8-2 metaG... | ecosystem: Host-associated > Plants > Roots >...
CGGGCTCGCGGCGCTGCGCGGTGAAGCGCCGCTGATGCTGGGAAGATCGGAAGAAAAATGAAGGCCCAAGAGTTCAAGAACCTGCGCAAGCACCTCGGGCTGGAGCGGCTGACGCTGGCGCGGCTGTTCGGCTACACCGGCACCGACCGCAATGACGTCACCCGCATCAAGCAGTACGAGGGCAAAAAGCAGGTGCCGCTGCACATGGCCCGCTATCTATGGCTGCTGGTCGAGTACCGCCGCATCACCGGCAAGTTTCCCACGTTCCCCGACTGGGGTGGCTACGAATACGACCATTCCCCCGATCCACAACATCAGGAGACCAAAGATGGTGCAGATTTTTACTGAGATGGAGCGTAAATTCGAGGAGGAACAGCGCCTGAGGTTTGAGGAGCCGCGCCCCTTTCTGGAGGAGAAGGCTCGCGTCTTCGCCAGCGTCGACCGTGCGGCCGCTGTATCGCTCGCCATCAGCATGAAGCGGATCGCCGATGAGGTCTGTGGCACGCCGATGAAATACGGCGTCACCGACAGCGTACGGGAAGCTATCGAGCAGGGGATTATCGGTGCCACAAGACGTTGAGCAATATCAGGCGTGGTTGATCGCCGAAGAAGGGGATTCCAAGGTCGGGGTTCCTGCCCGCAGCGAGGCTGGAGCGTGGCAGGAAGTTCACACCACGGCGCGTTTGAGCTGGCCGGATGAGCCGCGCCAGCGCAGGCGCTTCGAGGAAAGTTGCCGGGTAGGTCGCGTGGTGCCGATCCATGGCGCTGTTTAGCGGGATCGCCGAGGGTGGCCCCTATCACGGCAAGCCGCTGCACCACGGCACCAAGGTGTTGAAGGTGGCGCGGGCGAAGATCGGCGGCAAGGTGGTGACGTGGTTCGGGCCGCCGACCGAGGAGATCAGGATCGACGAGTACCGGCACAAGAACGGCCGGTGGATATGGAAGGAAAAATGATGGTCGCTTTCTCGACTGTGAAGGTGGGGGATACCCTCTACGATTGCCACCGACAGAAAATGGGCAACACCACCGTGAGCCGCATGGCGACGTGGACGGTGAAGGTGCTGGAGGTTGAAGACGAGCTGCGCCGCGCACTCTGTTCATGGAACGGCAACAGGGCGACGTGGTGGTCGGAGCGGAAGTTGAAGTCGTTGCGGCGGTCACCAGCCAAGTAAGTTTGTGGTTGACTGAAGAGATATCAAAATCTATGGTTTTTTCATCGAGCCGGACGCTGAATAACTGAGTGGACTGCGCGGAAAAGATACGGGCTTCGGCCCCGACATATTCCCGACCTCCATAGGTGAAAACGCCATCGGCTCATGATGCGGCGGCTCGGGTTGGTGATGCTCCCCGAGCCGCTTGCATAATCGGAGAAGTCCATTGGCTATCGACGAACCGGTCTCCGACACCTCGCGTGCGATCCAGCACGATCCAGACCAGACGTGGCCCGCCTCGGTGGTGCTGCAGGTTGGCTGGAATACGCCGGATGGATACCGGGTTCGCACTTCGGTCATCTCGGCCGATCAATTTTTCGGACGTGGCGCGTTTGGCGCGCCGCTGCCCGGCGACGGCATCATCAACATGATCGAGCATATGCGCCGGGCCGGACCGCCAGCCCCTCCAAGCAAAGCAGGACGCCCCAAAAATGCCAAAAGCAAAATCCTCCCGAGCCGCGACGGCCGAGGCCGTAAAGGTGGAACAGTGGACAATCGGGCGCGTGCTGCCGTACGCGCAAAACGCAAAAATCCATCCTGATTCGCAGGTCGACAAGATCGCGGCGTCGCTGACGCGGTTCGGTTTCGTCAATCCGATTTTGGTGGACGCAAAGGGTGTGGTTGTGGCCGGTCATGGCCGCTTGCTGGCGGCGGCGCGCGTGGGGCTGAAGAAGGTGCCGGTGATCAAACTCGGCCACCTCACCGAGGACGAGGCCAAGGCGCTGCGGATCGCGGACAACTCCATCGCGGAATCCGGCACCTCGTGGGACAGTGATATGCTGGAGGCCGAGCTGGCGGCGCTGAAGGCGGTCAAGTTCGATCTCGGACCGCTCGGGCTCGACGCCATCGAGCTGCCGGACCTCGACGAGGAGCCGCAGCCAGCCCCGCCGAGGGCGGCGCGCAACAAGACCACCATCTTCGTCTCGGTCCTCAATCAGGACACCACCAAGGCCCGCAAGGCCATCATCGCGGCGCTGGACAAGGCTGGCGTCGCCCACAACCTCTAAGGAAATATCAATGACACAAGCGCAACTGCAGGCGAAGATCACGGCGATGAAGACGAAGATCACCTGCGAGGTGGCCAAGAGCAAGGCCGAAGAGGATTTTCAGGAGGTGATGATCGCCGGTCTGGATATTCTCGGCGAGCTGTTCATGGACATCAAGCGCATCGCCGACAGCCACAGCCCCGAGGCCTGAGCCGTGATCGAAATTCGCTACAAATGCCGGTGCATGTCATCAGAGGTCGAGCTGATGGTGCGCGAGCGCACGGGTAGCGAGAACGTGGTGGAATGGATGGAGACGGTGGTCCGTCCAGCGCTCGGCGAGGATCACCAGAAGCGGTCCCCGCTCTGCGTCTCCAACGCGGTCGATTATCTGAAAATACCCTTTGACGAAAACGTGCCCATCGGCAACCGCCGGAAGCAGTAACCCCCAAAACTGGAGCATCACCTATGTCCAAAGAATCCGAGAATGTCATCGAGACCGTCATCGCCGTAGTACCGCCAGAGCCTAATACCGACGAGATGGTGAATCTGATCTCCAACGTGCTCGGAAATGCACTGGATCAATTGAGAGAATTGTTTCCGTTCACCTCCGGCGACGTCATGAGTGCCTGTATGCATATGGTGGTCGAGACCGGTCTCTTGAACGCGTCGCCAGAAAAGCTGCGCAATGACGTCATCACCGGCTTGGACAGTGTACTGGCCGAGAAGGCCGAGCACCGCCGCAAGGCAAACTGATCGATGTACGGAACCAGCCCCACTCTCGTGGTGATCGACGACGGGTGCCGCTATTGCGGCTGCACCTGTCGCTTTGCCACTGGGTGTTGGCCCTCCGGAAACCGGCTTGTCATCTCGGACCAGTCTTGCCGGTCCAAGCGGGAGCGTGAGATCGAGGCGTTGCTGATATCGCTGAAGCGCAGTGTCTCTCTCTCCAGCGCACCGGGATGGGTGATCGAGTTGCTCGCGACGCCGCTGCGCATGAAGCGGCCTTTCCCCCGAGACCTGCCCGGCCCCTGCTCTCGCCATGCGCCGCCGCGTCACCGTCACCGCAACATCAGGAGATCACACCGATGGAAGCATCGAGCCAGAAATTCACGCCCGCCGATGGCCGCCCTCTCACGCCCTACGAGCGTGAAATCCTTACTATCCTGCAGGAAGAATGCGCAGAGGTGATCGTCGCCACCAGCAAGTTGCTGCGGTTCGGGATTGGAAACACCAACCCGAGCAGCGGCGTGGTCAACACGACCGAGTTAGGGTTGGAGATGGGTGATCTGCATCATATGTTGCGCCGGGTTGCGCATGCTGGAATCACCGACGATGACGTGGTGCAGGCTGGTATCCTCCGCAAGGAGCGCCGTCTCGCCCAGTTTCTGCAGACGGAGCCAACATGACCACCTTCCGTCCCGATACCTCATTCCCCTACCTGAAGGTTGCCCGGGAATACGGCGTCGACTACGGCACCGTGATCCGCTGGGTGGAGGACATTGGTCTGGGCCCGAACACTGATCCATGGTGGGAGGAGTGGCAGGCGGCCGCGTGGCTGGCGCACGATTCCGAGATGAGCCGTCAGCTCATGGTGAGCCTGTCATGACCACCGAGCACCTCTACTGGGCCCTGATGATCCTTTCGCTCCTCGGAGCGCTGGTGACATCGCAATGACCGACGAACAGCTTTGCCGGTATCTCGGCGTCACTCCGTTCAATCCGGCGCTGATCCAGAAGATCACGCCACAGCAGCGTGCGGTGTACGAGCGTATGGCCAGCCTAGAGACAGAGATAAACCTGTGGCAGGTCGGGCTAGGGCCACGCCCTAGAGGCGTATTGATCGACCATGCCAGAACACCCCGCCGCGCCAAGGCGGTTGCCAGCGGTCTCCGCAAGCGCGTACAGAGCAGGTTGTGACCGGGTTTTCCCCGATAGATGTGAGAAACGGTTGTGCCAGCCCTGAAAAGTCCCCGCCATGAAGCCATGGCCCACGCCCTCGCTGCCGGTAAGGCTCAGATCGCCGCCTATGCCGAGGCCGGTTTCTCCGGTAAGTCGCAAGCTGCCGCCAGCAAGGTGGCGCTCCGCCCCGAGGTCAAAGCCCGGGTGCAGGAGATCATCGCCACCCAGCACAAGGTGGAGATCAGGTCGACCGAGCGCGCCATTGAGCGGGCCGGGATCGACAAGGAATACTACTTCACCCGGCTCAAGTATGTGATTGACCGGGCTGTGCGCGGCACCAAGCCGATCTACGGCGCGAACGGCGAGATCGCCAACTGGTTGCCGAGCGCCGGTGACAATGCGGCCGCCATCAACGGGCTGGAGCTGGTGGCGCGGACCAATGGCTGGCTGATCCAGAAGCACGAAGTCGGCGCGCCCGGGGACTTTGCCCGGCTGTCCGACAAGGAGCTGGAGGGCGAGCTGATCGAGGTTGGTAAGGCTATTGGCCTGTCCGACAAGGAATTGTTGCGAATCACCAACGGGAGCGAGAAATGACGGACGCGGTATACGCCAACAAGATCAATATTCAGATCAATGACACCGTGCGGTTGATCTTCATGGATGAGCGAGCGCCGGTGACTCGCGGCGAGATGATGGACCCAAAGGTCACGGCCGAGGTGGTGCTGTCGCACGTCAACGCGAAGGCGCTACGCGATCTGCTGGTCGAGCACGTCAAGGACGAGATCGATCCCAACGCGGTGAATTAGCCGTCTTGGAAATTTCATCCGGCTGGAGTATTGAGCATCATGCGGCTCGAAATCCACCACATCCACCATCTCGACCCGGCAGTGCTTCGAATGCTCCAAGGCATCGAAGGCGGCCTTCATCACAAACTGGAGCAAATCATGCGTACACTGGATGAGACCCTCGACCTCGTTGCCTCGCAGACCACCCGGATCGATTCCCTGATCGCGCTCACGACCGACCTGCACCAGAAGGTGATCGACGCCATGGGGGCGACCATCACGCCGTCGCAGGCGATGCGTATCGATCAGGTCTTCAGCGCCGTCTCCGGCGAGGCCGCCAAGGTCGACGCGGCGATCACCGCCAACATCATCCCGGCTGCTGCCGGTTCGGCCACGATCAATCAGCCGGGCAACACGTCGGGCGTAGGTTCTTCGCCCGATGCTACTGCGATCTCGTCTCCGGAGCCCAACGCGCCGACCCCGCCGGTGGACCAGACCCCGTCCGTCTGATACGGCTTGCGCGCGACACTCCCGTGACTACGAAAGCCCCGGCTCACCCCGGGGCTTTTCTTTTTCTGGTCTCAACCGTATGTTCTCCGCTGCAGCACGCCGCTGCCATTGGAGAATAGCGATGCCCGCTGAAACAGACCGCATCATCCTCGACGACCCAAGCCAGACCGAAGAGAGCCGCGAGGCGGCCAGAAAGTGGTTCGACGGCACCGTCAAGCCAACCCTCGATGCCCGCATCGACGCTCGCACCGTTACCGTCACCGACGCCCATCCGACCATGCAGTTGCGCTTCGTCAAGCGTACATCTCACGTCGAAGTCGAGGCCGGTGGCAGCCCGCTCGGTCGCGCCGTTACCCGTATGATCCTGCAGCAGTGCTGGTTGATCATCACTTCCAACGCACAAAACCACCCGGTCAAGCGAGACTACGAGTGGCGCGACGTGCCGGTTGAAGACGAAAATCTCGACATAGGATGAACCGACCACTCTCCCGCGCCGATCTTGAGCGCTTCGCCGCTCTGGCGGGGGAGAGGCGCAGGCGGCTGGCCAAGGTCGACCAGTCGCGGCGCGGCTACCGGGACGCGGATGGGGTGTGGCACGGAGGCCTGCTGGCGTTCGTCCGGTACTTCTGGACAGTATTGGAGCCCGGCACCAAATTCGTCGATGGGTGGGCTCTGGAGGCGATCTGCGAGCACCTTGAGGCAGTCACCTTCGGCGAGATCACCAAGATACTGATCAACGTCCCGCCCGGCTTCATGAAGTCGCTGCTGACGGACGTGTTCTGGCCCGCGTGGGAGTGGGGCCCGATGGGCCTCGATCACATCCGCTATGTGGCTTTCAGCTATTCCTCCAGCCTCACCGAGCGCGACAACGGCAAGTTTGCGGTGCTGCTGCAGTCGGTCGAGTTCAGGGCGATGTACCCCCATGTCGAGCTGGTGCTGGCGGGATCGACCAAGGTCTCCAACACCAAGCAGGGCTGGAAGTTGGCGACCTCGGTCGGTGGCGTGGGCACCGGCGAGCGCGGCGACCGCATCATCCTCGACGATCCGCACAACGTGAAGGAGAGCGAATCACCCAAGGTCCGCAAGGAGACGATCCGCTGGTTCCGTGAATCGATGTCGTCGCGCCTGAACAACATGGAGACCGGCGCGAAGGTCGTGATCATGCAGCGGGTCAACGAGGAGGACGTCTCTGGCACCATCGTCGAGCTGGGAGACTGGTGCCACCTGCTGATCCCCATGGAATACGTCTGGGGCTTCGTCTCCGACGAGCGCGGCGATTGTGTGCCGCCGTGCACCGATATCGGCTGGAGCGACCCGCGCTGGCGCGAGACCCCGGAAGAGTGCGACGGCGAGCTGGCGTGGCCGGAGCGTTTCCCCGAGCGCATCATTCCGTCGATGAGGCGGGACGCGGGAGATTTTGCGTGGTCGAGCCAGTACCAGCAAACCCCGAAGGTGCGTGGCGGCGCGATCTTCCCCGAAGAGAGTTGGCAGCCGTGGGAGCCTGCTGACGGCAAATTCCCGGCCTTCAGCTACATCATCGCCTCGCTCGACGGAGCCTATACCGAGGAGGAGGCCAACGATCCCTCGGCGCTGGTCATCATCGGCGTATTCCAGAACGAGCACGGCAACAACCGCGCCATGGTGATGAACGGCTGGCGTAAGCGGCTGCAATTCTCCGGCCCCAAGATGATCCCGAACCCGGGAGAGCATCAGTCCCAGTTCATTGCGCGCACGCAAAAGGCATGGGGCCTTGTCGAGTGGGTGGCCTATAGCTGCGACCGCTTCAAGGTCGACCGGCTGCTGATCGAAGCGAAGGCTACCGGCATCTCGGCCGCGCAGACGCTAGGTAACGCGCACCCGCACGCTGGCTGGGGCATTCAGATGGTCACCCCCAAGGGCGACAAGGTCGCGCGGGCCTACAGCGTGCAGCCGTCGTGGACGCAGGAAATGGTCTACATTCCGATGCCGCTGCGCCAGTGGGGCGCGGACATCGTCGATGAAATGGCCTATTTCCCCAAGGGCAAGCACGACGACTATACCGATGCGATGGCGCAGGGGATCAAGCACTTGCGCGACATCGGTCTCTTGCGCACCGACGAGGAGCGTCGCATCGAGGACGTCGAGAAGGCGAAACTGAAGCCGAAGAAGAAAGCGCTTTACCCGGGTGTCCGGAAAGGGTAAGTGTGAGGCTTACTCAAGAGGTGTCGCCGTGAATATCATTGGGCCAGTCGTGGCTGCCGCTACCGTTGTCCTCGGAGTCTTCGTTTTCTGGCTCGGTGGTGCCGCCATCCTAAGTTTGATCTGCACCAGCATAAACCTGCCTTCGATGGTGGCTGAGCCGATCACCTTTTTTGGCCCGATCTGCGCGATGCTCTATGCCTCGGCGAGGTGGTGACATGACTAAGCGCCAAGCAGCTTTAGTCGCCGCAATGATCCTGTTTTACGTCATTGGCGTGCTGCACGGAAAGGTGGGGGTGTGGTGATGGTCCAGCTCAGCCGCACACAATTGAAGGTTCTGCGGGCCTTAGAGGCTGCCGGTGAACCACTTTACAACGGTACACTCGCGGCACGCACCGGATTGCGCTGGAATAGCGACGTGTTCAGCGGACTGAAGCGAAAGGGTCTTATCGAAGGCCACCCGATCAAGCTTACCGATTCCGGCCGCGCGCATCTAGCGAGGACTTTGACGCCATGACCACCCACTCAGACGAAGACTTGCTGAAGCTGGCCGAACGGTTTGAGACAGAGCAATACGCGACGGGCATGGCGTTCAGCTACGCCGAAACCGTGCTTGCTGCCAAAGCCCTCCGCCACTCCGCATCTGCGTCCACAGCAGGAAGGGGAGAGGTGGTAGCGTGGCGCTGGCGGTACAAGGACCGATACAGCAAGGGGTGGGACTATTCCGACAAAGAACCAAAATTCGCTGCGTTCAACACGGACACCATCGACTGTGAACCGCTCTACGCCTCCCCGCCAACAGTGGAACCGCCAACCATCGATTCCGTCCCATCATGTGGGCAGGAAAACGACTACCGGCGTGCCGCATCAGCAGCGGAAACGGCGGGGGTGAAAACGCTCGAAGAGTTCAAGGATTTTCTTAACGATTTGGCCGAACTGACGATTGATGAGCCGGTAGAGCGCGCCCTGCGTGCTGCCCGTGAATACATCGCAGAAGATAACAATCCGAAGTCTAACCGTGTACTTGGCCTGATTGCTGATGCCATCGCCCCCGCCGATACGTCGGCCTCTGTGGTGGGGGACCGGGAAGCGATTGCCTTTGAGTTCTACTGCTTCTCGTACCCCAATCGCTGGGATACAGATCGTCGTCAAATGTGGGAAGCCTTCCAAGCCTGCCGAGGTTCGATCACATGGGATCGTTGCATACGAGCAGCCGCCGTCCTCACCTCGCAAGGGAAAGCGGACGCCGGGAGTGGTGTGCGATCCGAGGTGCTAACTGCAAGACGCATGGAGCAAGCCGAGCGCGCCCTGATCCGCGCCGGATTTACTCTTCAGGAAGGTGCACAAGAATGGAAGCCGCCGCTCGGCCCATCAGCGTCACCCCTGTTGGACGAAATCGCTCGATTGCGTGGTGCTGCCCAAGCACAGCCGAAGTGGCGGCACCTCAAGCGCGGCTCAATCGTTACCGAGGTCGCGCGCGGCTTCGCCCAAGTTGCTCACCATCCGATTGAGGAAATGACATGCGTGGTCATCTACCGGCACGATGAAGACGGGCGCTATTGGGTCCGCAACGCCGTCGAGTTCGACGATGGGCGGTTTGAGTCATACCCGGTGCCATCGGCAAGTCGGGGGACTGAGGCATGATTGCGACCTACCTCCCGTGGCTGCTGTCCGTCATCACGATCTGGATGACCGTTCTGGCAGGCAATAAGCACCCCAAGGCGTGGCTGGTCGGCGGCGCTAATCAAGCTCTGTGGCTGGTCTGGATTTGCACAGTCGGCGCGTGGGGCTTGCTGCCGATGAACTTGGCGCTCTGGATCGTCTACGGGCGCAATCATTTGAAGTGGGCATCAGAGGTGCCCTCCACGCAGCGCCAGAGTGAACTCTTGTCGTGCAGTCGGCGAGACGGTAATTGTCAGTGCCAGCAGTTGGCCGAGTGCATTTATGAAAAAACCTGAGCCGGTGCGTGTCACCGACCATGCAGTCCTCCGGTATCTTGAGCGCGCCATGGGCCTCAACATCGACATGGTCAGGAAGCACATTGCTGACACCTGCGCTGGACCTGCCGCCATCGGCGCGATATGCGTTCGGACCGAGAGCCTTCGCTTCGAGATCACCAACAACACCGTCATCACCGTGCGGCCGGATAGCTTGATCCCCGGCGGTACCACCCGAGCCCGCAACCAGAACGTCATCCAGAGGATGAGACCCCATGCGACTTAAATCCGTGATCTTTGCCGCCGTCATGCTCCTGCCGGGGTTCTGGGCTGTCTCCAGCGCGTTTGCCGAGGACACGGTGTCGACACCCATCCCCACCGAGACGACCGCACCGGCGGCCACGCCAGCGGCTCCTGCGCCTACTCCGGGCCAGAAGTTTTGGCTGGAGGTCGATCAGAGTGACCTCGCCGCGATCTCGCAGGCGCTGAACGAGCTGCCGAAGCGCATGGCTGACCCGCTGATCCTGAAGCTGAACGCGCAGCTCAAGGCGCAGGAGACCATCACCAAGTCCAAGGACGAGGCTGAGAAGTCGCGCAAGCGCAAGTAACACCATTGCCGTGAGAGCAGAGAAGGCCCAGTCCTGAACCACCCGTAAGTTGTCCGGAATGCTGGGGTGGCAGGGCTGGGATTACCTCAAATCGAACAGGAAAAATTAACATGCTCTACGTCGCTGGAGAGGACATCGAGGCAGGCGATACCGTCGTGATCAGCATGATCGACGGCAAGGTCTACCGCGCCGGTCCGGTGGCTGGAACGTTGCTCGGGAATGCCGTCGAGCGCCTGCGCGAGGGTTTCCGGGTTACCGAAGATTCCGGGGAAGTCAGAGAGGATGACGCCTAATGGACCCCATCAACGAAGCGCGCCTGAAGTGGTTAGCGGAAGCGAAGCCGGGCGAAATGTGGAATGAGGAATTATTCCCGACTGGTGCGTGGCATAGCCCGCTGTCCGACACCGCCAAAGCAGCCTTAGCCGAGATCGAGCGCCTGCGCGATATTTTGCGCTGCTGCGTGCGTGGTCCGGATATAGCCGACCTCGGTAACGGCGAGATCATCGCCCTGCACCTTCCGCACAAGGGTGGCGCGGGCCTTAGCAACCTCAAACAGGAGATCAAGCGTGGGTAAACTGATCAAGCCACCGTCGTTCGTCGATACCGAACTCAGCGCGGCGCAGAAGGAGTGCATCAAGCTGCTCAAGGATGCGCTCGACAGCGCCGAGAAGGGCGATATCTGGTCCTGTATCCTCGTGGCCTGCGGACCGAACGACTTCGGCACCGCGATGGCTGGCTCCGATGCGCCGCGCCTCAACCTCGGGCTCGATGCGGCCAAGGCCACGATCCTCGACCGCGTCACCAACAAGCGCACAGCGATCCACCGGTGAGCCGCAATTTCGGTCATTCACCGCCGCCTGCTCCCCGCGATCTCTCCAGTCGCGGGGTGTGGGTTGTTTTTGCGCTGACAGTTTTTGTGATATGGCTCGGCTCCCGCTACCTCTAGGGGACGAGAGCCTTGGCAAATCCGGCTGCGACCGAAGACATCCACGTCATCATCGAGGGTGACGACGACAACGTCCGCGCCCTGCCGGATGGCAACATCGCCGTCGATCAGCCGGACGGCGGCGTGGTGGTGCAGCTCAATCCGCAGCGCGCGGCCGAAGCTGCCGGGGTGGATGATCCCGCCAAATTCTACGCCAACGTCGCGGACCGGATCGGTGACAGCCGATTGCTGACGCTCGCCATTGAGCTGTACGAGGCGGTTGACGCCGACGACAAGTCGCGGTCGGAGTGGCTGTCGAACCGCGCGGACGGCATGGAGCTGCTCGGGCTGTCGCTGCAGGACCCGAGCGCCGGTGATGGAGCCTCGGCCGTAGATGGCCAGTCCGTCGTCACCAACCCCTTGCTGCTGGAGGCGGTGCTCAAGGGGTGGGCCAACGCGCAGGCCGAGCTGCTGCCCGCCGAGGGTCCCTGCAAAGTAGCCAATCAGGCTGACAAGGCCTCCGAGGCGCAGGATGAGCTGGGCGAGTGCTTCCAGCGCGACATGAACTATTACCTCACCAGCATCGCCACCGAATTCGCGCCCGAGACCTCGCACATGTTGCTGTGGGGCTCCTACTTCGGCGGAAGTGGCTTCAAGAAGGTCTACACCCACCCGCTGAAGAACCGGCCGGTGTCGGAGGCGGTGTCGCCGGAGCACCTGATCGTCTCCGACGCCACCAAGGACTTCGCGTCCTGCGAGCGCATCACCCACCAGATCACGATGCGCCAGTCGGTAATGAAGCGCTATCAGGCCAAGGGCATCTACCGCGACGTGGTGCTGACGCCGCCGACGCCGACGCCGAATCAGGTCGATGAAACCATCGCCGCGCAGCAGGGCGTCGCGCTCAACAAGTCGCGGCCGGAAGATCAGCCCTACACGCTGTGGGAAATCCAGTGCGAGCTGGACATCGAGGAGCTGGCTCCGAAGCAGTTCAAGGACAAGGGCGTGCCGCTGCCCTACCTCGTGACGATGGACAAGGATTCGCAGCAAATCCTCGCCATCCGCCGCGACTGGAAGCCGGAAGATGAGGACTGCAACCGCAAGCGCATGTACGTGAAATATCCGTACGTGCCGGGCCCGGGCTTCTACGGCACCGGGCTGCTGAACATCCTCGGCAACTCCTCGGCGGCGATGACGGCCGCATGGCGTCTGGCGCTGGATTCGGCGATGTTCGCCAGCTTTCCGTCGTTCCTGCTCGATAAGCTGGCGGGACGTCAGAACACCTCGGACTTCCGGCTGTCGCCGGGCACGGCGGCGTTGATCGAGACCGGCGGCCGCCCGCTCAATGAGGTGGTGTCGGGCCTGCCGTACAAGGACCCGTCCACCGGCCTCCTCGGCATGATCGACAAGATCACCCAGCAGGCCAAGGAAACCGGCGGCTCGCCGGATATCCCGGTCGGCGAGGGCATGCAGAACATCCCGGTCGGTACCATGCTCGCCCATATCGAGCAAGCCACCAAG
>Ga0207700_10001687_pt1 | contig 12532 bp, 7 predicted proteins | sample LARL82metaG_FD_184348 | JGI IMG/M metagenome (GOLD analysis project Ga0207700, IMG submission 184348) | Corn, switchgrass and miscanthus rhizosphere microbial communities from Kellogg Biological Station, Michigan, USA - LAR L8-2 metaG... | ecosystem: Host-associated > Plants > Roots >...
CCTCGGTGTCCCAGCGCGTCTCGGGGGGCTCCCAGCTGACCCGCGGTATCGGCCCCGTGTCGGCTTCCCAGTCCGGGATGGCCGCCCGGTCAGCCCACACCGGCTCGGCTGCCACGCCTGCCCCGTCCGGCTCTGTGCCGTTCGATGCTGTGCCGTTCGACGCTGGGCCGTTGGACGCTGTGCCGTTCGACACTGCGCCATTGGACGCTGCGCCATTGGACGCTGCGCCGTTCGACGCCGTGCCGTTCGACACTGCGCCATTGGACGCTGCGCCATTCGACACTGCGCCGTTCGGGACTGGGCCGTTCGACGCCGTGCCGTTCGACACTGCGCCATTGGACACTGTGCCGTTCGGGACTGTGCCGTTCGACGCCGTGCCGTTGGGCACTGCGCCATTGGATGATGCTGTGCCGTTCGACGCCAGGGCGTGCGGCTCGGCCGGCTCGCCGGCCTCCGGCGGGCCGGCCGGCTCGGCCTTCGCTGCCGTCTCCCGCGCGCGGGCCGTGTCGTCGTCCAGCTTGAGCATGGGGAGCGCCTTGGTCTCGGCGTTCTCGCGCTGCCACTGTTCTTCCTCGGGGACCTGGGCGGTCTCGTGCTCCCACTCTTCCGCGGAGACCTGAGTGACTTCGGCCAGCGGGATCCCGCCGGTCGTCCGGGCCGACACGGGCACCGGCACGGCGTCGACGCCGATCTTCCTGGCGACCGTGCCGCCGACGACGACCCCGCTGCGGGGCACCTGCGACCAGATTTTCCGTGTGGTCGGCATCCGGCCGCTAAGGATCATCCAGAAGCAGACGGCCGTGAGGTAGATCTGCAGCGGGTCGTTGATGAACCGGTACCAGATCGCCGAGAACGGGTTCATCTTCGCGCGCAGGATGATCATCGCGATCACGGTCTGCACGGCACGGAAGCCGATGAAAATGATCGGGAAGAGGTAAATCGGGCCGAGCGTGCCCTGGGTCAGCCCGTAGATGAGCATGATGTACGACAGCGGCAGGAACAGCTGCGGCACCACGCTGCCGTACAGGGCGAACCACCACTGCAGCGTGAGCAGCTGGTACTTGTCCATCCGGTAGAAGATCTCGCGGTGCTCGAACAGCGTCTGCAGCACGCCGATCGTCCACCGCCGCCACTGCCTGCGCAGCACCTTGAAGGTGAGCGGCACCTCGGTGTAGGCGATGGCGTGGAGGTCCTGCACGATGCGCATCCGCGGCCGGCGGCGCCGCATCCGCTGCGGCGCCTCGGCGTCCTCCGCCACGACGCGGTCCGGCATGAAGCCGACCTCGCGCAGCCACTGGGTGCGGAACGCGGAGTACGCGCCGGGCACGATGACGATCCCGTTGCTCAGGTTCTGCACCGCGCGGGTCAGCGCGATGCCCAGGTCGTACTCGGCGGCCTGGAAGTTGGCGATCATGTGCTGCCGCCAGCCCTCGCCGCGGTCGCCCGCCTTCGTGTACCCGGCGACCGCGCCGACCCGGCGGTCCTTGAACCACCTGACCAGGCACGCTATCGAGTACGCGTCCTTCGGGATCGTGTCGGCGTCCATGATGATCACGATGTCGGAGGTGACGTACTGCAGGCCGAAGTTGAGCGCCCGCGCCTTTCCGCCGTTACCCTGCTGGACGGCGATGACCTCGGGATATTCGGTGGCGAGCTCGCACAAGATCTCCCACGTGGTGTCGGCGGGATCGTTGTCGGCCGAGCCGTCGTCGACCAGCACGATACGAAGCGGGAAGGGCAGGCCTTCGCCGCAGTGCAGCACCCGCTCGACCGTGTTCCTGATGACCTTCGACTCTTTCCAGCACGGGATGAGGATCCCGAGCTCGTCGGGGTACCAGTCCGGCGCATTGCGGTAGCTGAAGATCCGGTCGGCGGCCGCGCCGAGCAGGATCAGCAAGCTGATCACGATGATGATGACCGTCATGATCCGGATCAGCGACGCGTAGAACCCCTTGAAGACCGAGCCGTAAGCCTCCAGCCAGTAGCCCGCGGTGTCGACCCTGGTCGGCGGGACGCCGCGGGAGATGACCGGCCCGTGCCAGCCCGGCTGCTCGGCGAGCAGCTGCGGGATGGTCATGAACGTGTAGCCGTCGCTCTGGCCCTCCCTGATGATCTTCCCAGTGAGGGCCACCGTGGACGCCCTGTTGCCGCCGCCGTCGTGCATGATGACGACCAGCCCCGGTGTGCTGGGGGAGCGCGACAGCGGAGGCGGCGGGATCTCCTTGCCCATCAGCGCGTAGTCGGAGGTGTCGCTGGTGAAGCCAACCTCGGTGAAGCCGAGCTGCTGGCCCACCAGGGTGTCGAACATGCCGTTGCCGGCCGATACCTGGTCACCGCCCTGGTACGGGGTGCGCCAGATCCGGGTCTGGTAGTTCCCCAGCTGGGCCTGGACGCGAGCGGTGGCGAGCAGCTGGTCCCTGGCCTGGAGGTTGGTCAGCGTGATCAGCTCGGGGTGGGTGTACGAGTGATTGCCGACCGCGTTGCCGTGCGCCAGCGCGGACTGGAACTCCTGCTTGTACAGGAGGTCCTGGTTGCCGATGTTGAAGAACGTGGCGTGCACGTGGTACCGCTCGAGGATACCGAGCAGCAGCGGCGTCCACTGGCCGCTCGGCCCGTCGTCGTAGGTGAGGATCAGCGTGTGCGCGGGCACCGTCCCGAACTCCTCGACCGCGTAGCCGCAGCGGGCGCCGTGGGCCTCGAGCTGGGTGAGCGGCCGGTAGACCTGCCCGGTGAAGGGATCCACGGCGTAGTCTGTGCCGCCGTCGTGCACGACCTTGACGACGCGCTGGAACACGCCGTTGCCGATAACCGGCACCTCAAGGGAGCCGTTGTCCCCGTACTGGCCGTCGGTCTTCGCGCACTTGAAAACTCCGTCCGCGACCTCGCGCGGGTAGTTCACCGAGGTGTTGTAACGGGCAGCGTTGGGCGGCAGCTCGGTCGTCACCGTCCGCGCCCAGTCAACCGCCACCGCGATGAAACAGCCGACCAGCACCAGGATCGTCAGCAGGATCCAGCCGCGCCGCCCCCCGGGGCTGTAGAAGACCTGGTTGGGATTGACCTCGCGGATCTCGTCGGCATGCACGCCCTTGCGATGCGCAGCCGACGAGCGCTTGGTCATGAAGGCCTCATCTCTTTCGTCCTGGTCCCCTGCTGCGGTAGCTCACGGCGTTCACCGGGACGCGGCGTATCGCGGTCAGGACGTGACCGGGTCGACCGTCGTCGGCGGAACCGTGGTCGGCGGAACCGTGGTCGGCGGGACTGTGATCGGCGGGACTGTGGTCGGCGGAACCGTGGTCGGCGGAACCGTCGTCGGCGCGACCGTGGTGGGCGTCGTGTCCGGCGTGGGCGCCGGGGTGGTGGCCTTGGCCGTTGGCGTGCTACTCGTCTTGCCCGCCGCGGGCGTCGTCGGCGTCGTGCCCGGCGCGGAACTCGACGGATGCAGGACCGGGCCCACGGTGGTGCCTGTCCCCGTGGTCGGCGGGTTAACCAGGGCGTTGATGATCGGCGAGAGCCCGGTGACGCTGCCCGACCGCTTGGTCGAGCCGCCAATCGCCTTCGGGTTGGCATTGGCCTGCGCTGCGGCCGGGGACTCCATCGGCAGCGTCGCCGCGGCCGGGCAGTTAGCCGCGCTGCAGGCGATGAATCCGTTCGACGAACTGCCGGACTGGGACGCGCCGGTCCCGTACCAGCAGATGAGTGTGATGGCGCCCAGTACACCGGTGCCGATCACAAGGTTCCGCACTGAGTGCGGTCGTTGCAAGTCGTCCTCATTCGGCTGCTGCCGGGACAACGACTTCCCCCCGCTTTTCATGGCTGTCTCTTACTGTTTAGAGGCGTTCGGTTCTCTTAGCTGCGAAAACTGACGCATCGCAGTAACGCTGTCGTGGAACGCGGTACTGAGCCATCGTTGCGGGGACACGATAGCACGACGCCGACAATTGACGGCACCATTACTTTAGCTGAATGTGCGCGACGTGTCTAGTTCATGCCCTACATAGCTGGTTCAGAAGTTACACAGGGTAGTAGAGAGATCACAGTAGCCCCCGTGTTCCGCTGGTGGATCAGTTGTTGCTCGGTTAACTCTATTTTACTTTACTTGCGCGGCCAGCGTGGTCCCGACTGGGTCGTTATTGCCTATTTGCCAGATGTTGATCGAAACCCCGGGCAGCACCTTCGCCAGCTGTGCTTTCTTGTAAGAGATCGCCGTGGCTGAGTCCCACACAATGTGCTGTACGGTCTTCCCGCCGGCCGTGGTCTTGTAGCTGTACTGGGTTTCGCCGTCCTGCGTCCCCACCTTTCGCCAGTCGCCGGCCTGCATCTTCGCCGCCAACTGGGTGGGGTTCAGCTGGGTGGCCTGGATCACCTGGCCGGATGAGTTGGTCGCGTTCGCGCCGCTGGCGGTGACCTGCCAGTCGTAAGCGTAGTTGGGCACCTCGATGGAGAGCTTGCTCAGCGGTATGCCATAGCTGCGCACGTACTTCGCTACCTGGGTGACGTCGGCCATCGGCGAGATCGGCCCCGGGGTGCCGCCTTGATAGTGGAAGTCGATGGCCATCAGCACCAGCTGGTCGGCGTACTTGGCCAGGTTGCCGTAGTCCAGCAGGTAGGGAGCGACGTTGGTTACCTCGGAGTCGACCATGTCGTTGTTCCTGACCAGGGACGCCACCCGCAGCAGCCGGTGCTGCTTGTGCATCGCGGCGGCGACCATCTGCACCAGGTGCGTGTAATCGAGGGTTACCTGGTTGACTTCCTGGTCGAACGTCAGGTTGTGCCATCCCGCCAGCTTGGCGTAGGTGGCGAGGTCGGTGGCGTTTTCCGGCAGCGAGAACTCGTAGTCCAGGGTGAGGCCGTTCGCGTCGGGCAGGCTTGCCATCTCACTGGCGATGGCCGCCACGTGCTCGTTCATCACCGACGGCTCGGTGAGGATCTCGGCCATCACCGTCTTGGAGGTGTTCTGGTCGTTGATCGTAACGAACCGCAGCGTGCAGGGATTGGCCTGGGCGTCGGCGCTCAGCACGGTCGACAGCGACTCGCTGAACTGGTCGGCCGAGGTCAGGGAGCCCGGTGTGGTGAACGTCAGCCAGTCGAAGTCCAGCACGCCGAACTGGGCCGCGCCGCTCGGGACCTCGCTCGTGTTCTGCTTGTCGTCGTTGTATCCGGCCATCCACGCGCCGGTGGTCTGCAGCGAGACCGGGTGCGAGCACCCGGTGGCGGCGGGCGACGCTGACGCGAAGTTCGCCGTGTTGACGGTCGGCTGGCCCGACGGGGCGGGCAGCTTCTGCGTAGGCGGCGGGCCGGCGTTCTCGGGCGTCGCCCGCTGGCTCAGGGACACGAAAGCGTAGGCCGTCACGGCCAGGACCACTGTTATCACGCTGAGCGCGATAATCGCCGGCCGGTTGGACCGTGTGAAGAACTTTCCCATTGATCAGTCTTTCGTGTGAATGACGCGCACGACTCCGGCGGTGCGGCAAGGGTGTTAACGCGGGAGCGGCTGGCAGCGGGAAAGTTGGCCTAATCCTGCGCGCTGTGTCGGCCGGTTACACGATACCTCGCCAGCCGAGTCCAGCGGCCCGCGGGAAGGGCCGCGAGCGTTTTCAGAGGAAGCATTCAGAAAAGCCGGTTCATTGTTATGCGATCGTGCCCTTTGGCTTTAGCGGCGGGCGCCGCGGGCGCCCCGGGCGCCGCGGGCGCCCCGGCAGCCGCGGAGCACCGGGGCGTACCGGTAGCCTTCGGGCGTGACCGCCGGGACCGACGTGGCGCTGCGCGACCAGGCAGCCGCGGTGCTGCGCGGCAACGACGCGGGCGGCTGGACGAAGGCATCGCCGCTGCTCTACCCGCACCAGTGGAGCTGGGACAGCGCCTTCATCGCGATCGGCTGGGCGCACCTGGACGTCCGGCGCGCGATGACCGAGCTCGAGCAGCTGTTCGCGGCGCAGTGGTCGACCGGCATGGTGCCGCACATAGTGTTCCGGGCGGGCCAGGGCGCGCGGTACTTTCCCGGGCCCGAGTGGTGGGACTGCGCCGCCGTCACCCCCGCGGCCCGGGGGCTCCCGGCGCAAACGACCGGGATCTGCCAGCCGCCGGTGCACGCGCTGGCGGTGCAGCGGATCTGGCAGCTGACGCCGCCGCCGCTGCGACCGGCGATCCGCGCGCGCATCCAGGCGCTGTTCCCGCGGCTGGTGCACTGGCACCGCTACCTGGCCACCGGGCGTGACCCCGAGACATCGGGGCTGGTCACCGCCTACCACCCGTGGGAGGGCACGGACAACTCACCGCGCTGGGACCGCGCGCTCGCGCGCATCGAGGCGCCCAGGCCAGGCCCGTATACCCGCCTCGACACCAGCGAGCTCGGCGACCCAGCGCAGCGGCCCACCAACTGGGACTACGACCGGTACCTGTGGCTGGTAGAGCTGCTACGCGAATACCGGTACGACGACGAGCAGATCCACCGGCACTACCCGTTCCAGATCAAGGACGTGTTCTTCAGCGCCGTCCTCGTCGCGGCGAACGCCGCGCTGCTCGACCTGGCCGACGTGGCCGGAGCCGGCGACGGCGATCGCGCCGAGGTGACCGGCTGGCTGGACCGCGGCAGGGCGGGGCTGGCGCGCCAGTTCGACGCCGAGTCCGGTCTCTGCGCCGACTACGACGTCCGAGCCGGGGAGCAGATCCGGCTGCGTACGTTCGCGGGTTTCGCGCCGCTGTTCGCGCGGACCGCCGACGCCGGCCAGCGCGCCGCGCAGCTGCGGTTGCTGGACTCCGCCGATTTCTGCGGCAACCCGCGCCTGCGCTGGCCGCTGCTGCCGAGCACGAGCCCCGCCGAGCCGGCGTTCGAGCCGCACAACTACTGGCGGGGCCCGGTCTGGCCGGTCATCGACTGGCTGCTGTGGCAGTCACTGGCCGAGCTCGGCTGCGCGGACCGGGCGGCCGGACTGCGCAGCGACTCGCTCGCCCAGGTCGGCGGCGCCGGCGAGTTCAACGAGTACTTCGACCCGTTCACCGGCGCGCCGCTCGGCTCGCCCCGGCAGTCCTGGACGGCCGCGGTGGTACTGGACTGGGCGGCCCCGCCGCCCTAGCTCAGAGTTCGATGCGAGCACCCATGATGACGGTGCGCTCGCGGGGGAGCTGGAAGTACTCGGCCGCGTCGGCCGTCAGCCGTGCGGTTGCGACGAACAGGCGCTTGCGCCACCGGCTCATGCCCGGGGTATTCCCGCGGCGTATTTCGATGGTGGACAAGAAGTAGGAGATGTCGCCGGCTGACAGCGGACCTTCCCACGCGTCCTTGCCGATGAGCGGCAGCAGCGAGGGGACGCTGGGCGCGTCCATGTAGCCGAAGCGGGCGGTGACGTGGAGGATCCGGTCGTCGCGGTAGCCGAGGTCGTCGATGCCGAGCCGGTCCGCGGCGGCCACGTGCGGCACGGGAAGCGTCTGGATAGCCAGGATGACGACGTGCTCGTGCAGCACGTGGTTGTGCTCGACGTTCGCGCGCATGGCCAGCGGGGCGGTTTCCTTGCCGCGATTGAGGAAGATTGAGGTGCCCGGCACCCGCTGCAGCGGTGGCCGCTTGGCGTGCAGCTTGTCGATGAAGTCACGGAGCGATCCCTCGTCAAGTGCACGCTGCCTGCTGACGAGCTCCCGGCCCTTCTGCCAGGTAGTGAGCACGGTGAACACCAGGATGCCGATGGCCAGCGGCAGCCAGGCGCCGTGTGGCAGCTTGGTGAGGTTGGCGGCGAAGAACAGCCCGTCCACGGTCAGCAGTAGTGCGGCGATGGGGATGACCCGCCAGAGCGGCCACCGCCACTGCTGGCGGGCGATGTAGAAGAACAGCAGCGTGGTGATGGTGATCGTGCCGGTGACGGCCACGCCGTACGCGTAGGCGAGCGCGGTGGAGGTGCGGAACGTGAAGACGAGCGCGAGAACCGCGACGCACAGGGCCCAGTTGATCCACGGCACGTAAATCTGGCCGGCCTGTTGCTCCGAGGTGTGGTCGATGCGCAGCCGCGGCAGGTAGCCGATCTGGGCGGCCTGCAGCGTCACGGAGAACGCGCCGGAGATGACCGCCTGGGAAGCGATGACCGTCGCCACGGTGGCCAGGATCACCATGGGAACCCGTCCCCAGCCGGGCACCAGCAGGAAGAAGGGGTTGCTGATCGCGCGGCTGGGGTCGGCGAGGACCAGGGCGCCCTGCCCCAGGTAGTTGAGGATGACGGCGGGGAACACCAGGAACAGCCATGCCCGGGTGATCGGCCCGCGGCCGAAGTGCCCCATGTCCGCGTACAGGGCCTCCGCGCCGGTGACGGCCAGCACCACGGCCGCCAGCGAGAAGAACGCCGTGCCGAAATGCCCGAACAGGAACGCTCCGGCGTAGGTGGGGGACAGCGCCTTCAGGATCGACGGGTCGCCGGCGATGCCGTGGATGCCCCACGCGGCGATCACCGCGAACCAGATGACCATCACAGGCCCGAACAGCCGCCCGACCGCGCCGCTGCCCAGCCGCTGCAGCAGGAACAGCAGCACAAGGACCGTCGCGGTAAGCGGGAGCACGAGCCCGGCCACGGACGGATCCACGACTTGCACGCCCTCGATCGCGGAGAGCACCGAGATCGCCGGGGTGATCATGCTGTCGCCGAAGAACAGCGATGCGCCGAAGATCCCGAGCGCCGCCAGCACCAGCGCGGTGCGGCGCTTGCTCGGCATGCTCCGTCGGCGGATCAGCGTGATCAGCGCCATGATGCCGCCCTCGCCGTCGTTGTCGGCGCGCATCACCAGCAGCACGTAGGTGACCGTGACGACCAGCACCACCGCCCAGAAGATCAGCGAGATGACCCCGTAGACGTTCCCTGTCGACACGTGCACCCGGTGCGGATCAGACGGGCTGAAGACCGTCTGAACGGTGTACAGCGGGCTCGTGCCGATATCGCCGAACACGACTCCCAGTGCACCGAGCTCCAGAGCCCCGCGTGCAGCGCCCTGCCTCATCTCCCCCTCCGCCTCCCGACCGCCAGGACAACAGTAACCTGACTAGCATTGCCAATCGTGGACGAGGAGCGGACTGGATCACCGGATCAGACGGCGGTGCGGGTCGCGCTGTGGCGGGCGATGCACGTGCTGGTCGACCCTCCGCCGCACGTGCTCGAGGACGAGGTGGGGCTGCGGCTGGCGGCGCCCGAGGCCGGCTGGCGGGACCGGCCGGACATGGACCCGGTGTTCACCAGCGGTTTCCGGGCGCACGTGGTGGCCAGGTCACGGTTCATCGAGGATCTCGTCGCCGAGCAGGCCGCCCGCGGCACGGGCCAGTACGTGCTGCTCGGCGCCGGGCTGGACACCTTCGCGCAGCGGCGGCCCGACGCCGCCGCCCGGCTGCGGGTGTTCGAGGTCGACCAGCCGGGGCCGCAGGCCTGGAAGAGGCGGCGGCTGACCGAGCTCGGCTACGGCGTCCCTGACTGGCTGCGGCTGGTGCCCGTCGACTTCGAAGCAGACGGGTCCTGGCGCGACGAGATCGCGGCCGCCGGGTTCGACGCGGGCCGGCCGGCCGTGGTCGCCTCTACCGGGGTCAGCATGTACCTGACCAGGGAGGCGAACGCGGCCACGCTGCGCGAGCTGGCGTCGCTCGCTCCCGGCTCCACGGTGGCGATGACGTTCCAGCTGCCCGCCGAGCTCGTCGATGAGCGGGACCGGCCGGGGCGGCAGATTGCCGTGGACGGCGCCGAAAGGTCGGGCACGCCGTTCATCAGCTTCTTCACCCCGGCGCAGATGCTGGCGCTGGCCCGCGAGGCGGGCTTCACCGACGTGCGGCACGTGTCGGGGACCATGCTCAACGGGCGGTACTTCGCCGGCCGGGCGGATGGCCTGCGCATGTCGACAGGGGAGGACTTCCTGGTCGCCACGACCTGACGGTCATGGTGCGGGGCGGGCGGAGGCACGGGCCCGTTCCGGATAACTGAAACCAGCGGCGGGGGAGGCGGCCAGGTTTTCCGCGTGGAGTTCCCAGGCGACGGCGAGGCGCTCGGCGGCGAGCTCGAGCGTGCCCGGCTGCTCGGCGAAGGAGAGCCTGGCGAAGTGACGGTGGCGGCCGTCGGCGCACGCCGCGCCACCCGCCATGATCGTGACGCCGTGCCTGGCCGCCGCGGCGTGGGCGAAGGCGTCCGCGTTGTCGAGCGGAAGCTGCGCCCACAGGGACAGGCCGGCCTCTGGCTGCTGGGCGCGCCACGCCGGCAGGTGCCTGGCGACGAGCGCTAGCAGCAGGTCGCGGCGCTGGGTGAGCGCGGCGCGGTGCGCGGCCAGCCAGTCCGCGTCGATCGCGGCCAGCAGCCGGGCGGCGAGCGCCTGGCTGATGACCGCGGTGCCGAGGTTGAGCGCGGCCTTGCGGGCGATGATCGCCGATCGCAGCGGTTCCGCGGCCCGGATCCAGCCGACGCGCAGCCCGCCCCACAGCACCTTGGAGACCGAGCCGACCGCGACGACGCGGGTGCTCAGCGCGGCGAGCGGCGGGGGAGCGGCGGGCCGTGGCGCGCCGAGCATGAGGTCGGCGAGGGTCAGGTCCTCGACGACCGTGACGCGGCCGGCGTCGGCGATCGCGGCGAGGGCCTGCCGGCGCAGCAGCGGCATGACCGTCCCGGCCGGGTTGTGGCCGGTGGGCATCAGGTACGCGACGGAGTCCGGAGCGCGGCCGGCGCGCTCGATGCCGGTGGGGGCGTCGCCCGCGGCGTCGGCCGGCACCATCGCCCGCTCCGCGCGGGTGCCCGCCAGCGCGCTCGCCAGCCCCGGGTACGTCGGGCAGCTGGCCAGCACCCGCGCGGCGGGCAGCGTCCTGAGGAGCAGCCAGAGCGCTTCCTGCGCGCCGGCCGTGATGACGAGCTGGCCGGGGTCGGTCGGGAGGCGCTGGTGTTCGGTCAGGTAGCGGGCGACCGCGGTTCTCAGCTGCGGCAGGCCGGCCGGGTCGAGGCCGTGCCCGTCGAGGGACTGCCAGGCGTCGCCGGCGTCGATGTGGGGCAGATGCCGCAGGTCACCGGGGGCGGAGAGGGACAGGTCGATGGATTCGCGGTCTTCGGCGACGCGGCGCAGCAGCATGGTCGCGACGCTGCTGGCTGGCGGGCGGGCGGCCCACGACGGGCGGCCCGCGACGTAGGTGCCCGCGCCCTGGCGGCGGGTCAGCACGCCGGCCTTGGCGAGCTCGTCGAAACAGGCGACGACCGTGCCTCGTGAGGTTCCGGTGACGGCGGCCAGGGTCCGTTCCGCGAGCACCCGGCTGCCCCTGGCGAGCGTGCGCTGGTCGATCGCTTCGAGGAGCGCGGCGGCGAGCTTCTGATACCGCGGGCCTGGACGCTGCCGCCAGCCGGCGAAGACGACCTCCGCCCACCACGTCAGGTCCCTGGAATCCTGGTCCATTTCTCGATATTGGCACTGTGCTGTTCGGGCTGTGGCGGGCAGGGTGGTTGTCTATGGAACCGACTCCGACGCTGGCCCGTCGCTTCTGGGTGGCGATCGAGCCCATTCACTCCATCGTGTACTTCGCGCCAGAACCGCTCGAGGCCGCCAAGAAGACCGGGCTGCGCGGCTTCTGGATGAGCTATTTCGCCGGCCGGGTGGCACCGCTCGGGCCGGTGCCCGTGTCGGCCGTCGAGGCCATGACCTACGGGTTCGCGCCCGCGATGGTCGCGCGGGCCATTCCGGACGCGTGGCGGTTCGCGTCCCCGTCCGCCGTGCTCGAGGCGCGGCTGTCCAGTGCGCCCGAGGCGCTGCGGCTGCACGCGGGCGAGCCTGGCCTGGCCGTCGCCGGCGAGCTCGCGGACCTGTTGTGGGAGGCGGTGGCCGGGTGCCGGTTCGACGGGCGGCCGCTGGCGGCGGCGTGGGCGGCCGTGCCGCGGCCCGATGACCCGGTCGCCGCGATGTGGCTGGCGGCCACCGCGCTGCGCGAGCACCGCGGCGACGGGCACGTGCTCGCCGGTGTGGCGTCCGGGCTGCGCGGGCTCGACGCGACAGTGACGTTCGTGGCGACCGGCGCGATCTCGCGCGACCTGATCCAGCCGACCCGCGGGTGGAGCGACGAGGACTGGTCCGCGTCCGTGCGGCGGCTGCGGGCGCGCGGGCTGCTCGACTCTGGCGGACGGCTCACCAAGACCGGCGGCGCGCTGCGCCGTGAGGTCGAGGACCTGACCGACCGGCTCGCCGCCGGCCCGGTCGAACGGCTCGGGTCGACCGGCGTCGAGCGGGCGATCGAGCTGGCGACGCCGGTCAGCAGGCACCTGATCGACACCGGGGTGATGCCGGTGCCGAATCCGATCGGCCTGCCGCGGCCGTGACCGCCGTGGACGGGTCGCCGACGTCGGTTGCGGCGGGGACGTGCTCGGTGCGGCGGGCGGCCGCGGGGGACCGGCCGGCGCTGGAGCGGATGCTGGCGCGGTGCACGGGACAGACCAGGTACCGGCGGTTTCACGGTCCTGTCACCGTGTTCCCCGAGCGCTACCTGACCGAGGCGCTGTCCGGCAGCCCGTTGCACTTCGCGCTGGTGGCCTGCCTTGACGAGGACGCGGAG
>Ga0207700_10001690_pt1 | contig 12530 bp, 10 predicted proteins | sample LARL82metaG_FD_184348 | JGI IMG/M metagenome (GOLD analysis project Ga0207700, IMG submission 184348) | Corn, switchgrass and miscanthus rhizosphere microbial communities from Kellogg Biological Station, Michigan, USA - LAR L8-2 metaG... | ecosystem: Host-associated > Plants > Roots >...
GACCGACTGACCGAGCAGTTCGCCGAACTCGAAAACCGCTCAGCTCAGCTTCAACAAATGTTCATGGAACGTACCGCGGCGAATGTACGACTTCTTAACCGCCAATTCGCTACGCTGTCCGAGTTGCTCTTCCGGTCATCCGAACCGGAGGAGGCCACGGCGGATGACAAGCGTGCTCGCAAAGATATTCTCGGGGAGTAGTTTGTTATGAACGACCGGCCTGGTGGTAAAAGTTCTGTTTCTCGCGACAGCAGCGGCAACACGCTGTATAAGAAGGACTTCTGGAGCAAGGAAAACCTAAAGTACAGTCGGCCTCACTACCGACTCGAGAAGTCCGCACGAATCATAAACAGGCTGGCGCGAGCTAAAGAGCTTATTATGCTTCTCGATGTCGGCTGCGGGCCTGCGGCTCTGATGCCTCTCCTTCGGTCAAATATCCAATACTATGGCATCGATATAGCCATACATGACCCGGCGCCGAATCTGATCGAGGCTGACCTCGTCAACACGCCAATTCGGTTCGATGACAAGCGTTTCGACATCGTTATTGCCCAGGGTTTCTTTGAATATATGGGCACCTTCCAGGACCAGAAATTCGCCGAAATCTCGCAGCTCTTGAATGACGGCGGTATATTTATCGTGACGTATAAAAATTTCGGCCATCATGACAGGAGTATATACTGGCCTTACAGTAACGTGCAGCCTCTCAATGATTTTCGTCAGGGTCTCACGAAATATTTCGAGATTAAGAGGTCCTTTCCGACTTCTCACAATTGGCACCACTCCGACCCTAACCGGAAATTTATAAAGGCAGCCAATATGCATATTAATATGAATGTCCCATTTATTAGTCCGGTATTGGGCGTACAATACTTCTTCATCTGTTCTAAGTTACCTTTACACGCGGAGATTTCACCGGTCGAGTCAACTTGGGTTGCGTTACGGCTGGGCACGAGGGGAGCGGTGCTTGGTGACGGATCATGGCTGCATGCCGAATGAGGCCTGGCTGGCGAGGTCGGCGATGGCTGTCTTGTAGGCGCGGTCGGCCGATTCCCGGGTGGCGCCTCGTCCCCGGCGACTTATCAGTGCGTATCGTTCGGGTGCCTGATGTGGTCGAGGGCCTGGCGCAGGTCGGCTGGGAGCGGGTCTTCGGCGATGAGGGTGTGCTGGCCGGCCTGGACCTGGATGGTGCGGTAGCGACGGGCGGTCCTGACGAATTTCCGGATCGACCTGCCGGTCCGGGCCTCGATCCAGCGGCTGACGGACAGCGCCGCGAACACGATGGCCAGGTGGGCCTCGATGGAGTCCGGCTTGCGGTGATGACGGGCCTGGCCTGCAGGTCGTGCTTGGACATGCGGAAGCTCTTCGATCTCGAAGAGCCGGCCGTAGGAGCTGATCACGAGCTCCGGCGTGACCGGGCTCCCGCCGGGGCAGGCAGTCAGGTTGGTGACATAAACCACCCGACGAGACTACGAGCCGCCCTCCGCTTTAGTGCGCAAATCCGCCGCCTTCAGCCGGTAAACCAGCAGCTCACAGCGCTACAGCCCGAGCGAACCCCGCCCGATGATAAAAGTCGGGTCGCGAAGTATCAAGGTCAGCGGTCGTAGCTCCTATGTTAGTCGAGGTTGGTAAAGCCCAAGGGCCGAGCCCATCCAAACCGGTGAGTCCCGGGGTGGGTGGTATGAGAATGGGCAGGTCTTGATGTCGGCGGAGAGATACGCGATGGACGGGGACGCGATCGAGCCCGATGGCGAGGACGTACGCACTGACGTGTGCGTGGTCGGCGCCGGCCCGGCCGGCATCACCCTCGCCCGCGAGCTCGGCGCGAGGGGCGTCCATGTCTGTGTCCTGGAGAGCGGCGGACTCGAGGTCGAGCCGGATGTGCAGGCTCAGAGTCGGGGCGAGAGCGACGGATACCCGATCCACCAACTGGACCACTGCCGGGTGCGCGGGTTCGGCGGCACGCTGCTGCACCCGAATATCACGGCGGGGGGGTGGGCGGCGCGGCCCTTGGACCCCATCGACTTCGAGGTACGCGAGGGGCTGCGTGACGTGGGATGGCCGTTCCCACGCGAGCATCTCGACAGCTACTACACCCGGGCCGAGGAAGCGTGCGGCATCGCTACGTTCGACGAAGCGGCCAAACTATGGATTGCGAAGACGTCCGAGCTCGGTCAGTCCTTGGTCGAGAGTGAGCTCGAGTCGGCCATCTTCCAGTTCCTGACGCCTGACCACCTGCACATGTGGAATCTTCTCCGCGCCTCGCCGAACGTTCGCGTCTTCCTGCACACGCGTGCAGTGGAGGTAGTGACCGACTCATCTGGCGGTCACATCGAACGCATCGTCGGGGTCCGCGGAAGCCGGGAGCGCGTCGTCATACGTCCCTTGCAGGTGGTTTTCGCGGCTGGTGGAATCGAGAACGCCCGTCTGCTCCTGACCGCGAACCACGGGCGTGGCCTGGGAAACGAGCATGACCTCGTCGGTCGTTACTTCGCGGAGCGGTTCGCGATCCATGCAGGTCATGTTGTGCTGTCCGACGTGGCCTCGATCCAGGAGCTCGGGACGTTCCATCGTGCTGCGAACGAGGAGATCGGCGGTGGGCTCCGCATCCCTGACACCGTCCAACGCGACCAGGATCTCCTGAACTGCTCCTTCTACCTGGTGCCGCGACCCAAGGCCGTGACGAGCGATGCCGTGCGATCGCTGTCGACCCTGAGCAAGGCTCGGCACCGTCGGCCGGCGATCGGTGCACTCGGTCGCCACCTGCGAAACGTGCTGGCCAGCCCTCCCGCACTTGCCGACATCGCGCTGGGCAGGATCATGTCGCGGCCTCGTGTGCTGGTCCTCCGCGCCGACGGCGAGCAGGCCCCCAACCCCGAGTCTCGCGTGCGGCTGGGATCTCGTCGCGACGACCTCGGAATGCCGGTTCCGCGCGTAACGTGGCGCAGCACCGAAGATGATCTCGCGTCCGTCAAGGCGTCAGCGCAAGTGCTCAGCCACACCCTGCGGGCCCGGGGCCTCGGCTTCGTTGAGTGGACCGCGGACCCGGACACCACGCTGGTGGAGGGCAGCCATCACCATATGGGTACGACGAGGATGCACGCGGATCCTGCCAGGGGCGTCGTGGACCCGGCCTGCAAAGTGCACTCCGTCGACAACCTCTATGTAGCCGGAAGCTCGGTGTTCCCGACCTACGGAGCCTCCAACCCAACTTTGACGATCGTCGCCCTATCGATCCGCCTGGCCGACCACCTCCGCGAGATTCTCGGGCGCATCTGAGTCGGCGGCGAGCGGGGGCCTTCTGCGCGAGGTGGCTACTCGGCTGTCCGGGGCGCGACGCCAGTTCAGTCGGAAGCCGCTGGCGCACCTGCCATATGTCCGGGGCCTTCCCGCCAACGCGACCTGATCGACGTGGCCGCCCGCACCGCCCGGCACGGCCACGGGCAAATCACGCTGCACCTGCCGGAGGCTGGCACCGCCAACACGAATGGATGACCCTGTTCATCACTACTTGCCGGGCGCCCACGGCAGCGGCCTGACCAGCCTGGACCCGGTCACCGCACCCAGGCGGCCCTACGGCCATCCAGCCCAGCCTCCGAACCAGGAAACCAGGACAGGCCGCAAGACGAGTGAGCGGCAGAACAGGCACGACCATACTCGCTGCCAAGATCACATCAAACCAGCCGCTAGCTCCGAAGTCTTCAATCAAATACGGCCGGTGGATTGAGGCTTAGCGGCGCCGGCCGGGCTCCGAGCCGGAGCGGGCGTTCGGAACAGTACAGCCGACAGCTCCGCGAGCTGATCCTCGACGAGCGGCACCTTTGCCGCGTTTCCCTCGGTGACCCTCTGCCGCAGCCGCGCCGCATGGCGTTCGAGCTCTGTGAACTGCGTGATGAGCCGCTCCACATCCAGGGATTCGACCGACTGACAGTACTCGCCCAGTCCCGAGCCGGCCATCAGCACGTCGTTCTTTTCTGCGTACCCGATAGAGATCGTGGGCTTGGACAACATCAGTGCGCATATCACGTTGTGGTAACGAGTGGCGACCACGGTGCCAGCCGGCTCCATGGCCCGCATCAGATCCGCGAAGGTCACCACGGGATCCGCGACAACCCGGGTAGGGTCAAGGCCGGGCCGGTGTGTTCGCAGGTCGGCAAGTATCTCCTCGACTACGGTCTCGTCGGCGTTGTTCGTGTCCCCGACGAATAGCCGCACCTGGCGCCCGTTATCTACCAGCCACCTGGTGAAGGACTTCATCTTCTCGACGTACGAGGCACGGATCTCGTCAGGTTGGCCGTGGGTGTCGTTACCGCTGTAGTCCATCAGGCCGATGCCGACGGTCCGTTCGGCACCTGGCACGGACGACGGCACCGGGAGGCCGAACGCGAGGTCGGGGTATACCCGATCCCTGCTGGTGTCGATGCCTTGCTGCGCCATCGCGTCTCGTGACAGTTCGTCCCGGTAGGACCGGTAGAACGCGAACCGTCCCGCCGCGGTGAACAGCCAGCGCGTCAGCCGCTCGCTGCCTACGTCCGCGCCCACGCTGACCAGCGCTACCTTGGTCCGGAAGATCCGCCCTGACACGCACAGCACGAACAGGTTGTAGGGGGCTTGCCACGGCCGCGTCCGAAGGGTCGTCTCGAGGACTCCCATTCCCGGGACGATCACCACTTCGTGACGGCGGACCCAGGACGCAATGCGGATCGTGTCGATCCCCCTCCCCAAGGCCTTCAGCGCCGTCACGGCCAGGCCCGAGGACTCGCGCACGTCGTCCGACAGCAAGCGCAGCGGGATGGCCGTGACACCGTAGCGGTTCTTGACGGTGTCCGGGCCGTTGCACATGGCGTCCAGGATGGCGCCGGGCTGATCAGCGCGAAGGTACTTGAGCATCGCCTCTAGCGAGGCGTCGTTGCCGATGTTCCCCGAGCCCAGGTAGCCGAACAGGCCCACCCGGGGACGGTGATGTGCGTCCCGCGTACCCCCGCTGGGGAGTCGGAAGCGGCTCACGGCACCTCCTCTCTCGTCCGGGCACGACCGCGTCGAGTGACTCTCATCGTTAGCTCCCCGGTTGTTCACAGAAGTGATTCAGACGCCGGTGACGGCGCTTCCGGATCTCCTTCGCATGGGAGCCGTGACCGCATGATTTTGATACATCTCGAGATCACATGGCACCGGAGATCCGGCGAGTACATCTCAGGCGATCCACCGTTCGCTCCTAAGCCCTAGCTAAGTCCGCTGCCGGCACTCGTGTATCACAGCCCTTCTCCGGCTCTCATATGCAAGAGCACGGTGTTTCCGTGCAGGTCCGTGCGAGCGAGCTAAGTGAGGGGACGCGGTGATCGTCACGGCGACCGGTGTTCGCTGTGCCTCTGGGGCGACGCCCACAGGCCCGGCGAGGGTCCATTGAACACCACGCTATCCAGCGAGAGAGCCTCGATGCCCGTAACGGGGAAGGCATCGCTGCGGCCAGGAATCCTGCTCGACCGCGACGGCACGATCATTGTGGATCACGGATACGTCGGTTCGGTCGACCGGGTCGAGTTCATCGATGGAGCGCCGGAGGCGATCGCCGGGTTCAACCGGGCCGGGATCCCGGTCGCGGTCGTCACCAATCAGGCCGGCATCGCGCGCGGGCTCTACGGGATCGATGACGTCCGCCGCGTACACCGCTATATCGTAGACCGCCTAGCCGAGCGCGAGGCTCACATCGACATGTTTCTGTACTGCCCCTATCACCCTGATGGGGTGGTTGAGGATTTCGCCCGCACCAGCGAGGACCGCAAGCCGAGGCCGGGCATGGCCAAGGCGGCGGAAGCCGCGCTCAACCTCGACTTGACGGCGTCCTGGGTCGTAGGCGACCGGCCCGAAGACATCGGCCTCGCGGAAGCCATCGGGGCATCGGCGGTCTATGTGGGAACGGGCAGCTGCCAGCGGCCTGGCGTGTGGTCGTTCCCGAGCCTGGCTGCCGCGGCCGCCTTCATCATGGAGCGTATCGCCGTATGAATCTTGTCTCCGGTCCGGAGAACCCAGCGCAGCCCACCTACGGAAGCCCGGTGAAGTTCCCGGTCGCGCTGCATGCTAACGCCGCGTCGTATTTCGACGCCTATGCGGACGAGATCTCCCGGGCGGCCAAGAGCATCGAACCCGCTGCCCTCGACCGGGCGGGCACCCTCCTCACCGAGGCGTATACGCGCGGCTCCCGGGCGTTCTCCTGCGGCAACGGCGGCTCGGCGTCGATCGCGAACCATATGCAATGCGACCACGTGAAGGGGGTCAGGACCGCCACGGACTTGACCCCCCGGGTGCAGAGCCTCAGCACCAACGTGGAACTCATCACTGCGATAGCTAATGACCTGGGCTATGAGGACGTCTTTGTCTACCAGCTCCAGTCCCAGGCGGAGCCTGGTGATGTGCTCGTCGCCGTCTCGTCATCGGGGCGCTCGCCTAACATCGTCCAGGCGCTCACCTGGGCCCGCGACCATGGCCTGCGCACCATCGCGGTCACCGGCTTCGACGGGGGCCCCTCCAGAGGGGTGGCGGAGGTAAGCATCCACGTCGAGTGCACCAACTACGGCGTCATCGAGGACCTGCATCAGGCCGTCATGCACGCCCTCGCCCAGTACGTCCGCCACTCGCGGATGAACCCGGACGAGATCGCGACAAGCGTGTTCTGAGCCATAGCCACATTGAACGTCCAGTGAAGCCGCCGAGCATAGGGAGCACCGACGGAAATGAAGATCCTCGTCACGGGCGGCGCAGGGTTCATCGGCTCGCATACCTGCGACCGGCTGCTGTCGCTCGGCCATGAAGTCACTGTGCTCGATGCGCTGACCCCACCGGTGCACCGAGACCGGCGGCCCGCATACCTAAGCCCGGAGGCCGACTTCTACGAGGGCGACACTCGCAATCGCGACCTGCTCACCAACCTTCTCCGGCGGGTGGACGCCGTTTACCACTTCGCGGCCTACCAGGACTACCTGCCCGACTTTTCACGGTTCACCGATGTGAACGTGGTCTCGACCGCGCTGATCTACGAGATCATCGTGGCGGAGCGACTCGACCTGGCCCGGGTCGTGGTGGCCTCGTCGCAGTCAGCCATGGGCGAAGGACTCTACCGCTGCCCGGCCGACGGCGAACAGGTCCCTGGCATGCGGGCGGAAAGGGCCCTGGCGGCGGGCCGGTGGGACATCCCGTGCCCGGTGTGCGGTGGGCCGCTCGAGATGCAGGCCACCCCGGAACGGATCTCGAATCCCCAGAACGCCTACGGGATGTCCAAGCTCAGCGAGGAGATGGTCGCCATCAACCTCGGGCGGCGGTACGGCATCCCGACAGTGGCGCTGCGATATAGCATCGTCCAGGGTCCCCGGCAATCGGTCTACAACGCGTACTCGGGGGCGTGCCGCATATTCTGCCTCAGTTACCTCTTGGGCCAGGCTCCCACGCTCTACGAGGACGGCGGCGCTATCCGCGACTACGTCAACATCGACGACGTGGTGGACGCCAACGTCCTCGCGCTGACGGATGAGCGCGCCGCGGGGCGTGTCTTCAACGTCGGAGGTGGCCACGCGGTCACCACCCGGGAATTCGCGGATGTCGTTATGCGCCAGTACGGCTCCAGCCAGCCGGCCGTGGTGACCGGCGAGTACCGCTTCGGCGATACCCGGCATATCTTGTCGGACATCAGCGCCCTGCGGGAACTGGGCTGGGAACCCAGGAACACGCCGGCCGACTCGGTCGCGGCGTACGCCGAATGGCTGAAGGGCATGGACGATCTAGACGGAGTGCTCGCCGAGGCCAACGCACGTATGCGCGCCCTCGGAGTGGTCCGGAGGACGCAGGTATGAAGGCCTTCTTGCTCGCCGCGGGCGTCGGCAGCCGGCTGAGGCCGCTCACCGACACCATCCCGAAGTGCATGGTCCCCATCGACGGCCAGCCGATGCTCGACATCTGGCTCGACGCGTTCGATCGGGCGGGGGTGGACGAGGTCCTCGTCAACCTGCATCACCTGCCGGACGTGGTACGCCGCCACCTCCAAGCACGAACTGGGACGCCCGCCGTGCGCACCTTCTTCGAACCGGAACTGCTCGGCAGTGCGGGCACGCTGGGCGCCAATCGGGCCTGGGTAAACGGTGACGAGATGTTCCTGGCCTGTTATGTCGACAACCTCACCGATTTTGACCTGAGCTCGCTAGTCCAGGCGCACCGGGAGCATGGCGCAATCGCGACGCTGACCGTCTTTCACTCCGAACGGCCCTCCGCCGGAGGCGTAGTGGAGCTCGATGAGGTCGGCACCGTCGTCGGCTTTCAGGAGAAGCCAGCCAACCCCGTATCCGATCTGGTGAACGCGGGGATGTACGCGTTCCACCCGAGCGTGCTCGACGAACTAGGCGGGCCCCCGCCGCGCGACATCGGCTATGATCTGCTCCCGCGGCTGGTGGGCAGAGCCAAGGCCCTGCCGGTGGAGGGCTACTTCCGGGACATCGGAACGATCGACGCGTACGAACAGGCCCAGCGGGAGTGGCCAGTGCGAGCCGCCATATGATCATCACCCAGACACCCTTGCGTATCGGCTTGCTGGGCGGAGGCACGGATCTGCCCGATTATTACCGCGAGCACGGTGGCCGGGTCCTGAACTGCGCGATAGACAAGTACATTTACGTGATCGTCAAGCAGCGGTTCGACGACGATATCTACGTCAACTATTCGAAGAAGGAAATCGTCTCCCGCGTCGAGGATCTGGAGCATGAGCTGGTCCGGGAAGCGATGTGGATGACTGGCGTGACGAACGGCGTGGAGATCACCACGCTGGCCGACATCCCATCCGCGGGGGGTTCCGGTCTCGGCTCCTCCTCCGCAGTGACAGTCGGCCTGCTACAGGCCTTGTTCGCGTACCGGGGGCGCCAGGTAACGGCGGAAGAGCTAGCCGATCGTGCCTGCATAATAGAGATCGATCGCTGCGGGAAACCCATCGGCAAGCAGGACCAGTACATTGCCGCCCACGGGGGAATCCGGGACATCCGGTTCGGGCCCGGCGATCAGGTGATGGCCGAAGAGCTGGAGCTAACCGCCGCCGGGCGCCGTGAGCTGCAGCGGCACATCATGCTGTTCTACACGGGAGTCACCAGAAGCGCGAACTCGATCCTGGCCGAGCAGACCGCCAACATCAAGGTCGCCCATGATCAGCTCGACCTCTTGCGTGACCTCGCTGGCTTGGCCGCCGATCACCTACGCTCCGGCGATGTCGACGCCGTCGGCGAAGCAATGCGCAAAGGCTGGGAGGCCAAGCGGCAGCTGGCTACGGGCGTATCGAATCCTCAGGTAGACATGGCAGTCGACCGCGCGCTCGAGGCCGGGGCGACAGGCGCTAAGCTGACCGGCGCCGGCGGCGGCGGTTTCCTGCTGGTCATCTGCCCGATGGAACGGCAGCGCGCCGTGCGAGAAACCCTGGCCGATATGCAGGAACTGCCGGTGAAGCTGGACCGGCTCGGGTCGCGGATCGTGCTCAACGTTGCGCGTGACATCTGGGGCTAAGGAGCATGAGGATGCATAGCGCTGCCACCAAGAGAAGCCATCCTCGACTCCGGCTCCCATCGGCGCCCGGATATCCCCCGACCTGACGGTGGTCTCGATGAACAAGCGAATCGCTCGCCAAGGCTGGCCTTTCCTGGCCGCGGGACTCTTGTTGGTGGCAGGGATAGCGTTGGTGCCTCTTCTTCGAGGGTCCTCTCCGTCGCACCCGGCCACGCCCGCCGCCTCCCAGCCCGTCATTTCCCGTGTTTCCGGCCAGAACTACCAAATCTGCAACGAGCAGTCGCAATACCTGGCGAGCCCATGGACGTACCATGCACTAGCGTCAGGAAGCCGGAGTTACACGGTTTCGCAATACAAAGCACTTCCCGGTTACGGGAGGACCCTGCCCCCCTTGCCTTCCTACATCGCAAGTGAGGGTTCCGCGACGGAGGCCGCCGTGGTTTACGCGCCCGGCAGTTCTGTCGACCGGCCAGCGTACGATTTCCCTGAGACGCCCCTGCTCTACTTCTTCGAGGGAGGAGCGTACGGCAAAATCTCCTTCGAGACCGTACCTGGCGACCAGTTCATTGGCGGGTCCACTTCCGGCTACCGTGAGCCAACCTTCGATGACGGCGGTGCGGCCGCGGGAATCGATGCCCAGAACGCCACCTACGATTTCTCCGGAGGCGGCAGCACTCTGGCATCTTCAGCACCGACCGGAGCAAAGACGATCACTACCAGGTCGCCGATCGGCGGCTACATCAGCTATGGCTCGCTGACCTTCGCCGATGGCACGACGTACCGTATCTCCCATGTCTCGGGCACCACGATCACGCTTTCATCCGGGCTGACGGCCGCGCAGCGCAGCGGCTCGTCCGTTTACGCCAACAGGCAGCCCCCGATCGCTCACGTATCGAAAGCGGCCGGCCAGGGCGCGACGGTCGTGAGCCTCGGCGCGGCTGCCACGCCGCTTCTGCGCTACACCAACGTGATGATCGGGGCAGACTCGTACACGATCGAGGCCGTTTCTGGCCAGCGCAGCGGCTACTCACTCACTGTGAGAGGCGGGCTCGACGTCCCCGTCACCGCCGGTACCCCCGTCTACTTCGGCGGCCTGGCCGCTGACGTCAGCGTCGAGTACCTCGACATCTCCCATGACCTCCACGTCTCAACCGGCACCATCTACACCGGCACGAACTGGACGATCAGCCATAACGACATCCACGACAGCTACTCGGCTCCCGGCTACGGTGTTGCCATCTACGGTGGCGACCAGGGCACCATCGAGTACAACTGCCTTTCCAGGATGGGTGACTACGGCGTCAACCTGTTTGGTTCCAATGGCAGCTTTGACTACAACGAGATATACGAGTCGAACTACCGGCCCGACCCTGGCTGCGGCTGCTCAGGCGGTGGCAAATGGTGGGGTACTCTGAATGACAACATCGTCGATAACGCATTCGTTAATGACAGCCCCGGAGGCGGGACCCCAATCTGGCTCGACAACGGGAACTCTGGCACGCTCATCTCGGGCAACTATTTCTATAAGAGCTACGGCTCGGCTATCGATGCCGAGACTGGCTTCAACCTGAATGTCACCGGCAACCTCTTCCTGGATGGTGGCTGGGGACGAGGCTCAGGAGGGTGCGGAAACAACTGTGACGGCGCGGTGGGCCTGAACAGCACAGGAGGTTTCGACGTTCCCGGCAGCCGGTACGAGAAGCAGGTGCTCATCTCCAACAACCAATTCGTAGACGACTGGCAAGGCATCGACATCTGGCAAGCCGGTTCCCGCTCCTGTGAGAACTCGGGTGAAAGCTGGCCGAACGACGCCGCGTACTGCTCGGGCGGCTTCCCGAACAGCGCTTCCACAGCCTCGGGCGGCCAGTATTACTTCTCCCACGAGGGTGACAGCGCCCACTACGGCGGCGGCACCTCCTTGGCGGAACCGGCCACCGCGGGCAGTACGAAGATCCTCGTTGAAGGGGCTGAAGCCATCAACGACCAGATCGGTTTCGGCGATCCCAAATCGACGAAAACGGTAGACCGGACGAACGTCGCTACCTTCACGGGCTCCGGGACGATCAATGCCAAGACCACCGGCTTCCCCTCTTCGGGCGAACTTCGTGTCGGAACGTCGGCGGCTTGGGCTAACGGCGGCGGAAGTTACACGGGCGCGATCCTTTCCTACACGGGCACCAGCGCGACGAGCTTCACGGGTGTCTCGCTGGTCCGGGGCTCCGGGACGCTGGCTGGCCCGATCCGGGAGGTCCAGCCCTACAAGGCGACTGCCGAGAAGTGCTACGCCAACGACTGCGTCCTCACGCTCTCTCGACCCCTGGCCACAGCCGAGGCGGCCGGTACCGCAGTCAGCAATGCCGGCACCTGCCAGCTTTACGCCACGAGTTCCGCGCTCCCTTCCGGCCCCTTCGCTCCCGACGGCACTTCCTACTGGGACGGTTGCCAGTGGGAGGCGAGGGACATCTCCGTGTCCGGCAATGACTTCCGTTTTGATCCATCGGTCATCACGTCCAGTACTCCCCTGGTTGGCGGCCGGAAAACGACGGCGTGCTCGGCGGCGAACGCTTGCGGAACGAATTTCATGGCATACCAGCTAGGTGACGAGGCCCCGTTTGACACGCAGGGTAGCGCGAACGCGATGATGAGCAGCTCTTCCTTCACTGCGTGCCCATCATGGGACTCTGGCTGCAAGACGGGTCCGCTTTCCAACCTGAATGCCACGTCCAGATTGCCAGGACCGACGCTCGACAGTCGCCAAGCGCCGTATAACAATGTCTGGTCGAATAACGTTTACACCGGGCCTTGGGGCTGGTATGCGTACCTGTACGGCACCTGCGGTCCACTGCCGATCGATCGGGAAACAGGAAAAAGCCTGCCGTCTGGCGCCTGCGGAACCCTCAACGTCTCTACCTGGAAGTCCTACTGGCAGCAGGATGCTTCCTCCGCCCACAGCGCAGTGCCAGGGACTTAGCTTAAGTTTTAACCTGTCAGAGATCGGA
>Ga0207700_10001691_pt1 | contig 12526 bp, 12 predicted proteins | sample LARL82metaG_FD_184348 | JGI IMG/M metagenome (GOLD analysis project Ga0207700, IMG submission 184348) | Corn, switchgrass and miscanthus rhizosphere microbial communities from Kellogg Biological Station, Michigan, USA - LAR L8-2 metaG... | ecosystem: Host-associated > Plants > Roots >...
ACAGTTCAATCACCAGTCCAAGCAGCCGTATTCGTTCCTAAGCCCAGGGACGAACAGTCTATTTGGGTGGGCACACCTTCCTATAACCCGTTGTTGCTATTGCTTGCTCCGCCAAGCGACCCATTGATATTGCCTGCACCCCAACCAAACGTTGCGGTGGGCGCCGACCTTTGGCAAGGAAGTCCGGATAGCGCAGCAACCATGATACTGCAAGCGCAACAGGCCGCGCCTGAGTTTGCTCCGCCAACCCAATTTAATTACGTTCCAGATCCAGTATGGCAAGGGGAACCACAGTCTGCGCAGTCGCTAATACTACCGATTCCTCCGATCCCACCGTTTACACGAGAGATCGTCCTCATTGCTCGTGGTCCCCTATGGGTCCCGAAACCCCCGAAACCGGAAGACTGGGTGTTTATATCCCCAGTCGCTTTAGCTAGTGCAATTCCTCAACCGGAGCCGTTCTCAATCCAATGGAGATACGACTTCGAACCAGACAAGTTTTGGCAAGGTAACCCCAATAGCGCCTATTCTCTCACTATGTTGGCTAGGAGACCGTTCTTTAAGCTATGGCGATGGGATTATGAACCTGATAAATTCTGGCAGGGAGCGCCGATACAAACCAACATCGAGTTCTTCCCATTCACTGAGCCGTTCTCTAAATTGTGGCGCTACGACGAGGACAGCGACGTTCGTCAGTGGACTGGTAGCCCGATCTCTGCTGCCACTCTCCAAGGACTCGCTGTAATCGGTCAGCCGAAGCAGAAGTTCTGGCGCTACGACTTCGCTTCAGGTGAGACCTATTGGCAAGGGTCACCAATTCCGACTAACACGGAAACTCTTCCCGTCACAAATCCCTTCCATAGGCAGTGGCGATGGGATCACGACCAACCAGCTTATTGGCAGGGTGCACCGACACAATACAATGCCGAAATAGCCACTCGTATTACGCCCTTCTTCAGGCTGTGGAGGTACGACCTAGACCAAACGACGTTCTGGCAGGGTACGCCCACCCAGGACCTGGCGCTCCTTAACATTACGCCGTTCAAGCCGAAGTGGCAGTTCAATATCGCGGAAGAGACGTATTGGCGTGCTGAACTTCGTAGGAATCTCCCGATACAGAAGGCTCCTCCAGTCGGATTCCAAATGGACGCTTCCTTAACGATTAGGGAAGATACCTACTGGTTAGAGCCGCAGCACCGCAATATCGTGATTGGTTCGCTCACACCGAAGCTTCCGCCGGCTTATACGTGGAGCTACTACGCTACAGACCCATATTGGCAAGGCAAGCCGATCGCATACCCGACTGTATACTACCGTGCGGTCATCGTTGTTGTTGATCCGGATCTCGTTATTCCGTCCTTCCCGATCATTCCTGGAAGAAAGGATCCGCTGGTGTGGTTTGGCGACGATCTTCGTAAGTCCCCAATCCCAGATGATCCGCTAATCCCGGGACGCAAGGACGTACTGATCTATGTCGGCGAGAAACGCAAAGATCCTCTCCCCGATCCCTTCTGGCCAGGACGTAAAGACCCAATAGGTAATTAACAGGAGCCTACAATGTACGCAGGTGAAGACTTCCTCTCATGTACCCCAAACGAGATCCGCGTGCTCTCGTACAACTTCGACGATGCATTTGCGGATACAGACGTTATCACTTCCGCTGCTTGGACTAGTGCTGTAGCTGCAGATTCCCTCACTCAAGATCCTACAGCGGCCAATCGCATTGGTAACCCGACGGGTAATACTGGTCATATCGCTAGCGCCACCTTCTCGCAAGGGGTGCTGGGTTGCCACTACCTTATTAAGTGCGTTGCTACAGCTGCTTCCGGGCAGAAAGCGGAGTTTGAGTCTTACATACTCTGCACGGAACGGACGTGACCGAAAATTGACCAAAAAGAGCCGTCTTGAAGGATGTTGAAGAACCGTTTATAATAGTCAGAATAATCTAGGTCCCCGTATGATCCGCAAGCAGGGCAACAAGTACTACTTGTACTCCCAGGATGGTTCCAAGAAGTTGGGCGGGCCTTACAACACCCGATCAGCCGCGGAGCACCGGGAGAAGCAGGTCAATTACTTCAAATCCCGCAACAACGCGGCTAAGAGGAAGGCGAAAACCAATGGCGCATCCTCGGAGCCTATTCCTTCACAAAATTCCTCTATCCCCCAAGTCAATTTCCTCGGTGTCCAAGCGTTCTCTGCAAAGAAGCCTGACGCGGGGTTTAGAACCGAAAAGCTTCTCGGACGTGATTACCTTGTGGTGCCAGTCACGGCTCTCGTCGAGGGAGTTATCCAAGGCGTTACGGCAGCCGAACCTGAGCTGGCGCTAGCCACCGAGTTTGGCAAGTTCCCACAGGGTTGGAATGGCCGTCCGGTCGTAATGGATCACCCAGAGGTAGTTGTTGACAACCAGGCCTATAAGGTCTCTGCCAACTCACCACAGATCCTAGAAAAGTACCAATTCGGGTTCATGTTCAATACGCAGCTGATCGATAACGCCCTGCAGACAGAGGCGTGGATAGACACTAAGCGCGCTGAATATCTCTCCGACAATACGCGTTGGGTACTCAACACCCTCAGGAATATGGAAACCGGCGAAAAGTTAGAGGTCTCGACGGGACTGTTCACCGGACAAGAAAATCACTCAGGCAAGTACAATGGCAAGGACTACAGTGCAATTTGGGCAGGCGTTGTGCCTGATCATCTTGCGTTCTTGCCTGAAGGCGCTCTCGGGGCCTGCTCCGTAGCGGACGGTTGCGGTGCTGGCTATCAAACGCTTCGCGCTAATTGCGCCGGCGACCCAAACTGCTCTTGTGGAGGTGCTGCCGTGACAGTTCCAGCCCGATTACAAGCTGAGCCTTATCGTCCCACCCCGCAGAAGACACACGACGATACGCTCCCGGATCCGAGCAACGACGAAGAGAGCGCAGGAACTGCAAGGAAGAAAAAGAAAGGAAACGACCGCTCCTCTGCAGATTCTGATACCTCGGTTCGCCCAGACCTTACGAACGCTTCCCGCGTTCTCAGGGCATTTGAATCCAAGATCCAGATCCACTTAGGCGCCCCGGATGATTTGCTGGACTCCGACGTCCGCAATATTCTCCAGAGCGCAGTCAGTGAAATGTACCCGAACGACTTCGCCTATGTTGTCGGGTTTACGAACAACGCTGTCGTTTACATGGCGTGGGATGCCGACGACGGTGACTACGGGTGCTTCCAAGTATCCTATACCATCCAGGACAATAAGAGTGTCCTGTTTGGTCAGGATGTTACGGAGGTGTTGCTTACCACGCAAATCACCCCAATTGAGGAAGCCTCTTCGGAGGATCTCGGCGGGGCCTTCAACGCGGCGCCTGGACCTCAGGTAGCCGGTACAACGGAGACGATCATGAACGTGAAAGATGCTCGCACTGTCCTCGCGGGTATCGTCTCAGATCCGGAAAACCTGAAGACGATGTCCGATGCGGACGTTCTCAAGCTCCACGCGAAGATCCTCGGCGCCGTAGGCACCCAGGGAATCGCCGCGATGGCCAAGAAGAAGGACAAGAAGGATTCCGGCAGCTTGATGGAGAAGGACTCCGTCGAAGTCGAGCCGCAGCAGGACGACGATATGACTGGCCGCGATCTCGGCGACGAAGCTGCTCCACAGGCCAACCAAGCGAGGACTCCATCCTTCGACGAGATCCTGGCAAACGCGGATCCCGCGATTCGCGAATCCATCCAGTCCGGCATGAAGATGCATGCGATTCGGAAGGACGAGCTGATCAAGGCTCTGAAAGCGACGAACCGCTGCGACTTCACCGACCAGGAGTTGAAGGCGTTCTCTTTGGAGCGCCTCGAGTCCCTGGTGAAGCTCGCTCAGGTTCCGCAAGATTATAGCGGCCTGAATCGCGTATCGGCGCCGGCGACCAATCAGCAACGCCAGAACAGCGGCTTTGCTCCGAAGCCTCCGTCAGTGATCTCCGCCTTCGCCAAAGGCAAGTCCAAAGGCAAGGGCAAGAACGACGCCAGCGACGACGACGCTGACGACTCAGCAGCCGCGTAACGCAGCGCAATTAGCTACCTAGCCTACTCGCTAGGGTCCATAACTCAAACTTAGGATACTTCCATGGCCGTCTCAGCAAAGAACGTCCTGAACACTGCGCCGCGTACGATCCTTCTCAAGGGTCGCGGTACACGTGACGAGCGTGTAGCGAACGCGGCTATCAATCCAGGCTACCTTCTCAACACCCGTTCCGACGGGAAGTACGAGAAGCATGCTTCGGCAGGTGCGAACTGCCCCCGAATCTTCGCACTCGAGAACGAACTCTTCGGCCTCGGGATTGACGACGCTTATGCGGCGAACGATCTCGTGCAAGCCGAACAGTGTGGTCCGCCTCAGTGGGTGCTCGCAAAGCTCCCCGCGGATGCGACTGCAGTCGTCGTAGGTTCCTTGCTCCAGTCCAACGGAGACGGTACCTTGACACTGAAGCAGGGTACCAACACTGCGTTGGCGATGGCTCTCGATGCCGTCGACAATTCAGCGGCAGGTACCGAAGCGTTCATCCGCGTCCTCGTAATCTAACCACGCGAACCGACGCAAACGCCTCACCTTGAGGCATCCACAGGAGCACTGCATATGAATCCGGTTCAAATCGACTCCGCCCTGATGGTAGCGCCCGATGGTTCGCGCGTCGCCACTCATGGCACAGTCGCACAGCAGTTAATGGCTGGCGGCTTCAACGTCGAGGCTCTTCGCCCGGCGATCGACGACAACGACATCGACCGACTCACGGGGCTCGTGAGGGCCAACTCGCAATCGTCAATGAGAGCGAACGCCACCCTCCAGATCCGTGAGTGGATCCTGCTGGACACGGCAGTGGTCAACGTCTCACGCCGTCGGCTTATCGGTATTAAGGACCTCCTCGAGCAGGGTATGACCTACCCTGTCGCCGATGCAATGGGCATCACGAGGATCGAGTGGCAGAAGATCTCGGTGATGACGGACGCCGAAGTTTCGATGTCCGGTATCTCGCAGACTGCCAACGACCGCCAAGAGTACAACACGGACGCGTTGCCTCTGCCGATCGTCCACAAAGAGTTCCAGATGAACATCCGCCAGTTGGCAACAACCCGGCGTATGGGAACTCCGTTGGACGTTACTCAGGCAGAGCTGTGCGGCCGCATCGTCTCGGAAAAGATCGAGTCGATGTTGTTCCTCGGCTCCACCGTGATCGGTTCGAACCTCCCGATCTACGGCTACACCACACACCCGAGCCGAATTACTGGCTCGGTCACCGCAACTTGGACTACCGCGACTGGCCCACAGATCGTCACCGACACTCTGGCGATGATCCAGGACCTGAAGACCTACAACATGTACGGCCCGTACATCATGTACGTTCCGTCGGTGGTCTTCACCCACATGGGCAACGACTACGTCACGACAGCCGCGCTGGCCCGTTCGATCCTCGAACGCGTGTTGGCGATCCCGGGCATCTTGGCGATTAGGGAGTCGAAGGACCTAGCTTCTTCGAACATCCTGCTCGTGCAGATGACGAACGACGTGGTCGACGAAGTCGTCGGTATGGAGCCCACCACTGTTCAGTGGGACTCACCTGGCGGCATGATCGTTAACTTCAAGGTTATGGCGATCATGATCCCACGTGTCAAAGCGGACTACGTGGGACAATCTGGTATCGCGCACTACTCGTAACCTGCGCGCTGGCAGCTCCGCGGGTTGCGTGTTCGGGAGCTAGTCCTTGGTTTCTTCCCTCGCCATTGGACTAGCTCCTTCATCCTCTAAACTGGGAGAAGATCATGGCTATCAAGAAGTACCGGGTCGCTTACGGCTCGCACTCGATTCCGAATCCGGAGTACAAGCAGGATCCTGTCACTGGGATCATCAAGACGCCGGAAGTTCCGTCCCACGTCATCGCGGTCCAAGGACAGGTGATTGAGATGGAGGAGAACCGAGCAGCATCGTTCACCCGTACCGGTTTCGGTCTGACGCCGAAGCTTGTGGAAGTGTCGGATTCTGCTGGCATCCCCGAAATCAATACAGCACCTCCTCCGTCGCCAGGACCTTCGGCGGAAGCAGCCGCGACGTCGGCTAGGAAGGCCTCTTCGCCTCCAGGGCAAGCCCCTGCAGCTCCAGTACAGACGCAGTCATCCGTTTAGGTAACTCATGTCGGTGACGGATACCCAGGTTAAGAGCATTATTGATACGGAGCGGGATACTACTCCGTTCATTAGTGCCGCCTCGATAGTCGTCACCGAAGAGCTTACCGGAGTCGGTCTTTCTGCTGCTAGACTGGATCTTATTACCTTATACTTGGCAGCCCATTTCTGTTCTATCACTGAGGAGCAGGGTGGGTTGCTTGCCTCGAAGGTCGGGGACACCCAAGAGAACTACTTCAACATCTCGCCACGTGAACCTCTGAAAGGGTTCCAGATGACGAGGTATGGACAACAAGCGTTGGCCTTGGACACTAGCGGCACGTTAGCATCGCTGTCTGCCAATGCTGGTATGAAGGCTCTCTTCGGTATCCTCGCCCAAGATGACGATCCTACTTGGACAGGTTGGTAATCGGTCGTGTAATGGTCTCGCATGTTGAGCGTAAGTATAAGCAGGACATTACGTACTGGGCTCCGTCTGGGGGCGATGATGGGTATGGTAAGGAGATCCTTGCTAACCCAGTCGTCTTCAAAGGGCGCTGGTCAGACAAACAGGAGACGTTCCTGAATGCTCATGGGGAGCAAGTGGTTAGTCGTGCCACTATCCACTATCCGCCGAATATGACTATCATCGAGGGTGGGTGGTTAGCGCGGGGTGTATACAGACCGTCCGACGGCAACCCGAAGGACATAGCAGGGGCTATTATCGTTAGGCGCACAGCAGAGATACCGGACCTGAGGAATCTATCCACCGTTAAGATGGCGATGGTTGCTTAAATGCCGTACACTGCTACCATTAGGGTCGGTAAGATGTCAGTTCGGAAACCTCTGTTTCCGAGCGAGAGCGGCTATGTTCAACAGATCCGTGACCAATGTAGAGAGGTCGAGAAGATCGTTGCCGACCTTATCAACTCGGTCGAGGGTGCGATGCCTGATGTCATCTTGAATGCTTTGATTCCAACCAAGACGTTAGCCGAATATTATTGCCCGAAAAAGACGGGCGCTCTTGTTGCAAGCAGCTACCTTGCAGTCACTGATCGTGGTGCTAAGACTCGTGTGGAGCTCGGCTTCGCAAAGGGTGGTGAACCTTCGTACGGTGTGTATGTGCACGAGATGGTGGAATTTCATCATCAACCTCCTACCCGATCCAAGTTCCTTCAAGCTGCTGTTAACGAGGATCAAGAGAACATCCGCTCCCGTATCGTGCAGGCGCTGGCGTTTGGTGGCCAGAACACAATAGGCTACTGATGCCCCAGCCAATCACACGCATCCTAGATCTAATCGCTAACGCATCCCCCACCATCGCCGTGCTCGGTGCCGGGTCGGGGTGGAGGTTAGGGGTGGGCCGCCTCTTGGATATTCCTGACACCCAAATTGTGCTCTACGACTCCGTCGGGCAGTTACCGAACCCGAAGTGGCTACTGGATTACCCATGGGTTCAGGTTATGGTCCGAGGCGAAGAGAACGGATACAATAACGCTGCGCAGAAGGCGCAAGACGTTGCAGATTTACTCCTCGGACATCCGCCTGTGTCATACATCGAAGGTGATCGGATTGATGGCATTACCATTGTAGGAACTCCCTCCTTCATTGGTAATGACCAGAAGAATCGACCGTGCATCTCCGGAAACTTTCGGCTCATCTACGAGCCAGTTGCAAGCACCTACTCGAACCGCCAACCCCTGTAACCTGAGAGGTTACCGTTATGACTACTGCAAAGAAGTTCCAGATCTCCATCGACAGCGGGACAACCTACTTCACGTTCCCAGGGGACACCGCTGCATTGGATTCCACCGCTACGGACATTAAGGATACCGTGTTCGGCCAGAATTGGGAATCCGGTCAAACAGGTCTTGCTGAGTGGACGATGTCGGCGAACGGCTTCTATAAGGGTTTCGCCGGCTACGTCGCACAGATCAGAAAAGGTGGAACCCCCACCACGATGACTGGTGAAGCGACGACATTCCTGACTGGTAAGTCCTACCAGATTACGAACGCCGCCCACCAAGTGATTGACCGTACGCAGACGGTCACTGTTAAGGACAACGCAGTCAGCCAGAACGCTAACGTTCTCAGCATTGACTATCTGTGGGGTATCGTCACCTTCAAAGCGTCCTACACCGTCGTTACGCCTGTCACAATCGACGGCAAATACATCCCAATGACGCAGATTGCGAAAGGGCAGACCTTCACCCTAACTCAAACAGCAGGGACGATTGATACTACCGACTTCCCGACTGCTCAAGGGAATGGCGGCTTCAAGACCGTTTCCCAAGGCTTGAATGTCGTCAACTTGGAACTCGGAGGTGTGTACGCTATCACCAATGGCTGGTTAGCTGCGTTGACTGCTAGGTCGGAGGTGATGATTGAAATCACCCCGGACGGCAACGAGCAGGCCGCATGTCGTGGCATATTCAAACCACTCAATGAAGGCCAGTCCGGTAAAGTCGGGGAGCTCGAAGCTGAGGCGACGAAATTCGTGTTAGCTGTTCCGGATCCTTCGGCATACCCACTACTTACATCGCCCTTCTCCTGGAGGTTTGCATCAGGATCCACTTTGTCACAGTCACTCCAGAACGCACTAACACAGTGGCAGAACGCGGCCTCGGCGAATTTCAACTACCTGTACGACGGTACAAATGGTCAAACAGGTGTTGGAGTCATCACTGACATGACGCTGAAAGGCGGTCTGGACGTGATGAATGAGTTCACGATCAAGGTTATGGGCTCAGGCGCCCTCTCTGCTGTTGGTACCGGTTAATAGCTAGGACGGGACCAGCTGCCATGTTTGAACACCTAGCTCACGAGACCCTACAGGAAATCAAGGCGATTCACACCCGCCTTGACAATCTACATAGACACATGGAGAGAATCATGTCAATTCTTGACGACCTCACTGCATCAGTCGCAAAGCAAGGCACCGTCATTTCTTCGGCGACTGCTTTGATCTCTGGCTTGTCTGCGAAACTTCAGCAGGCAATCTCCGCTCTTCCGGCGCAGACGGACACAACGCAACTGCAGGCACTGAAAGACGAGATCGACGCTCAGACCTCGGCTCTCGCGTCTGCAGTCGCGACAGGTACCGTCGCAACGGCGGAAGCTGCACCCCCGACCGCTGCAACTGCACCGGCCCCAACAACTACCGATACAACTACAGCGCCGGCTCCCGACGCAACGGCGACACCCGCCCCAACGGCGCCGACAGCGTAGGGATCTACGGTTAGCCAGCCACCGTAAGTGCTGGCACTCTTACTTAAACTGGGAGAAGTTCTATGTCTACTACACGGGATGCCCTTAGGGCGGAATTGTTGAAGACTAGACCGCCGACGTCAAAGCTCATTACCTTCTTCGGCCAACAGATCGAGATCAAGCAGCTCACATTGGAAGCTGTCCTCGATGTAGGTGCGAACCCCGACCAACGGGGACTTATCAACGTGCTCCTACAGTATGCATACGTTCCCGGAACGAATGAGAAAATATTCGAGGAGGGGGACATTGACTCCCTGAAGCAGTTACCCTTCGGTGGTGACTTCGTTGCGCTGACAGATGCTATCACGGAGCTTACGTCACTGAATTTTCCTACGCCCGGGGACGCATCAAAACAGACGGCGTCCTCGGCTGGGCCCTCACCATCGCCTACCACTTAAAGGTACCGCTGTCAGTGGTAGGTACATTCACCACTGAGGAGTTCAATCTCTGGTGCGCGTACATACAGTTGCTGGACGAAGGGGCTAAGTAACCCATGCCCACCATTGGTGAGATCCTATATGGCGTAGGTGCGGACACAACGCGCCTACGTGCAGCATTGGAGGACATCAAGAAGTTCAGCTCCCAGATGTCTCAGGCGGCTGACACTGTAGTTTCAGCCACATCGAAGGCGAATGCAGCGCTCAACTCAACGGCAACTACGGCGAAGAGAGCAAGCGTCGAACATTCCGCCTTCGCGGAGTCAATGAGGAACTTGTCAAGGGCAGCCAGCTTGACAGCAGGTCCTTTGTCTGGCGTCGCCTTCCGAATCACCCTCTTGGGTGAGTTGCTGTCCAAGGGTACTTTACAGACGTCGTTATTCGTTGCCGGTCTAGCTGGTGCTGCCTACGGCTTCCTCAAATTAGGTGAGGCAGCTGTCCATACAGAAATGCACTTAACTCAGATCCGGAATTCGTTGTTCGCCCTGTCCGGCAATTGGATCCAGACGGGGCTGGACATGCAGTTTGTCATGGACACTGCGGATAAGTTTGGGTTGAAGTTCCAAGACATCGCCCATAACTTTGCCCAGTTAGATACCGCGGCTCGTGGTACTAGATTACAAGGCCAAGGCGTCCGCGACATGTTTGCGCAGATCGCTTCGGTCGCTGGTACGACTTCTATGTCGGCAGAGAAATTGACTGGAACGTTCAACGTCCTTGAGCGTATGCTGTCAATGGGCGTCGTGCAGTGGAGAAACTTAAGGGAAATTGCCAGGGAGATGCCGAACATCTTCGAGTTGATCTCCGATGCGATCGGAGTCCACTCCGTTGCGGCATTGCAGAACTTCCTCAAGCTCGGTACGGTAACAGCGGACGTATTGCTGCCTAAGTTGGTCGCGGCTTGGGTAAAGGCCTATGGTATCGATGCTCAGAAGCCGATTGACAACCTTGTCGCTTCCCATAACAGGCTGTACAATGCAATTCTACGGTTCAACGACGCATTGAATTCCTCTGCTGGGTTCGCTGCTGGTGCCCAACGCACATACGACACCCTTCGGAACGTCTTAGATAGCCTATCCAACAACATGGAGACGGTTAGGAAGGTCACCGTAACATTAGCAGGCGCATTAGGTGGCCTCCTCATATACTTTACTGCCAGTTGGGTGATTTCAGGGATTAGAGCGTTCACGGCCTCCCTCGAAGGCCTAAGATTAGTGGTGTTGGGACTTAACGTCGCAGCCGCGGCTAGTCCCTTCGGTTGGATCAAACTGCTGGCGGTAATCGGTGGTGCGATCGTAGGCTACAAATACTTGGATGACGCCGTCAAAGGTACGAACGAGAGCCTGCTCAATTCTAAGGCACCGGTCAATGATTACATCGACAACTGGAACAAACTGAAGAAGGGTCTCTCTTCCGACACCCAGACATACATCACCGACGTCCAGCAGAAGATTAAATCGCTCAACGACGAACTTGCCAAGTCGGGAACGGACATCGCGGCTGCGCAGCAGAAGTTCGAGTCTCTGTCCGCTTCCCTAGAGGCGGGTGGAGGAGGCAAACCTGCTGGTTGGTTTACTCCTGGCGTCTCTCCAGTCAGTATAGACCAAGTCCATGCTGCAGCAGCTGCAGTACAAGAGCTGTTCGATAAGCAACGTAGTCTTACCACGGAGCAACAGAGGGCACGTGAGACGTTAGCGCAGTTGGTCGTTATCCAAGGGCGCCAGCTGGAAATTGAAAAGAATATGCCCGGCCAAGTCGCTGGTGAGAACCAAGCGTTGATGCGGAAGCTCAACGCCTACGAGAAACTGCGGGAGCAGATCCGAGAATACGACGAAGCACTCCAAGCAGCACATGAAGGTACCTATGCAGAGGCGAAGACAGCTGAACTGAACAAGATCGCCAAAGCGATCGAGCTAGTACGTATCGAACTCCAGCAGGCTGGGTATACGTGGGATCGTGTGAGCCAGACATTTACCGATCCGAAGGTTGAGAAGTCCTTTGAGGAACTTGCAGCGAAGATGCGACAGGTCAAGGATATCCAACTGTTCGATAAGTACTTTGTTCAGAGTTGGCAGCTGGCGGAGGAAGCGATCCAGGGGCTAACTAAGGGCGCTTTGGACGTGATGATTGACGAACTGAACAAGGGTAAGCTAACCTGGCAGAATTTCGGTCAGGCGCTAATTAGTGTGTTAGGATCGATTGAGAAGAAGCTACTGGAGATGTCAGTTGTCAATCCCCTGTTGAATGCCTTGTTTGGTGGTGGTCCTACAGGTAAGCCTCTTCCAGTATTCACGCTTGGCAGCGGCGGAACACAGCCCGGTGGATTCTTCGGATCGCTGTTTGGTGGAGGTAGTGCTCCGGCTACTACAGCAGCTACCTCACAGCATGGCGGTTCAGGTGCTGTCAAGCATCTAACAATGCCGTGGTCCACCTTCGCTGGAGCACCCAGACTCCATGAAGGATTAGCCCCTGATGAGTATCCGGCTATCCTTCAACAAGGGGAAGAGGTTATTGCCAAGGGAAGTCGTCGATCAGGCGGTAACACGGTGAACGTGAATATACAACATCCGCCTGGAACAGCTGCCGATATTCGCCGCAACAACGTTGGTGGTGCGGAAACATACGACATCGTTATCTCCCACGTACAGAGAGGATTCAAACGTGCGGATCTCGATCTTCCAATGGGC
>Ga0207700_10001693_pt1 | contig 12521 bp, 10 predicted proteins | sample LARL82metaG_FD_184348 | JGI IMG/M metagenome (GOLD analysis project Ga0207700, IMG submission 184348) | Corn, switchgrass and miscanthus rhizosphere microbial communities from Kellogg Biological Station, Michigan, USA - LAR L8-2 metaG... | ecosystem: Host-associated > Plants > Roots >...
CGCGGGCACCCAAACAAGGCACCGAAGGTACCGGCCTAGTCGATACGTTCGGATCAGCGGCCGGCGAACAGCCCGCGTGGTTCAGAGACAGCGGCCATGCCAAACCGAGTAAGCACGACAACGGAGGAAACAATGAAGGCAGTTCACGAGAGCCAAGGCCGCACGGCATGCCGCGCACACTGGCCGCAGCGCGTCACCCAATGGATCGCCGCACTCGCTGTCGTCGTGGCCCTCGCCCCGATGTCGTTCGCGCAACCCGTCGAAATCGCCTACAACACGTTCCTCGACCCGAACAACGCCACTGATCCGAGGGCCGCCGCGCAGACGAAGATGATCGCGGAGTTCGAACGCCAGAATCCCAACATCAAGGTCCGCGTCGTGGTCGACCCGACCGGCGCCAATGGCGCGCGTATCCTGCGCACGCATGCGGATTCACCTGACGTCGTGCGCGCCACGAGCTTCCAGATGCCGGAGTACGTGGCCACGGGCGCCCTGCTGCAGCTCGACGACCTGGTCAAACGCGACAAAGTCGATCAGAACGACTGGCTCCTGCCGATGGCATCCAGCATGGTAGACGGGCACGTATACGGGCTCCCGCAGGACTACCGCATTCCTATACTGATCTACCGGAAGCACTTGCTCGAGGAGGCGAAGGTCACGCCTCCGCGCACATGGGCAGAGGTCTGCGAAACCGGCGCCAAGCTCTCGAAGAACAACGTGGTGGGCTATGCCATTCCCCTCGGCACGACGGGCGGCATCGGAGGTGCGCAGGCGTTTGGCGAATTACACCTCAGCACGCTACTCGCGGCACCTGACGGCCAGTATTTCGGCGCCGACAACAAGACCATCGCCTTCAGCAAGGAATCGTTCGTGCGCGGCGCGCAGGTGATCAAGGATCAGTTCGTGAAATGTAAGTCGACGCCGATGGCGAGCCTGCAGTACGGATTCAACGAAGTGCACGATGGTCTGCGCTCCGGCACGATCGCGATGGCCACGTTCGGGCTGTATCGGTATCGAACGATTCAGGCGCAGGGGGCCGGCGACGATCTGTCGTGGGCGCCGCCCCCTGGATTCACGCCGGACGAGCGCGAGACCGTGTACGGCTTCCAGCTCACGATCAACGGTTTTTCCAAGCAGAAGGAAGCCGCCTGGCAATTCGTGAAGTTCATGACCTCCCCTGCCACGGAAGCGATTGCTGCGCAGGGCGGTGAAGTCGTCGCTCGTGCTTCCGCATACAACGATCCGTATTTTTCGTCGCCTCAGGGACGCGACCAGCGCGCCTGGGCCGATCTCGTCAAGGCGCGCGGGCGGCAAGTGAACTACTCGATCATCCAGTCGACCTTCCATCAGATCGTCGCCGATGCGTTCCAGCGCATGGTCCTGCGCAACATCACTCCCGACGAGGCGTATCAGGAGGTCGTGAGCAACTACAACGAAGCGCTCGCCAAAGCGAAGTAAGCGCACGTGTCTCAACTTCAGTTCCATGGGATCAAGCGATGAGCCTCGCGGGACTAGGCGCAGTTTGCATCTGGCACGACCTGACACCGGAAGCGCGTGACGACTTCCATCAATGGCACAACCGTGAGCACATGCCGGAGCGAGTCGGCATCCCCGGCTTTCGTCGGGGACGTCGCTACGTGGCCATTGCGGGCACGCCGGAGTACTTCAATCTCTACGAGGCCGATAGCGCGGAAGTGCTCGGCGGCCAGGACTATCTGAACCGCCTGAATGCTCCCACGGAATGGACGCGGCAAGTCGTGCCGTCGTTCCGGAACGTGTCGCGGTCGATCTGCCGCGTGGTCTACACCCATGGCGTCGGTCAAGGTGCGTTCATACTCACGCAGCGCTTCGACGTCGGCGAGCGCGACCGTTCACAAGTTGTAAGGGCATTGCGGCAGCGCCTGCTCCCGCCAATCTGTGACAACAAGGGCATCGCGGGTGTGCACCTGTGCCTCGCCGACGAGTCCATCAGCAAAGTGGAAACAGCCGAGAAAAAGGCGCGCGCCGACACGACGCAGGTGCCTACCTGGATTATCTTGATCGAAGGCAACTCTTCCGCAGACGTGGCGGCGGCAGGGGCAGCTCTCAGCCAGGAGCTGCAGCCTTTGCTCGGCGCCGCTGCCGCGCCGATACTCACATCGGTGTATCAGCTGGAATTCTCGCGCTGCAAGACGCCGTGGAGTGCCGGCTGACGTGCACGCCGTCTCGCATATCAAAGGGACGACGCGACTCTACGGCCTGGTGGGCGATCCATTGACCACGGCGAAGTCCCCGGAATTGTTGAACCGGCTCTTCATCGAACAGGGCGCAGATGCGGTTTGCGTCCCGTTCCAAGTCGGAGCGGATGGCCTGTCCGCATTTGTCATCGGTGCACGAGTGATGAAAAATCTCGCCGGCGTCCTGGTGACCATGCCACACAAGCAGCGGATGATGGCCTTCGTCGACGACCTACATCCGACTGCTCGACAGGTCGGCGCACTCAACGTCATCCGCTGCGATGAAAACGGACGCTGGGTTGGCGCCATCTTCGATGGCCTCGGTTGCGTCCTCGGGATGCAATGGGAAGGTAATCACCCTGCGAACAAATCGGTCCTTCTCATCGGTGCCGGGGGCGCAGGAAGAGCTATCGCATTCGCTGTCGGCTCCGCGGGTGCCCGGTCGCTTGCCATATTCGATGTCGACGAGGGTCGCGCTGAGGAACTCGCCGAGTCCGTCGCTACGGCAACCGGCTGCCGTACACGCGCGGGCTCAGCCGATCCACACGGCCACGAGATCGTCATCAACGCCACGCCCCTGGGAATGAAGCCCGACGATCCGATGCCCGTCGACGTTAATCGGCTCGAGCCCGGCAGCACCGTCGTCGACATCGTCAATTCACCGGACCCGACGGCCCTTTGTCGCTCCGCCCGCGCGCGTGGTTGTCGCACCCAGAGTGGACACCCGATGCACGAAGGGCAGGCTGTGCATGCGTTGCGCTTCCTGGGATTCGATTATCTCCCCGAAGGGAAGTCAGTGTCGGACATTGGCTTGCCGCATTGACGGCTAAGGACGGCCACCCACTGCCACTTATGCCCTGCACCGAAGGAGAATACAGATGAAAGTTGCGTTGCTCGAGGCGAGCCATTGGCACGTACCGCTCTATCTCGACCCGCTCGAAGCGCGCGGGATCGAGGTAGTGGCCGTTTCGGATGCGGAGCAGGTCCAGGGAAAGGCGGTTGCAGCGCGATACGGAAGCCGACTCTACCAATCGAGCCACGAGCTCCTCGAACGCGAGAAAGTGGATTTTGCGTTCGCCTTCGGCCGGCATTCGGAAATGCCGGCGATCGCGGAAGCGTTGATCGCGCGCAAGATTCCGTTCGCGCTGGAAAAGCCCTGCGGTGTCAACATGTCGCAGGTCACCCGGCTTCGGAAACTGGCCGAGCTAGCCAACGTTTATTGCGCGATACCGTTCATCTTCCGGATAAGCGACCTGCTCGCCGCTCTCAAAGATGCCGAGGGACAGATTCCGTCGGACTTCAACTACATGTCGTTCCGGTTCATAGTCGGCGCGCCTGACCGGTACGAAGCCGCAGGCGCCGGCTGGGCACTTGATCCTGCGTTTTCCGGTGGCGGATCCACGATCAACGTCGCTACGCACTTCATCGACCTCTTTAGATTGTTGACGGGCAAGGAAGTCGCTCGGGTCTCCGCCATCATGCATTCCCGAACCCATCGAGGGGATGTCGAGGACTATTCCCTGGTGACCATGCAAACCGCGGATGGCGTTGTCGGCCTCGTGGAGACTGGATACAGCTTCCCGAGCACTTCCGACGAGCAACGCGAGTTCTCGTACACCGTTTCATCCGATCGCATTTACGCAAGGTCGGGCCCCGACCGGATCGAGATCCGCGACCGAAAAAATCTCGCGGGCGGCACCCGAAGCCTCCGTATCCGTATCGAAACCGACGTGTATTACCCGCTGTTCGTGAAGCGTGTGCTGGCCGAGTCCCGCGCTGGCGCAAAGCCGCTTGCATCGTTGCGCGATGCAGAAGCGATGATGCAGATCATGGACGCAGCGTATGCTTCGGCCCGGGCGGGCGGTGCGCCACAGACACTTCCGCCAATTCCTGCGTGATCTGAGTTTTGATGGCGTGCGCGCCACGTGAGGTGATAACCCATTCCGCGCTTGCGCGCGCCTTGCCAAGTAAGCGGTCGCGATCGGCTCCAGGTTGGTGATCGCCGGTTGCCACGCACCCGCACTTGAAGCGTCGAGTGGACTTCACCCGGTAATCTCTGTAGACGCGCGCAGCGCAACCCATTGGAGATGAGCTCGTGAGCAAGATGCCCGTAGGCGTCATCGGCGCCGGAGCAATCGGCAAGACGCACATCGATCGTGCGCTGAGGCATGCGGACGTCGGATTGGTAGGTATCGCCGATCCCGCGCCCCAGGCGGAAGAGTTCGCGCGCAGAGTAGGCGTGCCTTGGTTCGCCGACTATAGCCAAATGCTCGAGGTCGGTCGGCCGCGGGGAGTCATGATCGCCACTCCCAACGTGACGCATGCGCGCGTCGCCACGGACTGCCTGGAACGCGGCGTGCCCGTGATCGTCGAAAAGCCGATAGCCCTCACGCTGCATGATGCGCAACACATCTGCGATGTCTCCCGGAGCAAAGATATCCCGGCGCTCGTCGGGCATCATCGTCGTTACAATCCGATCGTGCGCTACGCGAAGCAAATCGTCGATTCAGGCAAGCTCGGGCGCCCCGTGGCGGCGACGGTGCTTTGCACCTGGCGCAAGCCAGACGAGTATTTCAATGTCGAATGGCGCCGGCAGCCCGGCGGTGGACCAGTCCTCATGAACGCGATCCACGACATCGATTTGTTGCGCCACTTGTTCGGTGAGATCGAGAGCGTGCAGGCGGTGGTGTCGAACGCGGTGCGTGGGTTCGTCGTCGAAGACACGGGTGCATTCGTCTGCAAATTCCGCAATGGCGCCGTCGGCACGATGACCGTGTCCGACACTACCCCCGCGCCCTGGAATTGGGATCTCAACGCCGGCGAGGGCGAGAGCTTCCCGCGCCAGGATGCCGATGCATACTTTCTCTCGGGCACCGAGGCGTCGATCACCCTGCCCCGTCTCGAGATCTGGGAATACCGGCAGGGAGGCGGGTGGCGCGACCCGCTCACCGTCGAGCGTACGGCATTGCACAACGCCTGTCCGTACACGGAGCAATGGCGTCATTTCCGTGCTTTGATCGAAGGCATCGAACCGCCAGTGTGCTCTGCGCCGGACGGCCTGCGCACGCTTGAAGCGACGCTGGCGGTGCATGCGGCTGCCGAATCCGAACGGTCCGTGCGCCTCAAGGATTAGTCGGTGATCGCCGACTTGGGCTTCGGCGCATCTATCGCCGGCGCGCTAGCACTTCGGGTTGGCTATTCGTGAGTTGCGCATTGGGAAGCAAAGGCCGGGCGGCGCACGGAATCAAAGTTGCGCGGAATAGCCGCCGTCGACCGGAATGACCTCCGATGATGAAATCGGAGCCGGAGCTGCCGAGAAAAGCCGCGATGCCGGAGAGATCGTCGGCGACACCCCTCCGCTCTGCCGGTGTGCGCGACAGCACCCGTTCGTTCATGGTCGGAACCTGCTCGCGCGCCTGCTGGGTTTGCTCGGTATCGATGAAGCCGGGAAGCGCAACGTTGACCAGAATGTTGTCCGTCGCCCACGCCGTCGCCATCGCTCGGGGCTATTGCGCGACGCCGCCCCGCCGCCCGCCACGATCGCGACGCGGTCACCGAGGTCGACCACACTCATGCAACTGCTCCGTGGTCGAAATCGGTTCAGCCAGTCGACGTCGTGGTCTTGGGTGCGCCGGGCTGGCCAGGAATGTGGCTGAGTATCGAAGCGGCGAAGCCGCCATCGACGATGATGTTCTGGCCGGTGACATACGCCGACTCCCGTCCCACGAGGAATGCAATGGTGTTGGCGACGTCATCAGGTGTGCCGACACGACGCAGCGGTACGAGATCCGCGCGCCGTCGCGCCATGAAAGGGTCGGCGTAAATCGAAGCGGACAATGGCGTGTGGATCATGCCGGGTGAAACGACATTAACGCGAATGCCGTGAGGTGCCCACTCCTGGGCGAGCTGCTGGCACAGAACGATCAAAGCCGCTTTTGCGGCAGCGTATGCCCCCCCGCCCGCACGCGGCAAGACGCCGGCGAAAGAACCGACCGCAACCAATGCACCGTGGCTCGCCTTCAGCGGCTCATACGCGGCTTTAGCGAGCAGCCACGTCGGACGTAAATTGGTCGCAAACACCCTTTCCCAGTCGGCAAGCGGGAGTTCCGCCAGAGCCCCTGCGCTGCTGTACCCGGCATTCGACACGACCGCGTCCAGGCCGCCACAAAACGCATGCGCTTCGGCGACCAGCCGTGCCGGGACTTCGGGGTCCGCCAAATCGCCCGTCAGGGCGATGGCTTCAGCCCCCAACGCGTTGAGTTCACCGACAAGCTCGTGCAGGTCTGGCCGCATTCCAGTCGCGCATGCAACGAACTTCGCCGATTCTCCTCGGGCAATTGAGTCACGGGCGAGCTTCATGCATGTCGCACCGCCAATACCACGACTGGCACCGGTTACTATTGCCCGCATCGTCAGATCTCCTAGCGCGCTGCAAATGCGTGCGCGATCATAAGGTCACAGCCGTCAACGCGCGCCCCTCGTGCCGATGGGTCATGGGCGTCGGCCATCGCGCTGTCGGCGATTTTCCGCCATCATGATCGTACACGGAGGTAAGGTCGCACGGCTGGTCCCACCCCCTGCGAGTCTGTAATGCACCGCGGGGGAAGCGCGCGATGAGGGAGCAGCTGACGCTGCTTGCCGGCCGACTAACGACAGCGATTTCAGACCACCTCGTCCCACTGCTTGCTACGCTCGACAACTTCTGTCGGCAAACAGGCATTCCACGGCGTCCAGCGCTTATTGGCGATAGCTACCGATTTCCCTCTACAGCCGCGGCTAATTAAACGGTCGTAAAAACCGCGAATGTCTGCTGACGGTCGCGTTACGCGACGGCCGCTCTTGGCCGCTAGCAGGTCGACCTAAAAGCAAGGTAACCATGGCCGTCACCGCCAGATGCCCTCCGTGGAAAGCGCGCAAAGGGGCCTGCGCGTAATCCGGCGCTCTCGGCCAGCTCGAGCGCGGGTGCTGCCGAGGAAGCCGTCAGAAAACGCTAACTCTTGATTGGGTCTTCAATAGACCCAGCTGCGCGCTGCGAAATACCCGACAAGCGCGTGCATCCGATTGAATAGGCTTGGCTCCCCGACCTGGGCTCGAACCAGGGACCTGCGGATTAACAGTCCGAAGCGCGCTGCATGATTATTCCGAGCAGAATTATGAGATTAGCTCATGGTGCGCGGGGTAATAAAACCGTGAGATATGCGGACTTGTAGCCCTTTACGGTCGTCAACACCCTGCTGGATTTACCCCGTGCTTGTGGCTGACCTCAAGCGTCCGTGCCTCCAGACTGCTCGCACGTTCGTGCGGTACGGCGGCGCGCGAGCACGACTTGAGGACTCCTACGCCTTTATCAGACGCGCAGACATTATCGATCAAACGAGTCGCCCAGCGGGTGCAGCGGCGAGCCGCATCTTCCCTCTGGTGTCGTTGCTGACCTCCTACCGACGCTGCTGACTAGCGTCGAGGGTCGCTTGGCCGGGCTTTTGCGGGGTGTTGACCGCTGAATACGTGATGACTTTATCGTCTCGTGCGGCGCCAGTACCTCGACTCGTCCGTGCCCGAGATGGACCCCGCAGCGATTTAGGTGCTACGCGCCTCGACCGGGGAGTTCGACCAAGAACCTGCGCTATAGGGGCTAGAATGACGACCGAATAGCCGCCGTTCGTGAAGCATGGAACGAATCGACACGCGGAGCACTGATCCCAACCTACCCATTTTCTGGTCCCGTTAGCTCCCGACGAAAAGCTGGAGGCGCGCGCACCCGTCGCCCTCGCTCGCCAAGTCTCCGGCCAAACGCCCGCTTGCGACAACGTTGGTGGCTCGCTTTCGGGAGCTCGTCGCCGGCCATGAAGGTCCTCATTTGTGTGGGGGTCGCACTGACGCTGGCGCTCGCCATCAACTGGACCTATCAGGTCATCCGCAAGCCGTCGGAGCTGTTCTTCCCCGTCAGTGGAACCCTCTACAAGACGCCGCCCGAAACGTGGCGGCAATACGCGCCTATTTTTAGAAAGTTCGCCACGAGCGTGATCACTCCCGAACTGCTCGCGGCGATCGCGCAGGTAGAGGGCTCTGGGAATCCGGTGGTACGCACCTACTGGCGTTGGTCCTGGACATCACAGCCGTTCGAAGTCTATCGGCCGGCGTCGAGCGCTGTCGGCATGTATCAGATTACTGATGGAACGTTTGCGCAGGCGCGTCGCTATTGCATTCGCGATCACGTCGTCGTGGAAGATGGGCCTTGGAATAGTGGGCGATCGTGCTGGTTCAATAACCTGTATGCCCGGGTGGTCCCAAGTGATGCAGTCGAACTCACCTCGGCCTACCTCGACCGGAGCGTCGCGATCACCGTCGAGCGCCACCGAATGGCCTCCGCGACACTCCAAAACAAGCAGGAACTGGCTGCGATGATCCACCTGTGCGGCGCCGGCGCCGGCGACGGCTTCGCGAGACGCGCTTTTCGGTTGATGGATGGTCAACGGTGCGGTGATCACGACGTCCGGGCGTATCTCGCGCACGTCAATGCGATGAAGAATGAATTCACCCGTCTGGCACGAGACCAAGACGAGAAGAATTGAGTTCGGGAGTGCAAGGAACGGGCGCGAGACCTAGCAATCGAATCTCGCAGGTCACAACCGCCAACTTTGAATTCAAGACACGACCGATGCGCGCGATTGGCAATTTTTTGTGGTTCATTCTGGGTGGGGCGTTGATGGGCCTCGCGTGGTGGCTCGTTGGCGCGGTTGCGTTCGTTTCCATCGTCGGCATCCCGTGGGGCAAAGCATGCTTCGTTATTGGTCAGTTCTCCTTCTTTCCGTTCGGTAAGGAAGCCATCAGTCGGAAGGAACTCAAGCAGACAGAGGACATCGGTACCGGTGTCCTCGGCACGTTCGGCAACGTCATATGGTTCGTCTTCGCCGGCATCTGGCTGGCCATCGGGCATGTGATTTGCGCATTGGCTTGTTTTGTCACCATCCTCGGAATTCCGTTCGGGATTCAGCATCTGAAGCTCGCCGGCGTTGCGCTTGCCCCTATTGGCAAGACCATTGTCAGCAACGAGGTGGCTGCGGTGGCGAGAGCGGCGGCGGCCACTGCGACGGTTGCTGATATGAGGAGTCCTAATCGAAATTCGACCTGACCCACAGTGTCCGAAGTTGATGCGCCTTCGATGCAAGGACCGAGATCGGCACTCACCGGTTATTGGGTACACCGGCGTGAGCGGGTGCAAGCTCGAAACCGGCCGTTCAGTCCGGGCTCGTCAACCGGCGCTATCGGGCAGACGCGGAAACCTGTTTGAGCGAGTCGGTCGAAGGCAGGCGAGCAATTCTTCGCCGTTTGCGTCAACGCGACCCATCTCCACGTACTGGTGCGTCACCCTGGGACGGGCAGGCGTAGGGCGCCCCACGTCTCGTCCACGATGCCGCGCTGAGCGTGACTACCGCCGATTCGCGGTAGCTCCGCGCGACACGCGTCGAACTCCTCCAATGCCTTTGGCGTGTCCCCGTCGATCAGTGCCTTCAGTGCGACCGCCCAGTGCCGCACCACCGCCGCGCCTTCATGACCGCCTCGCGCCAACGACTCAAGACGGCGTTCGCACTCCTCGAGTTCACCCCGCTCGCGGTACGCAGCGGCGAGCATGGCGAGATGCAGTTCCCCGAACGGGTTTGATCCCTTCGAAAAGAAGCGGCGCGCATGCTCCCGGGCGGCACTCCAGGCCGACGTACGATGTCCCCGCAGTCCCAGGCTCCAGAGCAGAGCGACAACATCCGCCAATCCCATGAACGGAGTGCCGCGCGGAAGGTAATCGAGCATGGGCCCGAGAAGTCGCTCGAGTGCGAGGTCGTCGCGCCCAACCGCCAGCTCAGTAAGAGCCCAGTGCCATTGCAGGTGGCCCCACATAAGCGCGTGTTCCGGATAGGAAGGCATCCAGGCGGCGAGGAAAGTCTGCGCGGACGCAGGATCTCCCTTCTCGTAATACCCGTGCATCACCATGTGCGCGTTGTGTCCGTTCGCTGGACGCTCCGCAATGGCCTGGAGCACCATCGCCAGTCCCTCGTCGACGGCGCCACACTCAATGCGGCACCAGCCCCGATGCGCCAGCAGCCAAGGGAAACGACCCAGAAAGTGCGGAGCGATACGTTCGACGAACGCGAGCCGGGCAGCGTCGTGGTCCGCACGCCCGCTGAACGCGAAAAGTCCGTACGCCCCAAGCGCGGGCGCGATGGCCACTACGTCGGTCGGGTAGCGGTTCGCGTGGAGCTCGACCGCGGATAACGCGTCGCGAATCCGCGCTTCAATGATGGCGCCGATCAGGGCGACATGGTCCCGCTCGCAATTGCTTGCGCCCTCGATGCAATCGCGCGCGCGAGAAAGGCACCGCCGGGCTTCGTCGCCGCGACCATACGTCGCATGAAACAAACCACGCAGGACGTGGGCCAGCGCGAATTCTGGATCGTGCGTCAGCGCTTCCGCTGTGGCCTCCAGCACGCCGGGAAAGGCATGCAAGTAACGGTCGACGGCGTGGTCATAAGCTTGCACCGCGGCCGTGGATGAGCAGTGAACGGTGTTGCCGAACGCGTCGTGCATGACGGTTTTCCCTCGGGATCGTTCCTTCGAATGCTTGGTCGGTTGCGCCGGCTACCACGCGCTGCCTGCTCCCAATACGCAATCTGGCGGCGCAACGACCGTGGTCGCCGCGATATGTTACTTCACGTACAACTGCCATTACGAACCCATGCTTGGTCGTCGCCATCGCCACCGGCTGGTGTCCGAGGACGAAGTGCTTCGACCCGACCCAAAGAACATGACACCAAAGACGAAGGCACTGTTCGATTTACTGTTTCCCGATTGATCATGCATTAACCTTGGCAGCCCGGACCTTGATCCGGTCTGTGCAGCAAGGATCCCTATACAATGGGTAGTCGCGCGGCCAGAGCCACATTGTTTTGATCGGTCGTGGCGACTGCGTCGAAGTTCGGCGTCGACTTCCACAACCGTCGCCGTGCCGTGCTTGGTGCCGTGGCCTCGACGGTAGCTTCGATCGGTTTTAATGCCCCCTTCCGGCTCCGCCCAATGCCGGCAACGGGTCGTCTACGGTCGAATGATCGGCGGCGCCTAGCCGTTGACGCTTCGATGGCTGGTGTACGTTATGCAGCGGCCGCTCGGTTCAGCGCGGTCGGTGGCTCTGACCGGCCCAGGAGCGGGCGCTAATTGACCCGACTCAGATAGGCAGCAACTAGCCGTCTACAGACCGACGCGATATGCGGTACGCCTTGACATGGATCTGCGAAAGGCGTCAACTGAAAACGCTTTCGGTGATTCGGCTCGCGAGGGATTCTCGTACTAAAAGCTGACGATCCGGTTGCTGCACTAGTGTGTCGCTATTGTGCGCGCCCCGTGTTGCGGGTGTACCTGAGGCGAACAGGCGGCAACCACCCTCGAGACGATGTCTGAGGATTATCGCGGGCCGAGGAACCGGAGCAAAGTGGCCAACTGTTAAGCCCTGCGAACTCATCGCGGGGCTTCGCATTTGTGCCGGGCATACGCGCTTCTGCGTAAGGAAACGCGAGTCGCCAGCGTCAAAATCGGCTACGGCAGAGACCGAACGTCCGCTTTTCGCAGACCTGTACTTGCGTTTTGGCTACGCCCTTTCCTCTCTGCGGGGTCCCGCTCAGAACGGCGCGGCCGCGAAATACCTGCGCTGAAAGTAGAGCGCAGCGTTGACCAGCATGATAAGGACAGGCACCTCGACCAAGGGGCCAATGACGGCCGCGAACGCCTCCCCGGAGTTGATGCCGAAAACGGCAATGGCGACGGCGATAGCAAGCTCGAAGTTGTTACTGGCGGCAGTGAAGGAGAGCGTCGTCGTCTTCGAGTAGTCGGCCCCGATCTCACGACCTAGCCAGAACGACACGAAGAACATGGCGACGAAGTAGATAACGAGCGGGATTGCGATGCGCACGACGTCGAGTGGGATGCGGACGATGTAGTCGCCCTTGAGCGAGAACATGACGAAGATGGTGAAGAGTAGTGCGATCAGTGTGATCGGACTGATCGTCGGCACGAAGCGTTGGTGGTACCAGACCTTGCCCTTGACGCGTACCAGCACAAAGCGCGTGATCGCTCCGGCGAGAAACGGGATGCCGAGATAAATGAAGACGCTCCGGGCGATGTCCCCAATCGTGGTGTCCACCTTAAACGACTGCAGCCCCAACCACCCCGGCAGCACCGTGATGAATACCCACGCGTAGAGGGAAAAGAACAGTACCTGGAAGATCGAGTTCAGCGCCACGAGTCCTGCGCAATACTCAG
>Ga0207700_10001694_pt1 | contig 12520 bp, 14 predicted proteins | sample LARL82metaG_FD_184348 | JGI IMG/M metagenome (GOLD analysis project Ga0207700, IMG submission 184348) | Corn, switchgrass and miscanthus rhizosphere microbial communities from Kellogg Biological Station, Michigan, USA - LAR L8-2 metaG... | ecosystem: Host-associated > Plants > Roots >...
CTGGCGATTCAAGAATCGCGCATAAAAGATAAGAAGAGACACTCGACAATCAGCACCCAACAACGCCTCAAATCAGGGGGTCCCTATTCGGTGAAAATCGGGGTCCCGTTTCGGTGATCATTGACATGCGCCGCCCGCGGCGATAGCAACCCCATAAGGAAGCGGCCCGCGCCGGCGGATGCGCCAGGCTTCAGCGGCTATAACGCGCTTAAGTAGCGACGTCCTTCCCGGCACGCGTATCGGTAACAATCTGCGTGAGAGTAGCAGATAGATGGTACCTAGGACCCCACCCGCTAGGGCAGTAACCACGACGAACCGGTAACAGTCGAATGGAGCCGATGGCGAAAGCGGTCATGAGCTTTACGTCTCCGCCGCCGATCAAGCCACGCGAATACGCAGACATAAACAGCAGGAACAACATCAGTGCGCTTAAACCAGAACAAAGGAGCTCTTGTGGTCCTTGGACTAGCCTTGCAGCGCCCCCCACCACCAAGAGTAACGCATTGACCTCATCAGGAATGGTCCGGGTGGCGATGTCTTGCCAAGCTCCCGCCGCCAGCAGCGTAAGCATCGCGATGACGAATAATACATACACTGCGCAACCCATTCATCGCTATGTGGCTGAGAACAGCACCAAGATCGACCAGAAGGGTTATCTTTCCGGTCGATCTTGAACGGCGTTATAGGTGCGCCGTGGTCAGCGTATCTTACATCGCCGCCGCGATGCCAGAGAAGACGCCGCCCAGCGCGCCGTAGAATGTGTTGAAGGTCACCAGCAGGACGGCAACTGCTGCAGCGCCGATCACGCCGTACTCCAGGGCGGTGACCCCCTTCTTGTCAGCCTTCACCTGATTCAAAAGAGCGAGGCAGTGTGCAAACATATTTAGTTCCTTTCGTTACCAGTATGCCGGCCGCAGCCGGGCCACTTTATTGACGCTCGAGCTGGGCCGCGCGTAGCAGACGAACGGCTTCAACCTAGTGCACCGTTTCACCTGGGGCACGTTTGCATGGGTGGCTTGTCGAGTAGCCATCTGCCTTGCTGCCGCCAAGTATTCTGGGCACAAACAACAATATAGTGGTGTTGGTTTGCGATTCTGTTTCAGAATGCGAAGAATGATTGAGCGAAGCTAGTTCGCAACCATCGGCGAATGTGTGTGCGTGGCATCGCTTATGGCGGAGGTTGCTCGGTGGCAGAATGCAACGAGGCTACTATAGTGCGGCCACGAAAGAGCCGATTACGCCTGACAGCGCCGTCATAAAATTCCGCCCTGACAAGAGCATCGTCCCGACCACAGCAGCGGCAAAAACTGCATATTCGACCGACGTGACACCACAGCTGTCACTTGCTACGCGGCGCCGAATGGCAATGTAGCGCGCGAACATGGTCGGCTCCTTTCGCGGTCTATTCGTGCGCCTAAGATACGTAGTTCGGCAATTCGCGCCGCGAATAGACGCCCCAGCCATACTTTCTGACAATATCTTGCGGTATAGTTTCGTTCGCCCGATGCTGTGGCGCATCAATGCCAGAGGGTGTGCGGGCACCTACCAGCGCCAAACCTTCCTACCAGACGTACGGAACCAGCCGGAAGGTGGATTTCGTGTAGCCCTCGTAATCAGCGAACGTGTGTTGCAAAAGATTTTCCTCGTAGAAGATCCGCCTGACCTGCAGCACGAGGTGGACTAGGAATAGAAGCAGCGTCACTGTCGAGTAGTACTGCAACAAAGCCCCAAATATCGCGATCGCCTCGGCGAGATATAGCGGATTCCGAACGATTGCATATGGCCCGGTCCGCACCAGTTTTCGCGCCTGAGGAACGATACTGAATGAACGGCCGAGATGGAAGATGGAGACCACCATCAACGTCGTGCCGGTTACGACAAGTAATGCCGACGAGAGACTCTGGCTCGCGGAGGCACCATCCGGGGCAAGCAGAGGAATGCCCCAAGGAAGATAGCCCCCGGCGAAGGCGACGAGCAACGGCAAAACACCTTCAGTCCGTGCCATCGGCGCAGGCCGAATCAGCATCAACCACCAGAGCATCAAATAAAACAGAAACAGGCAGACGTTCGAAAGCAGTGCGGGCCAGACGGTAGGATCGAAATCTGTGGTGTTAATGCGAACGGTGAGTCCGAAAGACTTGTGCGCCAGCACTACTGCCAGCAACAGGAACCAAGTACTCCCTACTGTGCGGATTGCAACATCACACCCCTCAGTCGTGCGGATGCTGGCTAGCCATTGAGCGGAGGATGAGTGAGGAGAGTCAGCCGAATTGCGGCTTACAGCTGTAAACGTGCTCACTGAATTGCCCAAAGCAGCATCTCGCGTAGATGGTCGTCCCTCAGAGATATTGCGGGCGGTTCGTAGCCAGTTCATCTTGCGCCTTCGCCACTGGGTCATCGCTGACACGCCTCTCGGCTCCGAGCTTCTGGCGTTCTCGTTCTCGAACGTTTGTAAGCACCCCGAGTAATTCGGCCGCAGTTTCCTGGTCGCCTGCCAAACGTGCTGCCTTGAATACGGTCTCGATGCGGTCTGAAAGACGCCGCGGGAGCACGCTGTTGATTCGACTAGTGAGCCGTTCCGAAACTTCCCGTTCGGATGACGAAAACTTCGCGTCACGTGCGATCCGTGGTTGCCTAAAAGGAAATGCCATCCGATCAACCCTCTAATCTATGGCAAAGCGGTGGGAAACTAAGTCCAGCCAGTCGCTTCATCCAGGCGTTCTTTATTCAATGGAAGTGGCGGTGAAAATTGTGCCGGCACCGGCAACGCCCCGCTTGCTGCCCTCATCTGTACGTGATGAACCTACGAGTGAGCATCTTGCAGCCTGGTTTCAGGCCGCCTGCGCGAGCTACTCTAATACCCTTAACGCCAATCGCCCGGCTTCTTAATGGGGACCGGAAGTTCTTGGCCGTTTGGTGGCATGCCGTGCCGTATATGGGCGGGTTCCGAGTTCCATGGTCAGATCAGGTAGGCGTCGGTGTAGGGCAAAGGCGTCAACCGGGATTGCCACCCTGATTCTGGAGCCCCTTGATCCGATGGGGTCCGGGCTGGACGCGTAGGGGCAAGGCCGTGGCTAAAAGGGGTTTGCAATTCTTGTAATTTACACATTATCTAGACGCTCGTTTGGGCGGACCTCTGCGGTCGCTGGGAACACTGGAGGGGTCCTATGACCATAACTGTCACTGCCACCGAGTTCACTAGGAACTTCGCGCCGTATCAGCGAACCGTCCAACACGAATCTATTGAGATGCGTAGCCACGAGAAGGTGACTGGCTATTTCTTGTCACCAGAGGATTACGAGCGGGTTGTGCAGATCCTAGCCGCTTCACGTCGCCCGCATCACCCCACCGAGCTGCTTGAGCATCTGAAGGTCGCCATTGAAAAATACCCGGGGTCGGGGGGAGCATCTCGGCAATCAGCTCTTCAAGAAGGCGACACGGCGAAGAGGATGAATGCTCGATCATCACCGTCGTCAACAGCAACTGCCCCAAGCGGGTACTGCAGAAGCGGAAGATGCAGCCCGCCATCTCAGTCGATCCAAAGAAACAGGCCACCACGGAAGCGATTCCTTGCCATGACAGGTCAGACCAGTAGGCTCCAATGAGCGGCGAGCAGATATCTCCGGGTTCTTCCCACAGCGACTCACCAATGGAGGACGTTCTTGCCTCCATCCGGCGCGTTCTCAGCGAGGACAAATTAACGCCCAGGCCCGGCAGCAGACCGCCTGGGGGTCAGCCGCAGCACGAAGAAACAGAGAATGGCGTGCTGGTGCTCGAACCAAGCATGATGACATCGGATACGACACCCGGGCACCGCCGCGCTGCTGGCGAGGGGGGGGCAGCCCCGGCAATGAATGCAGAAGACATGCAGCGGTTATGGTTATGGGAGCAGGCCGCTGTCCGGGATCATCTCGCTCGCCTAGAGCACAAGATTGACGTGCTCGGCTCGATTGGCACGGCAGCCGCAGCCATCGGCGTCTCGACGGGATTAGGCGTTCTGGCCGGGTTTTTTCTGGGCGTAGGAGTCGGAGCTGCGGTCTACGGCGTGTCGTGCGTCGTAACGGTGGTTACTGTGCGTTTCGCTTTCAGTCATGGGCCCTCGATGCGCCGTAAACGGTGAGCCCCGGCCTCCCGACTGCCGGCACAACGCAAGGGGCGGCCCTTCCGTCCAGAATCAAACTCTGAGATTCGCTCGATCGAGGCCGACACGGTCTCGGTCTTGCTGGCAGTTTCACATCGTACCCAGAACTTGCCTGGGAACTAACCAGTTAGTTCGAGGTGTGAAGGGATTCATCTCGCTCCAGTCGCCGCTCCCCCATGCTGCTTACGCCCGGACGAGGCTAGATTTGGGAGAAGACCATGACTGCGCTGCTGCTTGGGGTGGGTGCCCTGTTGTTAGCCGTGGTCGCCGGCGCACTGCTTGACCCGCGGCCATGCAACACGGACCGAGTCGATGACCAAGTGCCGTCGATGGATGAGATCGTGCTCACAGCCTGACTTGAGCTGCACGTCACCACGGGCTGTCGGCGGGCGCCTGCGGGAACAGCGCGCCGCTGTGAAATGCTTCACCGAAGCACTTCAGCGCATCCGGGCCGCCTCGTCGGCATTGTCTGTCGCGTCAGCAACCCGTTGAAGCGAACGGAGCAGGCCATGAAGCAGATCCTGATCACCACCGTCCTGGCACTGGGTCTTGGCTTCCTCAGCTCGCCCAGCTTCGCCGGCAGCTACATCGTTAATGGGCAGGCGGCCTCTCCCGCCGAGGCACAGCACCTGGTCGCCAGCGGCGTCCAGCCGGGTGCCTGGGTCGTCAATGGGTATGGCATCGCGCCGGCGGCCGAGCGTGCGACCTTTACCGCTCTGGTTGCGAACGAACCCAGCGGCCAGAAGTGCTACTACGTCCTCGACGTGCTGCTCTGCGATTGAAAGACGCAGCCAAGGTTGTTCACCTGAAGATGTCTGGCAACCTTGTCTGTGGCAGACAAAGGCCACGCGGACGCGAACATCTATGGACGGCGCCGCGCGACACTGACTCCTCTCTTTAAGCAGGTAGGTGCCCAAGGTGGTGGCCGCTGGCGCCGCCCCGCGCAGCAGCGCGTTCTGGCCTAGTCGTGATCTTAGTTTGGGCTTCCAGCGCCTTCAGCGTAAGCGGGGTGCTGCAACCACCTTGCGTTGACGGTGGGCCATGCGCTGATGGTTCGGCATGGACGGCGAGCATGCGACGATCGAGCGCGACGGTTCGGTAAGGAGCGGTCATAAGGGTAGTCATATGACCGCTCCGACGCAGCGGATCGAGGTGATCACCCGCGGCGAGCGGCGGCGTCGGTGGTCGATCGAGGAGAAGCGGGAGATCGTTGCGGAGAGCCTTGGGGCTGGGGTTCGACCGAGCGAAATCATGCACAAGCACGGGATCACGTCTGGCCAACTCTATGCTTGGCGCCAGCAGCTGACCCGGCGCATGGACGCGCCGTCGGCACATCCGCCGGCGGGCTTTGCACGCGTCGATGTGGTTGGTGGAGAGCGGGAGGTGCCGGCACCGCCGGTGACGGAGATGCCGGCGGCGGCAAGCAAACCTCAGGCACAGGTTCCGGCGGTTGCTACGCTGCGTGCCAAGGGATTGATCGAAATCGTGCTGCCGGGCGGCACGTCGGTTCGCGTGGATGCGCACGTCGATGACCGCGCCCTGCGCTGCGTGCTCGATGCTCTGCACGCGCGATGATAACGCCGCCGCCTGGGGTGCAGGTGTACCTGGCATGCGGTTACACCGACATGCGCAAAGGTATGGCGACACTGGCCATGCTGGTGCAGCAGACGTTGGGTCATGATCCATTTTCGGGAACGGTGTATGCCTTCCGCGGACGCAGAGGCGGGCTGATCAAGGTTCTTTGGCACGACGGCGTCGGGATGTGCCTGTTCATCAAGCGTTTGGAACGGGGCCAATTCGTTTGGCCGATGTCGGCGGCGGGAACCGTGTCGCTCACGGCGGGGCAGTTGTCGACGTTGCTCGATCATGCATGTTGATGCCCCTCCTAGTGAGGCTGACAGATTCTGAGGTCCAGTTGATTGATGGTGCGCTCTCGCAGACTTCTAAGTGCATCGAGGACCGCCGTGGTGTTCTGGAAGAGGTAGGCTCCAGTCGGCTGTCGATCGATGAGCAGGCGCTTCTGCCTGATCTGCACATAGATCCAGTTCACCGGGATATTCAGCCGGGCGGCGAGCTGTGGAGCGCTGAGCAGGGCTACCTCATGGGACCACCTGGAGCGCGGCTCGGTCACCCTGATTCCGGCGCTGCGCCGGATTTGCCCGACCGTGATCGGCAGGACCATGCTTTGGCAGCTTGGGGATCGATGACCGTCGCCGGAGAGGGTTGCGGCGATTTCGTCATCCGGCATGCCATTGCGGGCGAGATCGAGCACACGATCACGCATTTCCGCCCCTCTCGTGAGCTTGAGGACGGAGTTGACCTTCACCTTGACCTCGAGGTTGGTTACTGCGCCACCCCGCCAGACGATCCTGACCTGAGCGACATCGTGGTCACCGCGGGCGAGTACAACTTTGTCGATAAGACATCTCAATAGCGCTTTGCGTTGAGCATCCGTGGTCGCTGGGTCCTGCCAAATCTGTGGGAGACGCCCGGCGAGGTGGACCACCTTGCCATGCAAGGCTTTGCCAATCCCCATCTGACCGATGGCCTGTGGAGAGGATTGCTGAACAAGCGCTTCCTCGGCCGCCCGGACCTCGCCCAAGGCCTCCTCCCAGCGTCGCTCAAGTTCTGCGGCGACTAGACGATTGTCGGGGTCGACGCGGTTGAATTGGCGTTCCGCCAATGCGGCCGCGTAGCGCTTGCGCTCGAGCTGCCGTTCCGCGCTGGTGCGAAGTGCGGTCTCCACCTGCTGCTGAGCTCGGCGCGCTCGTGACAGCGCATCAAGCTCGGCGGGCGCCAAGGCTGTCAGGAAGGCATCTGCCACAACTGCATCTACAGGCGCGGCATAGATATACTGGCAGGCCGGCAAGCCCTCATTGGAGCGCAGATGGTTACATACATACTGCCCGCCGCCCTTATAGCGAACGTACATCTTGTGACCGCACCGTGCGCACCAGGTGATGCCGTGCAACAGAAGATCGCCGTCACGAGGAGCGCCCCTCGTCTTGTTGCGCATGTATTCGGCCCGATTGTCCCTTATGACGCTGCGGATCATCTCGTAGGTCTGCCAGTCGACGTAGGCAGGATACCGGCCCTTCATAACAATTCGCCATTCCTCGATCGGCCGTGGCACTTTCGCTCGTAACGCGCCATCTCGCGTGGATGCACGCATGCGGGTGCGGCCATAGACGAAGGCGCCGGCATAGGCGGGATTCTTTAGGACCGTCGCTACCGAGCAGAGCGTGGCTCTCGCCCAACACAAATCGCCATGCCGGTCGCGACGTGGAAGGTCGAGGCCCCGATCGTTCAGCAAGCGCATGACCTTGGATACGCTGCGGAACTTCAGGAACATCTCAAACACAAGCCCCAGCCGTTCCTGAACGGCCATGTCGGGGTCCTTGGTGACCACACCGCTCGGATCGCGGATGAAGCCGATCGGCAGGGTGAGCGCTAGCTCCCCGCGCTCGGCCTTGGCGAGGAGGCCGGCGGTCAGGCGACTGCGGATCGTGTGCAGTTCAAGCTCTGATATCGTCCCCTTCAACCCCAGAAGCAGCCGGCCATTGGCGCTCCCCGGATCGTAGACCCCGTCACGATCGGCGATAAGGCAACCGCGCAGGCCGCAGATATCCAACAGCGGGTACCAGTCGGAGCAGTTGCGTGCCAGGCGCGTCACGTCAATCGAAAGGATCAGACCAACTTCGCTGAGCCCGACCCGGCCAACGAGTTCCTTGAAGCCGCTCCGCTGCGCAACCGATGCCCCGCTCAGGCCGAGATCTGCATCGATCACATCGATATCGGCCTCATGCCAGCCGAGCTCGCGAGCGCGCTGGCGCAACGCGTATTGCAGGCGCAGGCTTTCCTGATTGCTCACGACCTGATGGGGTGTCGATTGCCGGATATAAACGACGGCCTTGCGCGCCAGGTGAGCCGGCTTGATCAGTTCGGACTTCACGAGACATCTCCGCCAGAACCGTGGCGATGTCGTCGACGATCTTTCGCCGCAGAGCCGACGGCAGCGCCGGCCAAAGATCTTTCGGATCTATGCTCATCGCATTCGAGACATTCGACCGCGGATATAAGCTCGCAGAGCGCTTCTATACACAGTTTTGTCCGATTCGTATTCGATCGATAAGGCTCAGTTACAGATATCGGAATCAATAGACTTGTTCCGCCGCGATGTTCTACTTCATACGAGGGTGGAAAATTGCCGCCTCTGTGCGACGAGCGGCAGATCACGCGGAAGGACCGCCCATAGAGAGGATGTCGTGGATCCAGAACCTCGACCACGTCGACGAATGATTCGTCGAGTTGACCAGAGGGGGTATTCTTGTAGGCCCTTGTTGGAAGGCTGCGAGTGGCGGGCCCTGGCACGCAATCTGCGGCCCGAGCTTGCGGGCTGAGGCAAATCTGGTGTGATCACGATGGAGTCATTGGCGGCGATTCGACCGCGTGCATCATCATCGGGTTGTGCAGATCGATCTCGCGGCTCTGCCAGAAGATCCAGATGTCCTGCAGCAAATGTTGCGGGAGGTGGTGCCTGAGCTGCAGGCCGAGAACGAGAAGCTGTGGCAGCTGATCCAGCGCCTGCTGCGCCATCGCTATGGTCCTCGCTCCGAGAAGCTCGACCTCGAGCAATTGCAACTGGTCCTGGAGGACGCGGAGCAAAGTGCTGCTGAAGACGACGCTGCGAAGGACGCGGCAGACCCAGCAGAGAGACGGCGACGTATCGCGACAACCAACCGCAACCGCAATCGCGGTGCCTTGCCCGCACATCTACCGCGCTACGAGCTCGTCATCGACCTCGAGAGCAAGCAGTGTCCCTGTTGTGGCGGTATGCTGCACCTGATCGGCGAGGACCGCACCGAGATGCTCGACCTGCTTCCCGCCCAGCTGCGGGTGAAGGTGGTGTGCCGGCCTCGCTACGGTTGCCGCGGCTGCGAGGGTGCCGTGGTGCAGGCGCCTGCACCGGAGCGGCCGATCGACGGCGGCATGGCAACGGAAGCGCTGGTTGCGCACATCGTGGTCAGCAAGTTCTGTGATGCTCTGCCGCTCCATCGCCAGGCACAAATGCTCAAGCGACAGGGCATCGCACTGGATCGTTCGACACTGAGCGCCTGGGTGGGACGCGCGTGCTGGTGGCTGACCCCACTCTATGAGCTGGTGCTCGGCACGGTGCTGTCGTCGGACAAGCTGTTTGCCGACGAGACGACGTTGCCGGTGCTCGATCCCGGCCGGGGCAAGACCAGGACCGGGCGGCTTTGGTGCTACGCGGTTGATGATCGGCCTTGGGCCGGATCCACGCACCCGGCGGCAGCCTACGTCTACTCGGAGGATCGCCGAGGCGAGCATCCGACCGAGCACCTGGCGGCATTCAGAGGCACGCTGCAGGTCGATGGCTACGCCGGATTCGGCAAGCTGGTCGAAGCGCGGAAAGATACCTCGCTCCGGCTGTCATTCTGCTGGGCGCACGCCAGGAGGCCGTTTTACGAATTCTATGCCTCCACCCAATCGCCGCTCGCGGCCGAGGTGCTGGCACGCATTGCCAAACTCTACGCCATCGAGGCCGATATCCGTGGCCAGCCGGCGGATGTGCGTCGGGCTGTCCGTCAGGAACGAAGTCGGCCGCTGGTCGAAGACCTGCATCTCTGGCTGCAGGACCGCCTACCGCGTTTGCCAGGGTGGTCGGATCTCGCGAAAGCCATGCGGTATGTATTGCGTCATTGGGATGGGCTGATCCTGTATCTCGACGACGGCCGCCTGGAGATGGACACGAATGTCGTCGAGCGGGCCATCAGGCCGGTGTGCATTACGAGAAAAAATTCATTGTTCGCAGGCAGCGATGCCGGGGCCCGTCGTTGGGCAATCGCCAACACGCTGATCCAGACCTGCAAGCTGAGCGGCGTCGACCCGCTCGCCTGGCTCACCGATGTGCTGCAACGGATCGTCTCAAGGCGAACCAAAAATCAGGAACTGCACACGCTGCTGCCGTGGAATTGGCGCCCGCCATCCACCATCGCCGCCGCGTAATCACCGCTACGACAGCCTACCTTGCAGCCTCGTCACCAAGTCAATGCGCCACTCCCGTGATGCCGGTGAGCCGCTCACCCTTCAGCATCAAGCACGGCGCGATTTGCAACGCCACCCAGCGCGTCTGGCGAGCGGGACGGACGGTGGCTCGCGCCCATCCCTGCCCTTCGATGCCCGGTCGCGAGCGGTCGAGCTAGCGCAGGTTGCGCACGGTTATTCGGCTGCCTCACCAAGTAGGTGCTCGACGATCACGCAATCCCGCCAGGCGCCGTCCAGTTTGCCGTGCCGGTGGTAGAGGCCGACTTCGCGGAAACCGACTTTCGCCATGAGTGCGCGACTGGCCGTGTTCTCGGGAAAGATGCGCGACAACAATTTCCAGAACCCAGCCGCTTCTGCCGCTGCGATCAAAGCGGTCATGGCAACGTGGCCCGCACCGGAGCCGCGATGGCTACGTACAACATAGACCGAGAATTCCGCCACACCGGCGTAGCATGGTCGGGACCGGTAGGCTGAGGTGGAGGCGAAGGCCACAATCTCCCTGGCCCTTTCAACGACCACGATCGGATGCCGGCCATCGAACCAGGCCTCGATCTGCTGCGCACTCCTTGGTTCGGTTTCGAAGGTGCCGATACGATCGGCAATGCCTTGGTTGTAGATCGTTGCAATTGCTGGCGCGTCAGCTGGAGATGCAGCCCGTGCCGTGAAGGAGTGCTCTGCCATCAAGCCCGCTCCATACCAGCCGCGCGAACGGCGCATTGTCTGAACTACTTCTCGGCGCGCGCCTCAGCACTCATCAACCGTAGTCGTCAACGTCGGTGCCCTCACCAGCGCCTCACACCGCGTAGGCCCGAAACCTTCCCCGGCCCGTCGTCTCACGCGCGACCCCTCTGCCCTGCATCTCGCGCAGCAATGTGGTCGCGGTCTGCGGCGCGATCCTGAGTTCTGTCGCGAGCGCCTTCGGCGTCAGCAGCGGCACGCGCAGCAGTGCATCCAGAGTATCGGGCAGCCGCGAGCGTTTATCGGTTGCGGCAAGCACATTCCGGCCCGTCTCGGCGGCGGTCTGTAGCCGATCAAGATCGCGCAAGCCCATGCGCGCGCTCTCGGCGATGAGGTGCAGACCGGCGGCCGGCCAGGGGACCGAGGCGCCCCAACCGGCGATCCGATCGGCTGTTTCCGAGCGGAGTGTAGGCAGTGCCCCACGGTTGCCGAAGCCCACGGCGGGATAGGCACTCCAGAACGGCACGAACACGCTGCGCACCGGCGCCAACCGGACCAGCCGACCGAAGGACGCAAGCAGCGCGTGCGCCGGTGCGGGAGGGTCGGTGATCGCAGCCTGCATCCAGGCCTGAGCGGCAATGGCGCCGGCGAGCAGCGGCGGCCGAAACATCCCGCCCTCTTCGCGCCGGGCCCCATAACGGCGCCGGGGTGGCGGTGCCGGCGCATGCGCGTCCCACCAGCCCGCCAGGGCGTCCCGATCGATTGTAGCTCCCAGATCGGCCAGGGTGTCGGCGCCAGCCGCGGCGTTGCCGAACGGATGCGGGCCGCCGCTGGGCAGCCGGCGCAGCAGGCGGGCGAACGCCAGTGCATCGGCCATCGCCAGATCGGCCGCCGGCATGGTGTCGAGTGGCGGGTCCTCCCAGCCCAGGCGGCCGGCCGGCTGCGCCATGGTGTGCGGCAGTGCGCGTGCGCCGGCGCCGAGCGCGGCGAGGGCCGCTGGCGCGGTGAGGCCGACGGCACGCAGGGCGAGATCGAGCGGGTGCACCCAGGAATGGGTGTGGGCGAGCCAGCCGGAAGCCTCGGTGAAGGCTAGCCGCGCGAATAGGCCGGTGCGGATCGCTTCGTCGCTGGAGCCCACGCGCGCATCAAGCCGGCCTAGTGCGTCCGACGCGTCTGCGAGCGTGGCGAGCAGGAGATCGGTATCAGCCTCGGCATGCGCGGTCGCGGTGCCGGTCGCGCGGCGGAATGCGTGCGACGGTGCGGACAAGTGATCGGCGTCGGTTTCGTCCGGCGTGTCCTCCCATACCGGCCGCAATGGGTGATCGGCATTGTCCTGATCGGCAAATGGCAGGTCGGAGACCATGATAGGGTTTCCCAAGGTCTTGTTCTACCTGGCGAAGACTGCCTGAGCAGCGCCGATTCGAAAAAGATCGGTTCGCCACTCGGTGCATTTTCGGCCGCTGCGCCCGGCCGGCTCACGAACCCGCGAGCATCGAAGGAAGAGTTTAGTCCGATAAGTGTCCTTTGCGGACGGAGAACAGATGTTCTAGTAAGCCGGGATGCCCGGTTCGGATCCCCTCGCCCCGCCACCGTCCAATGAGCCGGCGCTAACACGGCCAGAAACCACCCCGCCGG
>Ga0207700_10001696_pt1 | contig 12511 bp, 7 predicted proteins | sample LARL82metaG_FD_184348 | JGI IMG/M metagenome (GOLD analysis project Ga0207700, IMG submission 184348) | Corn, switchgrass and miscanthus rhizosphere microbial communities from Kellogg Biological Station, Michigan, USA - LAR L8-2 metaG... | ecosystem: Host-associated > Plants > Roots >...
CGCGATTGCCTCGGGGATCGAACGCATTCACCAAGCGGCTTCCCGGTGCCCCGATGTTGTCGCTCGGGCTGAAGCCAAGCCGCGCCGCTCCCGAAGTAATGTCGATGGATTTCGAATACGTGTAGTTGAGGTCGAACTGGACGCCGTGGCTGGTCCGCTTCGTTAGGTTGACCTGCAGTCCGTTGTAGTTCGACTTGCCGACCGAACTCCACGCGAACATGCTCGTCATCTGATTGTTCAACGCCTCGCCGACCTTACCATTGAAGAAGTAGTAGTTCGCCGCAGTGTCGGTAAGCGCGTAATAGATGTCCACGTTGGCCAGCCCCACCACTTCGTCCCCCGCGTAGGTGTCCGCAGAGGTATAGAGCGCGTAGACTGCCTGGACGACGTCGTTGGTGGTGCCTCCCGAAGGCAGAACATAGGATTGACCGGACACCAGACCGGGCTGGTTCGATCCTTGCGGCATTATCAAGTGCTGCCAGAAAGCGGCCGTGTTGCCGATACCGGGAGAGCTTGACGTGACTTGGCTCACCGGAGTGTTGGCTCGCGCCAATTTCGAAAGAGCCGTGGCGGCTGCGAAATAGTCCACCTTCGAAGCAGGATCCACCAGGTCGAGGGGTTGCGCCAAATCGCGTTGCGTAAGCAGGTTTCGTCCCAGACGCCCTACGTACGATACCTGCAGCGAAAATTGTTTGGGCAATTCGCGGCCAATCGAGAAATCAATCGTGTACGCATAGGGAGTCTTGAGCGACTGGTCAACGCCCCATGTGATCGCTTCTCCGGCCGGATTCGGGGTCTGAGGGAACTGACCAGGAGGTAGAACTCCGCCTGGCAACTGCCCAGTCAGGTAACTGATAGGGACAGTATTGGCGTCGGTCACGCGCGGTACGTCGGCTGCGTCGGTAGTACCTGGAAGGCAGCAGGGATTCTGCACGGTCGCGCCCAAGCCGCCGGGAGCGTTTGCGTCAAAGGTGCTTATCAGTTGCATGCCCGCACGGTCGTAAACTCTACCGAACCCACCGCGGATCACAGTCTTGTCACCGTCCCCGACGAGCTTTTTCAACCACCCCCCCTCCGCATGCGGAGAGTAGGCAAAGGAGATGCGCGGCGAGAAATCGCTCTTTTCGAAATGATAGAACCCGGTTCCGTTATTTGCCGGTCCGCCCAGTACGAATGAAACCAGCGGGCCATCCGCGTATCCCAAGCCGCTCTTCATGTTCTGGGCATTCTGGTTCAAGTATTGACCGAGGTCGAATGTCGGAGACGCCTGGAACCCGTTGACTTCCCACGGTGGTGGAAACAGTGACCAGCGCAGACCGTACGTGACCGTCAGATTACGTTTTATTCGCCACGAGTCCTGGCCATACAGTTCGTACCAGTTCAACCCGTAGTTCCGCCGGATCGGAGTGCCCTCCGCCAGCGCGTTCCCCTGGCGATCGTAGTTAATGTTTGCTTTGACATCCGAGACCATGCCAAGCAAGCCGAGCATAGGGTAATCGTAAGCTGAACTGGAACCGGGTTCGGGAAAGGGAAGGCCGGTGCTCGAGTCGGTGCCATGGCAGGGGTCGAGCGTGCTTCCTCCGCTGCCGCTGCTGATGGGTTCGCAGTAGAGGGGATTGGGCAGGTCGTGGGTGGCAGTATTAGCGAAGCCCACCGGGGCCATCCAGAAAGTTGCGCCCAAGGCTGTGTTCCACGAATGCTGATAGCTCAGCCGCGGATCGCGAGCGATGCCAACATTGCCGCCGAATTGGAATGTGTGATTCCCTTTTGTCCAAGAGACATCATCGACCAGGTTGTGCACCGGAAGTTGGAAATTGCGACTGTAGCTGATGCCCTGATCGAGTGTGTAAAAGACATTCCATCCCTTCGCATCCGAGTTCCCAACGTCGCCAAAGCTCTGACGAGTGAATCCGTAATGGAATGAGTTGACGAGTGTCGGGTTTATGACCGCCGTGTAGCCCACCGCCATTCCCTTGCTGTGATCGCTCAAAGTATGTTCGGGCGTGGCTCCGGAAACGGGGAGGAAGGGCTCTTCAGGATTGAAGATGTTCTGCACCGCACCCCGCCAAAACAGAGTGTGTTTGCCGTCCGCCGTAAGGTGGTAATCGAGTTTGACGATGAAGGCATTATTGTTGAGTTTGATCGGCGCTGCGAAACGGTATCCAGAGTAGTTCAGGCCGTCACCCACTGTAGTCTCATTTGGGACAAAATTACCAAAAGTCGGAATGAAGTAGCTGTTAAGAAGAGTCTGGTTGACGCCCGTGGCCGCGACATTACTCTTGTCAAATTGGGCGATTTCGTTCGGTCCGAGGGCGTAGTATCCGGGCTGGTACGGATAACTCTTGCCGCTCAAACCCAGCACACTACCGCTGGCGGGGCATGCGGTCGTATCCACACACTGGTATTGGATCACGCCATCGAGAAACGAGGGCGTCGGGATGTTACGCACAACGCTGGTCGCTTCCCGTCGCCGAGTGCCTTCGTAATTGCCAAAGAAGAAGGCGCGATCCTTTTTGATTGGACCTCCCACCGACGCGCCAAAAATGTTCCGGATCAACTTTGGTGGCGCCTTCAGGAAATAATCGCTGGCACTGGTGTAGGTGTTGCGATTATATTCATACGCAGAACCGTGAAAATTGTTTGTGCCGCTCTTGGTGATCAAAGCCACCTGAGCGCCTGACCCATCTCCCTGGTCCGCGTTGTAGTTGGTAGTTGTCACGCGGAATTCCTGAACGGAATCCAACGTCACAGGCAACACCGAAGTGAACGCGTATCCATTCGCGAGGTCGTTTACGTCTACGCCGTCGAGCGTGATGTTGCTCTGATCGCTCCGCGCCCCGTTCACTGCACCGCTGCGTGTGTCTTGATCTTTGTAGGTCTGGCTGTCCATATCCGGACGATTGCCGGTATAGGCGACGCCCGCCTGCAGGTTGAGTAAGTCAGGCACATTACGTGCGTCCAGCGGGATCTGCTTAATTTGGGTTTCGCTGAAAGGATTGCCAATCGAGGCATCGACCAGGTTCAAGATAGGAGCTTCGCTGGTGACGGTGACGCTCTCGCTGGCCAATCCTACCTTAAGCTGGACGTTGGCCGTGGCCGGGGTGCTGACCAGAAGTTCCAGATCGTTTTGCTGGTAGCGCGAAAAACCCTTCGCGGTCACGGTCAGCGTGTAAGTCCCAGGAGGAAGCGCGAAGAATCGGTATTCCCCTTGTGTCCCGGTTTCCATGGTGCGTTCTAGCTTAGATTCGATGTTGGCAAGTACGACGGTAGCCCCGGCGATCGCGCTTCCGCTCGGATCCGTTATCGTGCCCTGCAGCGAAGTGGACGAAGTTTGTGGAAAGACCGTTCCGTTGACGGTCAGAATCACCAAGATCGAAAAGAGCAGACATTCAGCGCGGTTCATGGTCCCTCCCCGGCCGCAGACTCGCATGCCGCTACGAACCATGAATGGCAACAGTCAGGCGCATACCATTTTCCGCGCCGCCATCGTCACACACTCCGGCATCTGTCCGAATCGGGCTGAGACAGAGTACCTCGACCCTATCTTGGAAACTTGTCTGGGAGCGACATGAGATCTTGCGGGAAAGCTGTAGCGACGCCCGCACCAACCGTCAGCACGCTGCTTGAGCGATACAGAGCGGAGAGGATACCCACACGGTTAAGCCATTGAAAGAAATGGCTCCTCAGGTAGGACTCGAACCTACAACCCTCCGGTTAACAGCCGGATGCTCTGCCATTGAGCTACTGAGGAGTGAGAGCACGCAGCTTGCGTGCTTGCATTGATTACAAAATCATATCAGAGCCCCCGTTTGATTGGAAACATCCCCTTGTTGGTGGGCGGTCACGGTGGACTTTCTGCCTGGCCGGCGCTCATTCTGCTAACCTAATCTTCAGCATCTCGTCCACCACAGAAAACATACAAGTGAGGTCTTCGATATGGGAGGTTCGCGTTTGCTGATTGCTATCTGCGGTCTTTCTATTTCCATCTGTGCACTGGCCATCGTGGAGAATTCCGCCGCGGCCGACTCCACTGCCCCCTCCACGCCTGCCGGTCCTCCCAAAGCGAAAGTGGAACCCGTTGAGGACACCGTACAAGGTCACAAGATCGTCGATCCCTACCGCTATCTGGAAAACGCGAACAATCCTGACACCAGGCTCTACGTCGAACATGAACTCAGTTACACCAAATCGATCCTTGATCCGCTGCCGGGCCGCGACAAAATTAATGCCCGCCTCTCCCAGTTGTTGGAGATCGGCACGGTTGGCGCTCCCCAGATGGGCGGTAAATATTATTTCCATACCCGGCGTGAAGGCAATCAGAATCAGGCCGTCCTCTACGTGCGCGAACAGGTGAACGGTCAAGACCGCGTTCTCGTCGACGTCAACAAAATGTCCACCGACGGGACAGTCGCGCTCGACTGGTGGTTTGCCGCTGAAGACGGCAAGTATGTCGCCTACGGCACGTCTGCCAGCGGCTCCGAAGAAAGCACGCTTCATCTCATCGAAACCGCGACAGGGCAGGTGTTGCCCGACACCATCGAGCGCACCCGCTTCGCTAGCGTCGCCTGGTTGAAGGACAGCTCTGGTTTCTACTACACGCGCCATCCCAAAAAAGGTGACGTGCCGGCGGGAGAAGAGGTTTATCACGTCAAGGTTTTCTTCCACCAGGTTGGCAGCGACCCCGCCAGGGATCCACTAATTTTCGACGAACGCCCGAACCCACAAGACATTCCGAACGTCACTCTCTCCGAGGACGACCGCTGGCTCCTGATTAATGTGGAGCACGGCTGGACTAAGACGGAGATGTTCCTGCAAGATCTGCACTCGAAAAATCCTCCCCTTGAAATCACCACCGGCAAAGAATTTCTCTACGGCGGGGAATTCTTCCAGGGCAAACTCTACATCACGACAAACGAAGACGCGCCTCACTATCGTGTGTTCGTCGCCGATGCCAGCAATGCGAAACGCGAAAATTGGAAGGAACTCATCCCCGCCACGGATGCCGTATTGCAGGACGCCAGCGTAACTGGCGGCAAAATTTTCGCGCAGTACGAACACAATGCGACCTCCGAACTAAAACTGTTCGCGCTCGATGGCAAAAGGATTTCAGATATCTCGCTGCCTGCCATCGGAGATGTTTTCAGCGCCTCCGGCCGCTACGACCGGAACGAAATCTTTTTCGGATTCCAGTCTTTTACCGTTCCACCCAGCATCTACCGCGTAGATCTCGCGAGCACTAATTCAACCGCTCTGAAAGGTTCACTCTGGGCCAAGGTCGAAGCACCCTCCATCGATCCATCTGCCTTTGAAGTGCAGCAGGTTTGGTACACCTCGAAAGATGGAACAAAGATTCCGATGTTCATCGTCCACAAAAAGGGAATTGAAAAGAATGGCAAGAACCCCACATTACTGACCGGCTACGGCGGCTTCAACATTTCGCTGAAGCCGACCTTTAATCGCAGCATGTATCTCTGGATGGAGCACGGCGGCATTTACGCCGTCGCCAACCTGCGTGGCGGCTCCGAGTTTGGAGAAGACTGGCATCGTGCCGGCATGCTGGAGAAAAAACAGAACGTCTTCGACGATTTCATCGCTGCCGGAGAATATCTGATCGCGCAAAAATATACCGACAAAGATCACCTCGCCATACAAGGCGGGTCGAATGGCGGCCTTCTAATGGGCGCCATGATCACTCAGCGCCCCGACTTATTCCGCGCCGTGGTATGCGCAGTCCCGCTGCTCGACATGCTGCGCTATCAAAACTTTCAGATCGCAAAACTTTGGATCCCGGAATACGGCTCCTCCGACGACCCCAAGCAGTTCGAAACTCTTTATGCATATTCGCCCTATCATCATGTGAAAGCAGGTCAGGAGTATCCCGCCATCCTGTTTATGACCGGCGACACCGACACCCGCGTCGATCCCATGCACGCCAAAAAAATGGCTGCGCTGATGCAAGCCGAGGCGAAAAATGGCGCCAGTCCAACCAGGCCAATTCTGCTGCGCATCGAAACTAAAGCCGGCCACGGACAGGGCAAGCCCGTAGCCAAGCAGATAGAAGAGAGCACCGATATGTACTCATTCCTGTTCTGGCAACTAGGGGTAAAACCATAACTTACAAATTTGAAAAACAGATAAATAAATAATGGAGCGACGGGCGTCTCGGCCCGTCTCCGTTTCCCCTGTGCTCCTCCGCGCCCCCTGTGGTTAAATGATCTTGCCACCTACGTGTCCACAGACCAGAAAATTCGAGTCCTGGTAGCGAAGCCCGGCCTGGACGGCCACGATCGCGGTGCCAAGGTCATCGCCCGCGCCCTCCGCGACGCCGGCATGGAAGTCATCTACACTGGCCTGCGCCAGACTCCAGAGATGATCGTCAACGCCTCGCTGCAGGAAGATGTGCAGGTCATCGGCCTCTCCATTCTCTCGGGCGCGCACAACGCCATCGTTCCTCGCGTGATGGACCTGCTGAAGCAAAACAAGTTGGACGACGTGCTGGTGCTGGTAGGCGGCATCATCCCCGACCAGGATATCGACGCGCTAAAGAAAATCGGCGTGGCAGGCATCTTCCAGCCCGGCACCCCCATGGATGACATAGTAAACTTCATCCGCGAGCACGTGAAGCCGCACGGCGTGGCAGTAGTCTGAACGGCTCTGCCGTCGTCTGACGTTGTCATCCCATAAATTTTGTCATCCAGAGCGAAGCGAAGAACCTGCTTCTTGCCAATGCCCCACCGAAGTTTGACTCGTTGCGTAGCCATATAGTGCATTATGTCCCGGTGTCCTCGGCGTTCTTCCAAATCGAACTCGACAGCGCAGCCAGCATCCTGCGCCTCACTTCGCCAGATGGCACCAACCGCCTCACCCGCTCCTGCGTTCTAGCACTGACCGCCGCGCTGACCAAATTGAAAGACGCACCAAACAAGCGCCCCCTAATCATCGCGGGCAATAATAAATTCTTCTCAGTAGGAGCCGATCTAAGAGAAATCGCCACCTTAACCGGCCCCGAAGCCTACAACTTATGCGCCACTGGACAAGCGCTAATGAACACGATTGCCAGCTATCCCGCCCCAGTCACGGCCGCGATCGAAGGCCACTGCATGGGCGGAGGTCTCGATCTGGCGCTTGCCTGTCACTGCAGAATCGCAGCGCCGAGCGCCATCTTCGGACACCGCGGCGCTGCTCTAGGCTTCGTAACCGGTTGGGGAGGTACACAACGCCTACCGCGCCTGATCGGGAAAAGTAGAGCGCTCGAACTTTTCATCACCGCGGAAAAGATCTCCGCCGAGCGCGCCCTCGAAATCGGATTGGTGGATGCGATCGCCGACGATCCGGTCGCCGAGGCCCTGCGGTCGACCGCCACTGGTATAGTAAATTCGTAGAGTAAATGGCTCCTCTAATATTTCTGATTCTGCTCTCATGCCCGAACGTACCGACTCCACGGCTCTCTCCATCAACAACATTCTTCCCACCAAAATTGACCCCGGTTCCCTCCGCTTCGAATCCAACATGCGCGCGCTTGCCGACCTCGTTGCCCACATCCGCAATGAAGAGGAAAAAATTTGCGAAGGCGGAGGCGCCAAGGCCGTCGAAAGCCAACACGCCAAGTCGCGTCTCACCGCGCGCGAACGCATAAAACTCCTCGCCGATCCTGGCTCTTTTTTTGAACTCGGCCTCTACGCCGCGCACAAAATGTACGAAGAATGGGGAGGCGCTCCGGCTGCCGGCGTCATCACCGGCCTTGCCCGCATCCACACGCGCATGGTCATGCTCATCGTGAACGATGCAACCGTTAAAGCCGGTGCCTTCTTCCCCATGACCTCGAAGAAGGTCATCCGCGCGCAGAATATCGCTATCGAAAATAAAATTCCCGTTATCTATCTAGTTGACTCTGCCGGAGTCTTTCTTCCGCTGCAAGAAGATGTCTTTCCCGATACCGACGATTTTGGCCGCGTCTTCCGCAACAATGCGGTTATGTCGGCAATGGGCGTTCCACAGATCGCCGCCATCATGGGTATGTGCGTTGCCGGCGGAGGCTATCTCCCAGTAATGTGCGATCACGTTCTCATGACCGATGGCAGCGGCCTGTTTCTCGCCGGACCCGCGCTCGTGCAGGCCGCCATCGGGCAAAAAATTTCCGCCGAAGAATTAGGCGGAGCCGCCATGCATTCCGCCATCAGCGGCACCGTCGACTTCCGCGAGCCCAATGACGGAGCTTGCATTGCCCGCATTCGCTCGTTGATCGAAAAGTGGGGATACCGCCGCCAATCTCTCTGGGATCGCAAAGCGCCCGTCGAGCCGGCAATGCCGGCCGAAGAAATTTATGGCGCCTACGATGCTTCGCCCGCGCGCCCCTACGATATGAAAGAAATTCTGGCGCGCGTTGTCGATGAAAGCCGCTTCGACGAATACAAGCCCGAATACGGCAAGACTCTGCTCTGCGGCTACGCCCGCATTGGAGGCTTCGCAGTAGGCATCGTCGCCAACCAAAAACTCCACACCCAGCAGACAGATCACGAAGGCCACAAGCGCGTCGAGTTTGGAGGTGTCATCTACACTGAGTCCGCCGAAAAAGCCGCCCGCTTCATTATGGACTGCAATCAAAATCTGATTCCGTTGATTTTTTTTCACGATGTAAATGGTTTCATGGTCGGTCGCGATGCCGAGTGGAGCGGCATTATTAAAGCCGGAGCGAAGATGGTGAATGCGGTGTCGAATTCCGTCGTGCCAAAAATTGTTGTGATCGTCGGCGGTTCGTTCGGCGCCGGACACTATGCCATGTGCGGCAAAGCTTTCGACCCACGCTTTGTCTTCGCGTGGCCCACCGCAAAGTACGCAGTTATGAGCGGAGACGCCGCTGCTGGCACGCTGGTAGAAATAAAAGTGAAGCAACTGGAGCGCAGCGGCAAAAAGTTGAGCGAAGCAGAAAGAAAAGAGCTGTTCGATTCAACCAGGAAAACATACGAAGAACAAACCGACCCCCGTTATGGAGCCGCCCGCTTGTGGATCGACAAAATAATCGATCCCGCGGACACGCGCCAAGCCATTACGCAAGCATTAGAAGCAGCGTCGCTGAATCCGGACGTGGCCGAATTTAAAGTAGGAGTACTTCAAACATGATTAGCGGGTCCTGGTTTGCTCGAATCTGCATACGAGCAACGGATCATTGGAGCTGCCATTGAAGTGCATCGAGCTCTTCTTTCCAGTGAGTGCTTTATGCAGAGGTTTGCTCAGTGCCTCGCGTCTCCGTGGTGAAAATGACTGAAGCAATCAAACTAATTGAATGCCCCCGCGACGCCTGGCAAGGCCTAAAAGGCCAGATCCCTGCCGATCTAAAAACTACGTATCTCAAGGCTCTGATCTCCGCCGGCTTCAAGCACATCGATGCCGTCAGCTTCGTCTCCCCCAACGCTGTCCCCCAGATGGCCGATTCCGAAGAGGTGTTAAAAGAGCTCGACCCGCCCGACGACGTGGAGATCATCGGTATCGTAGTCAACGAAAAGGGCGCCCAGCGGGCGATCGCGACGCAGGCCGTGCAGACGCTTGGCTTTCCTTATTCGTTGTCGCCAACATTTTTGCAGAACAATCAACACCAGACACTCGAGGACGCTATCGAAGAACTGGAAAAGATTGAGAAAAAAGCCGACGAAGCCGGGCTCAGCACCGTCGTTTACATCTCAATGGCCTTCGGCAATCCCTATGGCGACCCATGGACAGTCGAAGAGGTGGTCGAAGCCATTGGCTTACTCGAAATCCAGGAAATTCGCACAATTTCGCTCGCCGACACCGTAGGCCTCGCGCCACCAGAAAAAATCAGCGAAGTGGTTTCAGCGGTGATGGCAAAGTACGATTATCTGGAAATAGGGGTCCACCTGCATAGCCGTCCCGACCAAGCCGCGGCAAAAATCATCGCGGCCTACGACGCCGGCTGCCGGCGCTTCGACTCTGCCATCGGCGGCTTAGGCGGATGCCCGTTCGCTCAGGACGATTTGGTTGGAAATATTCCCACGGAAACAGTTATAGAAACTTTGCGCAGCCGCGGGGCGCAATTGCCCCCGCTGAAGTTGCTCGACACTCTCGTCCGGGCGAGCGGCGAAATCGGGACTAGGTATAAAAGTTCCGCGGCTGCGGACTGATCCTCAAGAATTGAATGACCTACAAAACGCTTCAACTCGCGGTCGATTCCGGTATCGCCACCATCACGCTTAACCGCCCCGATAAACGTAACGCCATCAGCTACGAACTTATCGACGATCTCATCCGCGCTTTGGAAGATGTAAAGAAATCCGCTGCCCGCACTCTCATTCTCACCGGAGCAGGGAAGGCCTTCTGCTCCGGCATGGATCTAGACGATCTAAAATCTCTGATCGGCCGCACGCCCGAGCAGAACCTCGAAGATTCACGAAAAATGGTCAGCCTCTTCCGCTCGCTCTACGAATTTCCGAAGCCCACCATTGCAGCCGTAAATGGCGCGGCCATCGCCGGTGGCACGGGACTCGCTCTGCTCTGCGACTTCACACTTGCCGTCCCAGAAGCGAAGTTTGGCTATACCGAAGTTCGCATCGGCTTCGTGCCCGCTATCGTCGCGACTTTTTTGCTGCGCCAGGTCGGCGAAAAAATTGCTCGCGATCTTCTGCTCACCGGGCGCATCTTCGAGGTGCAAGAAGCTCTCAAAATGGGCCTGATCAACGAAATTGTTCCTGCTGAAAAATTGCTGCCTCGTGCCCGCGAGCTGGCCGCGCAGTTGGCTCAGAACAGTCCACTCTCACTCTTTAATACGAAGCGCCTGCTGACCGACCACGCACGCGCGGAACTCGATATGCAAATCGAAGCCGCCGTCCGCGAAAATGCGGGCATCCGCGAGAGCGCCGATTTCCGCGAAGGTATCGAGTCGTTTCTGGAAAAGCGCAATCCAAAGTGGACGGGCCGATGAGCCGCTCCAACTCCTCTGTCTCTTTCAATGAAAAGCGGCCGCCGACGGTAAATGAAACTCGCATCCGCGTGCGCTACGCCGAAACCGACCAGATGGGAGTCGTTTACCATGCCAATCACTTCGTCTGGTTTGAAATAGGGCGGGTAGAACTGCTTCGCCAATTCGGCTTCAGCTATAAAAATATGGAGCGCGAAGACGACTGCTTCATCGTCGTAGTCGACGCCCGCTGCCGCTACAAGGCTCCCGTACATTATGATGACGAGGTAATCGTGCGGACCTCTCTGAAACATGTACGAGAGAAAGTGATCCGCTTCAGCTACGAGCTGCGAAGCGTAGAAGGAAATCTGCTCGCCGAAGGCGAAACGACGCACATAGTAGCCAATTCGAAAATGGAATCGCGTGCGCTACCAGAAAAATATCTGAAGGTATTTCGCGCCGCAGTAGGCAGCGAGCGAACGACGAGGCGCGAACGGCGACCCGTGAACGACAAACGATCGCCAGCTGTTACTGAGAACTGAGAACCGGGAACTGAGAACTGCCCTTGCAAGCTCTGCACATTAACGGAAACGATCTGACCCTTGAAGCGATGCGTGAAGCTGCCGTTCAGAGACGGCCCGTGCTTCTCGACCCTGACGCGCGCGAGGCCGTCAACCGCGCTCGTGCCGTCGTCGATGCGCTCGTCGCGAGCAACAAAATTTCATACGCGATTACAACCGGCGTTGGGAAATTGAGCGATGTGCACATCGTCGGCGAACAAGTGCGCGAGCTGCAAATCAACCTGGTGCGTTCCCACGCCGTCGGTGTCGGCGAACCGCTTTCCATAGCCGACACGCGCGCCATGATGCTTCTGCGCGCCAACTCGCTCGCGAAGGGCAACTCCGGAGTGCGCGCCATTACCATCGACACCATCTGCGAGATGCTCAACCGCGGCGTGACCCCGATGGTTCCATCGCAGGGAAGCGTCGGAGCAAGCGGCGATCTTGCCCCGCTTGCGCATCTGGCGTTGGCGCTCATCGGTGAAGGCGAGTGCTTCGACGAAAAGGGCGCGCGCATTACAAGCGCCGAAGCTTTGAAGCGCGCCCAGATCAAGCCACTGATGCTGGAAGCGAAAGAAGCAGTGTCGCTGATCAATGGCACGCAAGCCATGCTGGCAATCGGCGCTCTAATGCTCCTTGCCGCAGAGACACTCGTCGACACCGCCGATGTCGTCGGCGCGATGTCATGCGATGCCCTCAAGGGAACCAACGTCGCTTTCGACGAGCGCATTCAAAAGGCGCGCCCCCACACTGGGCAAATCAAAACTGCGGCCAATCTTCGCCGCTTGCTCGAACAAAGCGAAATCCGTGACTCGCATCGCGACTGTGGCCGCGTGCAGGATGCCTATTCCTTGCGCTGTATCCCGCAGGTTCATGGCGCGGTGCGCGACACGCTGAAGCACTGCCGCCTGATATTCGAAACGGAGACAAACTCCGCCGTCGATAACCCTCTGGTGTTCGTGAAGAATCCGAAAGCGATGGACGGAGAAGGCGACGTGCTCTCCGGCGGAAACTTTCATGGCGAGCCCCTAGCCTTCGCGCT
>Ga0207700_10001697_pt1 | contig 12507 bp, 10 predicted proteins | sample LARL82metaG_FD_184348 | JGI IMG/M metagenome (GOLD analysis project Ga0207700, IMG submission 184348) | Corn, switchgrass and miscanthus rhizosphere microbial communities from Kellogg Biological Station, Michigan, USA - LAR L8-2 metaG... | ecosystem: Host-associated > Plants > Roots >...
CCTGGGCGATCAATCAATCCTGAACAGCGTGGAGCAGGGTGAGGACAGCGCCAAAAAGGACTGTGAGAAGGCCCTCGCCAGCGACCTTCCGAGTGATTTGCGCGCCATCATCCAGCGCCAGGCAGAGAGCGTTATCAAAGCCCATGATTATGTGCGCGACATGCGCGATGGGATGGCCCAGCCAGGAGAACAGGCGGCCTAAGCGGCGGACGTTACAAGCACGAAAGCTTTCCAAGGTGGGCGAAGATGATCTTTCGTCCACCTTGCAATTTTAGCTACCATTCCATGCGCCGACTCGCATGAGAAACGCAAAAGATCCAGCTACTCTGCTGGGCAACCAATTTCACTCTTAATGAATCTTAATGTGAGTAGCTCATATCCCCCACTTTCCATTATTTAGATTCGGGTCTAAAGGACGGGCCATTTGGTCGCCGCTAAGCAGGCTCCAGAGCCACCCAATACGCGACTCGCTGTTGGCGATTACATCGCCGACATCCTGCTGGACGCTCGTCCAAACGGGACTATTTATCATTGGATCGTGCAGCGGATTGGTTCGGCCGCCATTATTCAATGGGGCCAGGAATACACGTTTGAAGACGCCTACGCCGCCGTCTCTGCCTATCTGGAAAATTTAAACCAATCTAACCAGGAAAAAGCTTAGCGGTTACTGCCGTGTGTTGTCCCTAATTCGATAGGGACCCGTTTAAAGCAGAACTGTCTCTTAGATGGATCGCGCGTGATTGCGTGGCGCTATTTCGGCACAATCGTAATGGCGCGCACCTGCTCTTGCCGGAAGGTGTTGCCAGAGCCCACCAGCATGGAGCGCAGTTCTTCAGTAACTGAGAACTCTTCATGCCGGGGATTCAGGTTGTAGAAGACCGCGCCGTCGTTTCGCCCGCGGCGCTTATCCCTGTCTTTATCTTCATCATCGTCTTTGTCACGATGGTGAACAGCGGGGACTACTTTTGCTTCAATACGCAGATTTGCCTGTTGTCCGTTGCTGTGGATTCGGGCGGTTTGCGCGGATAAGGGCAGGCTCAAGGACGCGACGAATAAGACGCACCCGATCCTGAGCGCCTGCACGCGGGGGAGAATGTACATGCGTATAACCTTCCTTCCACTCTGATTGCTGCGGACGGAACGGCGTTGTGCCTTGAGCTAAAAAATCCTGGGTTCGGGGACGAACGAGCTGATACAGGGACAACGGCTAAGCGATTTACCACTGATATCGTGGATCATTCCTGTAAATGAGGCCAAGAATGACACCAACTAACAATCCAATTGATCCAAAAAGCAGGACAACAAAAAAGTTTCCAGATACGAGCGAAAACACCCAACCCATTATGAGGCCCACGAATATTCCAATAGCTGTGAACCTCAACACTGTTCGGACATTCTTCATTTTCTAAAATGCTTAGAGAAGGGCTTAATGATAGCCGGAAACTGCGGGTCGCGTCACCCGAGCGGCACTTTTTCCAGCCAATGCGCGATAGCAACATTCCAGCATAACTCAGTAGCAATGGTCTGCTGAAGACGGGAGGCTGCCTCAGGTTCGCCATGGACCAGAAAGGTTTTCTTTGGGGGCGCTTTGAACTCGCGCAGCCAGCCGAGGAGTTCTTCAGTATCGGCGTGATCGCTGAATTGCTCCAGCGCCGCCACTTGGGCGCGGATGGGAACAGCTTCAGAAAAAATACGCACGGACTTTGCTCCGCTTTTAATCGTCTCACCGCGCGTGCCGGGCGCCTGAAATCCAATGAATAGCACCTGGTTACGGGGATCGGCCAACCGCAACAGAAGATGGTGCAGGATGCGCCCGCCGGTGACCATGCCGCTGGACGAAACGATGATGCAGGGATAGCGCATCTCATTGATCTTCCGCGAATCTTCCTGTTTGGGCGCAAAGTGGAATCCTTCCCAGTTCAACGGCGAGCCATATTTCCGGACAAGCTGTTTCACGTCGTCATTGAATTCATCTTCATACTTCATAAAGATTTCAACGGCTTTGATGGCCATGGGACTGTCCACGAAGACGGGCACGCGGGGAATCTGGTTCGCTTCCATCAGTTCCTTCAGCAGGAACAAAAATTTCTGTGTGCGCTCCACGGCAAAGGCCGGCACGATGACAGAACCGCCGCGGTGCACCGTCTTGGAAATAATTTCTGCTAACTGCGGGCGCACGTCATCATGGGGATGGGCGCGATTGCCATAGGTGGATTCCATGACCAGAATTTCCGGATCTTCATTTCGTTCTGGCCCGGTCTTGGCCAGGCAGCCTGGAGCGGAAGGCTGCATGGGGACTCTTCCGATATCGCCGGTGAAGAGAAGCTTGCGAGGCTTGGCTGCGTCGCCCAGAAAAAGCTCGACCATCGCCGAGCCAAGTATGTGCCCGGCGTGGACGAATCGAAATCCAAGTTTGGGATTGATTTGCATGCGTTCATGAAAGGCAACAGGCTTGAATAAGCGCATGCAGTCTTCCGCTTCCTGCAATGTGTACAGAGGCAGGGCAGGATGGTGCTTAGAAGATTTTTTCTGATTGTGAAAGCGCGCTTCTTCCTCCTGCAGATGGCCAGAGTCAGACAAAATCACGGAACAAAGATCGATCGTTGGTGGCGTGGCATAGATCGGCCCATTGAAGCCTTCTTTGACCAGCCGGGGAATCCAGCCGCAATGGTCAAGATGGGCATGCGTCAGAATCACGGCATCGATGTCGCGCGCTGGAACGGGAGTGTCTTCCCAATTGCGCAGCCTCCATTCTTTTTGCCCCTGAAAAAGGCCGCAGTCAACCAGCACCTGCATGCCTGGCTGGTGGGAAGAATCATCGCGCGTGTTGATGAGGTGCTTGGATCCAGTAACGGTCCCGGCAGCGCCAAGAAATTGAAGGTAGGCCACAGTCCGTCCTTTTAGCAGTAGCTATTGCGAAGCGAATTATTTCACAGGAAAGTGCCGCTCAGCGTGCGCCAATGAATGGGTTCTCAATACGGATACCTGCGATCATTTGTCCCGCGTTCAGATCTTCAGACAGGATGCGGACCGCGCCACTCTTGAGAGCGGAGGCGACAATCAGAGCGTCCCAGAATCCGATCTTGGACCTATCCTCAATCTGGAATGCCATAGAAATTTCAGCAGGCGTGGTATCCAAGCACCAAACCGCGTAGTTGTTCACAACCGCGCGGGCCGAGTCTTTGGAGATGGGATTGAGAATTTTTCGCGTGACGTTGACATAAAATTCCTGGAGTACCTGTGTGCTCAAGACACCAGTCCGTTCACTCCAGAGCTCACGTAGAACACTCTTTGCAGTTTGATGCTTGGCTTTGGCGTCAGCATCGTGCGCGTAAATCAGCACATTTGTATCGACAAATGTCCTATCGTTCATGCAGTTCGTCCCGGTCCGCTCGAATTACTCCACCCAGATGAAAGCCGTGATCGAGAAATGCCAAGGCTTGGCGTTCGGCACGTTCGTATGCTTCATCATTACTTACAAGGAATTCAATTTCCTGGGCCAGGAGCCCGCTGATTGAAGTCTCACGCCGGGCGGCGAGAATCTTGGCTTTTTTGAGCACTTTCCGGCTCAAGCTTATCGTTACATTTTGTTTCCCGCCGTCCCGCGAAGCTGCCACAAGAGCCCCCTTCTTTCTTACTCACGTATCTTACGTGTAGCACGTATGGTACGTACCGTCAAGATTCGGCAGTAGGGACGTTGGATGAGCCCCAAATGAGTCTCTTCAGAATAACCATGTGCGCACGGACAAAATATGCCGAACTAAACACGGGGCGTTACAACCGATTATCCTTGCACTCAGAGCTTAAGTGCGATCTGAAAGCGCAAGTGCCGCGTAATTCTCTTCCTAGGAGATCCTGAAAGTTGTGCCAGCACAGCCGCCCTCTTTGTACGGTTTAGTCCCAATTAAGGAAGTTTTTACGGAACTTTGTTGCGTGCTAGAGCGTCTTATTGAGTGTTCGATTCCGAACAGCCCATTGCGTTAGCGAACACAGAAAAGGCCCATCGGAAGGGAATGATCTGCTATTATGCTTTGTAGTTTCAATAGCTTAGGGGTAGATGTCATTTCGGCACAAAACGTGCGACTGTTCTATGTGCCCCGTTTACAGGGCGCAAAAATCAATCAAATTTCGGCGATCAGCGCCGCTGCCCTTGTATAAGGAGTTGGGTATGCGTGAAGTTAAGAAAGCAGGCTTTGCCCTCTGTCTGGGGATGGTTCTGTTGATTCTTACTGGTTTCGGGCCTAAGCGCGGCTCCACTGTTTCCGGCGGTGGGGATACTGATGCCTTTGCGCGCCACGTTGCCGTTCTTCGATCTGGAAAAGCGCAGGAGAAAGCAGCCGCCGCCTATTGGCTGGGACAGCAGAAGTCCGCCGCGGCGGGGGCGGTTGATTCACTGCTGGAATTTCTGGGTGACGCCACTGAGGTTGACGCGAAAAAATATCGCCAACATCCGCTGGAGAAAATGACTTTGGGCGAGGAAGTGGCCGCCGCCCTGGTTAATATTGGACATCCTTCCATTGAGCCGCTGATCCGGGTTTTGAAGAATTCTCCGCAGGCGGAGGCGCGCAAGAACGCCGCGTGGGCATTGGGCGCGCTGCACGATACCGGAGCCACCAGCAACGAGATTTAACCCGCGCTGATTATTTAATGAGCACAAAAATTAAGATCGAGGCTTGAAGTGTGTCTAAAAATCGAGAACCAGGACAGCGCTCGGTGAGGAACTTACAAGGCTTCACCTTATAATGCAGCACCTTTATTACAGATCTTTATTACAGCAGCTTTATTGCAGCACCCAAGGCTTCAGCCGTTCCACTTTTCGACGTAGTTTAGTTAGCTGGTGATTTCAATGGGAACTTTTCTTCAAGACATTCGATATGCGCTGCGCATGCTGCGCAAAAATCCTGCCTTCACTGCCGTAGCAGTGGTGACGCTGGCGCTTGGCATTGGCGCGAACACGGCAATCTTCAGCCTGGAAAATGCGGTCATGCTCAAGATGCTGCCGGTGAAGAATCCCGGAGAACTGGTGGTAGTGGGCGATCCCACTGAAGTGCATGGCCGGCACATGGGCGACCCGCAGGTCAATGAATTTTCCTATCCGCTTTACCGGGATATACGCGACGGAAGCAGCGTTTTTAGTGGAATGCTCGCCTCAGGCGAAGCGCATCGGCAGCGTGTAACCGGGGATTCCATTGGCGAAATTTCCAGCAACGCGACCGGAGTATTAGTCAGCGGCAATTATTTTTCAGTGCTTGGTGTGAACGCGCTTTACGGACGAGTGATTACACCGGACGACGATTCCGGCCCAGGCGCCCATCCGGTAGTGGTTGTCAGTTACGGCTTTTGGAAAAATAAGCTGGGCGAGAACCAGAACATTGTGGGGCAGACGCTGCGTATTAACAACTATCCATTTACCGTGATAGGCGTGGCGCCGCCGGGATTTTACGGCGACACGGTGGGCGACGCGCAAGATTTCTGGGCTCCCGTGACAATGCAGGAGCAACTGATTCCCGGTCGCAAATGGCTGGAAAATTACAACTCGAGCTGGTTGCATGTGATCGCCCGCCTGAAGCCAGGAATTACGGTGGAGAAAGCCGCGGCGAACGTAAATTTGGTCGTCCAGCAGTTGATCAGCGGCCCGCTGAAAGCAAAACTTTCCAAAGACGATCTGGACAATCTGAAGGCAGACAAGGTCCCGGTGAGCGCGGGCGGAGGCGGTTTTTCTGATCTGCGCGGCGACTTCCAGCAACCGCTCTTGCTGCTGATGGTAATTGTGGCGCTAGTGCTGGTGATTGCGTGCGTCAATGTAGCCAACCTGCTGCTGGCAAGGGCTTCATCGCGCAGGAAAGAATTCGCTGTAAGAGTGGCCATTGGCGCAGCTCCGGGCCGAATTGTGCGGCAGCTTTTGACAGAAAGCATTCTTTTGGCCTTTGCCGGCGGAGCGCTGGGATTTTTGCTGGCGCGTTGGGGGACTGATGCTCTGCTGAAATTAAGCGGCAACAAAGATTTGGAAGCTTCGCCCGATCTGCGGGTATTTATTTTTACCGCCGCGGTGTGCCTGCTTACCGGCGTGCTGTTTGGACTGATCCCGGCGCTGCGCTCACGCAGCGTAGCCGTGGCCCTTACGTTGAAGTCCGGCTCGCAAAATGGAAGCAGCGCCAATGCCGGCTGGAACTGGGGAAAATTGCTGGTGACGGGACAGGTTGCAGTGTCACTGCTGGTGCTGTTTGTTGCCGGGCTGCTGGTGCACAGCCTCCAGAATATGCGCAACGTGGATTTGGGCTATAACCGCGAACATTTGCTTGTGCTGTCCACAGATCCATTGGCCGCGGGATATAGCAAAGCCAGGATCGCGAGCTTTGCCAATGAGTTGGCGGAACAGATCGGCAGCTTGCCCGGGGTTCGCGCCGTGACGAGTTCCAAGAATGGGCTCTTCAGCGGAAGCGAATCCGCAAACAGCATCAAGGTGGAAGGATACACCTCAAAAAAGGATGCTGACCTGACAGCCGCGTTTGACGAGGTGGGTCCGAACTATTTCCACGGCGTGGGAATTCCAATGCTTCTTGGCCGCGATATCGGACTCCAAGACACTGGGACTTCGCCTCGCGTCGCCGTGATCAATGAGACGATGGCGAAGTTTTATTTTGGCCAGACGAATCCAATCGGCAGAAAATTCATTGTCGATGATCCGGATTCCAAAGGACCGGTGGAGATTGTGGGAGTTGCACGCGACGCGCGTGACCACAAGCTTAAAGGGAAAGTTGATCGACGGTTTTACGTTCCACTGTCTCAAGCGATGGGTACAGTTCCTGTAGTTAATTTTGTGGTGAGGACGGTGGGAAATCCCGTGGCTGTGGCTGAGGCCGTGCGCAAACAGCTCAAGAACCTGGACGCGAATATCCCAGTGAATAGTGTTCGTGCGCTCAACGAACTGACTGAGAGATCCATCAGCGACCAGATCCTGATTGCACGCCTCTCCAGCTTTTTTGCCGGCCTTGCGCTGCTGCTGGCCGCGATTGGGCTGTATGGAATCCTTTCATACTCTGTGGCCGGACGCACCCGTGAAATTGGCGTGCGAATGGCTTTGGGAGCGCAGCGCGGCAGCGTGTTGAAAATGATCTTGCAGGAGGCGGGAATACTCGTGCTGCTGGGAGTGGTCATTGGAATACCGTCCGCGATATTGGCGAGCCGACTTTTTTCGTCGATGCTGTTTGGACTGAAGGGCACCGATCCGGTTTCCATGCTGTTGGTGATCGCAGTGCTTCTGACGATTACACTGCTGGCGAGCTACATTCCGGCGCGCCGCGCGACGAAAGTGGATCCGATGATCGCGCTGCGGTATGAATAACTATGGGAACTCTTCTTCAAGATTTTCGCTACGGTCTGCGCATGCTGCGGAGGAATCCAAGCTTTGCCGCGGTGGCTGTGCTCACGCTGGCGCTTGGTATCGGAGCGAATTCAGCCATTTTCACCGTGGTGAACGCCGTCCTGTTGCAGCCGCTGCCATATCCTGAGCCTGACCGGCTGGTCTACCTAAACGAAGGGAACTCAGGTTCCAGCATTGGTTATCCTAACTATGTTGACTGGGTAGCGCAGAACCACGTTTTCGAACACGTAGCGGCTATACAGAACGCTTCTTTTGTGTTGACCGGCCACGGGAACCCAGAGCTGATTTCCGGCAGCTACATAGCTGAAGGCTTCTTTCCCACCTTACGGGTTACTCCAATCATGGGTCGCGGTTTGTTACCGGATGACGATCATCCAGGGGCGAATCCGGTTGTTCTGGTGAGCTACAAGTTCTGGCAGCAGCGTCTTGGCCGCGGCGCGAACGTGTTGCATACGGCTATTCAGCTTGACGATCGTGCTTATACCGTAGTGGGAGTGATGCCTCGCGATTTTCAGTTTCCTCTCGGGGCCGAGCCGGATATTTTTGTGCCAATCGGTTTGACCGCCAGCACGCGTGAAAAGCAGGACCGCGCCAAGCACGACGGCGTCTATGCCATCGCGCGGTTGAAGGCTGGAGTATCGATCCAGCAAGCGCAGTCTGATTTTGATCTGATATCGGCGCGGCTGGCCAAGTCATATCCTGACGTTGATTATGAGAAGCAGGCAATGGTGCAGCCGCTCTACGATGTGACAGTCGAAGGAATAAAAGACTGGCTAATGGTCTTGCTTGCAGCGGTTGGTCTCGTGCTGTTGATCGCCTGTGCCAACGTGGCGAACCTGCTGCTGGCGCGGGCTACGGCGCGGCAAAGCGAGATGGCGATTCGGCTGTCTCTGGGCGCTTCACGCGCGAGGCTCTTCCGCCAGATGCTGACGGAGAGCGTGCTGTTAGGTGTTTCCGGCGGGGCGCTGGGACTGCTGCTGGCAAGCGCTGGAGTGAAAGCGCTGGTGGCTTTTGCGTCTGAAACACTGGCACGCGTACCGGAGATCCATCTTAACGGTCCGGTAGTAGGCTTTACGGTTTTTGTATCGCTGCTCACCGGCCTGTGCTTTGGGTTGATTCCAGCGTGGCATGTATCGCGTTTTCGTGGAGCGTTACAGAGTGAGACGCAGAAAACCGTCAGCGCCGGACGGCAGCGAACCAAGAATATTCTTGTGGTTGCTGAACTGGCGGTTTCCCTTGTCTTGCTGGTTGGGGCAGGACTGCTGGTTCAAAGTTTCATTCAGCTTGCCAGGCAAGATACAGGATTCGATCATCACAATCTTATTACAGCCGGAATCTATCTTCCTTTGAATAAATACAAAACCCAGCCAGAGATGGACGCATTCTTTGACACGCTGGTGGAAAAATTAGATGCTACTCCGGGCATTGAATCTTCTGCCGTCAGCGTGCCGCTGGAATTTTCCGGTAACAACTGGGGCTACGGTTTTCTGGTGGAGGGTGATCCATTTCCCGTTCCAGGCCAAATAAATTACACGCGGCTGCACTACATCACGCCTGAATATCTGGATACCATGAAGGTCCCATTGCTTCAGGGGAGAAACTTTACTCATTCAGATAAAGACAGCAGCATGCCTGTGGCTCTGGTCAGCAAATCGTTTGTCCATCACTGGCTGCACGATCAGGATGCGATAGGTAAGCGCGTCAGGTTGGGAAAAGCTCGGGACTTGGCCAGCCAGAATAATCCGTGGTTCACGATTGTGGGAGTGGTCAATGATGTGAGGCATTTTGGGGAGCCGTGGCTGCACGATGAAGAGCTATTGATCCCGTTCGATCAGCACCAGCGTTATCACGTGCCCCTCGCGGGCCGTGCGATGGTGATTCGCAGCAAGGGCGATGGGGCCGTCGCAGTCCAACAGTTGCGCAGATTGGTGGCCGGCATGGACAACAGTCTGCCGCTCAACAGCGTTGCCACCATGGACCAGTTGATTTCGCGCTCCATGGCTTCAGAACGGACGCTGATGTTTCTTATCACTACGTTTGCTGCGCTGGCGCTGCTTATGGCGGCGATCGGAATCTATGGCGTGCTTTCATACTGGGTGAACCAGCGCACCAGAGAGATTGGCATCCGGTTGGCGCTGGGCGCAGACCGGAAAAATATAGTCAGCGTGGTGTTGCGTGAAGGCATCAAGCTGACGGTGATCGGTCTGGTGATAGGCGTGCCGCTGGCCATGGGGCTGACAAACCTGCTGCCGAACGTGCTTTATGGAGTGGGGCGGCGTGATCCCGCGACGTTCATTGTGATCGCGCTGATCCTGAGCGCTGCGGCGATGCTGGCGAGCTACATTCCGGCACGCCGCGCGACGAAAGTGGATCCGATGATCGCGCTACGGTATGAATAGGCAACGCGGCATTGGGCAGAGTGACAGTTTGGCGGTCGTGAGAAAATAGAGGAAGAGTTTCCACGGTTCAACAAAGGACACATGATTCAACTTCGCAACGTTGAAAAAACTATTAAGAGCCCGGCCGGTACGGTGTGGCTGCTGCGCCGCATCAATGTAGATATAAAAGAGGGCGAGTTTGTGACGATCATGGGCCCTTCCGGCGCGGGGAAGACCACGCTGCTGAGCATTATTGGCATGTTGGATGACGGCTGGGCCGGCGAATACGTTTTTGCCGAGCAGCTGGTGCACAAGCTTGATCGCAAAAAACGAGCGGAGTTGAACCGCAGATATGTTGGCTTTGTGTTCCAGAGCTACCACCTGCTGGACAACCTGACGGTGCAGGAAAATATTGATGTGCCGCTTTCTTACCGTGATATTCCGCGGGCCCAGCGTGCATCGATGGTGGCGGATATTCTTGATCGCTTTCAGATCGTCGGGAAGAAAGATCTTTATCCCAACCAGCTTTCCGGCGGACAGCAGCAGTTGGTGGGCGTGGCGCGGGCCGTGGCGGGCAATCCTAAATTGATCCTGGCCGACGAGCCGACCGGCAATCTGCATTCCGGACAGGCCAAAGAAATTATGGAGCTGTTCCGGAAGTTGAACGAGCAGGGAACTACCATCATTCAGGTGACACATTCGGAAGCGAACGCGGCGTTTGGGAATAGGATTATTCAACTCAAAGACGGATGGATTGTGGAGGATTCCGCCGTGCATCCGGGCAGCGCAACAGCTTAAGCAAGCAGGAGAAGTTTGGTGTCGACTAAAGCACAGGAATTCGTGAGCACTACAGCAACCAGATCTGAGCCGGTGCGCATTTTGATTGCCGACGATCAGGCGGACGTTCGCGAAGCATTGCGTTTGTTGCTGAAGGCCGAAGGGTTCGCGACGGAAACGGTCAGCAGTCCGGCTTCCGCGTTGGAGGCGGTGCAGAGCAACGAATTCGACATCATGCTGATGGACCTGAATTATCAAAGGGACACCACCTCTGGCCAGGAAGGGATTGATCTGCTTTCGCGAGTGCAGCAGGCGGACAGCAAACTGCCAATCGTGGTGATGACGGCGTGGGGCAGTGTGGAACTGGCGGTTGAAGCGATGCGCCGCGGCGCGCGCGACTTCATCCAGAAGCCGTGGGACAACCATCGCTTGCTGAGCATTATTCGCACGCAGGTGGATTTGTACCGCATCATGCGGCGCGCGGAACGGCTGGAAGCGGAAAACAGTTTGCTGCGCGCGCAGAACCGGCCGGTATTCATTGCGGAATCGAAAGCGATGGAGCCGCTGCTGACGCTGTTGAGCCGCATCGGGCCAAGCGATGCCAACGTCCTGATTACAGGCGAGCACGGCACCGGCAAAGAAGTTGTGGCGCAGACGCTGCACGCGCTTTCTTCGCGCAGTGGACGGCCAATGATTACCGTCAACACCGGCGGCCTGCCGGAAGGTACTTTTGAAAGCGAGCTTTTTGGCCACGTGAAAGGCGCGTTTACTGATGCGCGGGCAGATCGAGTCGGGCGCTTTGAACTGGCGGACCGCGGCACGCTTTTTCTCGACGAAATTGCCAACGTCCCGATGAAGCAGCAAGCCAAACTGCTGCGCGTGCTGGAAACGGGCGAGATGGAGCGCGTGGGTTCGTCGAAGACGCATAAAGTCGATGTGCGCGTGATTTCCGCCACCAACGCTGACCTGAAACTGGAGAGCGCTGAAGGGCGCTTCCGTCCGGATTTGCTTTTCCGACTGAACACTGTTGAGCTTCCTATTCCGCCGCTGCGTGAACGCAAAGAAGATATTCCGCTGCTGGCGTCGCACTTTCTCAAGCTTTATGCCCAGCGATATCGCAAGCCGGTTAAGGCGTTTGATCCTTCAGCACTGCAGAAAATGCTGGACCATCCATGGCCGGGAAACGTGAGGGAACTGGACCATTCCATTGAGCGTGCTGTTTTGATGAGCACCAGCGACCACATTCAATCCGGCGATCTGGGACTGGAAACCGACAAAACCGTTACCGGACGCATTGAAGACCTGAGCCTGGAAGAAGTTGAAAACCTGCTGATCAAGAAAGCCCTGGCGCGCCATTCAGGTAATATCAGCCATGCGGCGGACGCGCTCGGTTTGAGCAGAAGCGCGCTCTATCGTCGCATGCAAAAGTATGGCCTCTGATCCGCAACCTCAAAAATCCGCTCGCAATTTAATCAAGCCTGAAGCTCGGATCAAGCTGAATTTTGATTCACGCATTCTGTTGATGACTCTCCTCATCAGCCTGCCCGGCGCCATCGTCGCTGAACTTTTTCTCTGGCTGGGCGACCACTCCCTGGAACTCAAATGGACCGTCACTCTTTTCATCGTGCTGGCATGGATGATTGGCAGCTCGATGCTGCACGGCCAAGTCATTCGCCCGATGCAAACTCTTTCAAACATGGTGGCCGCCATCCGCGAAGAAGATTTTTCTTTCCGTTTGCGCGGCGGCGGACGAGAAGACTCTCTCGCCGACCTGATCTATGAAATCAATGCGCTGGCGATCCGGCTGCAGCAACAAAAAGTAAGCGCGCTTGAGGCCACAGCGCTGCTCAAAAAAGTAATGATGGAGATCGACGTCGCGGTCTTCACCTTCGACCAGCAACAGCGTCTGCGCATCGTCAACCGCGCCGGCGAGCAGCTCATGGGACGCATCGCCCCACGCATGCTCGG
>Ga0207700_10001702_pt1 | contig 12489 bp, 7 predicted proteins | sample LARL82metaG_FD_184348 | JGI IMG/M metagenome (GOLD analysis project Ga0207700, IMG submission 184348) | Corn, switchgrass and miscanthus rhizosphere microbial communities from Kellogg Biological Station, Michigan, USA - LAR L8-2 metaG... | ecosystem: Host-associated > Plants > Roots >...
GACTCCATGTGCTTCGTTTCCTCCACACATGCGACCCTAGCTACAGGAGTCTGACTCTTATCCTGGTGGGCTTAACCTCCCACTGAGCACCTCAGCTTTCTTCTGGACATGCGACTGGGCTTCTCACTTCTCCAGCCCGAGTGGCGTTTATTGGCATGTTCTCCACGACCAGTACTTCATCCAACGACGTTCCATTCTCCCGGGGCGGAACTTTCCAATAGACGAGGTTAAGAGAAGTTGGGAGGAGATTGGAGCGTTTTCGGGCGTACTCTTGCTCGTATGTCTCAAGCCATCGGTCAAGGTATTCGTTCATCGTGATCTTGGCCCCTTCTAGATCGCGGCCCAAGTCACGCTCTCTCAGTTTTATTGTCAGATGCGTTTGGGCTTCTCTCTACTGCCGCGGATTGTTCGGTTGTGGTAGTTGCGTTTGTTCGTGTCATGATCGCAGCCGAGAAAGACTCGGATGAGCCATCTGCGATTGCCTCGCGCGACGATTTGGCCAACAGAGGCACACCACTGACACACTCGAGCGGAATCAACACACGATAAGTAGATTGATTGAACGAAACATGGCTGATCGGCCGTCATTCGTCGCTTCTCACCTGATCTAGGATCAAAACGCTTGTTACTGGGACCCCGGCATCTTCTGTGACTAGAATCACACCGCATTTCGGTCCGGGCTGACAAAATCTGAATTGTCAGCTTGAGACGAGGACGTTGGGAAATGCCGGAGTTTAACCACTCAATCACAGGATTACCTACAATCGAGATCCGGTGTTCCGCTTCTCTCGTAAAGCTGCTCGCGCCTGGGCTCTCCAGAATCTGTGACGCGTGCAAACGCGCACTCGCCGGCTATTGGCCAAATCCTTCCGCCTTTCTCCTCGAATATGACGTTAGGCGGATGCACGGCTTCGATGCGGTTCTTGGGAAGAAAGCGCTGCTTTGGCAGCGTCAACGAAAGGCTCTAGTTCCATTGTTCGCCTCCTGCCTTGGCCCTTCAGTGTTGAGAGCCTTCCAACCACTTATTTCTATATGCTGGGCTCATCTTTCACTCCGAGATCCTCACGGGCACTTTGGAGTTCGGAATCAAGGCGATTGGCTCGTTGCGCAAGAGTTTCTCCGATGAGGAATCCAAATTCTTCCGCGTCTGGGATTGGAGGCACCGTTTCAACCCACACGCTCACGACTTTGCCCGGCATCGGCAGTTTGTTTTCCTTCAATTGACCCGCGACACCCCCTTTCCTTGTGACCTGTGGGCGGCCGGTTGCGCTCCTCGGGCGTCATAAACAGGCAAGGAATTCCGCGGTTTTGAAAATAAGAGAGTGGCAGCCAACCCAGATCTCGGTTCGGTTTCAAAACGCACTCAGCGCATATCAATCAGAAGCGCATATCAATCAGAACTCGTTCGGGTAACCGCTGAAGAACTTGCGCACTGTGTGGACAGTTATTGCGGCTGTGGGAGGGAGCACCACGAGGTGAATACGTTAAAGAGATTGCGGGCACGGCTCGAAGCGGACCTCCGAACGGCCGTCACTGGAAGCAACTGACTCTTAATCCGAACAGCCTAAACGTACCGAGGTGCAGCACAGAGCACCCACTAACAGAATCAACAGATTCCACCGCAGAGACACGCACCACGGAGCACGGAATCGCACCAAATCACAAAACCAATTGACACCAAAATTGACACCAGATCTTGCTTTCAAATCGCCAGCCATGCCCAGTTTGCAGTGAGAGTGCCAATCAACTGAGTTGGCGGTTCTGAATGAAATGGCGATATTTGGCCAACGATCTGTTTAACCTTTTAACCTTTTAACCTTCCAAAACTCCTGTCTTCATTGACTTGCCCTACCCCTAGTCCTAAGATCTGAGCCCAGTGATCGGCCAAAATATCTCGCATTACCGCATCGTCGAGCGGCTCGGTGGTGGCGGTATGGGTGTGGTGTACAAGGCAGAGGACATTAAGCTGAATCGCTTCGTTGCCCTTAAATTCCTGCCCGACGACGTAGCCAAAGACCCACAAGCTCTCAGCCGCTTCCAGCGCGAAGCCAAAGCTGCGTCCGCGCTGAATCATCCCAACATTTGCACGATCTACGAAATTGACGATCAGCACGGGCAGGCATTCATCGCTATGGAGTTTCTGGGTGGTATGACCCTCAAGCACCGAATCGCGGGGCGGCCACTGGAGACAGAAATACTCTTGGTACTGGGGATTGAGATCGCGGATGCGCTCGACGCGGCGCATGAGGAAGGCATCGTTCACCGCGACATCAAGCCGGCAAACATTTTTGTCACCAAACGCGGGCACGCCAAGGTTCTGGATTTCGGCCTGGCGAAAATTGCGGAGTCATCGAATCTTGGCGGCGAAGCTCCGGCTCAAACCATCTCGGAAAATCCGAACCTAACCAGCCCGGGCACAGCGTTGGGAACGGTGGCGTACATGTCGCCAGAGCAGGCCTTGGGGAAACCGATCGATGCGCGCAGCGATCTGTTCTCTCTCGGCCTCACTATTTACGAGATGGCGACAGGTAAGCAGGCTTTCGAAGGAGCTACATCCGCTGCAATTTTCGATGCGATTCTGCATGGCACTCCTGCGCCGGCAGGACGATTGAGGCCTTCGATACCGGCCGAATTGGATCGAATTATCGGCCGACTTCTGGAGAAGGACGCCGAACTACGGTATCAAACGGCTGCTGATCTGCGTGCCGATTTGAAACGCCTCCATCGCGATAGCACGTCAGGGCACACGGCGGCTCACGCAGCAGCGGTGCCAGCAACGGCAGGAGAGCGGAGGCCACGTCATTGGGCTTGGGTCGCGGGTGCTGCCGCAGCGACTGTCGTAATGGCTGTCGCCTGGTGGTCCTATTTTTCCGCTCCGGCCAAGTACTCTGGGCCGCCTTCTCGGCTGGTTCCTTTTACCAGTTCTCCCGGCGACAAGGAATTTCCCGCGTTCTCTCCGGATGGCAACGAGCTCGCGCTCAGTTGGCAAGGAGAAAAATCCAAGAACCCGGATGTGTACAACATTTACGTCCAGTTGGTTGGTACGAGCACTCCCCTGCGATTAACCAGCGGAGCGGCGACCGAACTCTTTCCGACATGGTCTCCGGACGGGCGTTTCATTGCGTTCCAACGGAACTTTAGCGCCTATTACGTAGTGCCAGCACTCGGCGGTCCGGAGCGCAAGCTGGCGGAGTGTTACTCCGATTTCGCGCAGGCAGACGGGATGAGTTGGTCGCCTGACGGCAAAGAAATTGCTGTCGCGGATCTTGGAGCGACCCGGATCCAAGGTGCGTCACCAAAGATCTTTTTCATTTCCGCGGAGAGCGGCGAGAGGCGCGAATCGAAGATCGAGGTGCCGGGACCGTACCTGATGCATCCGGCGTATTCGGCAGACGGCAAATATCTCGCGTTCATCAGTGGGTCTGGACTATTGTCCAACGATGTTTTTGTGGCGCCGGTCAGCGGCGGCAAGCCGCGCGCCCTGACCACGTTGCACTCGATTGTGAGCAGAGTCGCGTGGACACCTGATGGCCGGGAGCTTGTGTTCAATTCATCGCATCAGGGGTTGTCGACCCTGTGGAAGGTACGTTTCTCAGGCGGGGAACCGGAGCCGCTGAGTATCGCGGCGAGTGATGCATTTCAACCCACGATTGCGTTGCGTGGGAACCGACTCGCATTCCAACGTTCTGCAGTGAATAGCAATATCTGGAAGGCGCCGCTATCTGCGTCGGATCACACGCCGTCAATGCGGATTGTTGTTTCTTCTCGGGAAGATTCTGAACCGGCATTTTCCCCGGACGAAAAGCGGATCGCGTTTGGCTCGAGCCGTTCGAGTGCGACCGAGATTTATGTTTCTGGCGTCGATGGTTCGAACACGGTTCAATTGACATCGTTAAGAAATGGGGCAACGGGTTCGCCAGCTTGGTCTCCGGATGGAACACAGATCGCATTTGATTCGCGGGCTTCGGGGCACGGGGAAATTTACCTAATAAGTCCTGACGGAGGCTCGCCGCGGCGCCTGACGCATGGACAGGGCGACAGCGGCGTACCGAGCTGGTCTCATGATGGCCGCTGGATATATTTTTCGACGGATCTTCCCGATGCTCCGATCTGGAAGATTCCGGCACAAGGGGGAGAACCGGTTCTGATACGTGAACGCGGCGGTAACGGTGTTTCGGAATCCTCGGATGGGAAGGCTCTCTATTACTACCGGGACGGGGAGGTCTTGAGATGTGATTTGAGTGGCCAAAATGAGACACTCGTGATCAAGGCTCTAGATTTTCAAAGTTTCCGTGTGTGCGGTAAAGATATCTGTCTTCTGGACAGGTCCGTCACGCCCGGCCGCTTCACCCGGTATGATCCGGTAACCAAACGTCAGCAGACCAAGGAAGTGGACGTCGGACCGCTGACTGTAGTTTCCAGCGGCATGGATGTTTCTCGTAGCGGCCGCTGGATCATTTACTCCCGCGCCGATTCGGTCGAGAGCGACGTCATGCTGGTGGAGAACTTCCACTAAAGCAGCCTCGGGAGGATATCCCATACTGCGCCACCCGCTTCACCTCCCAAGCAGAAGGTCGCGTTATTACAGACGGTGCTTCTGCCCGAAAGTTACAAGCTCCACGGTGAGCTTGATTGTCGAGACGAGGTGATTACATTCAAAATCCCGGGCCATTCGAAAAACATCACCCGGCGCGAGGCCCAAACTCGTTGATTCTGCGCTACCGAAATTGCCCGACCTGGGGTTTCCAGAAAGACTTGTTTTTGGAGGGCGGAGCGAGCGAATAAACGGCGCACCCTTGCGGTATCGCCAGGTTTAAACAGTTAAGTGCCGCATCAGCAGGTCCTTCCTGAAATTCGCCGTCGTCTGAACGAGGAATGGCTCCCCGCCACGCACGTATACTGAGCTTTTCACGTCGAAGGACACGTGGAGGGCAATTCAGTGAACTGTCTTTGGGTGGAGGTTGGGGCTCTCCTTTTGTGGGTACTCGCCTTCGCGGCACAAGGCAATGTTCTAGTGCCTGTCTTGCCGCGCCCTACGGGTTTGTTTGCTGTAGGCAGGATAGGGTTCGATTGGACTGATCGGTCACGTAGGGAGGTCTTATCGAAGGACCCGGACGCAAAGCGGGAACTGATGATCTACGTTTGGTACCCCACGGAGAAGGGGGGCAAGACTGGCAAACCGGCTCCTTATCTCCCCGGCGCGGCTGCGATCAACACGCTCTCTGATCGTGCACTATCTGGGGCCGACGGCAAACTGTGGCCAGCGATCCTGTCCGGCCAGATTGCATCGCACGCGATGGAGGGTGCGCCTCCTGCGAAAGATCCTGCTCGATTTCCAGTACTTATCTTTTCGCATGGGCTTGGGAGCCCTGTTTTCCACTACACCGCCTTCATAGAAGAACTCGTTAGCAACGGATACATCGTGGCTTCAATCGAGCATACCTACGAAGTGAATGTGGTTGCATTTCCTGATGGGAGGCTAGTCGCTCTGTCGCCGATCTCGTGGAGTGTTTACGGGCCACAGCCAGCGGATGTTTCTGACGAGGAAGCTTCCAAGAAAGCCATCGCATGGGAGAAAGAAAGAGACAACGTTTGGGCAGCGGACATAAGTTTTGCTCTCGATCAACTCGCGAAGCTCGATCGGGACAAAGACTCGGTGTTTTTTGGCAAACTAGATTTGGCGCATGTGGGGGCACTGGGTCACTCGATTGGTGGCCGGGCGGTTGGACGCGCCTGTCAGCTGGATCGTCGGATCAGGGCGTGCGTGAATGAGGACGGCGCACCGGATGAGGGCGCAGTGTTGAACTATCCCGGAGCCGACCCGCCGAAGCAGCCTTTCTTGTTGGAGGAAGTCTTCGTTGCTCCCCCAACGAACAAGGAACTCGCCGACGCACATGAGTCTCGTCAGCACTTCAATCAATCAATGGCTCAGCACGACGCTGCTGTCGAAAAGCAGCTCAGGCACTGCCAAGACGGTGGCTATCGCGTGACGATCAAAGCACCTGGGATTAACCACGACAGCTTCACGGATGTACCGCTAATGGAGTCGTCACACGATACCAAAGCAGAAGCAGCCGCACTCCATTCATTGTCATTGACTGTCAAAGTAACGCTGGCCTTCTTTGATCAATATTTAAAAGGGGAGAAGGACAGTCTCCTGAACAGAGTTCATGAATCTGGGCCCGAGATTAGTCTCAGACACTACCCGGTTGGGACTCCCTAGCCACACCCGCGAATCTTTCGATACGTAGTGGATTCTGCCGATAGATGACATAACATCGCATAACCGCTCAACCCCCTCCACCTTCCAAAAACAAGTCATTTTGGAAAGCCCGTACATCCCACAATCGACGGTGCAAAATCAACGGGTTGGATGGTGTTCGCCCAGACGCTTTTTGGAACTCTCAGAAGTAATGGGCTCAATGTCCGGATAGCCAGTCAGCCAGCAAACAATTCGGGTTGGATCTCGCCTCATCTACCCATCGCCCCCAATCGCTGGGCTGCGTGCCTGCGGGGGGAAGAGAGTTTGCAACCAAACCCAGAAGCGTTGCCCCACGAATCGAACGCCGATCTTCTTCAGCCCCTTCACTCGTCGTATGCCGGCAGCCAAATCAGGGCTAAGGAGACCACAATCAGCAGCCTCGTAGGCCAAGCGGCGGACGGCTCCCAATCGCAGATTGATTGTGCCTGGAGCGAGATGGCGAGCTTCGAGATGAATCCGATAACGGAGAACAACAATCCGGCTGAAAGACAGCCGTGGTTCTGAACAGTACCATTCCATAAATTCATCAATCGCGTGTCGATAGCCACGCTGAGCGTCAGCAGAGGTCAGGCTGTTCAGAACGGCGGACTTTGCCTGGTCCAAGTCGGGCAGTCGAAGAAATGCTTTAGGCTTGTGGCGAGTTGTTTTTGAGGTTGGGTTGCGAGACATCGTTCGCGGTCCTCCTTAGCCGCGTTACGATGGTCTGCCTATCCCCAGCCACTTCGTGGATTGCCCGTCATCTGTCAACAATGGAGGCAAGAGCCCTACTATCTGGCGCCCACCAAGTTTTGCTCCCGCCGCGAGGCTATTCCTTCTCCAGCTCCGCGGCCCAGTTCAGCACTACCGTCACGGATTCGGACGATGTTGTCGCCGTGTCGATAAGGAACCGGTTGCCATCGGGTGCTACGTCCCAACCGAGAACCTGTAAGCCGCCTTCATTGTGCCCGATCTGAGCTATGGGTACTTGGAACAAGGTTCTAGGAACGCTTGCCTTGAATGTCGGTCCTTCGGTCACGTCCACAGCCATCAGTTTTCCGTCGGGGGAAGAATAGAACAATTCCTTGCCATCCCGCCGCCATCGCGGCTGGCTGCCACCATCACGGGAGATCACTGTCTTGCTGCCGCCGTTCGGGGGCGCCGGAAAAGCTTGAATATAGATTTCGGATCTACCAGACTCGTCCGAAGCATAAGCGATCCAGCGCGTGTCGGGAGAGAATCTGCCTTGTTCCTCGCTGAACGCCGTATTCGCAAAGGGTGTGGCTGTGCCAGACGGTGTCCCGTCACTTGCCAGAGGCAAGGCCCATAAATCAGCATGGGTTTGAGGATCCTGCTGAGTGTAGAGCAGGAAGCGCCCGTCGCGCGACCAATCGTCCGGCAGCTTTGGGTCACCTGTCACACTGACTAGTGCCTGCTCTTTTCCGGTGCCATTGGTAGTCTTCTGATAAAGCCCTTCCCCGCCAGCGCGGTATGCAGCAAAGGCCACTCGGCTGCCGTCCGGTGACCAGACCGGCGCGGAGTCGGGGGCCAGATCAAATGTGAAGCGGGTGCTTACACCCCGAAGCAAATCAAGAATCCAGATGCCCGTTTCACTGCCTGACCTGGGATCGATTTTCGACGCGGCCAGGCGCTTTCCATCGGGCGACAATGCAAAATCGGTGTAGCTATAGGTTCCGGGCTGCTCGGCGTGGCCCAACTGTTTGCCCTGCCGATCAAACCAGGTGAGTTGCGAAAGCCAAAGCGCCGTTGGTCCAGTGCTGTGGGCTAATACTCCGCTTGGCGAGACGGAAAAGAATGCCGATAGGTGATAGATCCCGACCCGTTCGGCAACAAGGATCGGATTGCCCTCCGGTTGCAGGCTCCTCTCATCGAACGCCTGGGCCAGCAATGTGCCCCCACGCAGGAAAAGGAGGCGTCCCATCCCGCGGTCAGCGGCGGCCGCATAGACCGCCATCTGCGATGTAGAGAGTATTCGCCTGGAACTCTGTTGTTCGGGCTTAAGATCGAGTGACCCGAGATAAATACCAGGATTCTCCGGTGCTCTCAGATAAAGAAAATGCCGCCCGTCCGCCAGGAAAGACGGAAATGTGTGGACTTCGTTGCGCCCCGCCGTGGACGTGAGCAAAGTGGCGACACCGCCTGCAGCCGGAACTTGCATAATGCCATCTCCGACAGTGCCGAAAATGATTGTGCCATCCCGGTTCCACGAGCCGCCGATGACTGTGGCGAAGGCATCGCATACCTCTGCCGGAGGGCCCCCGGAAATGTCGATCTTCTTTAGCTTGCTTCCCGATTGAAATGCGATGAACCGGCTATCCGGGGACCAAACGATTGGGACAATGACATTTTCCGTGCCCCGCAGCGGGCGCGGTTCCAGTGAATCAAGAGCGCGAATCCAAACAAGGTTGCGCCCATCCGGACCTGGCGCCAGAAAAGCGAGTTGGCGACCATCGGGTGAGAGCATGAAGGTGAGAGCGCCTGCAGGAAGTTGGATTTCGAAGCGGACTGGTGTGGTCGCAGCTGGCCTCTTGCCCCGAAACAAGAACGTGGCCAGCCACAGCACAGTTACGCCCAGCAAAGCCGCAACGCTCCAGGCAAGCCATTGTCGACCTGCCTTCCGTTGGCCCCCAGGTGTGAAGATCCCAGTGTGTGCCCCCGATTCGACGGTCCATTTCAATTCGAGCGCCAGGTCACGGGCAGTTTGCCATCGATCCTCCGGGTTCTTGGCCAGGCAGCAGATGATCGCGTGATCCAACACTGGTGATGTCATTGGCTTCACGGAACGAATAGGCGGCGGTTCATTTTCGAGGATCGCGGCCGCTACGCTCAATTGGCTCTTCCCTTCGAAAGCTCGCTTTCCTGTCACCATTTCGTACAGCACCGCGCCCAGGGAAAAAATGTCACTGCGTCCGTCCACTTCTTTTCCCTGTACTTGTTCCGGCGACATGTACTGGAATGTTCCGACGATCATCCCCTTTTCGGTGAGCGGCGAATTTGCGGCGGGGCTGGACAGGGTCAGGGTCAAACTTGGAGCAGCAGACGCACTCGCGCGCGACGATTTCGCCAGACCGAAGTCCATCAATTTGACGCCAGTGTGGGTCAGCATGATATTGCCCGGCTTGAGATCGCGATGGACGACGCCGGTACGATGAGCCATTTCGAGCCCTTCGCAAATCTCAATTCCATACTTTAGTACTTGATCGGGTGCAAGTGCCCCCTTGTCCAACCGGCTGGCAAGGGTCTCTCCTTCCAGGTATTCCATCACCAGATAGTCGACTCCATCCTGGTGGCCGACGTCGTGGAGAGTACAGATATTCGGATGGTTCAAGGAAGAGATCGTGCGTGCTTCGCGATCGAATCGCTCCTTGGCCTCAGGGCTCTCAGAAAGATGAGACGGAAGAATCTTGACGGCGACGATGCGTTGGAGCCGTGTATCCAGCGCGCGATAAACCTCGCCCATGCCGCCAGCCCCGAGCGGTGATTGAATTTCGTACGGTCCGAGTCTGATGCCAGAGGTGAGGGCCATCCGTGCGCGTAATTATATTCCTGCGCAGCACCTTGGAGGCGATGCGACGATTCTGGGTGTGTAGTCAGCAAACCAGAAGTTAAGGAGCATTGCCGCCGCAAAGCAATTCACTCGCCGAACAAAAGGTTGATTGCCACTCGCCAGGAAGCAGGACAGAATGGCGCGTGACGTGAGTGATTTTCATAGCACCTCGTATCATGCGGAAGAGTTTACAAACCGTTCGCTGCCGCCAATTGGATTGCCCCATTTGCAAATGCTTTTGCATATCGAGCCAATGTGGCCACATCGACGGCTTCCGGCCACCGGTCGGCAACACTGTGGTACACCTCGCTGCCGCAAGCAATGGTCACGAATCGCCCGCCACCTTGCTGGATGACCGCAGCTTCTCCGCGGCCTGTCGAGTCATGACGCGCCTTGCCGTTGGCGGTTAGCCCCTCTTTGGCCATCGCTGCGACGGTCCACCGTTCGAGCACATCGTCAGAGGCATGAATGAGATTGGGCTGTCGCGGTGCACCGATGTCAGAGCCAAAGAAAATCCACGCGTGTGCGCGCTTTACCAGATTCGGTCGGCGCTTAATATAAGGATCAATGCCAAGAAGCCCGAGTTCGTGGCCACTCAAAGCGGCGAAGAAGCAGTCACGCGCTGGGTGGCCAGCGGCCAAAACCCGTATCGCTTCCAGCCAACAAGCCAGTCTGCTACCTTGCTCGCTCACGGATTGCCACCAAGCACTACGTGGGGCCATCACAACCAGTGGTGCTAGTGTCGGGTTACTGCCTTCGACTTTGACGACGACGTTGTAGGCTTGCGCTGCCGTCCGTTTTACTTCGGTGACGAGCGTCGCCTGTGCTCGCGTCTGCGCCTGTGCTTTCAACCAGTCGGTTTCTGCGTTTGAGATTTGCAACATCGGCGGGCCGAACGGCCTGCTGAAAGCTGAAGCGTTTATCAGGAAAAGTCCAGGTCGAGCGCCGCCAGTCAGCACTACTACTGCTTTGTGTGGACTACGCCGTGCCTCCGCGACTTCGTTCCGCCTCTCGATCCCAGGTTCCGCGAGTTGGGACGGTTCCGATTCTACTAATCCAATTTCGGCACCGCTGCCGAGACGGCCGAGTCGCCCGCTCACTCCTTCAGCCGAGGTGAAGCCTCCGTCATACAAGGGCACGCCATCAATACGCCGACCGCCGATGCGCAGGTAACAAGACTGCGGATCGATGCGATTGAGACTAAAGGATTCCAGCTCAGCTTTTATGCCCAACTGCCGAACTTGGTTGACCAGCCATTGGGCAGATGCATTGTCCACCTCTGTTCCCGTGCGGTGGTTCCCTTGAGCATCATAAGCTTGGAGTACGCGAGCAATACGCTGCTCAAGCGTATCTGCCGCGACTTGCGTTTGCTGCTCCCCAAATGGCAGCCCATCCCTAGTCGCATGGGGTGTCAGCGCAAATGCCAGCGACTGACCACTGGCCAGAAGGAAAGCTCGACGCTTCATTTCTTTCCTCCCTCGTCAGCGGGAAACGGGAAATCCACAGATCTCCGTCTCGCGTCGCGCCCAGTTTTGGTTTTGCGCCGAAAATTATGCTCAGGCCAGAACTATCCTCAGAAAACACTAATACTTATTCATACTTAATGTCGGCCGGGCTTCTTAGCTGCTTCTTTCAATTCAGTGTGAATCTCATGAAGCTCGGTTGTGCCGACGTTCTCCACAGCGTGTGTCACCGCCTCACTCCAGACTGCCGTACCTGCTTTCACCTGACGTTCTTCAGTTCTCCCATCGGGATACGTGATTCTTAGCTTGGCATCGCTCAAATAATAGAGAATGCCAGCGGGATGCGAATGCGTCGGTACCATTTCTCCGACTTTGAAATGCACGTCGAGCACCCTCACCCGTTCGTTTTCGAGGAGGACTCTGTGCGTCTCAGGCGATACCTTCGCGACGTCTTGGGCTTGAGCCCTTACCGCTGCAATCAGGGAGAGTGCAGCGGCAAGATAAAACCTGGTAAGCAACAGTTGCGGATTTTTCATACTCTCTCCCTTCAATTCAGATTTCGTGAAGCATGGCGCTAAAAGGCTGCACGTTTCATGCGTCGCACGATACTAGGAAGAACGCCCAACATAATCATTGCTGTAGCAACCCCTAGGTAAGTCCCTTTCAGAAGCAAGGGCGTCCTCAGATTCTCACTCCGAATAATTAGCGCGGGGCATCGTGTACCACCACTTTTTCTCCGATCTCGATGCTCATCAAGTCTTCTCCGACTTGCAAGGGGCCGGTATATGTTTTTCGGGTGAGAGGAATGAGACCAGTTGTGCCTCCCGGCACAATGTGCGAATACACCGCGAGCTTTGGTTTCAGTTGCGCGAAAATAGTTCCAGCCTGTTCCGCCGTTGTGTGATGTCCGATGATTCCTTGCACGCGCTCAGGACTCATGGAGGGATTTGCCGCGCGAAAAGCGCCCGGATCGACCACTTCGTGAATGACCACATCCGCCCCTTGAGCAAAACGGATTAGATTTTCTGAGTATCGCGTATCCCCGGAGACCACGACGGAGTGTCCGGCAAAGTCGATACGGTACCCGAAGGCTAGCTTCACTAGGCCATGATCGACTGCGAATGCAGTTACCTTGATTCCGCCGTTTTCATACACAACTCCTTGCTCGATGTCTTTCGCGACGACTACCACTCCCTGCGAAGGCAATTTCTCGTCCACAT
>Ga0207700_10001703_pt1 | contig 12488 bp, 10 predicted proteins | sample LARL82metaG_FD_184348 | JGI IMG/M metagenome (GOLD analysis project Ga0207700, IMG submission 184348) | Corn, switchgrass and miscanthus rhizosphere microbial communities from Kellogg Biological Station, Michigan, USA - LAR L8-2 metaG... | ecosystem: Host-associated > Plants > Roots >...
ACACTATTCTCGATTTTCCTCGTAAGCTGCTGATTTTAAAAGGCATTAATAAATAAATTTCTTTTTTTGGGGCGACCATGAGAAAAGTCACCTTTTCGGGTGCCAAGACAGCTTTTGGGCGCGCGATGGTAGCCTGCCCACTCCCGGCTCCTTTCTTTATACTGGCGGCATGGCTACCGATCGCGAAGTTGAGATCAAGTTCAGGATTGATGACATTGAAGCTCTTACAGCCAGCCTCCAGACAGCTGGATTCCGCCTGATTACCCCCCGCACCCATGAAATGAACACTCTCTATGACCAGCCCGGCGGCAAGCTTCGCCGACGGGAAGCCCTGCTCCGGCTTCGGGAGTACGGCCCGCGCTGGACGCTGACTTATAAGGATCGCAGCGGGCGCCAATCTAGGCGGCACAAGTCCCGCCGCGAGATTGAGACTCAGGTCGAAAACGGCGAAGCCATGGGCCGGATCATTGAAGCGGTTGGCTTCAGCCCCAGCTTCCGTTATGAGAAGTTCCGCAGTGAATGGGCCGACTCCAATGGCCATGTCGTAATCGATGAAACGCCCATCGGCAACTTTGGCGAAATTGAAGGCCAAGCCAAATGGATTGACGCCACCGCCAAGCGCCTGAACATTTCCGTCAAAAGCTACCTGAAAGAGTCTTATGCGGAGCTGTTTGCCGCCTGGAAGCGCAAGACCAGGAGTAAAGCAAAGGAAATGACGTTCAAGGAGATCAAGGGCTAGTTTTCTGTCCTCAGCGCATCTCGTCCCAAATGCTTAATCTCAGCCGCGAGTCATAGTTTTCTGCGCTACAATTCCTCTCATCCTGTTCTTCCCTTCCCAGGAGTCCGCGAATGTATGACTACATCATCATTGGCGCCGGGTCTGCCGGATGCGTGCTAGCCAACCGACTAAGCGAAGATCCCAAGGTAAAAGTGCTGCTGCTGGAAGCAGGCTGCCGCGACACCCGGAAAGAGATTCACATTCCGCTGGCTTTCTCCAAGCTCTTTAAAGGCCCGTGCGACTGGACGTACTTCACCGAGCCTGAGGCTGCGTTGGGCAATCGCAGCCTGTACTGGCCGCGCGGCAAGGTGCTGGGCGGCAGCAGTTCGATGAATGCCATGATCTATATTCGCGGCAACCACGCGGATTATGACCAGTGGCGCGACCTGGGCAATCCCGGCTGGGGCTATGCGGACGTGCTGCCCTACTTCAAAAAGTCGGAAAAGCAAGAGCGTGGCGAATCGGAATATCACGGCGCGTCCGGACCGCTCTGCGTGAGCGATCTGCGGACCGTGAATCCGCTATCAGAAGCATTTGTCGAGGCAGGAGAAGAGGTGGGCTTGCAGCGCAATCCAGATTTCAACGGCGCACAGCAAGACGGCGTTGGTTTTTATCAGGTCACGCAAAGCAAGGGCCAGCGCCATAGCGCGGCCGCGGCCTTCCTACATCCAGTGGCGTCACGCAAGAACCTGACGGTAAAAACCGAAACGCATGTCTTCGGAATCTACTTTGAAGGCAAGCGCGCGGCGATCGTGAGCTTTCAACAGGGCAACAATAGCGTGCAAGAGCGGGCCGAGCGCGAGATCATCCTGTGTGCCGGCGCTATCGGCTCGCCGCAGCTGCTTATGCTCTCCGGCGTGGGCCCGGCGGAGCATTTGAGCCATTTCAATGTTCCCATTGCATGTGATCTGCCGGGAGTCGGCAAGAATCTTCAAGACCATCCTGCGTGTGCCACGGTATATGAATGCACCAAGCCCATCAGCCTCGCCAGCGCTGAGACTTTCTCCAACCTCATGCGCTACATGATTTCCAAAAGAGGACCGCTGACCTCAAACGTGGCTGAGGCCGGCGCTTTTGTCAAAACCTCTTCCCGCACCCAGATACCCGACCTGCAATTTCATTTTGGCGTTGGCTATTTTGTTGAGCATGGATTCCAGCAGATCAAAGGCCACGCCTTCACCATGGGGCCAACTCTTCTGCATCCGTTCAGCCGGGGCGATATTCGTTTGCGGTCTTCTAATCCGCTGGACGCGCCCGCTATCCGCGCGAATTACCTTTCTGACTCGCGTGACATGGACGTAATGCTGGAAGGCATCAAGCTTTCCCGCAAGCTAGCGGCGACGAAAGCTTTCGACGCTTATCGCGGCGCGGAACTGCATCCCGGCCCAGCGGCAAAAGACGACGCCGCCTTGCGGGCGCACATCGCCAAATTTACTGAGACGCTCTATCATCCCGTCGGTACATGCAAGATGGGGAATGACAACATGGCCGTGGTGGATCCAGAGTTACGCGTGCACGGCGTTGAAGGCCTGCGCGTGGTGGATGCATCGATCATGCCGACCGTGGTCGGCGGGAACACGAACGCGCCAACGATCATGATCGCGGAAAAGGCGGCTGATCTGATTAAGAATGGATCGCTGGCACGTATGAGCGAAAACTACGCCGGAACCATGCATTCAATATAGAGACCTTGCATTGAATGCAAATCAGCTCACAAGTAAAATAGATCGCCCCCTAGTGCAATTTCAGCATGGTTTACGCAAGGAGCTACCGTCTATCGCCATTATTTTGAACTTTCTCGAATATATCCCTAAAATCTTTCGAGACGGTGTTCAGGTCTGTGTCTCGGAAATTAACGCGACGCCAGATCTTCACCTCGTTCTCTGGATCATAATCCATGTCCTCTTTCGGGTTCATTCCGTCAAGGCTTAGCTCCCGCAGAACGGTAGAAGTCATATCCGTTTCTGCGTCGGTCTTTGCGCGCCAGATCACAGCACGTTCGAAGTTACAGTGACTCAAGTTTGTCTTCTCAAGGACTGGCTGTATAAGCGCCGAATGGCTAAAATCTGAGCCATGAAGATCCAGCCCTGTAAAGTCGGGCGCAATCAATCTGATATCCGCAAAAGATGTAGCAGTTCCTTCAGCCAAGTGCTTCTGCAACCATCTCGTAATTGCAAGACTGTTGGTCCAAATTACAACAACATATTCTCTGATGTGTTCATAGTCATCGGAGATCCGATCGCCAGCATTCTCAGTTAAGGATCTCTGAGCGAGTCCCGGCAATCGCGCGTTGCCTTCGCTTTGCAAGTCTCTGAGCGCGTCCAGCCGGACCGGAACAAATCTGTACTTCTGATTGGCCTCAAAAGGAAGACCATCTTTAAGAGCGATTGTAAGACCGACATCCTTATAAAAGTTTGCCCATTGGGAAGGGGTCCGCTCAGGTTTCTGATCCCAAGTATGTCTCCAATATAACGCAGTTGCGCGGCTTAGGTAGATAGTCGCACGTCGGTTTTGCGCGATTAGAGCATTAAGAACGGACTTGTCCGCCAAAGTACCAAGAGTTGAGATGAGCGCATCCAGAACCGCTTCGTCGCTTTGTGAGGCCGGGCGAATCGATTCAGACCATAACTGATTGATAAGAACAGGCGCTATTTCTGCTGACTTGCGGTTTGAATCAGCGGCAAACTGGCTAAGCGCGAGGATTCCAGATACGCGCTCAGCAGCAGTTGGATTAGCTAGCGAACTCAATGCTTGCTGATATCGCGCATCCTCCCGTCGGTTCGATTCGTTAAATTGTTGAGTGACTAATCCCGCAAGAGTGGCAATGAGAGCAAATACGGGGAGCATTTTAGCCCACCATCTCTTTAGGTCAACAATCTCCAGTTGAAGCTTGGCAAGGCTTGCTTGTTTGATCAGTTCTTCGGTCGCATCGTGGGAAATTTGGCGCTTTGGAACTCCACCGCTCATAGTGGATTTGGAGTATAGCAGTTAGATCCGTCCCGGCGAACACAATCTCAACTCCACCATTTGTCTTGATGTACAAACTAGGCTGATTAAACAAGCTCGCCATGTGGCCGGACTGCGGCAGGAGCTTTGATGCGGCGGGATTTTTTTAACGCCTCGTGCGAGAAACGATAGATTCGCTGGCCGCCGCAGATCACCAGAGTAGCAATCAAGGAGCTTTGCTTCCTAAGCTACGTCACGTCTGCCTTGCAGCGACGGCTTTGGCGGCCATCGTCTCCAACACCTTCTGGTCCACATCTGCAAGCTTCTTGATGTAGACGCAGCCCTTCCCTCTGGTGTGCTTGCCGAGTTTTGGGAGGAGCGCTTCTGAACTGCTCAATCCGTACAAAACTGTTGCTGCTTTACGCGGTGAAAAAGCAATCAACGGCATGTCGCCCTTGCGCCCGCTGTCGTACACGTAGTGGTGGCTGCCAAAGCCTATGATCGAAGACCCCCACATCGTCGGCTTCTCGCCGGACGCTTTCTGCATCAACTTAACCAGTGCCTTGGCGTCTGCGCGGCGGCTTCCTTCGTTAATTGAATCGATGAACGCCGCTACACTTATTTTGGTAGGTTTGGTTTTGTTGTCGGCCATCTTCCTTCCCTTTCGTCGTCAATCTCTCTTCGATGATTTCGCGACAATCCTTACTTCCCTTTCAAAAACTCTGCCACCGTCTTGATGTAAAGATTCGGCTGGTCCACAAACGCCATGTGCCCGGCCTGCGGCATGATCGCCAGCTTTGATCCGGCAATTTTTTCGTGCATGGTGCGTGAGAGTGATGGATTCGATTCATCGTGGTCGCCGCAGATCAGCAGCGTTGGAACATGGATCGTCGATAGCTTGTCTAGATACTCCACCGATTTCAAATTGCCGTCGATCACAAACTCTCCGTCCGAGCCCCACATCTCGCGATACAGGTCCCATGATGTCGACGTGTTGCCGGATGCGGGATCGTAATTGGCATCCGGTCGACGCTGATATAAATATGGGAAATAACCATCGCCCCAGGCCAGCTTGGCGTAGTCATCCGGATAGCGTCCCTTTTCCCAGTCCTTGCCCTTGTCAAAGAGGCCCGCTTTTTCCAGCGCTTCAAGTTTCGCCAGCGCTTCCGGCGGCATGCTGCGCTTTTCCTCGGCCAGCACTTTGTTCATTTCGCGCGTGCTGTAAAACGTTCCGCCCAGCACCAGATGCGCGAGGTTCTGCTGATACTTGAACGCATACGCCTGCGCCAGCACGCCGCCATAGGAATGTCCCATAAGGCTGATCTTGCCCAGATGCAGTGCCTGGCGCACACGCTCCACATCTTCCACCATATTCTCGACTGTGTACTGCGTCGCGTCTTCCAGCTTTTCTGATCGTCCCGATCCGCGCTCATCGATAAAGATAAGTTTGTTGCCTCGCGCCAGCGGCAGCAGGTAAGGCATCAAGTAATCGTGAGCGACGCCTGGGCCTCCGTGAACGATCATCAAAGGCGCTCCCTGGCCGATGGTCTGGTAATAAATCAGTACACCATTGGCATCGACATAACCTTCTTGTATCGGATAAACATTGGCCGAAGCCGGTGCGGGAGCTTTGGTCTTTTTAGGCTGCGCGAATGCAGTGATCGATAAAAGAATGGCAACCAGCAGCAATATGGATTTTTTCATGCGGAAGATTATAGTTCCGCGTGTCAACCGCAGCAGATGATTGAAAACATTGGGCAAATACTTGCGCTGGCGATTGTGCGGAAGGACTAAAATATACTAAGGACTGGGATACCTCTATGAAACGTCTTGCGTCGCTTGTTGCCCTGGGTACGGCTGCTCTTCTCATTTCTCCCTCACTCTATGCGCAGCGTGGAATGTCAGGTCGCGGCGGTGGTGGCGGATCATTTCACTCCGGCGGCGGCTTCCGATCCGGGCCGTCTGGTGGATTCAGGTCCGGTGGTCTCTCAGGATTTAGCTCAGCCCCGCGTGGATTCAGATCAGGCCCCGGCTTCAGTTCCTTTGGTCCGCGAACTCCCGGCCTTTCATCCTTTGCTCCATCGCACCGGACATTTTCATCGCGAAGCTTTTCATCGCGAACCTTTGTATCCAGCGGACATGTGTTCGTAAACCGTCCTTTTGTGAACCATCCTTTTGGATTTCACCACTTCCATAATCACTTTGCCTTCTTCAATGGCTGCTTTGGATGCTCACCATTCTTCTTCGGCGGAGGGTTCTTCTTTGGACCGCCTTTCTATCCCTACTATCCCGGATTCTATGGCGACTACTACGGCGATGGTTACGGTTATGGGCCTCCTGCACCGCAGCCAGTTGTAGTGAACAGTGATAATGGCAATAGCGCGCAACTTGCGGCTGAAGTGCAGCAACTCACTGACGAAGTTTCCGATCTGCGCAGCGAAGAAAACAGGCGCTATTACGAAGACCGCAACCGGGCCAGCTCAGGCGCAACTTTATCCGCGAAGGAACCAGCCGTAAGCACGGTATTTGTTTTCCGCGACGGTAACCGCATTTCGGCCAAAAGTTACGCTATTGCGGGCCAAACTCTATGGATTTTCAACGAGCAAAGCGCGCGCAAATACCAGCTTGCGGACCTTGACGCTCAGGCTACAGAGCAGGCCAACGCCGCCAATGGTGTTGAATTTCATGTTCCCGCTCCTGCGCAACATTAGAGTAGTTCAGTGTCTGATTTCGACCAGCGGCTGCTCGGGTCTGAGCATTATTGTGTAAAGATTCATCCAACAAAGCACGTACGCGTCGGCTATATTGATCCAGCAAATTTTTAGGCATCCACTCAGGGGAGAAAGCATTCATGCGAACTTCGTCGCGCAACATTATTCCAGCTGTGATTTTGGTCCTTGCATTTGCGGTAGCGTTGGCGCAACAGAGCGCACCGCCTGCCGCTGGTGAAGCTACCACTGCAATCCAGAATGCTGCACCCACTCCGCCTCAGTCGCAATCACAACCCGTGGAAGGCACAGCCACTGTATTGAAAGTGAAGACCAGGCTCGTAATCGTGGATGTGATCGCGCTTGACCACAAAGGCGCTCCGGTGACTGACCTGAAGGCTGACGATTTTATTTTGCAGGAAGAAAACCAGCCACAGAAGATACGCGTCTTCAACTTTCAGCAGGCAGCACAAGGGCAGTCAGCCGTATTCACTCCGGCTACTCTGTCAGCCAACCGCATCACGAATATGCCGCGCTTCAAAACCAACAGCGCCTTGAATGTGCTCCTGCTGGATGGAATCAACGTATCCAATGCAAACCAGAAATATGCGCGCGAGCAGATGCTCAAGTTCCTGGAGAAGCTTCCCGCAGGCGAACCTCTGGCCGTTTATGCCATGGGGAGCAAACTGCGCTTGCTCCAGGACTTTACGGTGGATCCCGCATTGCTGAAAGAAGCAGTCAAAAAATCCAGGAGCAATGCGTTGGGCGTTCGATCAGAAAGCTCGAATGCCATGGATCTTCCACCCGGTTTTGTACAGCAATTGTCCGACCAGATGCTGCAGCAAGTCCTTCGGTTTGGACAAGAACAAGCCATCTTCCAGATGGATGAACGGGTTCGCCTCACCATTGAACAATTGGGCGCATTGGCCCGCAATCTTGCCGGCTATCCCGGACGCAAAAATCTTATCTGGGTGTCTGAGGCTTTTCCCGCTTATCTTTTCCCGCAAAACCCGGATCCCACAGGCCGCAATAGCAGTTCTGCCGCCGCCGCGCAATTGCCAAACATCGTGAGCTATCAGGGGCAGATCAACCACGCTTCTGATCTGTTGGCTAATGCTCAAGTGGCGGTCTATCCAGTAGACGCGGGCGCGGTCGGCAATCGCGATGTGTATTCTTCGCTCAGCAACACGGACAGCAACGGCAATTATCTGGGCAACAGCGCGCGTGGAGCTGTGCGAAATGGGATGACTGGATCGGCGCAAGCGGCGGAGATCAGCAACGCTTCTACGAGTGCGATGAACTCACACTCCACCATGAATACTGTCGCTGAGCAAACAGGAGGCAAGGCTTTTTATAACACCAACGATCTTAACAAGGCCATCCGCGACAGCATGGAAGACGGCTCAACCTACTACACGCTGGGTTACTATCCCGAAGACAAAAATTGGGACAACCGCTTTCGCAGGATCTCCGTCAAGGTTAATCGTCCGGGCGTCAAGCTGCATTATCGCCAGGGGTACTTCGCGGTTGAGCCTAAAGAATACGCGAAGCAAGATCCCAAAATTCTGGCCATGGATATGGGAAGCGCACTTGATATAAATAATCCCATCTCCACGGCGCTGCCATTCCAGGCCGTTGTGCTTCCTCCTTCCGCGCAGAACGGAAACAAAGTCCAAATCAACTATGGGGTGGACGCACACAGCATCGCCTTTGAGCTGAAAGAGGATGGATTGCAGCATGCATCCGTTGATTGCGGCGTCCGTGCCTACACGAAGACCGGCGAGTCAATCAAACTCCAGGGAAACACATTCAATGCCGCGCTTGCGCCTGAACAATACCAGAAAGTGATGAAAGCGATTTTCCCATGTAACCAGACTCTGGAGCTTCCACCGGGAGAATATCTGCTGCGGCTGGCCGTGCGCGACACGAATAATGGACTCATCGGCACTGCGAATGGCAGCGCCACGGTACCGGCGGCAGGCGCAAGTCCGCAGGCAAATCCGGAGGAAAAAAAGCCATAGCGTGATGTTCAAAATCACGCACCGCTGCTATCGCGTCGAAGGGGCGCGCGTGATATCCTCGGCGTTCGAGCTTTCAATCCTTAATGAGCAGCCTTTTCCTCGTCCGACACGGTCAAGCATCTTTTCTTGAGCGCAATTATGACAAGCTCTCCCCCAAAGGCGAAGCGCAGAGCCGCATGCTGGGCGAATATTGGGCCGAATTAAAGTTTGGCTTTGATCGCGTATATTCCGGCCCGCGAGTGCGCCAGCGTGAGACAGCAAGGCTGGTGGGTGAAGCTTACAAACGCGCAGGACTTCCCTGGCCCGAACCGGTGGTGCTGCCGGAATTCGATGAGTTCCAGGCTGAGGCTGTGCTGGAACGATCATTGCCGGAACTGATTGAAAGCGATGCCGGCATCCGGAAAATGCATCAGGCGTTTAAAGATTCACAAACGCGGCCGGAGCAGTTCAAAACATTTCAGCAGATTTTTGAAGTTGTGATTGGCCGGTGGGCGGATGGAAAGCTGCCGCTGGAAGGGATTGAACCGTGGGCGGATTTCAGCGCGCGCGTGCAGCGGGGACTGGCCAGGTTTCCTGAGAATGGAAATCGCGGGCAGCGGATTGCTATTTTCAGCTCCGGTGGACCGGTGGGCGTGGCCATGCAGAGGGCGCTGGATCTTTCCACTGAGGCCACATTGAAAGCCGCGTGGATGGTACGCAATTGCTCTTATAGCGAGTTTCTCTTCTCCGCCGGACGGTTTACTCTAAGCTCGTACAATGCTACTCCGCACTTTACTGATCCGGAATTTCTTACGCATCGGTAAAGCAGGCGGATTGCCCCGCTACCAAATCAGCGGAACATGAATCAGTAAAACAAGGAACTGGCGCCAATGTCAGCCGAAGCGACAAAACATTTCTCCGTTGCCGATGAGTTACAGGACAGCACAAAGGCTGTCCGCCAGGGTGAGGAACTGGACCTCGCCAAGCTGGAGCCATATCTTCGCAGCCATTTTCCTGATCTCGGCGGCGAGTTGGTGGTAAAGCAATTTCCCAGCGGACACTCCAACCTCACGTATTCCGTCGCATTGGGTGAAAAAGAAATGGTGCTGCGGCGTCCGCCCTTCGGCAGCAAGGTAAAGTCCGCGCATGATATGGGGCGCGAATACAACGTGCTGCTGAAGCTTCACGCGGCTTATCCCACGCCGCGTCCGCTGCTTTATTGCACCAACGATTCTGTGCTCGGCGCGCCGTTTTACGTGATGGAGCGGGTCCGCGGACTGATCCTGCGGCGGAACCTGCCTGACGGTCTGGCTCTGCCGCAAGAGACAGCACGGAGATTGAGCGAATCTTTTGTCGACAATCTGGCTGCGCTGCATGGCCTGGATTACACCGCGCTTGGCTTAGGTGAACTGGGCAAGCCTGCGGGATACTTGGAGCGGCAGGTGCGCGGCTGGATGGAACGCTATCAGGGATCGAAGACCCACGACCTGCCCGAAGTAGAACCGCTTTCAGCCTGGCTACGGGAACACATGCCCGCACGCAGCGGCGCAACGCTGATCCATAACGACTACAAGTATGACAACATGGTGCTTGATCCCACGGACATCACTCAGATCAAGGCCGTACTTGACTGGGAAATGTGTACTCTGGGCGATCCGCTGACCGATCTGGGTACCGCGCTGGCGTATTGGATTGACCCCGATGATCCTCCGGAGATGCAGATGGTGCGCTGGGGACCAACGATCGTCCCAGGAATGTTGCGCCGCGCGGAGCTGGCGCAACGCTACGCGGAGAAAACCGGTCGCGACCTCTCTGACATCGTCTTCTATTATGTATTTGCCATGTTCAAGGTGGCCGTAATCATTCAACAGATTTACTACCGCTATTTTCATGGCATGACAAAAGATGAGCGGTTCGCTTCACTTGGTGAAGTCGCAAAGACATTGATGAGGGTAGGGCTGAGCGCGACGAAGAGGGAAGGTTTGTAGTTACTGCCCTCTGAAATCCCGCGCTCAGCGAGGGAACCCTATTGCCTCGATCATGTGTATGCCACGAAAGTCTTGGAAATTGTCTTCCGAGTAAGTGTTTAAGTGGATAGTGATCCCTCGCTTGCGCTCGGGATTAAGTTAGTGGTAGTACCGCACAACCCATTCCGCCACGCAGCACGGCTTCTCGCCGCCTTCTACTTCCACAGTCGCATTGAAGATCGCTTCCATTCCGTTGGGAGGCACGTCTTTCAATGATTGCAGTACGATGCGGGCCCGAATGTTTGATCCCGCACGGACCGGCGAGACAAAACGCACGCGATTCAGACCATAGTTCACGCCCAGGCGAACGCCCTGTTTGATCTCCAGCGCCTGATGCATGAAATGGGGCAGCAGAGATAGCGTGAGAAAGCCGTGAGCAATCGGCGCTTTGAAAGGCGATTCACGGCGGGCTCGCTCCACGTCCACGTGGATCCACTGATGGTCAAGCGTGGCATCGGCAAATTGCTGTATGCGCTCCTGCGTGATGTTGAACCATTCAGTAACGGCGATTTCCTGACCGATCAGGTCTTTGAGGGCATGGGGGGAATCGAGTGTGCGTTTGGGCATATTTTTATTTAATCCCGAGCGTAGCGAGGGAACCCTATGAGCTTGTTATCACTAAAAGCAAACGAAGATGCGATCAGAAATTCATGCTGTCCCTACAAAGCATCGGTGCAATAGAGTTCCCTCGCTGCGCTCGGGATTAAACCCTATTCCTTCGTCGCCAACTCAGGCCGGATACTCTCCGTGCCCGACCAATATTTCTTGCGCAGCTCTTTCTTGAGTACTTTGCCCGTGCCGGTGCGCGGCAGCGTATCAAGAAACTCAACCGAGCGTGGGCATTTGTAGTGGGTGAGGTGGCTGCGGCAGAACTCCAGAATCTCAGTCTCAGTCGCGGTAACACCCGGCTTCATTACGACCAGGGCTTTCGGTACTTCGCCCCAGCGCTCGTCGGGTACAGGAATCACGGCCACTTCATAAATGCCAGGATGCGCGAGCAGCGCCTTTTCCACTTCCAGAGACGAAATATTTTCGCCGCCACTCACAATGATGTCTTTCTTGCGGTCGACGATCAGCGCGTAACCATTTTCATCCATGGTGGCCATGTCACCGGTATGGAACCAGCCATTGCGCATCACTTGCGCAGTAGCTTCCGGCTGCTTCCAGTAGCCGGCCATCACACCGTCACTGCGGGCAACAATCTCGCCAATGCTTTTGCCGTCGCGTGGAACGTCGTTGTCATCGGGATCGACGACGCGGATCTCAACACCGGGAATCGCATGCCCGGTGCTTGCCTGTTTCTCAAATCGGACGCGGCCTTCCCAATCCAGTCCGGCTTTCATGCGGGCTGTTGTCAGGACAGGCGCAGTTTCAGTAAGCCCATATCCTGAGTAGCAGGCGCAACCCAGCTTCTCTTCCACTTCACGCACCAGCGTGGGAGAAGATGCCGCGCCGCCCAGGCTCATGCGTTCCAGACTTTTCAAATTGAACTTGGGCCGCTCAGGACAGTTGACCAGCGCGGTTGCCATCGCCGGAACCACGCTCAAGGACTGCACACCTTCACGCTCGATCTGTCGAAAGACTTCCGTGGTTTCAAACTTGCGCATCATCACATGCTTGCCGCCGACATAAGTTAGCGAGTGCGCCACACCCCAGCCGTTGGCGTGAAATAAAGGAATGGTGTGGAGTTCCACTGATTCACTTTTGCTTCCGAAGGCGATCGCGACATTGAGCGCATGAAGATAGATGTTGCGATGCGTCAGCATCACGCCCTTGGGGTTCGCGCTGGTGCCGCTGGTATAGAAAAGCTCGGCCACGGAGTTTTCGTCGATCTGCATTACGTCCGCGCGGTAGGGCGTGGCGGCGGTGAGCATCTCTTCGTAATTCTTCGGAGCCATCCAGTGCTGGTTAGGTTTGAAATCCAGCGGGACAAAGTGTTTTACCGACTTAAGATCGTTGCGGAACGACTCAACCAATGGAATAAACTGCTCTTCAAAGAAAAGCACATCGGCTTCAGAGTCATTGAGAA
>Ga0207700_10001706_pt1 | contig 12479 bp, 4 predicted proteins | sample LARL82metaG_FD_184348 | JGI IMG/M metagenome (GOLD analysis project Ga0207700, IMG submission 184348) | Corn, switchgrass and miscanthus rhizosphere microbial communities from Kellogg Biological Station, Michigan, USA - LAR L8-2 metaG... | ecosystem: Host-associated > Plants > Roots >...
CGAGATATTCGGCTAACTCTACGTTGGCATCCGCGCGAGATGCTTTCCCGCCGGAGAAGAGAAAAAGTGGAAATTGACCGGGTACTGCAGGCGCATCACGATAAGCGGCGGCCGGCAGCGCACGCAGGACAGCGAACATCTTAGCAGCGTCAGGCACTTCGTCGCGCAGATCGGAGAGCCAGCTCTCGCGATCAAGTTGATCCATTTTATCGTTCCAAGGCTGAAAGTCGGCAGGTCCGCTATGGTGCAGGTAGTCTCCATATCTCATTGCATTCGCGGAAGGACCAGGATTGGCAGGATACCAGACACTTAAACGGATGGGACGTCCGGGGTCAGGGGTAGTGTTGGTTGCGCTTGAGAGCCATGGCCGATGATCACGGAAATAGATCACGCGAAAGCCGACCTTGTAAGTTCCTGGTTTGAGGGAACTCCAGAAAGGTCGTGAAGTCATTGGCCTGCGACGTTGGGCCGCATGTAATGTGGGGACAATTGCGAATCCTGAGGCGATGACAACAATCCAGAATGACAGTTTCATCGAATGTATTTTCGCTCGCTACATCATTGGGGCTGCGAGGTAACCAGCAGCAGCCACATAAATAATAGATGAAGTAACGCTGGATTATGAGGGCCTCGTCGTATCTGATTTCGCATCAATACGCGCCAGCGTGAGTCCTCCATCTACTTCTATAGTAACGCAGGTGAACAGGAGGAGCATCTCGTTCCGAGCAGGGGTAGTATCCCATGAGCGGCAATCGCCGGACGCTACCGAGCAAGGTGCAGACAAGGTTTGTGCTGTTGGGCGTGATGTACCGAAATGTGGACAATCTAGCGCACACTCAGTTCCTGTTTGACCGGCTGCGGGTAACAATCAGAAATGACCTGACCGGCTTCCAGCTTGAGAATTCGATCTGCGGCTGAGTAGTAATGGTCATCGTGGCTGATCACGAATATTGTGCGGCCTCGCGCCTTTAGCTCCGGCAACAATTTGTTATAGAAAATTTCCTTGAAGGAAACGTCCTGATCGGCGGCCCATTCATCGAAAAGATAAATCGGACGGCCTTCCAAATATGCCGTAACCAGAGCCAGTCTTTTACGTTGCCCCTGAGATAAATTCAGGCTTGAGAAAACACCATCTTTAACCTGGACTTTTCGGCTCAGATGAAACTCGTGGATATATTCCTGCGCCTGCGCATCCAGTGCAGCATGGGAGAGCCCCAGCAGTTCATCAAAAAGATGGAAGTCTGAAAAAATCGCCGAAAAAAACTGCCGGTATTCATCCTGATTTCTATCGGTGATGCAGGTGTAATCCACATAGATGTTCCCGGTCTCAGGCGCATAGAGTCCAGCCAATAGCTTAGCCAGCGTAGTTTTTCCGCTGCCGTTTCCTCCAGTGAGAAAGACGATCTCTCCGCGCACGAAAATCAGGTCCAGCGGGCCCAGGATGAAGGAGCGCTCTTCCTCATCCTTATATTTGTAAGTAATGGCATCTAATTTGATCTGACGCCAATTCTTTGGAGGACAAGCGTCGCGGGCCGCATCGGACAGGGACAGATTGGCCTGCGCCAGACTGAACCCAAGCGCATTAACATTCCCAAGCGCCACGTTGGTGCGTCCGAATTGCGGCATGACGTTCATAATCATCTGCAGTGGTCCAACAAGATAAAGTAAAACCAGCGCGAATCCGGTAAGAGTGACGCCGCCAACATGAATGAAGCGAGGGCCGGCGAAGATGATCATGCCGAGGGTGAGGAAGACCAGAAGCTGTCCCCAACTTGCGGCCGCGGAGTACACGGACATTGCAGCCACATTGCGGCTGCGCATGCGATCAGCGGTAGCCGAGAGTGCCTGATCGAAAAAAGCAGCACGGCGCCGGCGGTGCAGTCTGAGTTCTTTTGCGCCTGTGACTAAGGCATGGAAATGTTTTTGCAGGCTGTCATGCTCCGCTCGAGCAAGCCTGAAGTTGCGAGCGGCCCGCAATACGGAGATCTGATAAGTGATGATTCCCAGCACAACAAAAACGAATGTGAAACCGGCAAGCGTCGGGGAAAGCCACAGCATATACCCCAGACAGGCCAGCACTACGGCAATGTTGATGCAGAAAACAGGAATCATGCTGATCAGGTTAGTGATGGTGGGAATGTCTTCGGTCAACACGGCAAGAGTCTTGTGGGCGCCAATGGATTCAAGTTTCTCCAGCGGCACATCCAGCACTTGCTTGCTCAACTCGGTACGCACAGAATAGAGCGTTCTCTGTCCCAGGTGAATCAGAAGCAATTCCGACAAGATGCGGCTCAAGGGGACGACTGCCGCACATGCAATAAACCAGTGCAGAGCAGCGCGGTGCGACAAGTGCGCGTGCGCCATGGCAGCATTGATGACAACAATCAAGCCGGTGGTACATGCGCCACTCACAATTCCTGCGGCAATCGCAAAGGCCAGGAGCTTTTGTGAATGCCGGAAAACAAATCTAAGTAATTTCATTAAGGCACAACCTTATAACTCTGGTGTTATCAAGAGGGGTTGATGAATCGTGGATATTGGAACGCCGATTACTCGTAATGCGCCACTTTCAATGAAAGTGACGCATTACGCTCCAATAGATGGCATTACTCCACTTTGAGGACTTCCATGGGAGTGGAGCGGCTGGCTCTTTGGGCAGGCATCAGGCTGGCGAACAAAGCAACCGAGGTCAAAAGAAGCACCGAAATGACAAAAATGACAGGATCAGTGGGCTTGACGCCATAGAGCTGACTGCTCATGAATTTGCCCAGCAGCACCGCAACAAGAATTCCCGCAATGATCCCGGTTCCGGCAATTCTCATTCCATGCTTGAATACCAGCCGCACGATATCCGCGCGCTGTGCTCCCAGGGCCATGCGTATGCCCATTTCATAGCGCCGTTCAGCCACGAAGCTGGAAAGGACACCATAAATGCCGAGGGCAGCCAGAATGAGCGCCATTGCGGCAAAGCCGCTCAGTAATTGCATCAGCGTCTGACGCCGGCTGAGAGAATCAGTTATCACGCCGTCCATGGTGTCCACGGCTACCACCGGCTGATTTCGATCCACTTCCGCGACAGCATGGCGCAGTCCCGCCACCACATCGGCCGTATTTGCGTTTGACCTGATGATGATCCAGGGAGCGTCAGATGGGGCTGCGGTGAGTTCATAAATCTCACCCGCCGGATTCAACATATCGCTGAGATCACTGTCCACGGTTGGAGGAACCACGCCAATCACTTGCCGCCATCCCGGAGTTCCGTGGTCAATGTCTACATACTTACCCACGGGATCTTCTCCCGGCCAGAGTTGCTGGGCCAATGCCTGATTCACCAAGACCATGGATGCTTTGCCCCGGAGATCTTCCGTTGAAAAATCTCTGCCGCGAACTACGTGGACGCCCAGGGTACGGAAATAATCAGCAGTCACGCCACGGTAATTTGCCATGGAACGATCCGCGGCAGAATTACTCGGTTGGTCCAGAGGCGCGTCGCCCTGGAGGCGGACATGGGTTTTATCCGGAGTCCGCAGAGGGATCCACGTAACTCCCGCGGCCGACTGTAAACCCGGCAAAGCCTGCACCCGGCTCAGAACGTCATCCATAAATTGCGCCTTGATGTTTTCGGCACCGTATTTTTTGTCCAACAATGGAATTCTGGCCACGATCAGATTACGAGGATTAAATCCAGGACTGAGGTGAGCCTGCACATTGAAAGTCTTGATCATGACGCCAGCGCCAATGGAAAGCGCCAGGGCAAGGCTGATTTCGACTATGACAGCGGCTTTCTTAATTAAGCTGCGGCGTCCGCCAGTCAATGTGGTTCTGCCGCCCTCTTTCAGCATTTCGTAAAGACGGGCGCTGGAAATCTGCAGCAACGGGGTCAGACCAAATACGACAATGGTCACAAGAACAACCAGCACAGTAAACTCCACGGTGCGGAAATCCAGTCCCTGAGGACGATCTATGCCCCACAATGCGGCAATCGAATTGGCCCCCCAGAATGAAACACCAAAACCAACGATTCCTGCAACTGTGGCCAAGGTGGTGGCTTCCACCAGCAACTGGCGTATGAGATGAGAGCGGCCCGCACCCAGACCGACTCGAAGCGCAAATTCCTTTTGCCGTGCGGTGGCCCGCACCAGCAGCAGATTGGCCACATTAGCGCAGGTAATGAGCAGAATCAGAGCGGCAGCCATTTGCAGAATGAAGAATCTCTGCTTCTCAACCGTATCGACGTCATCGCGCAGAGGAATGGCTTTTACCCTCCAACCTTTGTTGGAGTCCGGGTACTGTTGCTCGACCCGAGCTGCAACTGCCTGCATATCACTCTGGCCGGCGCTGAAAGGAATCCCAGGCTTAAGCCGACCCATGATAATCAGGTTCCGCTTCCTAGCTCCGCGAGCATCGCCAAGATGTGCAGAGTCAAAGCTGAGCGGCAGGAATACCTCAATGCGCCTCCAGGTCAACCAATGAAAATCAGGAGAGGTGACGCCAACGACGGTGTAAGGCTTGCCATTCAACGTGAGTACCTGACCAATGGCATTGCGTGAAGAGTCCAGTTTCCGTTGCCAGAATGCGTGACTCACGATAACTTCCTGGTCCTTGCCGGGTTGATTCGCATCAAGGTTAAAGGTGCGTCCTAATTGTGGAGTAACACCCAGAAAAGAAAAGAAATTAGCAGCGACATCTACTCCGATGAGCCGCTCGGCCACATCTCCACCTGTAAGATTGACGCTTTGAGGAGCAGAAATGAAGCTCAATTGATCAAAAGTATGGTTCTGATCGCGCCAGGCGAAGTAATCACGAACAGAAGCGCCATCTTCTTCACCCTGGGCATTAACCGGATTCAGATCAATGATCTTTTCCGACTTAGCATACGGCAGCGCCCCATACAGGTGAGCGCATATTACACTGAAAACAGAGGTATTGGCGCCTACGCCAAATGCCAGGGAAAGGACAGCGATGGCGGTAAAACCCGGGTTCTTGTACAGCATCCGCCACGCGTATTTAATATCGTTTGTAATGCCTTGCATAGATGTGTCCTCATTTATATTTCTTTTCTGGATGGGGTTATTGCTTTAGATGTAGCAAGAATCCTCCTGGTATGGCGCAGAACCATACCAGGAGAAAAAGAAGAATTTAAGCGTCTAACAGAATTTCTTTCTCGCCGTACAACCTTTCAGCACAAATATTGCGCTGCTTACAGGCGTCCAAAAGACGGTTGGATTCAGTGATTGGCCGGGATTCAGGCGTGTACTTCAGGCTCATTACGTGGTTCAACCAGGGTTCCTGTCCCATGGCATACACATAGGACTCCTTGCATTGAAAACGCGTAACAATGTCAATGGCCTGTTCATAATTGGAGCCAGCCAGGCGGCGCGACTCGTCCATGCCACGCTCGATTTTGCGTGTCAGAAGTGGACCGTAAAGCCAACTGAGTGGCGCGCCATCGCATTCCATGCCAAGGAACAGAGCGTCTACCGGTCCGACAACGTTGTACACATGTTCGTAGAGCCGGGGCTCAATGTTGCAGGAGTCGGCTGCAAACAATAACTTATGCCGTCCCACCTTCACCAGGTATGCCAGCTTGCTGGGAATGTTCAGGTCAGCGTGTTCTCCAAAGAAAGGCAGTCCAGTAATGGAACCAGATTCGGTTTGAATCTCGCCGAACTCATCCATCTCCAGGACGTTCTTGAAGCCCGCATTCTCAAGGGTCAGCTTAATCGAGGGGTCCTGCAATGCTCCTGCGCCACTCTTGGGCACAATGATGTGCTTCACTTTGTGCCGGATCTGCAGCAACGTTTCAAACAGAATATGATCCTGATGATTATGAGTGATCAGCACGTAATCGATCTGGTCCGGCAGGTCATTGTAGGTATACCGGGGCAGTTCATTTTCATAGGTATAACTGATGACCGGATCAAACAATAGATTCATGCCGGCAGCTTCAACAAGAATGCAGGCATGACCGAAATATCTCCACCGCGCTCCCGTTCCAGTGTAATGCTGATACGGCGCCGGGGCGTCAGTCGTGAAAAAGGAACGCAGCAGGGCCTCGTCCTTTTGATCGATGAAATCGAACATGCTTCGGAGAACGTTCCAGGGCTGCGGCCTGGTCTCCAGTTCGAACAAGTTGTCTATGATTTCACTGTCAAACGGGATCCGCGCATGAAGAAATCCTTCAGTTTCCAAACGCGGAGTGCTCAAAACAAACGGACGATCATCCCCGCGAGTAAGCGAGAGCATAAGGCTCTGGGCACTGCGATCGTAAAATTCACTGCGATACATCAAAGGCTCAATGAGCCGGAAAGAAGGATTGCTGTTGAGGTCATACACCAGTTCGACATAGCCCTTCAACATGCCAGGAACGGCAGTACTATAGAGCGGCTGCAGAGAGAAGCCTTTGGCATTATTGCGCAGGTTTGTATCCAATTCCTGGATCGCAGCGGAAAGCGCAAGCAAAGTAGCCCGCTTTTCTTTGGTCTGTTCTCTCAAAGCCTTGATCTCATCCACTCTTTTCCCGCCGTAATCAATGAATGGACCGCCAAGCATTTTCGGGTTCTTCACTGCGTTAGCATGGATCTGAGGAGCGCTGATGTAAGAGTCCATAATTTTCATATGGCGGTCGGTAATGTTTCTGGCGGCAGTTGCGGGCGGAATCAAATGCGCCCAGCAGTACCATTGGTCCATCAATGGTTCCACCTGCACGTTAGGTTTTAGATAAAGCATTTCATTTTGCATAGCGATGGGTCCTTTTCCTAACTCAGGCTCTTACCGCCACAGGCAGGCAAAAGCCCGGTTGAGTTCTCCTTGTGAAATAAATTGCTGGTATTACTGAATCAGTGATGTGGCCTGCATGACGCCTAATTGAAGGCGCTGTAATAAAGGGGCAAGCACATGAAGAAGCCGGTTGATAAGAATTGTTTCGGACTGGTGAATAAAGAAATGGTCGCCGGGCAAAAGGCTGAGCGAGAACGCACCCTCGGGCGCATGTTCCCTCCATCCTTCCAGCAGATCGCGCGGAACATCAACATCTCGAATTCCGCCGAATGCCGCAATGGGGCAGCCAATCGCCGGTCCAGGAACATACCTGTAAGTTTCGCAGGCGGCAAAATCGGCCCGCAACACGGGTAAGAGTAGCCGAAGCAATTCAGGGTTCTGCAGCACCTGCGGTGGGGTGCCGTTCAGGGTTTTAAGATATTCGATAAATTCCTGCTCAGGAAGGCTGGAATGGGTTTCCCGTTTCTGATTTTTCAATTGTGGGGCGCTGCTTCCGGAAACGAACAGATGCTCCGGTTTGACTCCGTTGTGTTGTGCCAAGAGCCGGCCGCATTCGAAGGCCAGCAGCGCTCCCATGCTGTGTCCGAAGAAAACGAACGGCCGGTCAATCAGAGGGAGCAGCCCATCGAGAGCGGCGGCCGCCATCAAGGTGATTTCCGAAAAGCATGGTTCACCCAGCCGTGTACCCCGCCCAGGCAACTGCAAGGCACAAACTTCCACAGACTCGGGAAAGAAACCCAGCCATTTGCGAAAAATGGATGCGCTGCCTCCGGCATATGGAAAACAGATGATGCGCAGAAGCGCCCGGCTGGACGGCTTGAGATTCTCGCACCATAGATTCGTCTTTCTCAATTTGGAAGATGTAAGCATTTGTAGTTTATTCGGCTATTTGGTGGATTCAGGTCAAAGAATGTCAAATACCTGCGTGAACAGGCAGAGATACTGCATCCTTGCTGAGACAAGCAACTAGTTTTTCCGCTATCAAACGGGCATTCGGCTCAGCCACAAACCGGGCATGTTCTTCAGGGAAAGAATGAATTTCAATTTCTTCCGCAAGCCGCTCCCATCCGAAACCGTCTTCAGCAGATTCGGCCACTGCGCTCTTGAATAGAACCAGGCTCCCCGGGTAGGGATGAATATGGTACCTCTTGACTGCTGCTTCATTGGTGGCCTGAACACGCAGAAAACGTGAGAACTGTGAAAGTGTAATATTCAGCGGCGGCGCCGCCGTCTCCACCTCCGAATTCTGGATACACCTTTCCAGCTTTTCTTTGTGTGACATCGAATCAGCTTCATAACTCGATATTCCCAGATTTTTCAGTACAAGATCCACATGCCTCTGCTCGTATTCCCGAAGCTCATCTTCAGTCCATGTTGTAGTGAGAGGAGTAAAGTTCGGCCGTCCATCAAACAGGATGAGAGACTGCACGACTTCACCGGCAGAGGTGAGTTGTTGCGCCATTTCGAAAGCGATAATGGCGCCCAGAGACCAGCCTCCCAGGTAATAAGGGCCATGAGGCTGGATTTCCTTCATATCCTTTATATATATAGCTGCCATCTCTTCTATTGAAGAGACCTGTGACTGCGCGTCTTCCAGTCCCCTGGCCTGGAAGCCATAGAATGGCTGCTGTAGGCCCAGGTATTTTGACAATGGTATGTAGCAGTGGGCCATGCCACCAGCAGGATGGACACAAAAGAACGGAGGCTTCGTTCCGTTCGGCTGAATGGGCACTATGGAATTGGGCTCCAGAGGCATTTCGTTCTGCCGCAGGAAGTCTGCAAGCTGGCAAATCGTGGGCCGCTCAAAAATAGTGCGCACAGAGAACCGTGTCCCATACAAACTACCCAATCTGGCTGATACGCTCACCGCAGTCAGCGAATGCCCTCCCAGATCAAAGAAGTTATCGGTGATTCCTATTTCCTTGAGCCCCAGAACTTCCTCCCACAAACATTTAAGTCTCATCTCAGTTGCGTCGCGCGGGGCAATCCGTGTAGCCGAGGCCTTAATTTCCGGCTGCGGCAACCGCTTGCGATCCAGCTTCCCATTCGGGGTCAGCGGCAACTCCTCCATCTGCACATACCCGCTCGGCACCATGTACTCCGGCAGCCTGCCTTTCAACTGCTCCCGCAACTCCCGGCTCTCCAACTCCTCTCCTGCTCCCGCAGCCACTACATAAGCCACCAGCCGCTTGTCTCCCGGCTCGTCTTCCCGCGCTATCACCACCGCCTGCCGCACTCCCGCACATTGCTGCAGCGCAGCTTCGATCTCCCCCAGCTCAATCCGGAACCCCCGAACCTTTACCTGCTGATCCAACCTGCCCAGAAACTCCAGATTCCCATCTCCCAGCCACCGCACCTGATCTCCGCTCCGGTACAACCGCTGTCCCCCCGCTGCCGTGTGATTCGCACTTTTGCTGGTGCTCACAAACGGGTTCGGCACAAAACGCTCTGCCGTCAACTCCGGCCGGTTCAGATATCCTCTGGCTACACCTTCTCCTCCGATGTACAGCTCCCCTGCCACTCCCACTGGCACCACCTCCATCTCCTCGTCCACCACATACACCTGCACATTCCCCAACGGCTCCCCTAACGGCACGTTCCCGCTCTTCCCTCTCCATTCCCCTTTCTCCAGCCTCTTCCCCACTGCTCCCACCGTGCACTCCGTTGGCCCGTAGTGGTTCATCACTCCACACCCACTCCCTTCCAACTCTCCTACCCACTCCCAACTCGATCCCTCTCCCCCAAGCACCACCAACTCTTTCGCCGTCACTCTCCTTCCCCCGCTGCTCTGCTGCAAGCCCTTCATCTGGGACGGCGTGATCTTCACATACTCCACTCCCTCCTCCTCCATGTACCGCCCCAGCTTCTCTCCATCCTGCCCTTCCTCTTCTCCCATCACATGCAGCTCTCCCCCTAGACACAGGCTCGGGTACAGCATCGTGTTCCCCAAATCCGCTGCCATCGTCGACACCAGTGCCATCTTCGGCCCAGCTCCTGTTCCCTCACACTCTCCTCCTGCTCCTTGTCCTCCTCCTGCCAGCCTCATCCGCTCCGCCACTGCATACACATAGTTCACGATCTGCCGCTGCTCGATTCCTACTCCCTTCGCCTGTCCGCTCGAACCCGAGGTGTAGATCACATAGGCCAGGTTCTCCCCCGCTACCTCCCGCTGCGGATTTTCTTCGCTCTCCTGCTCTATCTGCTTCCCATCCCCATCCCCATCCACACTGATCACCTGCGCCCAACTCGACGGCAGGCGGTCCCGCAGCTTCTCCTGCGTCAGCAGCACCGGGGCCTGCGCATCTTCCAGCATGTAAGCCAGCCGTTCGGCGGGATAGCCGCTGTCCAGCGGCACATACGCTCCTCCCGCCTTGAGCACTCCCATAAGCCCCAGCACCATCTCCAGGCTGCGCTCCATGCACAGCGCCACCCGCACTTCTGGCCCTACGCCCAGATTCTTCAGATAATGCGCCAGTTGGTTGGCACGCCGGTTCAACTCGCGATAGCTCCACTTCTCTCCGGAGCAGGCCACCGCTATGGCCTCCGGTCTTTGCTCTACCTGCTGCTCGAACAAATCGGCCACGCTACGGTCCTGCGGGCACGCCACACTTCTGCTGCTCCACTGCTCCACAATCTGCGACCACTCGCTGCTGGAGAGCAATGCATGATTGCTGTGCAGAGTGAATGGCTCTTTCGCCAGCGCTTCCAAAGCCCGCATGTAATATTGCGAAATTGCCTCAACCTGACGCGTCGAAAAGTGCGATGTTTCATATCTGAGTTCCAAATGGACATTGTCGTCATGCCCAACGGCAAAGTGGGCGCCCAACGGATGATCTGACCGCGTGAAGATCATGCCACCAAGCACTTCCTCCACCCCGAGGCTCACTTCGTCATAAACATGGAAATCGATGAAGTTGAAAATGACCTCAAATAAAGGATCGCCGCCGTGGATTCTCTGAATTTCCGCCATTGGATACCGGCGGTGGAGAAATGCTTCCTGCTCATTCGCAAATACCTGGCGCACCAGATCGGCCCATGTTCCGGGCCGCAACCGCATCCGGAAGGGAAGCATATTCAGATACAGACCAAGAATTCTGTCTCCATCTGTAGTCTCGGGTCTTCCATGCGTTGTGGTCCCGGTCTGCACATCCCATCGTCCACTTAACAACGCCAGCACGCGAACATGTGCTGCGAGCAATACACTCTTGAGTGATACTCCGAGTGTTCGAGCTGTCTGCCGAAGCCCTTGAGTTATCTGCAGCGACGCGGAAAGATACATTGCTTTCATACCATCTTCCGTGCCTTCAGAAGGCCAGCGAGGAACCGAGGAAGGTGAACCATCTGATAACTTCTTCAGCCAGTATTCACGGTGCTCTTCCGATGCAAGAGCCTCGCGCTCCAGCGCGATAAAGTCACGATACTTAGTTTTAGGCGTGGGCCGTAAGACATGCTCAATCCTGCCAAGCCGCCCCAGATAGTCCTGAATAGTTTCTGTGAGCACCAAAGAAAGGCCCCACCCATCCAATACAGCATGGTGAAAACTCAGCGTGAACTGAAATTCTTCCTGGCTCCGACTGTGGATGTAGCACCGTATGAGAGGCGCGCAAGTCCAGTCAAATGGGCGCGCCTTATCGGTATCAATGCACTCACGAATCGTTTCCTCCTGTTGTGCTGTCGCCAAGCGGCTGATGTCTTCGATTTGCACGGGAATCTCTACATGACGGTGCACCAATTGAAGGGGCTCGCTATAGCTGGTGAGATCAAAAGATGTTCGCAGGGCGGGATGCCGATCTACAACGGAATGAAGCGCCGCAACCAGCTTTTCTGGATCCAGAGGAAGCTTCAAATGAGTGCCGGAGACATCGTGATAGCGCGCCGAGCCAGGATTCATTTCCGTATGGAAAATCATTCCAGCCTGCAGCTTCGCCAGCGGATATGCGTCCTCCACATCCTCGGGAAGACGCTCGCGGTCCTGGGCCGTGATCAGACTGAATGGTTCGCTGTGCCCTGCTTCCCCGGCTTGTCTATCCGCGGCATTCTGGGTGAGGTTGTGAATTGTTTTTTGCTCGAACAAATCCTGCAGGGAGAAGAAAATCCCTTCCCGTTCGGCCCTGGACTTCACCTGGATACTACGAATCGAATCTCCACCAAGTACAAAGAAGTCATCATGGATGCCTACTTTCTCAACGCCCAGTACCTCTGACCAGATTTGCGCCAGAACCTTCTGTTCGGGAGTGTGAGGCGCAACATATTCTTCTGTTGTCGCGCTGAAATCAGGATTGGGCAGCCGCTTACGATCAACTTTTCCGTTGACGCTCAGCGGTAATTTGTCCAGAAACACAAACGTGCCGGGCACCATAAAGTCGGGCAATTTGCCATGCAGGTATTCGCGCAGCTCAGTTGCCGTGAGCAGCGAATCCTGCATTGCGGTTGCCAGGTACCCAACAAGCTGTTTATTACCCGAATCATCACTGCGCACAACAACCGCCGCCTGTGCAACCTGCCCATGCTCGAGCAGCACAGATTCAATCTCATTTAATTCGATCCTGTAGCCACGAATCTTTACCTGCGAATCTGCGCGCCCGCGAAATTCCAGCGTTCCATCAGGACGCCATCTCACCAGGTCTCCGGTGCGATACATTCGCATCCCTGCTTGAGAGGTGAATGGATCAGGAATGAATTTCTCACCTGTAAGCTCC
>Ga0207700_10001707_pt1 | contig 12477 bp, 9 predicted proteins | sample LARL82metaG_FD_184348 | JGI IMG/M metagenome (GOLD analysis project Ga0207700, IMG submission 184348) | Corn, switchgrass and miscanthus rhizosphere microbial communities from Kellogg Biological Station, Michigan, USA - LAR L8-2 metaG... | ecosystem: Host-associated > Plants > Roots >...
TTCCGATGTTCAGACAATGGGCGATCTGGTTTCGATTGCCAGCGCGCGCCGGCGGTTCCAGACGGCGCTCCTCACGGCGTTTGCGGCGATTGCGTTGTTCCTGGCGCTGGTTGGGCTCTATGGCCTGATGGCTTTTTCAGTGAAGCGGCGTACGCGCGAAGTCGGAATCCGCATGGCGCTCGGTGCGGAGCGTGTGGATGTGTTGCTTCTTGTTCTAAAGAATGCCGCTTTTCTGGTTGGCGCAGGTCTGGTGACTGGACTGGCAGGTGCATGGGCCACCACGCGTCTGCTTAAATCGTTTCTCTTCGGCGTCAGCGATCACGATCCGCTGACCGTAATCTCGATTTCTCTGTTGCTGCTGGTGGGTGGTCTTGTGGCCGCGCTGCTTCCCGCGCGGCGAGCCGCCTCCATTGATCCCATGCAGGCGTTGCGCACTGAATAGGAGAGATATGCGAAAACTTCGTGCACTATTGATCCGCCTCAAAGGCCTGCTGCACTCCGGGCACAGCGATCAAGAGTTTTCTGACGAGATCGAGACCCACATCGCCATGCACGTGGAAGATGGCGTTCGTTCCGGATTAAGCGCGGAGGAAGCACGACGGCGCGCGCTCATTCAGCTCGGCGGCACAGAGCAGGTTCATCAGTCGCGTCGAGAGCGGAGCACGCTGCCGATGCTTGAGAGCCTCGCACGCGACGTACGCTATGCGATCCGCGCGCTTGCTAAACACCCGGCGGTTACGGCGATTGCCGTTCTTTCCATCGGACTCGGCATTGGCGCTAACGCCACCATCTTTTCCATGGTTAATCGATTTGTGCTGCGCGCCGCACCGATGGGTGATCCTACGACCTTGCTCGCCCTGCACACTACGCATAATGGCGATCGTTGCTGCAATTCCTTTTCATGGCCGCTCTACAGCGATGTGCGAGACCAGGCCAGGTCCTTTGCCGGAGTGGCCGCTTACTACGAACTGATTCCTGCGTCGATCGGCGGTGAGGGAGAACCGGAGCGCGCCTGGGGACAGGCGGTAACCGCCAACTTCTTCGACGTCACGGAACTGCATATGGTCCTGGGACGCGGTTTTGCGCCCAACGAGGAAAACGCACCGGTCGTGATCCTCGGCACGAGTCTTTGGCGGCGCCGATTCAACAGCGACCCTGCAATTGTGGGAAAATCCGTTCATCTCTCTGCTCGTAACTTTACGGTGGTGGGTGTCGCACCGGCTTCGTTTCACGGCGCCGATCAGATTCTCTACACAGAGTTCTGGGTTCCAATCGGAAATCTCGGGGCGCTCGTCCCCGGCGTTCCCGATCAAAAGTCGCGGCAATATCATTTCGTGGAGGTGCTCGCCCGCCTTGCTGCTGGAACTTCCTCCAAGCAGGCATCTGTCGAGTTAAAAGGGATTGCGCAGCGGCTTGCCATCGCCTACCCCGATACTGGCAAAGGCAGCACCTTCGTGTTCGAGCAAGCGGGTTCCTTGCCTTCCAACGTTCGCGGTCCGGTTGTCCTTTTCCTTACAGCTTTGACAGTCGTGGTTCTTCTCGTTCTCGCAATCGCGGGAGCCAATGTCGCTAATTTGCTCTTCGCTCAGGCCGCGATGCGTCAGCGGGATATGGCCGTGCGGCTTGCGCTGGGAGCAACGCGGGCACGCCTGCGCCGGCAGATGCTCATGGAGAGTGTTCTGCTCGGGCTGGGCGGTGGCGTCATCGGGATCGTGCTCTCGCTTTGGTCGACGAATGTCCTTTCCGCGATGCGCCTGCCCGCGCCGGTTCCCATTGATGTGCGCATCGATGAGGATTGGCGCGTACTGGCTTTTTCTTTCGCACTGAGCGTTGGAAGCGGACTGCTGCTGGGTGTGGCTCCTGCGTGGGCCGCATCGCATCCGCGACTCGCGAATTCCCTTAAGGGCGAAGATGCCCTGGCACGGCCCGGACGGCGCTTCAGTATGCGAAACGTACTCATCGTGGCGCAGATTGCGATGTCAGTGGTTCTTCTTTCCCTCACCGGACTCTTCCTGCGCAGCCTCGGCAGTGCGGCAACTATCGATATCGGTTTCCGTCCGCAAGGATTGCTCAAGATGTCAGTGGATCCACGCGTACACGGCTACACGGCGAAACGCACAGTGCAGTTCTTCGACCAGATTCGGCGGCGCGTCGCGGCGCTCGCCGGCGTCGACGCAGTCGCCTGCACCGACGTTGCACTTCTTTCCGATGGAAATCGCAGCGATGCGTTTTCTGTCGCAGGAAGCACCACGAATGGGACTGTGGCAGTGGACGCGGATCTATATATGGTCACTCCTGGGTTTTTCGCGGTTATGGGAATTCCCCGCCTCGCCGGTCGAGACCTCGGCAACGAAAACTTGACTGGAATCAACATGGCTGTCGTGAGCCAGTCCTTTGCCGAGCGGGTGCTTGGGCGGCAGAATCCCGTCGGTCAACGCGTAACGGGCGGAGGTGTGACTTACGAGATCATCGGCGTCGTCGGCAATGTTAAATCTCGATCGCTAGGGGAAGATACGCGCCCTGTACTCTACCGCTCACTTAATCAGAGCATCGCAGCAGATCCATCCCTGATGGGTTATACGATGCTTGTGCATACGTCCCGCGATCCCGCATCGATAGAGCAAGCCGTGCGCCGCGAAATCCACGCCCTTGATCCGGCAATGGCAATCTTCGACGAAGAGACCATGGCAGACCACGTGCGCACTGCGTATTTCCTGCCGCGCCTGGCGGCGACGCTCTTCGGTGTATTTGGATGTATCGGACTGATACTTGCGGCGGTCGGACTTTACGGTGTGATGAGCTACGCTGTCAGCCGTAGGACGCGTGAAATCGGAATCCGCATGGCCCTGGGCGCCCGCACGGGGATGGTGGAACGCCTTGTTATTCGCCAGGGCATGGTCCTTGCCATGATCGCCATCTCGCTCGGATGGCCTGCCGCCTGGTTACTGTCGAAGATGGCATCGACCTTCCTTTACGGCATTCAGCCGCACGATGGTGTGACCTTCACGGTTGTTCCAGTATTTCTAAGCGCTGTTGCGTTCATCGCGTGCTGGCTTCCTGCGCGGCGGGCGGCCTCAATCGATCCGATGCAGGCACTGCGTACTGAATAGGAGGAACTGTCTTGAATAAACTGCGAGCACTTCTGTTGAGACTGCGTGAAGTCTTTATGCGCGGCAAGGCAGTTGAATTTGAAGCGGAGCTCGAGAGCCACATCGAGATGGATGTTGATGCAGCGACCCACGATGGGCTGAGCCGTGAGGAAGCGCGACGCCAGGCGCTGCTGCGTCTTCGCGGTGCGGAACAGACCCGCCAGGCTTATCGCGATCGTGCGACGTTGCCACTGATCGAGAGCATTTTGCAGGATGCGCGGTTTGCCTTGCGACAAATGCGGCGCGCACCGGGCTTCACCGTCACAGCGGTGCTTACGCTGGCGCTGGGCATCGGCGCCAACACGGTGATCTACACGCTGATTGATTCAATTCTGCTGCAACCGCTTCCCTACGCGCACCAGGATCGGCTCGTGCGCATCGTGGGAACGAACTCGCCGACCTTTCCCAAGGGTTGGATTCGCGAACTTGGTTCGCATGCGACGGCGCTGAAATCGGTCGCAGGGTATGGGCCGGATGCGGAATCGAATATCTCGGAATCGGATGTGCCGGATCGCGTGTTCGGCGCATCGATCACGGTGAATGCTCTTGACACGCTTGGAATTCATCCCGCACTGGGCAGCTTCTTTTCCCCTGCTGATGCGTTTGCAGGAGAGGATCACGATGTGGTGCTCAGCTATGGATATTGGCGGCAGCATTTTGCCGGCGACACTTCGGCGATTGGGCGCGAGATGCGCATCGACGGCGTTTCGAGGCGGATTATCGGGGTGATGCCGCGGGGAGTTCATTTTCCTTATGCGGACACACAGTTTGTAATTCCCGTATCGTTTCGCGGAAATGACGTCTTCGATCCATGGAGCAACTTTGATCTGCGGGGATTTGGACGGCTGGCCGACGGAGCGTCTCCGACGCAGGCGCAGGCCGAGTTGCGCAGATTGCATACGGTCCTGCTCTCAGTATTCCCCTTCCGGATGCCCGACATTTGGGCTTCCGACATGACGGCCGTGCCGCTCCTCGAATCGCAGACCGGGTCGATGCGTCCGCGACTTCTTTTGCTGTTCGGAGCAGTGGGCCTGATCTTGCTGATCGCATGTGCGAATGTCGCAAACCTTACGCTTGCGCGGGCGATGGCGCGCGAGCGAGAAATTGCGGTGCGCAGCGCCATGGGAGCTTCAGGGAGGCGGCTCATCCAGCAGCTTCTTTCAGAGAGCGTTGTCATCGGGGTGACAGCCGGAATCGTCGGGCTGGGTGCTGGCTTTGCGAGCCTGCGCCTGTTTGTGCATTTGCTTCCGGCTGACACACCGCGCATCCAGGATGTCTCGTTGCACGTTGGGGATGTGGTTTTCACGCTGTGCGCTTCGATCGTGGCCGGGCTGATTTTCGGACTGATACCGTCGATCAAGATGGCGTCGCTCAACCTGCTGGGCACATTGCGGCTGGGCGGGAGAGCCTTGCTGGGGAGCAGCTCGCGGTTTGGAATTTCCATGCTGCTGGTGGTGGCGCAAATCGGGCTCACGGTGCTGGTGATCACGGCGGCCGGTCTGGTGCTGCACAGCCTCTACAAACTTACGCAGGTCGATCCGGGATTTCGCACCGACCACACCGTAACGGCCGAGGTCTCTCTCGACGCGTCAGCCTGCCAACAGAAGGGACGCTGCGCATCGTTCTTCTCAGCGCTGCTCGATCGCATGCAGAGCATTCCCGGTGTGGAAGGTGCCGCGTTCGTTGACTCGCTCCCCATGAGTGGACGCGAGGACAACTACGTGTACGACGCGGAGGATCATCCGCGCGACGCCCGAGAAGGCGCGCGGCTTGCTACCGGGCGCATCGTTTCGCCGGGCTATTTCAGCACGCTGAATCTACGGCTGGTGCGCGGGCGACTGCTCGCCGCGGAGGACGCGGCGGGTACCACACATGCGGCAGTTGTGAACGAGCACATGGCGCAACACCTGTGGCCCAACCAGAACCCGATCGGAAAACACCTGGAAGATGTTGTGGACGAACCGTCGCCCGCGGTGTGGAGTCAGGAGAAGGCGTCCATCGTGGTCGGAGTCGTTCGCAATGCGCGGGAGGGAAGTCTGGAGGAGGGATTCCGCGACGAAGTTTATCTACCTATGATCACGGAGCGGGCGCAGCCCGTGATGTTTGCCGTTTTGCGCACGCGCAGCAGCGCTGCCGAGGCGGCATCGGGATTGCGCAGCGCGGTGGCCGGCATTGACTCGCTGGTGCCGGTCACGCGGGTTCGCACGCTGGACGAGCTGGTTTCCACGTCGGTGGCGGCACCACGGGCGCTGGCCGTGCTGCTGCTCGGATTTGGAGCGCTCGCCATCGTTATCGGCGCAGTGGGTGTGTACAGTCTCATTTCGTACATCGTCGGCTGGCGGACGCGCGAGATCGGACTTCGGCTGGCGCTCGGCGCGCAGAGATGGCAGATTGTGCTGAGCGTCATACGACAGAGTCTCTTTCTCGCCGCGGCCGGTTGCGCCATCGGACTCATTTGCGCCCTTGCGCTGAGCCGCATGCTGCACAGTTTTCTGTTTGAAGTAAGCGCGCTCGATCCCATGACGTTCTGTCTCGTTCCTGTTTTGATGGCGATCGTAGCCCTCGTCGCCGCATGGATCCCCGCGCGCCGTGCCGCTGCCGTTGACCCCATGGAGGCGCTGCGCGCAGATTAGGAGGCCAGATGCGAAAACTGCGAGTGTTGTGGTTCAGGTTCCGCGCGATCTTCTCCGCGCGCCGAATCGGGGACGAACTTGACGCGGAGCTTGAGGGGCATCTCGCCGAGCACATCGACGAGGGCGTTCGATCGGGGCTCGGCGAAGCAGAGGCCCGGCGACAGGCACTGCTGCGCATCGGTGGCGTGGAGCAAGTGCGCCAGGCCTACCGCGACCGCGCCACGCTGCCCTGGCTTGAGAGCCTGGTGCGTGATGTTCGCTATGCCCTGCGCGGTTTCCGGCGCAACCCGGTCTTCGCGATAACCGCGATTCTGACGCTGGCCCTCGGCATCGGCGCAACGACGGCAGTGTTCAGTGTGGTTGACCGGATCCTGTTTAGGCCGCTGCCTTATGCGCATGACGATCGGCTGGTTTCAGTTGGACTTGCCCAGCCGCTGCAGCAACAGGAATTCACTCTCGGATTTTTCTATTACGAATGGCGCGACAATCAGAAGCCATTTCAGGACTTCACCTTCGAACGCGGCGTCAGTGAATGCAATCTGACTGAAAGCAATCCATTGCATCTCGAATGTGGAGCGGTGGCGCAGAATTTTCTTCCCACGCTGGGAGTTGCGCTGGAGGCTGGACGGAACTTTTTGCCCGAAGAGGATGTTCCGAACGGTCCTCGCTCGGTGATTATTTCGGATGGCCTCTGGCTCACTCGATTCAATCGCGATCCCGGTGCGCTGAGCAAGTCCATTGCAATCGATGACCAGTACTACCGAATTGTGGGCGTGTTGCCGCGCAACTTTGAGATGCCGCGTCTGCAGGCCGTGGATGTGCTGATGCCCGCACAAATGGACATGGCCGCGCAGCACACCTTGAACGCGGGGATCGGCCTTCCAATGTGGGCTTTTGCACGCTTAAAGCCCGGCGTGAGCATAGCCCAGGCCGAGGCGCAGATGGAGCCGCTGTTCCAGCATACTCAGCAATGGATTCCGCCAGAGATTCGCAAAGGATTTTATCTGCAGGTTCGGTCGCTGCGCGATCTACAGATGCAGAATGCCTATCTGGCCGCTAAGCTTCTGCTTGGCGCGGTGTTAGCCGTTTTGTTGATTGTATGCGCCAATGTCGCCGGCTTGCTTTCTGCGCGAAGAGCAACCCGGAGCCGCGAGCTTGCAGTGAGGTCTGCGCTCGGCGCCAGCCACGTTCGGCTTGTGCTCCAAGGGCTGGCCGAATCCTTCGTCCTGGCCGCTGTCGGAACCTTGCTTGGTTGCCCCCTCTCCGTTGCGTTGCTACGAATATTCGTCCTCATCGCGCCGACCGGAATTCCGTTTCTCTCCGACGCCCGCATCGATGTGCGCGTCATCCTTGTGAGCCTGTTTGTCGCATTTTTCATCGCGCTGATTGCGGGTGTAGCGTCGGTGTTTGAGAAGACCAATGCCGGTGACCTCGTTTCCCGTGCGGGGAGTTCAGTCGAGCACGCTCGCTTGCGGAACATTCTGGTTGCGTTCCAGATTGCAGTCAGCGTTGTGCTTCTGGCCGGTGCAACCCTGTTGGTGAGAAGTTTCAGGAACCTCCAGGCCGAGAATCTCGGGATCGAAACCCGTGATGTGCTGGCGCTCAACATCCCTGTGACCTCGCAGCGTTACCCCACATCGCAGCAGTCTCTGGACTTCTTCCTACGGGCGGAGAGAGCCCTGCGCAACACGCCGGGTGTGACGCGTGTCGCGATTAGCGACTCAATTCCGCCCGATGGCAACAGCTGGCATCACGAGATTGGGTATTCGGAGATATTTGCCGACGGAAAGCAGGCCGCTGCCAACGGCACGGGCGGCAAGGTCATCTATCGCACCGTTACGCCCGATTATTTCCGGATCCTGCAGATTCCGATCGTTGCAGGGCATGACTTCACCGAGGAAGATCGAACGGCAGCCAGCAATCCGATGATCATGAGTCAAATGCTTGCTGCACGCCTTTTTCCGGGCGAGGATCCAGTCGGCAAGCACGTCCAGTTCGGGACATTCCAGCCATACTTCTCGCTCGATAAGCAGGTCTTCACCGTGATCGGGGTAGCCGCGAATGCGAAGAATGGCGGACTGGCTGGCGAGGATGTCCCCGAATATTACGAGTTGCTCAATGATCGGCGACAGAGCTGGGGTACACACGCCATCGTCCTGCTTCAGACCGCGCTTCCCATTTCCACAATTGCGCCGTGGGTGCGCGCGCGCATCGCGCAGATCGATCCCGGCGTGCCAGTCGAGATTACTCCGCTGTCACAGACGGTCAGCGGCCTTGCCGATCGACCGCGCTTCGAGACGGCGCTGCTTACGTTCTTTGCGCTTACGGGACTGGTGATGGCCATCATCGGGCTCTACGGCGTAGTCGCGTTCATAGCGACGCAGCGCACGCAGGAGATTGGAATACGCATGGCACTGGGCGCTACCCGGGCCGACGTCATGCGGCTCATTCTGCGTGAAGGCTTCCGGCTTATCGCCATCGGAGGCATGGTGGGGCTGGCGGCGGCGCTTGCGTTGTCGCGCGTGCTGGGGAGCGTGCTGTTCGGTGTGAGCCCGTACGACCCCATCAGTTTCGGCGCGGTAACGGTGCTGCTGGCGCTGGTGGCTCTCATCGCCATCCTGATCCCGGCGCGATCTGCAATGAAGACGGATCCGATGGCGGCTCTGCGCTGCGAGTAGGAACAGCATTTTCCCAAAGCGCAGGATGATACACTCCTGCGCGAGGAAGATGGAATGGGAGCAAGTGCAATTGAGTTCCGGCTGCGCATGGCCATTAATGCCGCGATTATTATTCTTGGATTCTGGGCGCCTTGGATCGAGCCATGGCACATCGGTCGTCGCATTTCGTTGCTGGAGTGGCTCTCACTCGAGCTGAGCCGGGTCGGCCTTGTGTCATTCGCAGTTGCAACACCTTTGCTGCTGTCGATTGCCGCGCTGTTTGCCGCCGCCGCTGTGCTGTTTCGCGTATGGGGTACGGCATATCTGGGGGCCGGCACCGTGAACAGTGTAAACATGATGGCTGGCAGGGTGATGGCCGACGGCCCTTATCGCTTTGTGCGCAATCCCCTATATATCGGGCTTTGGTGCATGGTTATCGCTGCGACATTTCTGATGCCCGTCACGGGAGCCTTATTTGCTGCGATTCTGATCACGCTCTTTGCTGTTCGACTTACGCTGGGTGAAGAGGGGTTCCTCAAATCGCAGATTGGCGATTCCTACCTCGCCTATCTGCGTGCAGTTCCCCGCTTCGTACCGCGCTTCAATGGTGCACCCGCTAGGGGCGGCACGAAGCCGCAATGGGTTCGCAGCTTTCTTACGGAGTTGACGCCGCTCGGCGTCCTTGTCGCCATCGCGGTCTATGCGCGTGACTACAACCTTGAGCTCGCCGGCCGCATCATCCTCATCTTTTTCGGAGCATCGCTAATCGTGCGCGCGGTGATGCCGCGCTCCGTCAGCCCCGAGCCGGCACCGTAGCGTCGGGCTTTCCCAGCCGGCCAAGATGCGTCCAGCCGAAACCGTCGGAGTACTTCAGTCCGTAGCCTAAGAGCCGATCGACGCCGATGTGATTCGTCCAGATGAGCGCAATCGGCAATAGCGCGGGCGCGTGCACCAACAGTGCGCTAAGCGCCAGAGCACCGGGCACCACGTAGCTGTGCACAGCGTTATAGCAGCGCGCGCCCCAGCAAGATCCAGCAAGATAGCCGAGCATCGACAGATCGGGCGTGAGCCACAGCGCCGCAAATAGCCACCAACTCGCTCCGGTGCGCGCATACAGCACCGCCGTTACAGCGGCCACGGCCAGGCCTTCCAGCCGCAGCAGGGTCAGCACTGAGCCGGTAACGGCGGCGCTCGATCGAGTTTTCGTGTTCACCTGAGTCGCCATGGGCCTTTGATGTGGCAGCGCGGCAAATGAGCGCAAATCTTCGCGAGACCGCAAAAAAAGCTGGGGAAGAGCGAGTGCTCTTCCCCAGCTTGTACAGCACCCCTCAGGAAAAAACTACTTCTTCGGCGGCGCGATGGTGTCCTTGGCGGACTTGGCCACGCGGAACTTCACGACGGTCTTTGCCTTGATCTTGATTGCTTCACCGGTCTGGGGATTACGGCCCATGCGCGCCTTGCGCTCAGCCTTGACGAGGCGGCCGATGCCGGGGATTACGAATACGCCGTTCTTCTTAGTTTCCTTGATGGCGGTCTCAGCCAGAAGGTCAAGGAAAGCTGCCGATTGTTTGTTGGTCAGTTCGAGCTTCTCGGCCAGATGCCGGGTAAGTCCAGTCTTTGTCAATCCAGTTGCCATGTGATGTTCTCCTTCGGTTGTTGTTGCCTGGTATCCCGCCGCTCGGCATCCTCAACGAATTTCAAGAAGCCTTAAAGCGAACCGCATGGGGTAGTGCGACCTCAAGCGTTTCTTTGCCGGTTGCCGAAACGCCTGGAGGCAACGTAGTGCACGAAACCCCTGTATTCATGCGGGTTCTCGAGAACCCTGTCGTTCGTAACAATGCGGCTTTGGGTCACCTAAAGTCAATGGGAAAACATCGGTTTTCCACAATTTTCTTGGGTTTTTGTGGGTATTTAGCCTGAAAAGGCCTGTTTTTGCCGGTTTTTAGGGACATGAGGCCTCTGGAACCCCCAAAATATGGGCAATTTCAGCTCTAGTCGCTCTCCGGGCGGATGGGTTAGTTGAGCCCGAAAAGCACCTTCCGTTTGGGCGCAACGGCGGCGGCGATGGGCGTATTCAGCGCGTCCACCATGGGGGCGAGGAGCTTGAAATGCTTTACCAGCACCTTGGCAAAATCCTTGCGCTGAGCCGCTCCTACCGGCAGCACGGTGCTGAGACCCCACTGCTTGCAGCGGATCAGATCCATCGCGGGGTGATCGGGTGGAAAGCCCTTGGGTGGCCGCGTCAAAGCCTCGCCTTCGAACTCGCTGAAGGTTTTGCGCACAGTGGGCTTGCGCAGGATTTTGCGGAAGTCTTCGTGATTATCGAGTAGCCAGTGACGGATCTGCGCCAGTTGTTCCTTCTCCGGCATGTAGGCGCCCGCGGCAATCACCACGCCCTTGGGGCTTACCTGGAAGTAGTAACCCGCGCCGGATGTTTTTTCGAGGCCCTGGTGCGACCACCATGCGGCGACGTGCGTTTTGTAGGGCCGCTTGTCGTGCGAGAAGCGTGTGTCGCGATAGATGCGGAAAAGGCTCTTCTCCGCCGGCCGCACGTGGTCAGGCGCGAAGTCCAGCATGGCATCGGTAATTTTGCGCACGATGGCCAGCATGGGCAGGCGCAGTTCCGCTTCAAACTGCGGCTTGCGCGGAGCGAACCAGTCGCGGTCGTTGTGCTTGGCGAGATTGCGCAGAAATGTAATTGCTTCCGGTCGAAGATACGGCACCGGCGCCGCCAGAGAAGAATTCGTAGTGCGTGGCATACGTTTGCAAGTGTAGGCGAGGGAGCAACGCGATGCATGCACAGGGGGCGTATTTCCTGAGGAAATCGACCGATCAGCTACGCCATCGGCATCGCCCAAAAAGGTTCTCGCGGACCATTCAGCACAGTAGTAGAGTGAAGGCGATGAAAAGACTGCCTCTTGCGGCGCTTCTCCTGTGTTGCTGCTTGTTTGCTCAGCAACCTGGCTCACTGCCGAAGAAGCTCAAAACTCTGCTCTCGAAACAAGGCTTTTCGGGGCAGATAGAGGGTAAGGTGAATTTCCGCCGCTTGGAACCCTTGAATGCGGACCAGAGAAGCTTGAAGTTTTCTATTACACATGGGAAGAGTCAGTCCATCCTGGTCAAGCCATTCATGCGAGCTATCGGATCGTGCTCTTGAGTGGTGGGAACCACTACATTGGATCCTATGTAGTCGCAGACCGTCCGTCGTCGATCGACCGAAGAAGTCTGCGCTTCGATTATCCCGAGCAATCGGGCAACACGATCAAAGGCGACTCTAATGGTCCGCCGAAGCAGGTACTTCTGAATGGCGAACTTCAAATCCTCGCAAAGTGATCATTCGCTATATCCGAGTGAGAAGCAAGACGGTCAATCGCGTTTGGCTCACCGAATCACTTTCAGGGCTGCGCGGAAGAGGCCGTCGAAATCGGCGGCAAGGGCTTTGTCTTTCGCGACGGATTGCTCGATTGCCTTTTCGGCTGCGGGGCGTTGATAGCCGAGATTGGTCAGCGCCGAGAGCACATCGTCGACAGCGGGGCCGGCAACGGCCGATGGAGTAGGCGCAACAGCGAAGTCTTCCAGCTTGTCTTTCAACTCGACCACGAGCCGCTCAGCCAGCTTCTTGCCGACGCCCGGAATCCGCGTCAATTGTGCGTGGTCTTGAGCGCGAATCGCCTGCACGGTGCGCTCGGGCGAAAGCCCGCTGAGAATCTTGATCGCCAGCTTAGGCCCCACGCCGCTCACCGTGATCAGCCGCTCAAACAGCCGCTTCTCCTCGCGTTCAAGAAAGCCGAAGAGCGCAATCTGGTCCTCGCTCACCTGCGTGTGGATGTGCAGCGACGCCTCCGCGCCCACGCTCGGCAACGCCGTAAACGTAGGAACAGAGATAACGACGTCATACCCCACGCCGGCGGCTTCGACGATAGCCTGGCCCGGTTCTTTGTGAATCAGCTTGCCGCGAAGATGCGCGATCATTGCGTCCTTATTGTAGAAGCCCCATTCGCTTGGCTACGCGCTGAAGTGTTTCGAGAGCACGATCAA
>Ga0207700_10001708_pt1 | contig 12470 bp, 10 predicted proteins | sample LARL82metaG_FD_184348 | JGI IMG/M metagenome (GOLD analysis project Ga0207700, IMG submission 184348) | Corn, switchgrass and miscanthus rhizosphere microbial communities from Kellogg Biological Station, Michigan, USA - LAR L8-2 metaG... | ecosystem: Host-associated > Plants > Roots >...
GGAGGCACTGCAGGCGGCGCAGGACCTCGCGTCGCAACTGAACAATTCCGAAATCACGAACGAACATTTTCTTTCCGCTCTTCTGGACCAAAGCGATGGAATAGCTCGCCCGCTCCTCGAGAAGATTGGCGCAAATGTTGATCAGTTACAGGAACGGCTTCGCACGGAGTTGGAGCGTCGCCCGAAAATCCACGGCAGCGCAGCCGATCTGCGCATCTCGAACGAACTGCGCACCGTGCTGGACAGCGCCGAGAAGGAGATGTCCAAGCTCAAAGATGAGTTTACGAGCGCTGAGCATTATCTGCTCGCATTAGCCGGCGCGAACGTGCCTGCGGCAAAATTGCTGAAGGATCTGGGCGGCACGCGGGACAAGCTTATGCAGGGGCTTCAGCAAGTGCGCGGCTCACAGCGGGTGACAGATCAAAATCCAGAAGGCAAATTTCAGGCGCTGGAAAAATACGGCCGCGACCTCACGGAATTGGCGCGGCGCGGCAAGATCGATCCGGTGATCGGACGCGACAACGAAATTCGTCGCGTAATGCAGGTGCTTTCGCGCCGGACAAAGAATAATCCGGTGCTCATCGGCGATCCGGGTGTTGGTAAAACGGCAATTGTGGAAGGTCTGGCACGGCGCATCATCAGCGGCGACGTCCCCGATTCGTTGAAAAGCAAACGCATCATTGCGATGGACATCGGCGCAATGATCGCGGGCGCGAAGTACCGCGGCGAATTCGAGGACCGACTCAAAGCATTCTTGAAAGAGGTCACCGATGCGCAGAGCCAAATCATTCTCTTCATTGACGAATTGCACACGATTGTGGGAGCCGGTGCAGCGGAAGGCTCGGTCGATGCATCGAATATGCTCAAGCCGATGCTGGCGCGCGGCGAACTGCGTACCGTCGGTGCGACGACAATCGATGAGTATCGCAAATATATCGAGAAAGACGCGGCGTTGGAGCGGCGTTTTCAGCCGGTGCTCGTGAACGAGCCAACCGTGGAAGACACAATTGCGATCCTGCGCGGATTAAAAGAGCGTTATGAAGTGCACCATGGCGTGCGGATCACCGACGGGGCATTGGTTGCAGCAGCGGTGCTTTCGCACCGTTACATCACCGATCGCTTTTTGCCAGACAAGGCAATCGACTTAGTCGATGAAGCGGCGTCCCGTTTGAAGATCGAGCTCGATTCGATGCCGACAGAAATCGACATCATCGAGCGCCAGATCATGCAGCATGAAATGGAGCGTCAGGCGCTCAAGAAAGAAAAAGATCCGGCCAGCAAAGAGCGTTTAAAGAAGCTCGAGAAGGAATTGGCCGCGCTAAAGGAAAAATCGAACGCGCTAAAAGCCGAATGGCAAAAAGAGAAAGCAGTGATCGATGAGCAGCGGAAAGTGAAGGAAGAGATCGAGCGATTGCGAACTGAATTAGAACGCGCGCAGCGCCGCGGTGAATTGAGCAATGCGAGCGAAATTCAATACGGCCGCATTCCTGAATTGGAAAAGAAATTGGCCGATCTTACTGCGAAATCGGCCAAGACTAAAAAGCGTTTGCTACGCGAAGAAGTGACGGAGGAGGACATCGCCGAGGTCGTCTCGAGTTGGACGGGCATCCCGGTTTCGCGTTTACAGGAGGGCGAGCGCGAGAAGCTCGTAAAGCTCGAGCACCATTTGCACCTACGCGTCGTGGGCCAGGACGAAGCGATCAAGGCCGTGGCTAACGCCGTCCGCCGCGCCCGGGCCGGTTTACAAGATCCGAATCGACCGCTCGGCTCATTCATTTTTCTCGGACCTACTGGCGTTGGCAAAACGGAATTGGCCCGCGCGCTCGCGGAATTTTTGTTCGACGACGAAAACGCCATGATCCGCATCGACATGAGCGAGTACATGGAGAAACACACGGTGGCCCGCTTGATCGGCGCTCCGCCGGGCTACGTCGGCTACGAGGAAGGCGGTCAGCTTTCGGAAGCAGTGCGCCGGAAGCCGTATTCGGTGGTGCTGTTCGATGAGATCGAAAAAGCGCATCCAGACGTATTCAACGTGCTGCTGCAAGTGCTCGACGACGGCCGCATCACGGACGGGCAGGGGAGAACGGTCGATTTCAAGAACACGGTCGTAATCATGACTTCCAACATCGGTTCGCAATACATTACGGAGGAAGAATCTCCCGAAGCGCGCCGGCGACTTGTGATGGACGCCTTGCGCGCGCATTTTCGACCTGAGTTTTTGAATCGTGTCGACGAGATCATCATTTTTGACCGGCTCAGTGAAGAGGAGCTAAAGAAGATTGTCGAAATTCAGCTTGGCCGTTTGTCGAAGCGTCTCGAGCAACAAAAGATCACGCTCAAGCTGTCCGACTCCGCCAAGGCACTGCTCGCCCGCGAAGGCTACGATCCCGTTTACGGCGCGCGACCCTTGCGGCGTGCCATTCAAAGAGAGATTCTTGATCCGCTCAGCATCGATATTCTCGAAGGCAAAGTCCGCGAAGGTCAGACCGTTCACGTTGACGCCAAGGACGGCGCACTTGAATTTCGCGAAAAATAGTTCTCACTACTGGCCTTGTAGTGAACAGGAGGACCAAGACCAACATCCGGTTCAACGGCCGGGAGTATGCGAACGCGGATGAGATGCCGTCAGATGTCAGAGCGGCATATGATCGCGCTGTGGACGAGATGCCGCCGCTCCATTCCGGAGCACGGCTGGCGGCAAAACTGAACGCGAAGATCATCGTCAACGGCAACGAATTCAATAATGCCGGCGAAATGTCGGTGGACGATCGACACTTATATCACGAGGCGCTGGAGGCGCTTTTCCCTCCGGACATTGCGGTATCCGCTAGCGAGCCGGGCGAAACCAACGGCAAGAAACGCTCGCCGATGATGGGCGCGGTGAAGAAACGCTTATCGCAAGCTGCAAGGGCCCTTCGCCTAAGACGCTAACTTTGCTTCGGCCGGCGGTTGACACAACCGCCGCTACAACTTCGCGCTAAGCGGTCACTTGCTTGAAGGCGCTGACGAAATTTTCCATCTCCGTTTTCTTCCCGATCGTAAGGCGCATGTGGTTTGGAAGAGCTGGGAACAACCGACCGACGTGAACCTTGCGCTCTTTCATTGCCTGGATCAGTGGCGCGACAGGGCGCTTGCAATCGAACATGATGAAGTTGGCTTGTGACGGAATCTGTTTATAGCCCATCTTGTCGAGCTCTGAGGTCACGAATGTTTTCGCTTCACGGTTCAAACGTTGACCGTTTGGAACATGATCAAGGTCATCAAGACTTGCGGTTGCTGCGGCCAGAGCCATGCAGTTGACGCTGTCCCACATTTGATTTTCACGCAGCCGATCGATCGTTTCCTTCTGGCCGACACAATAGCCACAGCGCAGTCCTGCCATGCCGTAAATTTTCGAGAATGTGCGTGACACAATCAGGTTCGGATGATCTTTCACCAGCGCGATCACACTGTCGTAGTCGGGGCTATCAGCATAATGAAAATACGCTTCATCTACGAGAATCGTCGTCTGCGGCGGGGTCGTTGCGATGAAATCTCGCAGTTCGTCCTTTGGCGTGATGCTGGCGGTCGGGTTGTTCGGGTTGCAGATGTAAATCAAACCCGCTTTCGCAGAGGAAAGCATCTTTGGAAGGTCGTGCGCATATGTTGAAGTCAGCGGCACCTTGACGACCTCAGCGCCATTGGCGCTGGCATTTTTGAGAATTGCTTCAAAGGTCGGATCTGCTGCTACAAGCTTCCCGTTCTGAGGTCCAGTGAACGTTTCTGCACAGAGTTTTAGGATTTCGCCGGAACCATCGCCGAGCAGGATCTGATCGTGATTGACGCCGTTCAGCTTCGCCAGTTTGTCAATTAGCACATTGTTGTGTTCGTCTGGATAACGACAGGCAAGGCCGTACGAATCCGTTATCGCCTGAAATGCTTTCGGGCATGGGCCGTAAGGATTTTCATTCGCGCTCAAGCGCACGATGCCTCCCTCCGCTAAAGGCGTGGCAACGGACTGAGTCGGCTTTGCAAAAGAAAGCGGCGGCCTAACGACTGCCGCTGCGGCGCCTGCACCGAGTAGGCGTGCAAAATCGCGGCGGGAAATCGAGATCGTATTCATGAGAGTCATCCATACGGCTTTTCGCCGTAAAATCGAGACCGAATTGCGTTGTCTGCGTAGCGGACGCGGGACGTGCCTTATCGAAATGCGGCGATTAGAGTTGGACTGTGATCTTTACGCTATTGAAACAGCGCAGGCGACGGTGGTTACAGGGCCGGCCGTTCCCGAAAAAATGGCTGACCCTGATTCAGCGCCACGTCATATTTTTCAACAGACTGTCGACGAGCGACCGCGCCGAACTACTTGGTCACATTCAGGTTTTTCTTGCCGAAAAACGCTTTGAAGGATGTGGCGATTTCGCGATCACCGATGAGGTCCGCGTGACCATCGCGGCGCAAGCTTGTCTTCTATTGTTGCACCGCAAAACGGATTATTTCCCCGGCCTGCTTACAATTCTCGTTTACCCATTGACGTACATGGTGGAAGAAAAACGACAGATTGGAGAGCATCTTTGGGAAGAGGGGACTGTGAGTCGCCTTGGCGAAACCGGCCGTAGAATGGGCTCCCTCGTTTTGTCTTGGGGCGCTGTCAAACATGCCGCAGCTGATCCCTCCGATGGTAAGAACGTTGTGCTTCATGAATTTGCTCACCAACTCGACTTCGAAAATGACGCAGCCGACGGGGTGCCGGGGTTGGCGACGCGCGAACAGCAATTAGCCTGGGCTGCTGTGATGCGGTCCGAGTTTGCGTCGCTCCGCGCTGCCGACGAGAGCGGGATTCCTACGCTGCTTGACACGTACGGAGCCAGTGATCCTGTTGAGTTCTTCGCGGTGTCGGTAGAAGCATTCTTTGAGCAGCCGCGAGCGCTGCGCGCCCATCGTCCAAAACTCTATGCTGAGTTGCGAACGTATTTTCAGCAGGATCCAGTGGAATTTTCTGCTGAGAGTTTTGGCGAGGAACAGCGATCGTCATCCTGAGCGGAGCAGAGCGAAGTCGAAGGATCGCCGTGGCGCTGTCGCGAAGTAATGCCGCGGAATTCCTCGACTTTCGCTTGGAATGACAGCGAACCTATTGCGGTTGCGGGACGATTCGAAGATATGGCTTCGGCGCTTTCCAGCCTTGCGGGTAACGCCGTTTCGCTTCCTCGTCGGACACAGAGCCGGCGATGATAACGTCTTGGCCCGGTAGCCAGTTGACCGGCGTAGCCACCTGGTGCTTCGCGGTCAATTGCAGAGAGTCGATCACCCGTAGGACCTCATCGAAATTCCGCCCAGTTGTCATTGGATAGACAAGGATCAGCTTGATCTTCTTGTCTGGTCCGATGACGTAAACATTACGCACAGTCGCGTTATCGGCTGGTTTGCGCGATTTGGCATCTCCTTGGGTATCGGCCGGCAGCATTCCATAGAGTTTTGCGACATTGAAATCGGCATCGCCGATGATCGGGTAATTTGGCGCGTGACCCTGAGTCTCCTCGATGTCCTTCGCCCATCCTTGATGATCGCCTGTCGAGTCGACCGATAATCCGATGATCTTTACGTTTCTGCGGTCGAACTGTGGCTTTATTTTTGCCATGTATCCAAGCTCGGTCGTGCAGACCGGTGTGAAGTCCTTCGGGTGCGAAAATAAAACGGCCCACGAGTCGCCGATCCAATCGTGAAAACGGATCTGACCCTCAGTCGTTTGTGCTTCAAAGTCTGGTGCTGTATCGCCAATTTTCATTATTCTTTCTCCTCGTTTGTCTCCGGGAATCTTATTTCAAACGCAGACGCAAAGTCAATCGTCGCTTTGCGAGATCAACTCGCAAAATTTTTGCAAATCGATGTTGCCGCCGGAGATAATCGCGACGATCGGCCCGTTGCCAGCTTTTCCACTCAACGCCGCAGCCACTGGCAAAGCGCCGGCACCCTCAGCAATGACACGTGCTTTTTCAGCCAACAGTCGCATCGCATTCTTTGTATCGTCGAGAGTGACAACGATGCAGCCGTCCACAATTGGTTTCATCCTTTCCCACATGCGAGGGAACATGCTTTGACCGCCGGCACCATCCACGAATGACGCTTTCCAGGTTGGAAAAATCTGCGGCGAACCTTTTTCGAACGAAAGCGCCGCTGGCGCTGCAGTTTCTGGTTCAACACCGAATACTTTTACCTCCGGTCTTAGCGCCTTGATTGCGCTGGCCACGCCCGTGATTAACCCGCCACCGCCAATGCTGCCGATGACAGCGGCCACATCTGGCGCGTCTTCGAGAATTTCCAATCCCATCGTGCCATGACCGGCGATAAAATCGTCGTCATCGAACGGATGAATGAATGTTCCGTCAACTCCCGGAAAGGATCTTTCATCAAGCGCTTTCCAAGCAATCTCGTAGGGGACTGGAATGAGTGTCGCCCCGAGCGCTTTCATTCGTTCCAACTTTGATTTCGGCGCGGTCTCAACGACCACGACCGTGCAGGGCACGCCTGCGGCCCTCGCCGCATAAGCAACACCCTGACCCGCGTTGCCCGCACTGATTGTCCAGACGCCGCGTTTGCGATCAGGTTCAGGTAACGCCGCCACTGCGTTGGCTGCGCCGCGCAACTTATAGGCGTTGATCGGTTGCAGGTTCTCCAGCTTGAGACGGATGTCCGGAAATTGCGGTCCGAGCTCGAGGCGAATCAGTGGCGTGCGTACGATCGTCTTCGCGATCCGTTCGCGCGCAGCGCGTATTTCTGAGAGCTCGATCGGTCGAACGGGTTCCAGTGGCATGCGTCGTTAGTGTAGAAGTGGCTGGAAGCGGCGCAATCTCATGTTGTTGGACGACCGATTTTGGTCTGACGTTCCTTAGAACGTCTTGTCGGAGTCCAAAAGGATGGTCACCGGACCTTCGTTGACCAATTCGACTGACATCATTGCGCCGAAAACTCCTGTCGCGACGGTGACTCCCAAGTTGCGCAGCACTTCCGCAAATTCTTCGTAGAGGCTCTTTGCTTGTTCAGGCGGCGCTGCGGCAACAAAGCTCGGTCTGCGTTGCCCGCGCGCGTCCCCATAAAGCGTAAACTGGGAGACGACGAGCGCGCCGCCTTTTACTTCCAGCAATGAGCGGTTCATTTTTCGCTCGTCGTCCTCAAAAATCCTGAGGTTTGCGATTCTCTCGGCCATGCCCGCGGCGACTGCTGACGTGTCGTCGCGCCCCACGCCGAGCAAGATCAAAAGGCCCGTCGTGATTTCTCCCGTGACGCTGCCATCCACTGTTACGCGCGCGCGGCTTACACGCTGGACAACGGCTCGCATTGTAGTGGTGAAAAATTTCTGCTGGTGGCGGGGTTTCAGCAACTGAGTATGTCGTTACAAAATCTTCTGCAGTAAATCGGCAAGACGCCATCCGGCCTTGTGTAGTTCGTCGCGCACGACGCCGGTTGCCCACGTGCGATACAGCGTTTGATCTGGCGCCGTTTTTTCGATTGCCTCGCCTGTCGCAACGACTCGGTCGCCATCGAGCAACGGCTTTACATTTCTAAACTCCAGACGAGCATGCGCCTCGCGCGCGATCGGAAGGATTTCGTCCGCCCAAATTTCGGCATAACTGTCGATCGAGACATTCGATGGCATTTGCCAATTGCGAGGCTCGTGGGTCGCCATGTCGTCGACCAGTTGTTGTTTGAGAGGATCGATTCGCGCTTCGAACTCCTTTTTCGGCAACCCGCCGGGCACCTGAGGGAAAAGCGCGTTTACCGCATCGGAATCCCAAAACCCATGGAATTTCTTCTTGCGAATGCCTCGGCGCCGCGGTGGCTCATCACTTAGCTCGAGCGTAAATGTATTTCCGCCTTCATCCGCCAAAACTGATTTGGTTTTGTCTGGATCAGTGGGGCGGCCTTCTGCATCGAAGTAGGCTGCACCGACGTGCAACGGCTGATGAATATCAGCGACGTAATGCGCCAGGAGAATGATGGCAACAGGCTTCGTGATCCTCCGCTCGTTTTGTTCGGGTATTCGCCCTTGCAGCACATCGATGCAGAACGGAATCGTGTGCACGACATCCCATTTGCTCCGACCTGCGTATCCGTCGCGATATCGTTGCGCCGGCATCACCGGGACATCAGTGTAGTGAAACCAGTGGTGTGAAGGCGCGGGCGAATTGGGATCGTGCGTTGGCTGGTTCGCGCGCCAAAAATCACGCAACTGTTTGTCAATGTTGCGGTGAGCGGAGTAATGGAACGATCTCGGATCGTCCACCCCTTTTTTGTCCCAGCCCCTAATTTCGTCTGCAATTAGGGCGGCCTTTTCCAATCTTAGCCCATCGAGTAGCGCATCGACCTTTGCGGCTGCGGGCGTATTCGCCAGGCGCTCGTCTGCAATCGCGCCGACGATCTGATGTCCCAGCGGACCGTAAGCAAGAATCGAAGCGGGAAACGCAACAACAGCGAAAGCAACTAGAAGGCCGCGATAAGTGAAATTCATCGATGTGCTGCGACGATCAGAACTTCAGCGACGCATCGAGAAAATGGTATTGCCATGCAAACACGCCGAATGCGATTCCGCCAATCGCTAAAAGAATTGCGTGAGCGCGAAACCAAAGCCCGTGCCCCGGCAGTCTGACAAAGCGAACTGCGGCAATAATCAAAAGAACGACACCTGCCATCAAAACCCAGCCGATGATATGGAACGCCCGCAACCACGGATTGATGGCGTCCCCTAGAATCACGATGTGCTCCAATCCCTGGCTAAGCATAACGATTGGCGCGAGAATGAAAGCCACTTCGGCGAGGCAAACAATTCGTGAGAGAAAATATAGAACGCGATCACTTTTCGTACTGAAAAGCGGGCGCTGATATCGTTTGCGGATTATAACCGCAACGGGCCACAGCAACACGGTGATGAGCGCGAGAAGCAAACTTCCGCCAATCAGCAAGCCGATGAAAATTTTGCTCGCGTACCACGGAACGCGCTGTCCTTCGTAGATTGCAGGGAAGGGGAGCATTTCGCGGACAGCGCCGGACGCGTCGCGGCGAAAGCCAATTCTTTCCAAGCCGTTTATCTCTCGATAAACGAGCGGAGCGATCTCGCGCCATCGCTGCAATTCTCCGCTCTGGTTCTTCATTCCTTCGATTTGGAGGACACCTTCCTTGTCGCTGCTAACCTTAAACTGATCGACCAATGCGATGATTCTCAGCAGCGTTGTTTCTCCGCGGCGCGTTCCATCATAACTGCGGCTGACTGCACGCCCGTCTGTTTTCGCGATATTTGAATCAACATCGACCTTGGGTTGGCCCGTACTAGGAAAATAGCGATTCACAAAGGTGCGCCAGACTTCGCCCCGGCCGCCACCAACGTCCTTACCGAGGCTGTTGTAGGACAGGAAATAGCCGAGGTGCGCGTCAGGGACCAGGATCATGTCGCTATGGAAGTAAACTGTGTCACCGCCGTGAGCGATGATGCGAACAGGATCTATCAGATATTCCATAAACGTGATGCCGAGCCCGGGAAGCATCGGGTGAAATTCAAATTGCCGTGTCTCCATTTGCCGCACGGTCTCTGGTTTTAGAATCGACACACCGTCGACCGCGCCATCTTGCAGAAAGGCAAGCATGAACCGCGTCATGTCAGCAGCCGTTGTGGTGAGTGCACCGGCTGGCGCCGCTTGCACAAATTCGAAATCGCGCGGTTTTTTGGACGCGCTGAGATAAGCTTTCGACATTTGCGGCGCGAGTTGCGGCGACAGCGGTTGATCGAACGTCGAATTGTTCATCCCCAGCGGCTTCAGAATGTGATTCTCGATGTAACGCTCGAACTTTTCGCCGCTCACACGCGCGACGATGTATCCGGCAAGCGTGAATCCGTAATTGGAATAAGATGGAATTTTACCCGGCGGGAAAATGCGAACGGGCATTTCATTCACGAGATATGTGCGCAACGGTTTAATGTCGCTTTCATGCGCGACGAAAAGATTCTTCAATGTTTCCTCGAATCCGCCCGTGTGGGTAAGTAATTGCCGCAGCGTGACAGGCTCCGGATAAGTTTTTGGGATTGGGAAATCGAGGTAATCATTCACGTCGCGGTCGAGATCGAGCTTACCTTGTTCGACCAACTGCATAACGGCTGTGGCAGTGAATAGTTTCGAGATCGAACCTGGGCGAAACAACGTCTGACCAGGAACCACCGGTTTTTTCTCTTCGACATCAGCGTAGCCGTAGCCTTTTTGAAATAACACCTGACCGTCTTTCACCACCGACACGACCGCGCCGGCGATGTTTCGATTTCGCAATTGCGAGGGAATGAGCGCGTCAAGAAAAGTTTCGAAATCGGCTTTGGTCAATTCGGGCACTGGACTTGCCTGCGTTGGCCGGGCAGCCTCCTTGCTCGGCGCCGGAGCACCTTGTGGAAGCAACGGCGACGGTGCCGGGCCTTGACCACTGGTAACACCAATCGCAATCGCGTTGGCAACAGCTAACGCCGCAAACCGCGCGCGCGAGGAAAATGCGAGCTGCATATGGCAGCGCAGTCTGCCAGTTCCGCTGAGCTGGTGACAAGCCTACGCTTTGCCTCGAACCCGGGAGCGAATTTCTTCGATTCGCTTTTGCAGTTTAGGAAAGTGCGAGCCCGACCAGTAGATCTGTTTGCAGCCGGGACAGCTCCGGAACTGGTTATAGTAGATTTTGGTAAGCGGCTCGAGTTTGTCGATTATGTCGGCTTTGGCTGCCTCTTCCAACGGTGCGTTACATCGCAGGCACCGCGTGAAAGGCGCAATCAATTCCGAAAGGTCAAAACGCCGGACAACCTCGATGGTCTGTTCATCGGCATTTTGGGAGCGGGGGCAATATCCGTGCTGAACGATCGCGTGCATCAGCAGACGCCGATCACGCGTCAGGAGCGCTCGATTTTCGCGTGCCATCACATCGAGCAGTTGCCGGTCATCAGCGTTTTGGCGGTAGGCGACATCAAATCCGAGCAGGCGAAGATTACGCGTGAGTCCTCCCAGATGTCCATCGGCAACAAATCTTGTGAGCCCAACCGTTTGTAATCGTTTCTCCGTGCACTCCGTGCCATGGTTCTGAACCGGAAAGACCTCTACTTTTGTGTCGCTGGCCAGCGTGTGATCAAAACCGACTGTCTGTTCATCGACCAAGATCAAATCAACCTCCGAGTGCGGAACGCCAGACGACTCAATGATGTCTTTTATAGACGTCTTTTCCCCGAGTCGTCGCTCGATGACTGCGTCGCGCGCTTTTGATCCGAGAAAAACATTAAGATCGCCGTGAAAGCAAAGCCGGACCTTGAACGGCTTCACATCAATTGACGATTCGCGCGTTGGCGTATGCGTACTCAAAGGTAGTCGCACGGGGACGACCTTGGAGCTTGCCAGGCCCGAGCGGTTCATCTTCGCCGAAATAACAATCGATTTGCCACCGCCGCAGACCGCCCCCGGTATCCATGATCTTCCAGCGGTTGCTCCCGAAGATTTTCTGAAGTTCCGGGGACGTTGTCTCTATAACCGCTCCGCGACGCAAGCCACCGTGCCCTCCCACCATCGCCGCCGAATAACGCGGTACCAGAACACCGCCTCCACTGGTCGCATTTGAAGCAAACGCGTACGAATTGCTGCTGTTGTAGCGAATGTAATATCGCCCATTAACAGGCGTAGTAATTCGGCCGAAGCCTTCCTTTTTTACGGAGCGCAGAAAGTCGCGCGGATATTTTCGGCCCTGCAACCCCGGTTTCGTAACCGGCGTTGCGTCAAAGCCGCGCTCGAAAGTAAAACCCGATTCCTTCGGTGTGTAATAGAGCGTGCACACGACGAAGTATTCACCGTTGTGTCCCTGCGGACGCCGCGCCAGTTTGTCATTCTCGTACGCAAGCCGCTGCACGACTTCCGGCCATGGAATGTCGGCGTGCAGTTGCGAATTGAGCGCTGCTGCGACAATGAAACTAGCGGACGTGAGGATCAGGCGCCAAAAACCGATTCGATTGGACCGCCGATTAGAATTTCGATGGGGAGTCGTTTCCATTCGTATTCGTAAGGGGGTTGTTTCCATTGAAAATGTTCAGGGTAAGTGTTGCGGATGTGCTTTATAATTTCTACTCCGGCGCGAAACGGCTGGAAACGTTCGCGATCGATCACATGAATTTGCGCGCCGGCGCAAAGTTGACCCGCAAATTTTTGGAAGGTTGGCTGAAAATAGTTCTCGCGAAAGAGAACGCCGGGCAACTTCAGGGCGTTTAGCTCGGTGCAAAGTTTCTCCGCATCGATAAATGGCGCACCAAAAATTTCGAATGGTCGCGTCGTGCCGCGTCCCTCGGAAATATTCGTGCCTTCGAACAGACACATGCCAGGGTAAAGCGTCGCGGCCTCGAGCGTAGACATGTTGGGTGATGGCATTACCCACCGGAGACCGGTTTGGTCAAACCACATCGCGCGCTGCCAGTTTTTCATCGGCAGGACGGA
>Ga0207700_10001712_pt1 | contig 12460 bp, 8 predicted proteins | sample LARL82metaG_FD_184348 | JGI IMG/M metagenome (GOLD analysis project Ga0207700, IMG submission 184348) | Corn, switchgrass and miscanthus rhizosphere microbial communities from Kellogg Biological Station, Michigan, USA - LAR L8-2 metaG... | ecosystem: Host-associated > Plants > Roots >...
AGGCTCGTTTCCTAGCGACACGGCGACACTGTATTTTTCTCTGGCCACCGTAGTCCTCCTGGAGAACCGGCTGGCCGGTTCACTTTGCTTTTTTTGGGCATTGGTGACCGTTGGCATCGGTCGCGTCGCATTTGGTTGGCACTATCCAAGCGATATCGTTGGCTCTTTGGTTTTAGGGCCGGGATGCGTCTATTTGTTCAACAACATTCCATACCTTAAGACGCTCTTTCAGCGTGCGCTTAAGTTATTTGAAGGTCGTATGTATATTGTGCATGCGCTCTTATTCATTTTTTTGGCGGACGCATATAATTTGTTCGATAGTCTGCAAAGTATCGCTAAAACAATTGTCGCTTTTTTTTGAGGTGAAACAACTCGCGGTCCTTTCGAGGTGTGCATTGAAAAAATAGGCCTTGCAATAAGTAGCGCAAACGGCGCTGAGAAGAGGCCTAACTTGGCGAGGAGGCAATCGGCTCAAGCTCAGTCGATCAGCGCGAGACGAGTTTCAACCATTCGTCTTCGGTCAGCACCGTCACGCCAAACTTCTTGGCGTCGGCAAGCTTCGACCCCGCGCCCGGGCCGGCAACAACATAGTCGGTCTTTTTCGAAACGGAGCCTGCGGCCTTTGCACCCAGGCGCTCGGCCTGGGCCTTGGCCTCCTCGCGCGTCATTTTTTCCAGTGCGCCCGTAAACACCACGGTCTTGCCGGCGATGGCCGTGTCCTTTTTAGGCTTCTCCGCGTCGAGAATTTTTACCTCTTTGGTCAAACGCTCGACGATCCCGCGATTGTGGCTTTCGCCGAAATAGGCCGCGACGGCACGGATCACCGTGTCACCGATCTGGTCCAAGGCATCCATCTCGGCAATGGTCTCTTCATCGCCTTTGGTGACCTTCAATCCGGCTTCATGGAAGGCCTTCCATGAACCGTAGCCGCGCGCGAGCGCGAGCGCGGTCGTTTCGCCGACCTGACGGATGCCTAGCGCATAGATGAAACGGTCGAGCGCGATCGAGCGCCGGGCCTCGATCGCACTAAAGAGATTGCGCACGGACGTTTCGCCGAACCCTTCCAGCTCAAGCAACTCGCTCCTGTGCTTCCTCTCCAATGTGAAGATATCGGCGGGCTCCTTCACCCACTCTTTTTCAAAGAACAGTTCGATCTGCTTCTCGCCCAGGCCTTCGATATCGAAGGCCCGACGCGAGACGAACAACATCAGATGCTGGACCTTCTGATAGGGACAGGCGAATTCGCCAGTGCAACGGGTGCGCGCACCCTCCTCGCCGGTCGCGGTTTCCTCGCGCACGACGTCCGTATGGAGGTAACACGGACACTTCTTTGGAAAATGATAGGGCTTGGCATTCTTCGGACGCTTGTCGATGACGACGTCCACGACCTGCGGAATGACGTCTCCAGCACGCTGAACGATTACGGTGTCGCCGATGCGGATATCGCGACCGTCCCGCAATGGCTCGCCGTCGCCACCAATGCCCTTGATGTAGTCTTCATTGTGCAGGGTAACATTCTGCACGATCACACCGCCCACTCCGACGGGATCAAGTTTGCCGACGGGCGTAAGCGCTCCGGTCCGGCCAACTTGAATCTCGATATCCTTGAGTATGGTGATCGCGCGTTCGGCCGGAAATTTATGCGCGATTCCCCAGCGCGGCGTGCGCGAGACAAAACCAAGTCGCTCCTGCCAATCGATACGGTCGACCTTGTAGACAACACCATCGATGTCGTAGTCGAGCTCGGCGCGCTCTTCCTCGATCTTGCGATGGAAGGCGATGAGTTCCTCGGTCGTGCGGCACAGTTTCGTAAGCGGGTTCGTCTTGAACCCGCACGCTTCAAACCACTTGATCATGCCCGACTGGGTGTCGGCCGGCATCGCACTCATCTCGCCCCAGGCATAGGCGAAGAAGCCGAGAGGCCGCGAGGCCGTAATCTTTGGATCTTTCTGTCGCAACGAGCCGGCGGCGGAATTGCGTGGATTGGCGAAGATGGTATCTCCGGCCGCCTTCTGTCGTTCGTTGAGCGCAAGAAACGCATGCTTGGTCATATAGACCTCGCCGCGCACTTCGCAGATGTCCGGTACATTGCGGCCCTTGAGCTTTTTCGGCACATCCTCAAGCGTGCGGATGTTGGCGGTGACGTCCTCGCCCTCCGCACCGTCGCCGCGGGTTGCGGCCGTGACAAGTTCGCCGCCCTCGTAGCGTAGCGACATCGAGAGGCCGTCGATTTTCGGTTCGGCACTGAAAGCGAGCTTCTCATCCTCACCCAATTTCAAGAACCGGCGGATGCGCATGACGAAGTCGACGACGTCCTGCTCGGCGAAGGCGTTGTCGAGCGAAAGCATCGGCAACGCGTGCCGGACCTTCTTGAACTTGCCCGTCGGGGCCGCGCCAACTCTCTTCGATGGTGAATCCGCCCGGACGAGATCGGGAAAGCGCGCCTCGATGGCAGCGTTGCGCTGACGCAGGGTGTCGTATTCCGCGTCCGTTACGGTCGGCGCGTCTTCTTGATAGTAGCGCTTGTCATGCACGGCAATTTCGGCCGCAAGCCGCTTGAGCTCGGCTTTAGCCTGCGCTTCCGTGAGCTTGGCAGGATCGATTTTCAGCGCATCGCGACTTGGCATGCACGGACTATATCAACTCGCGGCCTTGATCAGCCTCTCGGCAGCGGCGCGTGCTTCGTTGGTGATCTCGGCGCCAGCGAGCATGCGGGCGATCTCCTCGCGCCGGCGTTCTGATGCCAGTTCGGTCACCCGGGTAGCCACCCGTTTTCCCTTCTCCAGCGCATCCTTGGTAATGAGATAGTGGCGGTCGGCACGCGCCGCTACCTGCGGTGCGTGCGTCACCGCAAGCACCTGCACGCCGCGGCCAAGTTTTGCCAGCCGCATGCCGATGGCGTCGGCAACGGCGCCACCGACGCCAGTGTCGATTTCGTCAAAGACGAGCGTGGGCGCCGAACCGCGGTCGGCAAGAACCACTTTCAGTGCCAGGAGAAAACGCGCCAGCTCGCCCCCCGACGCAACCCGCATCAGCGGCCCCGGCCGCGTTCCCGGATTGGTCTGCACCCAGAACTCGACCCGGTCGATGCCATGCGGCCCGGCGGCGCCCGCATCGCTTTCGACCGCGGTTGAGAATTTCGCGCGATCGAGCTTGAGCGGCTTGAGCTCGCCGTTGACGGCCTTGTCGAGCGCCGCAGCGGCTTTGGCACGTGACTGCGAAAGAACCTGCGCCGCGGACCTGTAGGCGGCGTCAGCCTGTGTTGCGGCGGCTTCCAAGGACTTGAGCTTTTCTTCGCCGGCATCGATCAGCGCAATATCGCCGTTGTACTTTTGCGCCAGCGCCGCGAGTTCATCGACGGGAACGTTGTATTTGCGGCCGGCGGCGCGCAGGCCGAAAAGGCGTTCCTCGATGCGCTCGAGTTCGGCCGGATCGAAATCCGCCGTGCGCAGCGCCGCTTCAAGATGGCTGCGCGTGTCATCGAGCGCCGTCAGAGCGGCATCAAGCGCCTTGATGGTCGGCTCGATCAGCCCCGGCGCCTGAGCGACGCGTCGTTCGAGTCGCCGGATCACGCCCGAGAGGGCCGGCACGCTGGAGTCGGTGCCGGCAATGACATCGTGCGCGCTGCGCAGGTCTTCCGCCACCTTCTCGGCCTGCATCATCGCGGTACGACGGTCGGCGAGTGCGGTCTCTTCACCGGTCTGCGGTGCAAGCTTGTTGAGTTCATCGACGGCATGACGCAACCAATCGCTCTCGCGTTTGGCCCGTTCGACTTCGGCACGATGGGCATCGGCGGCGGCTTGCGCCTCACGCCTGGCTTCCCACAGTGTCGCGACATTTTCCGCCCGCTCCTCCAGGCCCCCGAAGGCGTCGAGCAGGCGCCGGTGAGTGCCCGCATCGACCAGGGCGCGCTCATCGTGCTGGCCATGAATTTCGACCAATGCACTTCCGACTTGCTTCAACACCTGCACGCTCACCGGCTGGTCGTTGACGAACGCGCGCGTTCTCCCGTCGGCGAACTGTACGCGGCGGAGGATCAATTCATCTTCGGCGGCGATGTCGTCGGCCGCGAGCAACGCCCGCGCCGGATGGTCGCGCGCAACATCGAACACGGCGGTAACCTGGCCTTGCTCGACGCCTTGTCGGACGAGCGATTGATCTCCGCGGCCACCCAGGGCCAAAGCGAAGGCATCGAGCAGGATCGACTTGCCGGCACCGGTTTCACCGGTCAACACGGCAAGCCGGTCGGCGAAATCGATATCGAGGCGGTCGATCAACACGATGTCGCGGATCGAGAGTCGGGAGAGCATGGCGCCTTCACTGTCCTGGCAGTCATCGTGCCCGGCCTCGCGCCGGGCATTCACGCCTTACAGATTCTGCATAATCAAAGACGCAGACGGTCGGGACAAGCCCGACCGCGATCGTGTGGGTAAGTCTTACAGGCGGACGACTAGCCCAGCCCGAAATTCTTGAATGCCTTACTGATCCAGGATCCCGTGTTCTCGGTGGGCTCACCGCCGCCGGTCTTCAGCAGTGCATAAGCATGTTTGTACCACGTGCTGTCGGGGAAATTGTGCCCAAGGACAGCGGCGGCGGTTTGCGCCTCATCGACGATGCCAAGCGCCATATAAGATTCCGTCAGGCGCATCAGCGCCTCTTCGACGTGGCGCGTCGTCTGATACTTGGTGACGACCACTTTGAATCGGTTGATCGCCCCTGTGTAGTCCTTCTTGGTCAGATAGTAGCGGCCGATTTCCATCTCCTTGCCGGCGAGCTGGTCGCGCGCCACCTCGATTTTCTTTTTGGCGCTGATCGAATATTCGCTACCGGGATATTTCCTGATGACCTCGTCAAGTGCGGCCAGAGCCTTCTCGGTGCGTGCCTGGTCACGCGTGATGTCCGGAATTTCGTCAAAGTAGGACGAGCCGATCAGGAATTGCGCATAGGCGGCATCGGCTCCGCCGGGATGCAGCGTGATATAGCGCTTCGCCGAATTGACGCAGTCGTCGTATTCCCCGGCCTGGTAGTAGGCGTACGACGACATGATGAGCGATTTGCGCGCCCACTCCGAGTATGGGTGCTGGCGGTCGACTTCCTCGAATTTCTTGACCGCTTGCTTGGGATCCTGCTTTGCGTTGAGAAGGTAGAGTCCCTCGTTGTAGAGCCGGTCGGCGGGCTCATCCGAGGCGGCTTCCTCCTTCTTCGAGAACATATCGAAACTGCTGCAGGCGCCCAGGCTGCCAGCCAAAAGAGCGATCGCGCAAACACGGGCAATCGGCATCCATCCGCCACGCAGAGACGTCCCCTGGGGCATGATTCTGGCTACGAAGGTCTTGAACACGAACGCATCCACGCGAAGTTGCTTCCCCGAAAAGGCGGCTTCGCAAAAGAGCTTTGCGCTGCGCGACGATCCGCGCCGGTTTATCCGAAAACAACCCGTTTAGCCATGCGACTAAGCCGACATTCGGCCCGGATTAAGGCGAAGGTAAAGCCAAAATCCTCAGGTTTTCAGGATACTTCCGGCCCATAAGCCGGAGCCACCAATCCGGTGACGACATCGGCATGGCCTCGCGCGCGGCGCACCGGTTCCGCGGCCGCCTCAACAACCCGCCACGCCCTGGGATCGGCCATCAGCGCAGAAAGGACGGCGTGATTGAGCTTATGGCCACCTCGGATGGTCTTGTAGGTGGCAAGCAGAGGCTGGCCAGCGAGCGCCAAGTCCCCGATGGCGTCGAGGACCTTATGGCGAACGAATTCGTCGCTAAACCGCAGGCCATCAGGATTGAGCACGCGGTCTTCGCTCACAACAAGGGTGTTCTCGAACGACGCCCCGAGCGCATAGCCGGCGGTCCACAATTTGGTGACGTCGCGCATGAAGCCGAAAGTCCGAGCGCGCGCGATTTCGCGACGGAACGTATCGGGCTCAACATCGAGCGAGAGGGCCTGGCGGCCGATCAAAGGATGATCGAACTCGATCTCCGCCTCGACCCGGAAGCCATGCTGGTTGGGCCGCAATTCGCCATAGGCACCGTCCTTGGCCACGGTAATCGGCTTGACCACCTCGATGTAGCGGCGCGGCAGCGCGCGCGCCGTAAGCCCGGCCTGATCGATCGCATCGACGAAGGCCGCGGCACTGCCATCCATGATCGGGACTTCCGGACCGTCGATCTCGACGACCACGTTGTCGACATACAGGCCACGAAGTGCGGCCAGAAGGTGCTCGGCTGTGGAGCAGAGCGGACCCTTGGCGTCGCCAAGGACAGTGGCAAATTCGGTAGCGGTGACCGCCCGCACATCGGCGCGGATTTCGCGCTCGACGGAGCCGTCGGAAGAGATGCGTTGGAAGATGATGCCGCTGTCATCGCCAGCAGGATTGAGCGTAAGCGTAACGGGAAGACCGGAATGAACGCCAATGCCGGAAACGGCAACCTGATGGCGGAGCGTTGTTTGCTTAGCGCCCTTCATCGACAAATTTCCCGCCGGCCCATTTCAGGACACCGAGCGGCCCCATCCCCGTGACCCCAAGGGGTCACATTTCTGCCTTTAGTCCCAACCGCCAAGTAGCGTCAGCGGCAATCCCCTAAGGACCGAAAGTCCTTTTGACTGCTGAAACTTAGGCAATAGCCGGCCCTTCTCCAACTCACGCTTTCTTACCGACTGTTACTCTTTTTTGCCGCATTTAACGGCCGGCCGGGAGCCATTCCACAATCCGGCTGGTTGCGGAGTACGCACTGACGCAAGGCAAGTCTATGTGCAACTCGGCTGCGGCGAATAAAACCGCAGAAATACTATTCGTTTCAATAACTTGACTTACAAACGCGCTGTTGAGAGACGACCCCGCTGTCGTCCTGAAAGCGGGGTCGCCGGTATTTAGCTGGCCATCAGTTGGCCTGACGGCGCAGGAAAGCCGGGATATCGAGTTGATCCTCGTCCTGCGAATTATGCACAGGGGCTGACCGACCATGGGTATCGAGACCCTGTGGGGCCGCCCGGCGGGCATATTCAGATACCGGATCCGCTGGCCGGCCTTCCGGCTGGCGAGCGGTCGGACGCTGCGGCGGACGCTCGAATTGCGGCATGGGCCGAGGCGTCCGAGGCATCGCGGCCGTAGGCGGTGCGTCCCCTTCGGCCTTGCGGCCCAAGCCAACCGAAGCGAGACGTTGCATCAACGTCATGCGGCGCTTCTCCGGATGATCGTCTGTGAGTTCGCCGCGTTGCGCCCGGATTTCGTTCTGCGCCGGTATCGGAAGCTCGTCCACACGCGGCATGCGAGGCGTGCGCGCGTAGCGCTCCGGCGCCGGCGGAATGTAGGCGGCCGGCATCTGAGGCTCCGCGGCGGGCGTCTCGTTTTGCGTCGGCTCGAACAGTGACGGCTTGACCGGCATTGGCCGGATCGAAACGTCCTCGATCGACTGTGGCAGGATCGCCGCGGCGACGGCTGCGTGTGCAGCGGATTCAAGCGATGGCGGCGCGTGCGTCACCGGCGTTGGAGCGCGCTCGATGCGATCGGCGAGTCGACGGTCGGTGGTGCGGATCTTGCCGGCAAGCTCCTTGAGCGCGCTTTCCGCCGGCTGTGCGTGACGCGCTGTATTCGCGCTGTCGATGCCGGTTGCCACGACGGATACCCGAATGATTCCCTCGAGGCTTTCGTCGAAGGTCGCGCCGACAATGATGTTGGCGTCTTGATCGACCTCCTCCCGGATCCGCGTGGCGGCTTCGTCGACCTCGTACAGCGTGAGGTCCTTTCCGCCCGTGATCGAGATGAGCAGACCCCTGGCGCCCTTCATCGAGGCATCGTCAATCAGCGGATTGGAGATCGCAGCTTCGGCCGCGGTGAGCGCCCGTTTCTCGCCGGATGCTTCGCCTGTGCCCATCATCGCCTTGCCCATTTCGCGCATGACGGCGCGCACGTCGGCAAAGTCGAGATTGATAAGCCCTTCCTTGACCATCAGGTCCGTGATGCAGGCCACGCCCGAATAGAGAACCTGATCAGCCATCGCAAAGGCATCGGCGAAGGTCGTCTTCTCATTCGCAACCCGGAACAGATTCTGGTTGGGAATGATAAGAAGCGTGTCCACCACTTTATGAAGTTCGATGATGCCTGCTTCGGCAAAGCGCATGCGGCGCTGGCCTTCGAAGTGGAATGGCTTGGTGACCACACCGACTGTGAGAATGCCGAGTTCGCGCGCGATCTTCGCGATGATCGGAGCTGCGCCGGTGCCGGTACCGCCGCCCATGCCGGCGGTGACGAACACCATGTGCGCGCCGGTGAGATGATCGCGAATTTCGTCGATCACCTCTTCGGCGGCGGCGCGACCAACCTCGGGCTGAGAACCGGCGCCGAGACCTTCGGTCACCTGCGTGCCCATCTGGATGATGCGCTCTGCCTTCGACATCGTGAGCGCTTGCGCGTCCGTGTTGGCGACAACGAAGTCGACACCCTGCAGGCCCGCCGTGATCATGTTGTTCACGGCATTGCCGCCGGCGCCGCCGACGCCAAATACAGTGATCCGCGGCCTCATTTCCCGGACATCCGGAATCGTCAGATTGATGGTCATGTTTGCCTCATGATTGCACGGGCAGCAGGCTCTGCGTTGCGCCCTGGATGCGAACGCCTATGCACGCCGCCGAACTGGACCGGTCCGCCACCGGCCGTTTCGTTGTTTCGTTGGTTCAGGGTCAGAAACTTTCGCGTAGCCATCGTCCGACCCGTGCCATGTAACCGCCCGTTCCTGTCATCAATTGCCGCGTTCGCCGCGGTTCGAAGTGTTCGAGATAGGCCGCCTGTGGGTACACAAGCAGACCTGCGGCCACCGCAAAGGCCGGCCCTTTTGCCGCGTCCGGCAAACCGGCTAGCCCAAGCGGACGACCAATTCTTACGGGACGCCGCAAGATGCGCGCGGCGAGATCGGCTAATCCGGTGAGTTGGCTCGCACCACCGGTCAGCACGACGCGTCCGCGCGGCTCTGCGGCGAACGGCGAAGCGGCCAAACGGTCGCGCACCATTTCCAGAATCTCCTCGACCCGCGGCCGGATGATGCGCACAAGCGAAGCCCGCGAGACGAATTGCGGTGGCTCACGTTCGTCATCCTCGACCGGCGGTACTGTGATCATGTCCCGTTCGTCTGATCCTCCAGCTAAAACACTGCCATAAATCGCCTTGATTCGCTCAGCATCCGCAACACCGGTGTTGAGTCCTCGGGCGAGATCCATGGTCACGTGCAGGCCGCCGAGGGCGAACCCATCCGCGTGGACGAACTTGCCAGCCGAAAAAACCGCCAAAGACGTGGTCCCGGCGCCCATGTCGACGGTCGCCGCCCCCAGGTCAGCTTCGTCATCGGCAAGGGCCGCGAGGCCGGCCACGTAGGGTGACGAGACCATGGCTTCCACAGAAAGATGGCTGCCTTCGACCGTCAGCATCAGATTCCGCACCGTCGCCACGTCAGCGGTAACCATATGCATATCGACGCCGAGGCGGTGGCCAAGCATGCCGCGGGGTTCGCGGATACCAGCCGCGTCGTCAACCGAAAAGCCAATGGGCAAGGAATGCAGAACGGCGCGCCCGTCACGAACTGAGTGACGACTGGCGGCGGCAAGCACGCGGCCGATATCGGCCTCAGTTACAGCACGGCCGGCGAGATCGATCGTCGCAATGAAACGTTCGCTGCCGAGGCGGCCGCCCGACATCGACACCACGACGGACTCGAGCTGCACACCGGCAGCGCTTTCAGCCTGGTCGATAGCCTGGCGAACCATCTGCTCCGCTTCGACGAGGTCGACAACAGAGCCTGCCTTCATTCCCTGGGCCGCAGTGTGAGCGAATGCCAGCAGACGAACACCGTGGCTGCGACGACGGAGGACGTCTTGCGGTGCTTGCGGCTCAAGCCGCGCGACGAGGCAAACGACTTTGCTCGTGCCAATGTCGAGGCCCGCGACGACGGCGGCGCGCTTGAGCGAAACCGGCTTCATCTTCGGGGTAACGCCGAAGCGCAGCACGGTCATGCTTCGCCTCCCTTTCCCGACTTGGACTTCTTGGCCTTCTCGGCCTCCTTGAGAGCCTGCTCGCGCGCGAATGACGCAGCGTCGGACTGACGGACGGTGATGCGATCCGGCAGACGCAAATCGACCGTGATGATGTCCCTCGACAGCAGCTTTTGGTTGCGATCGAGATCGACAAGAATTTGTAGCGCCTGTTCGGCTTCGTTTTCGGGTAGCAGAATTTCCACGCCGTCCTTGAGGCGCAGGTTCCAGCGGCGCTCCGCAACAAAGATCGAGGCCTCGGTTCGCCGCGCGATCGCCGGATACCGGCCAATGAGTGTGAGAAAATCCTGAGCGCTCTGCTCCGCGCCTTTTCCGACCACCCGCGGCAAATCCGCAAAGCGCGCACGGACGTCGTTTTCCAACACGACGCCGTCGACGGCGATCAAAGCGATGCGGCGGTCCTTCTGCCAGAGCGCAAACGGTTTTCGTTCCTTGATCTCGATGCGCAAACGATCAGGGTAGAGCTTCAGCACCGTGGCTTCCGCAATCCATGGATTGGAAAGCAGACGCGCCCGTGTCCGAGCGGCGTCAAGGAACAGCAATGAGGAACGGTCGGTAATGCCAGCAAGAACCAGAATTTCGTCGCGCGCGACTTCGTGGCCGCCGTCAAGCGCCACCTCGGCGATGCGGAAGCCCAGCCTGTTGGCAACGTCGTCACAGAGGCTCTGCGCGTTTTTCATGATCTGCGGGACGTGCCCACCTCTGACCGCGCCGTAGCTCGCGCTGGCGAGCAACAGCATCGCAGCCGCCGTCGAACCGGCACCGCGCGGCACCTTCAGCTCAACAAGCGCGTGACCCCAACGCCGCAACAGCCGCGGCCATCGCCAATCGTGAAACTCCGGCCACGCACCGGAGCGTCGCTTTAGCTCCGGCGATTCAGCGAGGCGCACACGACTCTCCATCGCAACCTGCTTCACTCGTTGCACCGGCTTCAGATGAGACCTATCCCCGTCCCCCGAGGCCGCCGTAGGCAACGGATCCCGCACGCATGACTTTTCGCCAGCCAAGCGCGCGGCGCGCTGCCAAGTGCCTAGTCTTCAGGGTTATTGGTAAATGATTAGTAAAATTTGAAGAATTTGCCGCTCGCCGGACCAATTTTGATGTCAGCGGTCGAGGGAGGCATCCTCGACCATCCAGCGGACCAGTTCGTCAAACGAGACGCCGGCATGCTGCGCCATCTCCGGAACGAGTGACGTCTCGGTCATACCCGGTTGGGTATTTACCTCCAGGCAGAACAGACCTTTTGTTCCGGCAAGGCCGTCATCATAGCGGAAGTCGGCGCGTGTGACGCCACGACAACCGAGCGCACGGTGCGCCGACAGCGCAATTTGCTGCACTTCGCGGTAGACCTCCGCCCCGATGGGTGCCGGCAGCAGGTGCTTTGATCCCCCGGGCGCATATTTGGCTTCGTAGTCATAGAATTTTACGGTCGGTACGATTTCGATCACGCCGAGGGGCTGATCGCCCATCACGGCGCAGGTGAGTTCCTTTCCCGGAATATAGGGCTCGACAAGAACCAGCTCGCCGAAAGTCCAGTCAGGACGCGTCAGTTCCTGTGGCGGATGTTTGTGGTCCTCACGCACCAGGAAAACCCCGACGCTCGATCCCTCCGCCACCGGCTTGATCACATAAGGGAGCGGCAACGCGTGCTGCTTTGCCGCTTCCTTGCGCGACACGACCATTCCCCCAGGCACCGGAACGCCGGCGGCCTTGAGCACGGTCTTGGCAATTTCCTTCTGCATTGCGAGCGCGGACGCAAGCACGCCCGAATGCGAGTATGGAATGCCGAGAACCTCGAGCATTCCCTGCAGCGTGCCGTCTTCGCCAGGCCGCCCATGCAAAACATTGAGCGCGGCATCAGGCTTGAGCGCGCGCAGGGTCGCAGCGATGTCGCGATTGACGTCGACCCGGCTGACCTTGTAGCCCGACCGCTCGAGCGCATCGGCGCACGCCTTCCCCGAACGCAGAGAGACCTCGCGTTCAGCCGACCACCCGCCCATCAAGACCGCTACGTGCTTCATTGCCTCAGCGTTTCACTCCGACGCGCTTGATCTCCCATTCCATCTCAACGCCCGAATGCGCCTTCACCTTTTCGCGGACGGTCTCGCCGAGATTTTCGATGTCGGCCGCCGTAGCCCCGCCGAGATTGATCAGAAAGTTGCTGTGCAACTCTGACACCTGAGCTCCGCCAATCGTGAGCCCACGGCAACCGGCATCGTCAACGAGTTTCCAGGCGCTATGCCCTGGTGGATTCTTGAAGGTCGAACCGCCCGTGCGGTTGCGCGGCTGGCTTGACTCGCGCTTTTTCTTGATCGTCGCCATTTCGGCCGCGATGTCGTCGGGCTGGCCGGCGCGCCCCTGCAGAACCGCAGTGGTAAAAATCACATCGTCCGGCACGCTGCAGTGACGGTAGGAGAAA
>Ga0207700_10001714_pt1 | contig 12447 bp, 11 predicted proteins | sample LARL82metaG_FD_184348 | JGI IMG/M metagenome (GOLD analysis project Ga0207700, IMG submission 184348) | Corn, switchgrass and miscanthus rhizosphere microbial communities from Kellogg Biological Station, Michigan, USA - LAR L8-2 metaG... | ecosystem: Host-associated > Plants > Roots >...
GTGCAAGATCTTTGTTTCAATTCAAATATTCACCATTCACACTAGCGTGATGTTGTTTCTAAGAGTATCTTTTAGAATGTTTCCGCATGGTTATTGGTAAACCAAGTAATTAGATGCAAAAGTCAGTAAAGGAACTATGAAATCTAAATTGCCTTTTCGTTCTCTGCACCAGTAGCAATATCTATTGCATGAGAAAGTTTGTACATGAAAATTTTGCCTATTTTCGTATGACCACGAATTATACTTACCACTTCGTTCTCGTCTTTTTCTTCAACAATCACAGTTACAATAAACTTGTCTGTAAATTCAGGAATGAATGTTTCTGTACCCTTTCCAGAATGAAGCGCAGGTCCCACTGTTTTACCCCTTCCACGTACTTTCATGATAGTTATTCCACCTACGTCAATTTTTTTTAGTGCGTCACTGATAGCACGAATGTCATTTTGTGGAACAATTGCATCTATACGAATCATGTAAATCTTGACAGATGGTATACTAGATAATATTTTCTAAACTCAGATTGCTTGTTCATCTTTCTTTGGAGTTTGGATATCATATGCTTCAGATATTGTACTGACAAATATTTTTCCAAATTTAGAGGAGTTTCTAATGGCTGAAATTATGTCATTTTTCTTTTCGTCGGCAACAACTATTTCTATTATGAATCGTTCTCCAAATTCAGGAGTAAAGACCTCGGTTCCCTTGGACGCATGTATCTCTTTTGCAATTGTTTTTCCCCTTCCCCATCCTTTGTACGCAGTGATTCCACCTACGTCAATTTTTTTTAGTGCATCACTAATTGATTTTATTTCATTCTCTGGGAGTATTACTTCAATCTTTAGCAAGATGCAAGGCAATGAAATCCCATATTAAAAAATCTTATGGATTAATTTTCAGATCCAACTAGACCAAGAAAAAAACAAATTTTTTTATACAGTATCTTTTCTAAGAAAGAAATCTTGCCAATTGACACAGGAGACACAGCATGGATGCTCATAGCTTCCAGCCTGGTACTATTGATGATCCCAGCTTTGGGGTTGTTTGAAGCAGGATTATTACGACGAAAAAATACTGTCTCAATTTTTATGCAAATCTTCTTTGGATTAGCGATTCTCAGTGTCATGTGGTTTACATTCGGATTTAGTTTGTCATTTGGACCGGATACCGGAATGGGTCTTACTGGAAACATGGACTGGACATTCCTCAAGAATGTCCCATATGATTCTGGCCTGCATTATGCCCCCACAATTCCAGGAGTCTTGTTTGCAAAATTCCAGATGATGTTTGCAGTGATTACGCCTCTGCTATTGACAGGTGCGATTGCAGAGCGAATGAAGTTTAGCGCATATGTTATTTTCATTGTAGCATGGAGTGGGCTGATCTATTATCCCCTAGTCCACTGGATATGGGGAGGAGGATGGCTTGGCCAAATGGGTGTAGTAGATTTTGCAGGAGGTATTGTAATTCACACCAGTGCAGGTATGGGTGCACTCGCAGCTGCCCTAGTCCTTGGAAGAAGGCTCAACTACGGTCCATCTATTATGATTCCTCACAGTATTCCAATCGCAGTTTTGGGATCATCACTACTTTGGTTAGGATGGTTCGGATTCAATGCAGGTAGTGCACTTGCATCTGGAAGTTTAGCAGGTAACACAATTATCAATACTCATATCGCATCATCGATTTCTGCATTAATCTGGGTGGGACTATCATGGATGCGAACAGGCAAGCCAAGTGTAATTGCTGCAATCAATGGAGCAATCGCAGGACTTGCAGGAATTACCCCAGCTTCTGGATACATAAGTGTGGAACATGCCTTTGTGTTAGGAATAGCAATCGGAATAGGATCATACCTTGCAGTCTTGTTCTTCAAGGAACACCTCAAGATAGATGATGCACTAGATGTAAGCTCAGTTCACGGAGTAGCTGGAATAATCGGTTCATTGGGAATTGGAATATTTGCCAGTACGTTAGTCAATCCAAGCGGTCCAAACGGGCTCTTGTTTGGACATCCTCAACAATTACTCATCCAAGCCATGGGTGTTGGAGTAGCAGGAGTAATGGGATTCTTTGGAACATTTGCAATAATGAAGGTAATAGACAAGCTAATCGGAGTCAGGGTATCGGCCAAAGTAGAAGAAGCAGGCCTGGATATCGAAGAACATGCAGAGCGTGCATATTCTGATGAAGACGAGTTTGGCAAGATGTAAGTGAGAATATCAGAATTTTTACGCAGATAGTTTTTTTCTTAAAATGTCAAGAGTTGTAGTAGGATCAGCCTTACCTTTTGTCTTTCTCATGACTTTGCCAACTAGATAGTTGATGGTGTCAGGATTTTGTTTTGCTTCTGCAACAGCTTTTTCTTCTTCCTTGAACACCTCATCAATTATCTTTTCAATCGAACCTGCATCACTGACATGCCCCAAGTCAAGACTAGACATCACATCAGCAAGTGATTTTCCAGTCTTTACCATTTCTTGTAGTGCAGTCTTTCCAGAATTTCTTGTCAATTTGCTTGCCATGATATAATCAGCAAGGTCGGAGATGTGTTTTGGAGTGATTTTTAATTCAAGTTTCTTTTCCCTAGTATCTGCAAAGCCCATTAGATCAGTTGTGATGATATTTGATACCTCTTTGGCATTTTTCTCATTATGTGCCTTATCAAACAGATCAGAGTAGAATTTGTCAGATGACAGGACTTCAGCCACTTGAGCAGGCAAGCCATACTTTTTGACATATCTTTCCTTTCTTGCAACAATGCTTTCAGGCATCTGTATTTTTATTTGCTCAATGGAATTCTGTCCAATCAAAACAATAGGAATGTCTGCTTCTGGCAAGTATCGATAGTCCTGTTCCTCTTCTTTTGAACGCGAAGAGACGGTAATTCTTCTTGCATCATCCCAGTGTCTTGTTTCAGCAAGTACTGTGATACCCCTTTCAACAAGGCTTTGTTGCCTGGTAATTTCAAAGTGTAGTGCTTTTTCAATATCCCTAAAGGAGCCTACGTTTTTTATCTCGACTCTATTTCCGTCACCCTCTGAAATGTTACCATCCACCCTCATGGCGCCCTCAAGATAAGGATCAGAGACCCCAATGTTTTCGACAAGATCTGCAAGTACATTCAAGAAGACACGTACCTGTTTTGGTGTCTCAAAATCTGGCTCTGTTACAATTTCAACAAGTGGGGTACCTGCTCTGTTATAATCAACCAGTGTAATCATGGTCTTCTCAGAAGTTCCTTCATAGACTAGTCTGCCTGGGTCTTCTTCTAGCTGTATTCTTCTGATTCGTATAGTTTTTCCTTCAATCTCAATTTTTCCATCAGAGCCAATGCTTGTAGGGCCATATGCATTGTACTGGGTAATCTGAAAGTTTTTTGGCAAGTCAGGATAGAAATAATTTTTCCTAAAAAATCCAATTTTCTCTGGAATCGTGCAACCTAGTGCAAGCGATATCATTGCAGCTTTTTCTACTGCTTTTTTATTTAACAATGGAAGTGATCCTGGAAGGCCTGCACAGACAGGACAGATGTTAGAGTTTGGTTCAAGGTTTCTATATTCTGCCTTGCATGAGCAAAACAACTTGCTAGCAAGTTTTGTAAGCTGACAGTGAATCTCTAATCCTATTTTTGTCATAGTGTAATCTCCGGAAGAGTTGTAGTCTCTTGCAATGCATGAGCTGCTTGGAGCAACTCTTTTTCTTTGAACGAATTTGCAAATAGTTGGATGCCAATTGGCAAACCAGAACTTGACATTGAGAATGGAACTGAAATGGCAGGGATTCCAGACAAGTTTGCAGTAACTGTATTGATATCAGTAAGATAGAGTTTGAGCGGGTCATCGACTTTTTCTCCAACCTTGAATGGCAAAATTGGCATTGTTGGTGATACCAGATAGTCAACTTTCTTGAATGCCTCATCAAGTTGTGCCTTTATCATTGTCCGAACTTTTTGTGCCTTGAGATAATATTTTCCATAATATCCAGCAGACAAAACAAATGCTCCAAGAAGCATTCTTCGTGTCACCTCAGGCCCAAAGTTGCTTCGTGCCTTTGAGACAAATGCCTTGAACTCATACCCTTCGGTGCTAAAATCAAATCCATACCGTAAATTGTCATATCTTGCAAGGTTGCTGCTTGCCTCTGCAGCAGCTATTGTATAATATGCTGCAACAGAATGCTCTACTGCATCAAGAGATATCGGAATACATTCTGCACCCAAATTCTGTAGTTGGGATATTGCTGCATTTGTTGCAGATGCTACCTCCTTGTCTATTCCATCTCCAATCATCTGTGAAATTATACCGATTTTTTTCCCAGAGATTCCACTCTTTAGATCCTTGACATAATCAACGTGTCCAGTGTTTGCAGTGGTGTTGTCATGCGGGTCATGACCTGATACAATATTTAGTAAAAATGCAACATCTTCTACTGTTTTTGCTATTGGACCCACCTGCTCTATGCTGTTTGCATAAGAGACTAGTCCATATCTGCTTATCAGACCATAAGTTGGTTTCAATCCAACAACAGAACAAAAACTTGCAGGGCTTCGAACCGAGCCTCCCGTATCAGAGCCAAGAGATGCAAGACACTCAAGTGCAGCTACTGATGCACCACTTCCACCAGATGATCCACCTGGAACATATTCAGGATTCCAAGGGTTTCTAGTAGGGCCAAAATAACTAAATTCGGTGGTAGAACCCATGGCAAATTCATCAAGGTTTACCTTGCCAATTATTATTGCATCTTCTGATTTTAGTCTAGATGTAACAGTTGCATCATATGGTGCAACGAAATTCTCAAGCATCTTTGAAGCGCATGTTGTTTTGATTCCCGCAGTGCAAATGTTATCTTTTATGGATACAGGCATTCCAAAACAAGAGCCCACTTTATCTTTAGATTTTATTTTTTTGTCGATTTCCTTTGCCTTGTCAAGTGCATTTTGCGTGTCGACAGTAATGAAAGCATGAATCTTTTCATCTACTTTTTTTATCCTGTCCAGGGTTTTTGCAACAAATTCTTCTACAGATATAGTACCATCTTTTGCCTGGGACACAAATTCTACGGCAGATATTCCCAGATTCATTTAAACCATTTTTGGAGCACGGATGAAGTTGTTTTGATCTTTTTTGAGGTGTTCAATCAATGAATCGCCATATGGTTTGTGGACATCATCTCTAAGACCATCACTTGTAACTTGTGTACGCAATGTATCATCAGAGTGAAATTCCACCTTGTCAAGGTTATCAAAATAGTTTAGAATCTGTTCTACTTGCTTGATGTATTTTTCTGGCTCGCTGAGATCAACTTTTACCAAATCTCCGAGGTGTTCAATCTCTTTTCTATCCACCATGTCATTTCACCTATGGTGTAAGTCTATCTACATCACGTGGATAAAAGGTAGCATCTCTAATGTTTTCAGTTCCAGTGAGCGCCATCATTAATCTCTCAAGTCCTATACCGCATCCTGCGTGTGGTGGAACTCCGTAATCAAATACACGCAAGTGATAATCAAATGCATCAAGCTTGAAACCTTTGTTCTTCATTCTCTCTTCTAGCTCCAATCTTTTTTCAATTCTGGTACTTCCAGAAGACAACTCCAAGTCTCCAAACATGAGGTCAAATGATTCTGATATTTTTGGGTCATCGTTTTTGGCCTTGACATAGAATGGTTTTGGAGCAAGTGGCCAGTCTTTTATGAAATAAAATCCACTCAGGTTTATCTTCTTTAATTGTGATGGATACAAGTCATCTCCCCATTTTGTTGTCGCACCTGCTTTTTGCATCTTGTCTACCAATTCTGTATACGTATACTGAGGAATCTTGTCAGGCATTTCTGGAATTTTATAATCTACAGATTTTGTTGATTCACAATAGTCTTGTACAGTCTTGATTGATTTTTTGATAATATTTTCCACATGAGACATGATGTCATTATAATCTGAAAATGCCTCTTCGATATCCATTGAGATTGCTTCAGAAAGATGTCTGTTGGTTCTAGATGCTTCTGCTCTAAATATCGGGGCAATCTCAAAAATTTTCTCAAAGCTTAGAGTAAGTTGTTCTTTGTAAAGCTGAGGGCTCTGTGCAAGAAATGCTTCCTTGTTGTAATAAAATATTGGAAAGAGTGCAGCCCCACCTTCAGTTGCAGTAGCAATCATTTTTGGCGTATTTACTTCAAGAAATTCTTTCTCGTATAGATAATCACGAATTGATTTTAGGACTAGACTTCGCATCTTAAAGACATGCTGTAAGATATTTCTGCGTAGGTCTATTGCTCGCAATTCTAGTCTTGTATCAATATTTGGAACTGTTTTTGTTTGCCATTGAAATGGCGCAATTTTTTCAACAACTGAAAATATACGTAATTCACTTGGAGATATTTCAACACCACGTGGTGCCTTTGCAGACGGTTTTATTGTACCCTTGACTGCAATAGTTGATTGTTCCTTTAGTTTTACCAGGCTTTCTTTTATCTCATCTGGACAGACTCCTGCCTTGGCAGTAATCTGCATCTGTCCTTCCTTGTCATTTAGTAAGATAAATACAAGATTTCCATGATCTCTTACGCTTGAGATCCACCCCATTACAGTAACTTCTTTTCCGTCCATGGATGGATCAAGTTGATTGGAATAGATAGTTCTACGCCAGTCTCCCAATTCTGTACCTATCATGTTTTCATCAAATGTCTTTTTGTTAGTGTTAATTTATGTTACTACCTTGATTTCTCAGGGTTAATAGATACTATATTCACGGTATATCATGCCTAAAGCTCTTGCAAATTATGAAGAATCAATCAAGTCGCCTGAAACACGTAAAACCTATGACAAGTTTCTCAAGCACTTTTTAGCATATTCTGAAGTCACTCCCGATCAACTCATCAAGATGAAAACTTCTCAAATTGAAGAACTGATTATATCACACATTGTAAAGTTGAAGAAACGCGTAGAGGCTCAAGACCTTAGCCCCAATTCGTTCAATGTTGCAATAGCTCCGATTCAGCTTTCCTAGAGCAAAACGATGTCATACTAAACTGGAAAAAGATCAAACGGATGTTTCCAAGAAGAGTAAAGCCTCAGGGAGAATTACCATATACGACAAAAAGATATTTGGAAAAAATGTGTTCTGACGAAGGAATTTATGAAAAAGTCTAGTTGGGAATACATGCATTCTAAGAAGAAAGAAAGAATTATCGTTTATCTAAAGAATGTGAAAGATAATAAAATGGAGTAGTAAGTGTGCTCGGATTAAACTCAAACTGTTTTATTTCTCATCGTTTACATCCAATATGATGCCCGAATACGAGAATCCTTACGATTTTGAGAAACCGGTTAGGCATCCTGGTCTTTTTGCAGGAAGGACAAAAGAATTAGGAGAAGTTGAATATTACTTGGGATTATCAACTAGTAAAAGACCATCTTACTACAATCTTTCGCTGATTGGAAATAGGGCATCTGGGAAAACCAGCTTTCTGAACATGATTCAACACATGGCTGAAAAAAAGGATCTTTTGACCGTCAAAATATCGTTAAATGAACAAACTTCTACAAATGAGGTTCTATTGTTCAAAGAAATTTTTGATGGAATAGCGACAGCAGGAGCTCAAAAAGACATGTTTGGCGGTTTGAGCGGGAAGGTATACCGAGAATTAAGAAAGGTCTTTGATTTGTTAGACATAAAAGCAGAGATTCCATTTTTATTCGGAACTGCGTACATAGGGATGAAAGACGGTAAGAGTGCAGATAACAGCATCTCACAACAGGTGTTAATGCATGACCTGAAAGAATTTTTCGGAGAGGCTAAAAACAAAAGCATTCCAAGCATTGTTTTACTTTTTGATGAATGTGACTTGTTGGCTAAAAATCATACTTTGTTACAAAAATTACGTAATGTATTCAGTGAACTTGATGGATATATTTTGATCTTTAGCGGAACTGAGAAAATGTTTCCAGCCATGGAAGAAGTGTTTTCTCCACTTCCAAGATTTTTCAAGAGAATTAATGTTGAAAATTTTATCGACATTAATGATACAAAGGATTGTTTGCTCAAACCATTAACCGAAGAAGAAAAAAAATCATTTGATCACACATCAATTGCTGAAATTCATTATATTACTAACGGATCTCCTTATGAAATCAACTTGATTGCTCATTATATGTACAGACGATGGAAGGAAGGAAAAAGTAAACTGATAGGACTGACATCTGAAATACTTGAGGACGTTTTAAATGAAATTGAGAGGTTGAGGGGAAGTCATTATGAAACTGTCAACAAAATAAAGCTATACTGGAAAGATCAACTGAAAATTTTGATCGGACTACTTGAATTTCCCAATGTCTCTGCTGAATGGCTTTCTGAATACATGTTACTCGATGAAATAGATACATTGCAGCCAAAAGATTCCTATGTGAAAAAATCCATCACAAGAGACTACGTAAAGGACCTAGAAAGAAACGGCTTGATTATTGAAGAGAATAAAAAAATCAGGTTCAAAGGTGATTCGTTTGATATTTTGTATCTGAAATATTTTTGCGCTTCTAAGGGGTATATAGATCTCAAAGAATTTCGTATTGGGGCACCTATGGATCCACTAATCAACTTCTATCATAAATTCGTCGAAGTAATGCTTCTCAAAGATTTTCAAGAATATAATGTGCAGGCTGGATTTGATAAACGTGAGAAAATCGAAGGTAAAACTAGTAAGAAATTTGTAATTGGCGCAAAAATTAACTTGCCGCCCGGCGAACACACCATTCTTACATTATCTGACGAAACGCGAAATGAATTCTATTTAGGTGCTCCAAATTCTATCAGGTTTAGAGTTAATGTTGATTGGATGAAAGAAGGATTTGTTACTCAAATAAAATTCAAAAATGAAGGAGACAAAAATAAATTTGAAGATTTATTGAAAATATTGACAAACAAATTAGAACTACTGGGGTACAAAATTATACTAAAAGATGAAAATCATTGGAATGTGGAGGGTACGGAATATTCTAAACAAGGTAACTGGCATGAAGCCATAAAATGTTATGATAAGTCTATAGAACTAGATCCCTTATTGGAACTATCATGGGCAAATAAATCACAAGCATTATTCAATTTAAAAAAATATGATGATGCATTAGATTGCATCAATAAGGCTCTTGAATTACATCAAAGTTGGGCTGATGCTATTATTCTAAAGGGAATGATCTTACTCAACTTACAAAGAAATGAAGAAACTATACAATGTTTAGAAAGAGCAAATAAAATAAACATAGAAGATTGGAGGGCTTGGGATTACAAAGGAAGAGCGTTGCTGAATCTTCAAAAATTCGAAGAAGCTATAACATCTTTTAACATGGCAATCAATCTAAAAAATGACAATTATGATGCCATACTCTACAGGGGAGTAAGCCTAACCGGTTTGAAAAAATATTCTGAAGCATTATCAGATTTTGAATTAATATTAAAAACGATTCCAAATAACCCGATGGCGTTATTTCGTAAAGCAGTATGTCTTTATGAATTGGATAAAAAAGATGAATCTAAGGCAGCAATAGATGAATTGGAGCGAAACAACCCGGATGATTTGTCCATGATGGAGTTAAAATCCATAATACTGTTTGCCATTGGAAAACATGATGAAGCAATCGAATGTTGTAACAAGATTATCGAAAAAATACCAGAGCAGGCTAATGCTTGGTATAACAGAGCATGTTTCAAAGCCAGAAAGGGGGATATTGATAGTAGTATTGAAGATTTGAAAAAATCTATTGAACTTGATAAAGATGGAGTTACTAAATTGGCAAAAAATGAACCGGATTTTACGAGTTTGCAAAATGATGAAAGATTCATAAAAAATAATCTCAGATTAGTACGTGTGTTTGTTTCAATTTTGAAAATGGCTTAAAGTATTCAATAGAAAGATTAGAGACACAAAGGGCATACAAAATACACTATACAATCATATCAGAACAATGAAAATATGGATTTAGAAAAAACCATTAAAATTTTCCATTTTTCTTAGTTTTTAATAATGAAATTTTATAACCACATTATTGATTAACATAACCAATTGAGTACAGAAATTAGTTTTGAATATGAAGCATTGAAACATTATTCACGTAAGGGTATTTTTGCAAGAACCGGTTTAATCTCACAACTGATCCTAGATTTAAGAGAGATTTCAAAAAAAGAACGCTCTGCAATGCAAGAGTATGGCATAAACGAAAATGAAGGAATTGCAGTATTACAGATTGCGATTGTTTCACACATCATGATGTTGATTGAAGATTTAGCAATAATTTGCAAATCAATACGTGAAGGAAAAATCAATTATTATGCATATTTAGATAAGACAGGGGAAGAAGATCTTGGAAAAATAATAGGAGAGTTTTATTCTGAAATCAATGAAGTACATGTTGAAGAATTATCTAAAATACTATCATATGCAGATTTGAGCTCATTTGAATTCGTCTCAGAAAGTGAAAAATCTACCGTAGTAGAAATTATTAATCAAATGATAGAAAGATCTAGAATCTTTTTTAATAAAGTAACATTCTTCAGAATGAATCACATTAAGATCTTTAGAAGATATAAGCATGCGGGATTTCCCATCTTGCTTTCACAGAACATCCATGAAGAAGTAAAAAAAATTTACGAAGGCTTCGAATTTGTATCCATAAGTTTGACGTCTAGAACAAAAATATCTGATGAAATGGTTCCTCTCCCATACTCAGAGAAGGCTATAACATCATACGAGAATCTAACAAAAGATATTTTATCATTTCTTGGAAGTGTAGTTCATTCCAAATTGATTTGTATCGAAAGAAAAATGAGCGGCTTAATTCCTTATAAAGACAATCTTTTTGGCATCAATTTTTCAAAAAAAGAAATAGATCTCTTAGACGAAATTTGGAAAAGAATTGAATCTAAAAGCCCCCTGCCAGAAGATAAGTCGGAAATTACAGTCAAAACCAATACTGAGATTCTCAGATGGTATACGGAAATAGAGAATAGCTCTAAACGCATCATGTGATCCAGGTAGAATAGTTTTACTAACTCTATTTTTCAATATTACATAGTAATCCTATGGATACATTTGAGAAATTAGCTAGTATTTTCAAGAGCTCTGCAAAGTGGACGGGTGGACCAGTTGCACTTGCAGATTTCTCTTCGTATAAAATGGAATCAGATTCAGTACTTATCGCAGAATACAATTTTCCATGGGGCGAAGGAATTAGCTCAGATCAATCTTCTGCGCTGGTACGCCCATTTAGAAAAATTTTCAGACACGGTAAAGATCCTGGAACAATAACATATGTATTTCACTCAGATAATGGAAAGTTCTATGTTTTAGGATCATTTGCATTTACTAACAAACGCATAATTTTCTTTCCAGGTTTTATAGAAAAAACTCTTGTAAACTTTTTTGACGAACAGCTTAGAGACAAAGGTATCAATCTGCACATAGACCATTTCTCGATTGAACAAAATCTTAGAAATTGGCACATTACTTTTGAAGAGGATGAAAGAAAAAGATCATTAAATACCAAAAGAGTAGATCATAATAATTTTCTGTGGTTTGTATTGAGAATTAAAGTATTGACTTCTTTAGAGCCTACGCCTGAAAAAATAATAATGAAAATGAGTGCATCTGACAAGGAAATAGACAGAAGAACGCCAATAATTATGAAATCACGACAGAATGCGATATTTCAGTCCACTCTTTTAGGAGACGAACTGAAAGAAGAATTCATTTGGCAATTTGAATTCTTTGTAAATACTACTCAGGATTGGAAGAATACTCCACAAGTACCTAATATTGGTGCCTCAAATTCCGGCGTAGTAATCAAGGATGCAAGAAAGAAGGTCCCAATAAGAGATCACATGGTGCTTCTAGACGGTTTTGACGGATGTGTTTTCATTCGGGTTTCAAAAATAATAGGAACTATGACTGATCCAATTCAGTTTATTCCTGGACACGAAATTAATTATGAGAATCTCAAAATACAATACTAATTGCCAGTAGATTCGAATGAATAGGTCATAAAATAGACATATTTTTGAGAGAATTTCAGGTATTAACCACATCAAATACCTTTGAGTAATTTATGTTACTATCGGGGGGTTTAGACTTGTGAGAATCTGGTCTAGAATCAAAGGAGAATATTATGTGGTTTGAGGTATTTTATTGATTAAAAATTATTTTGTATCAGCAAAAGGTTTTTTGTTACTAGGATTATCTATTCACTAATGCTTTCTGCAAAAGAGATACTGCAAATTGATGCAACAATGATAGCTGGGATATTCATACTTATGACAATAAATTCTGTTTTAAATGGAGGTACCTTAACTGATCAAATGCAAAAAACTGATGATAAAATAAAACAGATAGAGCAATTAAAACCTCAGAAACAAATTCTCGAACAAGAATTAAATAAATCACTTCAAGATGCAGAAATG
>Ga0207700_10001715_pt1 | contig 12443 bp, 10 predicted proteins | sample LARL82metaG_FD_184348 | JGI IMG/M metagenome (GOLD analysis project Ga0207700, IMG submission 184348) | Corn, switchgrass and miscanthus rhizosphere microbial communities from Kellogg Biological Station, Michigan, USA - LAR L8-2 metaG... | ecosystem: Host-associated > Plants > Roots >...
CGCCACCGACCTGGTCTCCCGATCGCGGGCGAAGTACTACCCGGGCAGCTCGCCGCTGCACGTCCGGCTGGTGCACACGCCTGACGGCCGGCTGCTCGGCGGCCAGCTGGCCGGGCGCGAGGGCGCTGCGAAGCGCATCGACGTGCTGGCCACCGCGCTGTACGCCCGGCTTACCGTAGCGGACGTGGCCGCGCTCGATCTCAGTTACGCTCCGCCGTTCGCGCCCGTGTACGACCCCGTGGTGGCCGTCGCGGCCAAGGCCGCGCGGTCGGTAGCGAGCACGGCGGGGTCGGCTTCACAGCCGGCCGCCAGCACCATGGGAGGGTCATCATGAGCCTGCAGCCGCCACGCGACAAGCGCGCCAGCCTGGCCGACGCGGTAGCCCTGGTGAGCGACGGCGCCATCGTCGCGCTCGGCGGCGGGCTGTCCGCCCGGCTGCCCATGGCGATGGTGCGCGAACTGATCCGGCAGGGCAGGCGCGGCCTGCACCTGGTCGGGTCGGCGCACAGCATTGACGTGGACATGCTCGTGGCGGCCGGCGCGGTGCGCCGCTGCGAGGAAAGCTACGTGGGCTTCGAGCAGGATCTCGGCTTGGCCCCCGCGTATCGCCGCGCGGCCGAGGAAGGCTCGATCGAGATGGCGGAGAGCTGCTGCGTCAACCTGCTGGCCCAGCTGCGGGCCGCGGAGATGGGCCTGCCGTTCCTGCCGGTCCGCGGGGTGCGCGGGTCGGACATCGCGGCGTTGCATCCCGAGTACGCGACGATCACCTGCCCGTTCACCGGGGAGACCCTGATCGCGGTGCCCGCGCTGCGCCCGGACGTCGCCCTGCTGCACGCGCCATCGGGTGACCGGTACGGCAACCTGCATCTGGAGCAGCCGTACGTGCTGGACGAGCGGTTCGCCTCGGCATCGAAGACGGTGATAGCGACCGTGGACGAGCTGGTGTCCACCCAGGAGGTGGTGGCGTCCGGGACCACCATCCCCGGGCACCTGGTGACCGCGACGGTCCTGGCCCCGTTCGGGGCGCACCCGGCCTCGTGCTATCCGCGGTACGCCTACGACCGCGGCCACCTGCGCGAGTACGTGTCCGCGGCGCAATCGGGACCGGACGACCTCGACAAGTACCTGGCCACCTACGTCTACGGCAGCGAGGAGAGCTACCAGGCCGCCATCGGCGCGGAGCGCCTGGCCGCCCTGGCCGACTGGTCGCGATCCACCGCAGACTGGAAGGAACTGTTCGCATGAGCTGGACCATCGACGAATGGTTCGTGATCGCGCTGGCCAGGACCATCCGGCCAACCGAGACGGTGTTCCACGGTTTCGGCAGCCCGTGCGCCCAGGTCGCGATGCACGTCGCGCGGCGCACCCACGCGCCGGAGATGGTGCTGATCGAGGGGGCGATGTACGCGATCAACCCTGATCCGCCGTTCATCCCGCCCACCAGCAACGATGCCAGCCTCAGCCGGGGCGCGGCGTACAGCATGCGGTTCGAGGAGTTCTTCGACGCCGCGATCCGCGGCGACGTGGACCGGATGTTCCTGTCCGGCGGGCAGATCGACGTCTCCGGCAATACCAACGTCACCGCGATCGGCCCGGTCAGCCGGCCGAAGGTCAAGCTCGGCGGGGGCGGCGGCGGCTGCAACCTGTCCGCCACGATCGGCCACCTGACGTTGTGGACCACCCGGCACCGGTCCGGGCACACGCTGGTGGAAGCGTGCGACTTCATCACCGACATCGGGCACCGCACCCCGCTGGGTACCCGGGCGGAACTCGGCTTCACCGGCGGCGGGCCGCAGTGGCTCGTGACCGAGCTGGGCGTCTTCGACTTCACCGGCGGCCGGGCGCGGCTGCTGGAGCTCTTCCCGGACGTGAGCCTGGCTGAGATCCGCACGGTGACCGGTTTCCCGCTTGAGGCCGTCGGCGACCTGCGTACCGTCAGGCCACCCTCGGCCGCCGAGCTGGCCGCTGTCCGCTCGGTGGACCCGCTGGGGGTGCGCAAGTCGGAGTTCTCATCCCGCGAGCTCGCCCGGACCTTCGAGCCAGGTGCTGGCCAGGACTGCGCGTGCTGACCGGCGACGGCCTGGCCGCCGTGTTCGACCCGCGACGGGTGGCCCTGGTCGGCGCGTCCGACCGGGTCGGCTCCGTGGGCCGGCTGCTCTGGGACAACCTGGCCGATTTCCCCGGCGAGGTGCTGCCGGTCTGCCAGGCCGCCACCGTCGCCGGCCGGCCGGCGTACCCCGACCTGCGTGACGTCCCCGGCGAGGTCGACCTCGCCGTCATCGCCACTCCCGCCGCCACCGTCCCGGACATCATCGTCGCCGCCGCCGCCAAGGGGGTCGCAGCAGTGGTCGTGCTCAGCGCGGGCTTCGCGGAGACCGGACCCGCCGGGGCCAAACTGCAGGCCGAGGCCGTGGCCGTAGCCCGGTCCGGGGGAGTCCGCCTGGTCGGCCCCAACTGCTTCGGCGTGCAGAACGCGGACCTTCCGCTGAACGCCTCGATCTCGGCCGGCGCCCCCCGCGGCGGCGGCGGCGTCAGCATCGTCACCCAGTCCGGGTCCTACGGGATGGCCGTGCACGCGCTCGGCCGGGACGAGGGGCTGCGCGTCGCGAAGGTGTTCGCGGCCGGCAACAAGGCGGACATCACCGATGCGGAGCTGCTCGGTTACCTGCGCGAGGATCCGGCCACGAGCGTCATCTGCCTACTGCTTGAATCGATAACCGACGCCCGCGGCTTCTTCGCCGAGGCCTGCCGGACGACGCCGGTCAAGCCGGTCATCGCGGTCGTGCACGGTCGCACGGGGCCGGGGCAGCGCGCCGCGGTGTCGCACACCGCCGCGCTGGCTACCGACGACGCGGTGCGCGATGCCGCGCTGCGCCAGGCCGGGGTGGCCCGGGTACGCACGGGCCTGCAGGCGCTCGACGCCGCCCGGGCCCTGTCCGGCCAGCCCATGCCGCGCGGGCCCCGGGTCGCGGTGGTGACCAACTCCGGCGGCACCGGCGTCGAGCTGGCCGACCTGCTGGTCGACGAGGGCCTGGAGCTGCCAGAGTTGGGCAGGCCGCTGCAGGACGAACTGCGGGCCCTGCTGCCGGGCTACGCCAGCGCGGGCAACCCGGTGGACATGACCCCGACCTGGCGCCAGTTCACCACGCTGTACCCGGCCACGATCGAGATGCTGGCCCGCTCCGGCGAGATCGACGTGGTAGTGCCGGTGCTGCTGCAGCGCTCGGCCTCGGCGGAAGTCGCGGCGGCGGTCCGGGACACGGTGGCCCGGCTGCGCGACGACGGGGTGCCGGTCCCGGTTTATGTCTGCTGGGTGGCGCCGCGGGCCGCGGACGCCCACGCGGGCCTGCTGCAGGAGGCGGGCGTGCCGTGCTTCCCGTGGCCGGAACGGACGGCCAGGGCGGTCGGCGTGGCCGTCCGCTGCGGCATGCAGGCCGCGCGGCCGCCTGGCCGAACGGCGTCGCGGTCGGCACCGGTCCCCGCAGCTTCGCCGGCGCCACGGCCGTCGCGGCCGTCGGCCGTGCCCGTTGGACGAGGCCTGCTCCCTCCGGATGCCGCACGGGAATTGCTGGCGGCCGCCGGGATACCGGTGATCGAGACCGTGCTGTGCGACAGCGCCGCCACGGCGGTCTCCGCGGCGGCCCGGCTCGGCCACCCCGTGGTGGCCAAGGTGGCCCATCCTGCCCTGACGCACAAGAGCGACGTAGGCGGGGTGCGGCTCGGCCTGCTCACCGCGGACGCCGTCCGGTCGGCCGCGGCTGACCTGCTCGCCTTGGCGGACGGCGCGGCCGTGCTCGTGCAACCACAGCGCGAGGGCATCGAGCTGGTCATCGGCGGGATCCGCGACCCGGACTGGGGGCCGGTGATCATGACCGGCTTCGGCGGCGTGCTGGTCGAGGCCCGGCGTGATGTCCAGCTGGCGGTCGCGCCAGTGGACCAGGCACAGGCAGGCGCCATGCTACGGTCGCTGCGCGGCGCGGCGGTCTTCACTGGGCTGCGCGGCCGCCCGCCGGTGGACCTCGGGCCCGTGACGGCCATGATCGTAGCCGTCGGCGATCTGATGTCCGGCCACCCGGAGATATCCGAGCTCGACCTCAATCCCGTCCTCGTCGGCGCGACCACGAGCATCGCCGTGGACTGGCGGATCCTGGTCGGCTGATTTCTGCCCTGTGGTGGGTACCGGGTGGCTGAGTTCGGTCCTGCCGTGGGGAAGAATGCCGCTGGCGGCGCGGCCTAGGGTCGGCGTACTTGCAGGCAGTGTGACCGGGAAGGATCAACGACGATGCGCATCGGCGGTCAGGACATCTTGCTGCCCACCACGATGGTCGGCAACTACCCCAATCCACGGTGGTATGACGGGCACGCGTTCGCGACGCTGCCCAAGGGTGAGTTCATCCACGACTCGATCAGCAAGGAGGCGTTCGAGGACGTGGTCGGCGCGATCGTGCACGACCAGGAGGCGGCGGGGCTGGACGTGATCAGCGACGGCAAGGTGTACGGGGGCGACTCCCCGTACGGCACGATCTTGTACTACTACCTGGAGCGGATGTCGGGGTACAAGCTGACCGGGCCGCCGATCGGCCTGCCGATCTACTCCACCTTGTACTCGCCCACGCTGGTGGGCGAGGTCCGCCGCGAGTACCCGTTCCACCTGGTGAACCTGCGGGCGGTGCGCAAGGCGACCAGCAAGCCGGTCAAGGTGTCCTACACCGGCCTGGGGGTGATCGCCGCCGCCACCACCAACCTGCACTACAAGGACACCAGGGAGGTCGCCCTGGCGCTGGCCAAGGCGTTCAACGAGGACTTCAGGGAGCTCGCGGACAACGGCTGCGACATCATCCAGCTCGATGAGTTCGTCTGGCCTTACGGCATGGGCGACTGGGAGATCGAGGCGCTCAACGCCGCGGTCGAGGGCGTGGCCTGCCAGTTCTGGGTGCACACCTGCTGGGGTAACTACTCGGGCACGCCGGCTTACTTCCCGGACCAGACCACGACCGAGTTCGGCGCGTTCGTGCTGGACAAGCGCGCCTCGGACGCCCCGGCGCCCGAACGCGCGTACGCGATCTTCCCGCACGTGCTGGACGCCCACATCGACGCGCTGAACTACGAGGTCGGCCGGACCGGGCCCGATGACCTCAAGCCGCTGGCCGAGAACAACTGGTCCAAGCCGTTCGTGGCCGGGGTCATCGACGTGAAGTCCACCGTCACCGAGTCCGCGGACCAGGTCGCCGACCGGATCCGCCAGGTGCTGGAGTACGTCCCGGCTGACCGGCTGGGGCTGTCCACGGACTGCGGGCTGATCAACCTGCCCCGGATGATCGCCGCCGGCAAGCTCCGCGCCCTAGCCGACGGCGCCGCCCAGGTCCGCGCCGAAATCCAGGCCTAACCACCGCGGCCGGCCGGGCGGCCCGCGCCGATCGGCCTGGCCCGCTCCTGCAGCTACCCCCCCGGGACTAATGATCCGTCAAAATCAGCTCCACCAGGCGGGCGAACCGGGATGAGCATTTCCGTAGCATTTCTACCAGCCAGATACTTACGCCCCAGAAGCCAGATTTCGGCTAGTCGGCCCGGTTGCGGAGCGGCGAGGAGCAAATGATGACGGAGACAACTACGAGCGACGAATCCAGATCGCGGGCCATCGGCCACCGGGAATTTACCTGGTTCACGCCTGCTGCCAAGCATCCCACCGATTACGAGAACCTGACTGTCGGCCAGTATTCAAGCCCGGCCGAGTGGCTGCACGTCGGATGGCCCGTGCGCTTCGACGACGGGCGGGATCCGTTTACCGAGGACAGCACCAGGGTTCGCTCTTCGCGCTGGCGTGACTGGCGCGACCCCTTCCAGGTCTGGCAGCGACCCTACGTGCAGAACACTAACTTCGAGGAGCAGGCGCTCGAACACATCAGCCCGGTGGTGCTCGATACGGGACTAGGGGAGATCAACAGGACCTGGCTGCGTGAGATTCTGGGCAGATACTACGCGGCCTGGCCCTTCGCCGAGTATGGCCTTTTCCTGTCTCTCTGCTATGCCGTTCGCGAGGCGCTGGCCGACACCGTCATGTTCGCGACTGCCTTCGAGGCAACCGACAAATTCAGGCACCAGCAAGATATCGTGCGCCTCATACTCGATATCAGCGACCGCGACCATGCATATAGCGATGCGGGCGCCCGCGATGCCTGGATGGAAGATCCAGTTCTCGTCCCGGTCAGGGAGAACATCGAGCGGATCTTCTCCCTTTACGACTGGGTAGAAATCCTGGTCGCCGTAAATCTGGTGTTCGAACCATTGGTCGGCCGCCTGGTCAAGGACGAGTTCGTAGCGCGCAACGCCCCGCACAATGGTGATCCACTCACACCTCTTATCCTCGCGACCGCTCGCCGCGACACCGCCCGGCACCTGGAGACGACGAAGAGCCTGGTGAACTTCCTGACCAGCGATCCGCGGTCCGGTGGCGACAACCGCCAGATCATCTCGGGCTGGGTGGAACGGTGGAGCGCCGAGAGCAACCGCGCGGCGAACGCAGCCGCGGGTCTTTTCGGAATCGAAGGCATCAGCCTGACCGGGAGCGCCTCCGACGCACTCCAGCAGATAGCCGCGGATCACTCGACGATCGTGACTAGCCTCGGTCTCGGCTAGGCGAAAGGAGGCACCTGGAGATGACGACGGAAAAAGCAACACGTCCAGTGTGGAAGCGGTCGGCAGACGGGCCGCGCCGGACCGTTGGCCTATCCCTCATGGCCGGCGAGGAAACCGAGGCCGCCCTGGAGTGGATACAGGAAGCTTACCCGGACACCAGGATCAAGTTCCGCGACTGCTACTACAAGATCGAACGCGACGACGTCCTCGAGTTCGATATGCCCGCGATCAGCGAGCGGCTGGGCCGTGAATTGAGTACCGAGATGTTCCTCGTCTCGATGTCTACCTATTACGGCAGGATGGTCCGGTCCAACGACAAAATCCAGATCTTTGCCGAGATCCTGCCGGACCGATTCAAGTAATGACGCCTGGCGAGCAGGGGCTGGACAGTATTAACAGCATGGGCCGCGAGCCCACATGAGCTGATCGGAGACGGGCATGTCCTTCACGCTCGAGCAGATCCATGACAAAACCAAATCCTACGACTGGCCGTTTACCGTAGGCGACTCACGACCCAAGCACCCCACCAAGTACATTATCCCGCCGAAGGGCAAAGATCCCTTCCGGATGCTGGTTCGCGACTACATGAAGATGGAAGCGGAGAAGGACGACCGCACGCACGGCTTTCTCGACGCCGCAATCAGGATGCGCACGACGGAGAAGGCGGATCCGCGGCTCATGGAAGTGATGAAGCTGACGCTCCCGGACTTCACCAACGCGGAATTTCAGGCAGTATCGGCGGCCGGCGGAATCATAGCTTCTGTCCAGAACCAGGAAATCCGGCAAGGCTACCAGGCCCAGATGATGGACGAGATCCGCCACACTCAGCTGGAGACGGCGCTGCGGCACTACTACGTCAAGCACTGGGAAGATCCCGCAGGCTACGATATCGGCCAGAAGGCCCTGTACGAGCTCCCGGCCGGGCTTGTCGGTGTCTCGGCCTTCCTCCACTTCAATACGGGTGATCCGATCGACTGCGTGATGCATCTCAACGTGGTCCTTGAGACGGCGTACACGAACATCCTGGTCGTAGCCGTTCCGCAAGTCGCGGTGGCTAACGGCGAGAGCGCGCTGGCCTCCACTTTCCTCTCGATCCAGTCCGACGAAGCCCGTCACATGGCGAACGGGTACGGCACGCTTATGGCGGTCTTGCAGGACGAGAACAACATCCCCGACTGCAACCGGGCCCTGGAACGGTACTTCTGGATCAATCACCGCCAGCTGGACGCCCTGGTCGGCCATCAGGCCGAATACGGCGCGACCATCCGCCCATGGTGCTATCGGGATCAATGGGAGGAGTGGGTCGGGGACGATTTCGTGTCAAGCTACATGGAGCGGCTGACCGACTTCGGCCTGCAGGTCCCGGAGCGGGTGCCCAAGGTGGCCGAAGACGTGACGTGGCTTCACCACACCACGGCGATGGCGCTGGCGGCGATCTGGCCGCTCAATTTCTGGCGGACACCGATCCAGGGCCCGAAGGACTTCCAGTGGTTCGAGGCGAATTACCCGGGTTGGTACGACATCTACGGGAAGTTCTGGGAGGCCCACGCCCAGATGGCAGAGCCCGGGAGCGGGCAGATCATGATGCAGCAGCTGCCTTCCCTTCCGCCCCTGTGCCAGGTATGCCAGCTTCCCTGCATCATGCCGCGGCCCGACAAGCCGGAGACCAGGATCTTCGATTACCACGGTGCTCGCATCGCGGTCTGCAGCGAAGGCTGCGAGTGGGTCTTCAGGAACTGGCCAGCCGCGTATGGCGGCCGCAAACAGTTCTGGAGCCTGTACCACGGCTGGGATCTCGCGGACGTCATCACCAAGCTCGGCCTGCTCAGGGAAGATGGCAGGACGCTGGTGGCCCAGCCTGGCATCGGCCTCAAGCGCATGTGGACGATTGACGATATCCGCCGTCTCAACTACGAAGTAAAGGACCCGCTCCAGTCCTGAGCGCGCCGATCAGATCAAGGGCAATACGTCGACTGAGCGAGGGCTGAGGCAGACAATCCCGGCCCTCGCAAACCGGGAAGGTGCACGTGTCCCAGGTCAGGGTCACTCCCTTCGGGCGCACCATCGAGTGCGCCGAAGGCGAGCCCATTCTCAGCGCCGCACTTTCCCAGGGATACTTCCTCCGCTACGGCTGCAAGCATGGCGGGTGCGGAACGTGCAAGGTGCTGGTCACCGACGGGGATCTCGAAGACAGCGGGTCGAGCTTCGCGCTGACTCGCGCTGACCGTTCGGCTGGCTGGGCCCTCGCGTGCTCCAGCCGGCCCCTTTCCGACTGTGTCATCGACATCTCACCGATGGGCCTCACCGAGGACGAGTTCCTCGCCGGTGATCAGGTCGAAACCTTCGAGACCGTCATCGAGAGTATCGCCGACCTGACGCCCACCATACGCGGAGTCACGCTTCGCCTGGTCAACCCGCCGCAGATGCGGTTTACCGCCGGCCAGTTCGTCAACGTCGAGGTTCCGGGAACCGATAACGTCCGGGCCTTCTCGATGGCCAACGCACCGAGCGCGAACTCAGAGATCGAGCTGATTGTCAGGCTCTTCCCCGGCGGTCAGTTCAGTGAATACCTGAAACATGCCTCCAAGGGGCAGCTGGTCCGCGTCTCCGGGCCAGTTGGATCACTGAAAATGCGGCTTTCGTACCGGAAGATTCTCATGGTCGCCGGGGGGTCCGGAATGGCCCCGCTGCTCTCCATGCTCGCTGCGCTGACTCAGAAAAAGGACCGGCGGCCAGTCACGGTCATCTTCGGCGCGAGAACCTGCGAGGAGCTTTACTACATCGACCGCCTGAAGGGATTGTGCGATCTCTCGGCGCAGGCCGAGTTCGTACCGGTTGTGGAGGAGGCCGGCCACGCCTGGAACGGGGAAACAGGCCGCGTAACCGATGCCATCGCACGCCGTATGGGCAATCTCAGGGGATACGACGCGTACGTGTGCGGGCCTCCCCCCATGGTGGAGGCCGTGCGCGAACTGGTCGTCCGGCTCGGCGTCCGGGAAGCTAATGTCTACTTCGACGCATTCGTGCCCACCGGTGCGGTGGAGCCGAGCTTGACGACGGGTTGAGACGCCATGCGAGACCTCCCCGTGGCGGGCCCTGCAGGCGGCGACCCGGTGATCCGCCAGTCCCGCCAGCGGTCCGCCTGCCGAACCTGCATCCGCCGTGGCGTGGCGTGCCCACGGCTGCCCCTATCTCGCCGGGGGTACGATCTCGCGGGCATTTGTCCCCCCAGGGGGAGACACAACTTCGGTTTCCGACGTACTATCCGCCTATCGCGGTCACAAGGTGGTGGGGCGAAATGACCGGACCGGTGCCCAGTGGTATCGACGAGATCGGCTTGCTCCCCGGGAGTCACGTCTGCGCGTTCTACCGGGGGGACGCGGACCGAGACCGGCTCCTCACCGGCTACCTCGGCGCGGGCCTGACCGCCGGGGACAAGTGCATCTGCATCGTGGACTCGGCCGGCACGGCGAAGCGACTGGAGGCCCTGCCTGGCGCGAGCGGGGAGCCGGGGCCCTTCGATGGCCAGCTGGATATTCATCTCCCCGAGTCGACCTACCTGGCCGACGGCGAGTTCACCACCAGCGACATGCTCACCTTCTGGACCGAGAACATGATCAAGGCGGAGATCGAGGGTTACTCCTTCTACCGGCTGGTCGGCGAGATGACCTGGGCGCTGCGGAATGTGCCCGGGGTGGAGCACCTGGTCGGCTATGAGTCCGAGCTGAACCGGGTCACCTCGAGCTACCCGGTGATCGTCTTGTGCCTCTACGACCTGGACCGGTTCAGCGGTGAGGTCGTGGTCAACGTCGTGAAGACGCATCCGCAGGTGCTAGTCCAGGGAATCCTGGTAGAGAATCCTTACTACATCGGCCCTGACGAGTTCCTCAGGTCGGCGAGCCCCTGACCCGCGATGACCGCTGAACATACGACGGCAGATCGTCTGGCGGCCCCGGCCATGCTCCGCGCCAGCCCGTCCTCCCACGGGGCCATGCGCGCGAGGCCAGGGAACGCGGAGGACGAGAGCCTGCGGGAACGGCTCGGTGAGTTCCGGGCGCTGCTGGTGATCTCGCTCCTGATGGCCGAATCGGTCAGCGAGGATCAGATCCTGGACCTGGCCGCCTCGTCGGCCGCGGGACTCGGGGCCTGGCGGATTGACGGCTACAGCTTCACCGACGGCCAGTGGCGCCCCAGTATCGGCGGTTGCGCTCCGTCGCCCGCCGGCCTGGCCCGACAGCTGGCCGCCTTGGGCGCGGTCAGCAGCAAGGTCGATCTGCCGGGCCGCCGGTGGGCATGGGCCTACCCGCTGCGAGGCGTCGGCGGTCTACTCGGCCACCTGATTGCCTCCAGTGACCAGGAGCCATCTGCCGAACAGCGGTTCATGATCCAGGTGCTCGCGCAGCAGACCGGCGTCGCCGTGTCCAACGCCCGGCTGCACGCGAAGGAACGCGCCACCGCGGCCGAACTTGCCGTCACCAACACCGCACTCGCCGAGACGGTCACCAACCTGCGGCGCAGCATGGATATCCACCAGCGGCTCACCCAGGTCGCGGTGTCCGGGGAGGGCCAGCCGGGAATCGCCAAGGCCCTGCACGAGCTCACCGGCATGCCGGTGGCGATCGAGGACCGGTACGGCAACCTGTCCGCCTGGGCCGGACCAGGGCAGCCCGACCCTTACCCGAAGGAATCCTTCGCCAAGCGCGAGCAGCTGCTCCGCCGGCTGATCCGGGCCGGCCAGCCAGTCCGCGACGGGGAAAGGCTCAGCCTGCTGGCCTCCCCGCGATCCGACGTGATCGGCGTGCTGGCGCTCATCGACCCGCAGCGCAGGGCGGACAGCGCCGACCTGGTGGCTCTCGAGCATGGCGGGACGGTGCTGTCGATGGAGCTAGCCCGGTTGCGTGGTATCGCCGACACGGAACTGCGGCTGCGCCGCGACCTCGTCCACGACCTGCTGGCCGGGACGGACGATGAGAGCGCGCTGACCCGGGCCGAGGCCCTCGCCTACGATCTGCGCCGCCCGCACCGGGTCGTGGTCGTCGAAGGCAGAGGGCGCACCCAGGCGCAAGACGCCCTGCTGACCGCGGTACGCCGCGCTATGCGCCTGGCCCGGCAGACCGGACTGTGCGAGACGTGGTCCGGCAACGTGGCCATCGTCACCGCCGGCCAGGCCGACTGGGACCAGATGTGCCGCGTGATCATGTCCGACGTCGGCATCCGGTGCCACATCGGGGTCGGAGGTGCCTGCGGTCGCCCGGCCGAGCTGCCGCGGTCGCTGCGCGAGGCGGGCCTGGCGCTGCGGCTGCAGAAGACGCTGCTGCACGGGGGCGGCGCGTGCGAGTACCCCAAGCTCGGCATCTTCCGGATGCTGGCGGGCATCTCGGATCTTACCGATGTAGACACCTTCGTCCGGGAGTGGCTGGGCAGCCTGCTCGACTATGACGCTCGCCGGAAGGCCGAGCTGGTGCACACGCTGACCCAATACCTTGAGCACGGCGGCAATTACGATGCCACCGCGGCCGAGCTGTCGGTACACAAGAGCACGCTGAAGTACCGGCTGCAGCGGATCCGCGAGCTGACCGGCCTGGAGCTGAACGACCCCGACGTCCATTTCAACCTTCAGCTCGCCACCCGGGCCTGGGGCACGCTGCAGGCGCTGCACGACGAGCGCTGACCGCTGAAGCGGCTGATTTCTGCCCTGTGGTGGGTACCGGGTGGCTGAGTTCGGTCCTGCCGTGGGGAAGAATGCCGCTGGCGGCGCGGCCTAGGGTCGGCGTACTTGCAGGCAGTGTGACCGGGAAGGATCAACG